>Ga0315290_10002573_pt1 | contig 12804 bp, 18 predicted proteins | sample YL17G12_0_MG_FD_203627 | JGI IMG/M metagenome (GOLD analysis project Ga0315290, IMG submission 203627) | Sediment microbial communities from Yellowstone Lake, YNP, Wyoming, USA - YL17G12_0 | ecosystem: Environmental > Aquatic > Freshwater > Lake > Sediment | place: USA: Wyoming | collected... | reverse complement strand
AAATTTCCAGACTTGCGTTTCGGAATTACCGGGACACGTTTCGCTTCTGCCGCTCCAACTGCGCCTCGCGTGCGCGTGCGCGCTCGGTATCCTTACTGGCGATCCGAGTCGCGGTGCGGACCAGATCAGCGTCCGACCTCGGCCCTCTGCCACCCTTGAGTTTGGGTAGCTGTACCTCTTTATGATGCAAGGATGCCATCAGCACGTCGGCAATGTACGCCGACAACGAGCGATTCGCGGCTGCGGCCCGCTCGATGAGCAGGAGCGCCGCCTTCGCAGGCAGATTGGTAGCGATGCGGGAGAATCCCACCGTGCTCTTTACGTTTGCCATGATCCCTCCGTGGTTAGTGACCACTTATTTATAGCACATGGTTGACCCGTGGCACAAGGATTGCTTATACTGCCATACGCGGCAAAGTTGCCACGATGACACGGAGAAGGAAAACGAAGATGCCCACGCTCAAGACTATGGCGTTGAAACTGGTAGGCCCGGCGCTCGTGGCTTACGCCAAAGACGAAATGCTGGCGGCGGTTGCAGCCAGAAAGGCCTTCAAGGCGTCCGACGACGCCGACGATGGCGAGAAAGAAAACGTCATCAGCAAGGTGTGTTTGTTGAAGCTGTCCCGGGGTGCGGCCCTGCTGCAGCTTGCCTCCCCCGACCACCCCCGACATGCCGACATATGTGCGGCCCTCGTCGGCCCCGTTCTGGACGGCACCGAGTACGACGCGGACAACGAGGAAGCCGAGCGCAGCGGACGCAAGATCGTCAAGCGCATGGTGGAGGGTTCCGTTGGCGCGTTCGTCAACCTGTTGGGCGTGTATCTGCACGAGCATTCACACGCTGCGGTAGGTCGTGCGTTCGGCCATGCCCCCACGGTCCACGCCGACGTGAAGATCGTCGAAACCAAAACCCCGCTAGGCGTGGGGCTTGGGCTTGGGGTTGAAGTCAACGGCGGCACCTGCCGCCACGCCACGGACGCCCCCATTCCGCCCAACCAGAAGGCTGCGATCAGCGTAGCGGGGTTCATGGGCGAGTTGTGTGTGCCGGCCCTTGCGTCCATCGTGCGTGAGGAGGACGACGGGCAGCAAACCCGCATGGAAATGACCCGCGACAAGCATTTCTGGACGGGCCTGTTCCGCGCCATCAACATGCACAACGAGGACGAGGACGAGGACGCGAGCGGCAAGCCGAAAAAGTCGGACAACATATTCGTCCACACGTCCGGTTCCGGTTCGGAGTCCGACGCCCGCGACCTCTACGAGTCGGCCCCCACCAAAGACCTGCGCCTTGTCGCCGTGCTCAAGGCGGGCGAAGTGCTCGACGCCGAAGCCAAGAACATATGGGACGTCGCGCTCGACAATACAATCAATCACCTGCGGGTGATCAACGACGCGCTGCGGCTGCGGACACTCGCGCATCTGTTGTGCGAACGGGCGCAGGGTGGCGAATTCGGCGCTGCGTTCGTGAGCGAGATCGCCCCCGCCAAAGTGACGCTGCAATGAAGCGCACCCCTACCGAGTACCTCAACGAATACGACCCGCGCCACTTCTGGACCGAGCGCAGGGGAATGCCCCCGTGGCACCCCCCGCGCCGTGGCCTCGACGTGGACACGGTTGTGTTCATCATCGTAACAATCGTTGCCGCCCTCGCCGCCTTCGGCGTGTGGTGGACCGAAGGAGGACTATGACCCCCGCCGACCTCGACGCGCTGGTGGTGAGGCTTTACCGCATGGCCGACATGAGCAGCACTGATAACGATTTGCGCGATATTGCCGCCGCCGTCGCCGCCCTCGTCCAACTGCGCGAGGAAGTGGCGCGGCTAGAGGGCCAATTTGCACCGCCTGTATATGAAGGATGGGGACTGCTCTTAAATCCGCCAATCAAACATGGCCGAGCTTGCGCGTTCGTAACGAAGGAAGATGGCACGGAATGGCGTGCCGAGGATGAGGATTGCACTTGCGGGTACGAGTGGCGGGTTCGACTGTCAACCGAAATAACGCTGCACAACGCATGGGTAAAGCGCGCCACAGAAGCCGAGGCGGAAGTGGCGCGGCTCAAAATGAACCAACGGTGTTCCGCCATAGAACAGGGTGAGGTTGGCTATCCGTGCGTGTTCCGTGCCGAAATGGAGCGCGCCGAGGCCGAGGCCCGCACCAAGATCGCAGAGCAGCTACTCAGGATCGCCGCCCTTGAGGCCGAGCGGGATGCGTGGAAGTCGAAGCTACTGGCCGAGGAAGTCGAGCATGACGCGACAATGGCCGAGCGGGATGCGCTGGCGAAGGATGCGGAGTTATTGATGCTCGATCTGTCCTCGGCGTGGTTCTACGGCAACTGGAAAGCCGAAACATACACCGAACGCGAAATGCAGGAGATCATGGAGCGGCAAGGGTATTGGCCGACAAGCGAGCCAGAACTCGTAACGCGCAGAGTCGCCATTGACGCTGCAAGGGAGAAGCAGACATGACACCCGAAACACGCACCCCCACGCAACAAGCGGGCTACCTGTGCGACCTGCTGCTCGTGTTCGAGGCGCAGAAGAAAACGCTGGCCGAGGACAAGCGCCGGTTGGACGAGGCGATGGCGAAAGCGAAGTTCGACCTCGCCCGCATCATGCAGGAAAGTGACATGACCGTGTTCGGCACCGCCCGCGCCACGGCAACAATCGAGACTACCGAGGAGTCGGTGGTGGAAGATTGGGGCGACCTCTACGCGCACATCATCAAGACCGGCGACTTCGACCTGCTGCACCGCCGTTTGTCCAGCACCGCCGTGGCCGAGCGTATGTTGGCGGGGGCCACCGTCCCCGGCGTGGGTTCGCGGCCCGTCACCACCGTGAAGGTGCGGCCCACCCCCAGATCAGCGTAGCCCGTCAACAAGGAAGAAATTCGGAGTCCCGGGGCGTCCCGTCCCACAACAGGAGAAGCAAAGTGAGTGAAACCAAAGTGGTCCCGTGGAAAGAGAAGTTGCAGGAGAAGGTGAAGATGCAGCAGCAGCAGGAGAAGGCGCAGGGTGGACAATTCATTTCCATCAAGTCGGGCGTCATGTCGTATGGCGGTCTGCCGGTACAGGGCAACAAAGCAGACATGGTTGTGCTCGAAAGCATTTTCGAGAACAGTTTCTACCCCGACAAATACGGCACGACCGATAACACATCCCCCGCGTGTTATGCGTTCTCACCAACGGGGGGTGAGGACATGGCTCCGCACCCTGACGCGGAGCACCCGCAGAGCAAGACCTGCCGCGAGTGCCCGCAGAACAGGTACGGCAGCGCGGACGGCGGGCGTGGCAAGGGGAAGGCTTGCGCCAACCGCCGCCGGCTGGCGGTAATCTCGGCTGCGTCGGTGTCAAGCGCCGAGGAGATCAACAACGCGCCGACTGCGTACCTGCGGGTGCCGCCCACCAGTACGCGCTACTGGTCGGCGTATGTGCAAAACGTGCTGGCCCGCACCGACATGCCGTTCTTCGCCAGCATCACGAATATCGGGGTGGTGCCCGATCCCAAGACCACCATGCGTTGCATCTTTACGCATGTCGCAGAAGTCAAGGACGACGAACTGTTGGAGGCGCTGTATCGCCGTGCTGCCGCCGAGGCGTCCCTGATCGACTTTCCGTATCCGAAATCCGCGACCGGCGACGAGCCGGAAGCGCCCGCTGCCAAACCCAAGAAGGGGAAATTCTGATGACCACCGCAAAGAAAGAAAAGCTGTTCCTCACCATCGAACGTTCGACGTTGGATGACTGTTTGTTCGCCGCCGTGCAGGAAATGATCGACGCGGCCAAGCTGCCACTGTCGCACCGGCAGAAGTTGCGCGTGGCCGACCAGATCAGCGAAGGCGTGATGAAGATGGTGGACGCCGAGAGCATCCCGACGCCCAAGACTGTTCGCGCTCCGGCGAAGCGCCGCACGAAGGCCGAAATGGCGGCGGCGAAGTTGCCCCCCGCCCCCGAGTCTGGGATTCTGCCCGCGCCGTTCGGCGCAGCCCGCGCCGCGTAACACCCCGCCGTTTGTTGGTTTCGGCCCCGGTGTGTGTTCCGCACCGGGGCTTTTTTCCCTTGAGAGGGCAGAATGGACTCCGCAAAAGAACTGGTCGTCGTTGACTTTGAAACCGAGGCGATAGGCCCCCGACCCGCGCACTACCCACCCCGCATCGTGGGCGCGGCGCTGTCCTATCCCGATGGGCGCAGCGAGTACCTAGCTTTCGGCCACCCGAGCAACAACAACTGCACTGAGGACGCCGCCCGCCGCGCCGTGGCGAGCGCCTATCGCGGCCCCGTCGCGTTCCACAATGCCGCGTTCGACATGGAGTGTTCCCGCGTCCAATGGGGCATCCCGTACCCTGCATCGTGGCATTGCACAATGATTCTGGCGTTCCTGTGCTACCCCCACGAGAAGAAACTCGCGCTGAAGCCTCTGGCTGAGGCTCTATTGGGCGATCCGCCTACGGAACGTGACACCCTAGCCGAGTACATCAAAGAGCACGTCCCAGAGGCTAGAAAAGGCTCGCCGTTCGCCCACATCTGCAAAGCACCGGGGGATGTGGTCGCCCCCTACGCGATGGGCGACGTGTACCGGACCCGCAGGTTGTACGAGCACCTTGCCCCGATCATTGAAGCGCGGGTGATGGACGCCGCGTACAACCGGGAGCGCCGGCTGCTCCCCCACCTGATCGCCGCCGAGTGCGGGGGTATCCGTGTGGACCGGACTTTGTTGAGCCGATGGGCGGGGGAGTTATCCGAGGGGCTGCTCCGCGCCGAGTCGGACATACATCGAATAATCGGTGTCGTGAACATCGACTCGGGTGAGGAGTTGGCCGACGCGCTCGAACGGGCAGGGCTGGTTCACCCTGACGCTTGGTTACGCACCCCTACCGGCGCACGGTCTACCAGTATGCCGGGGCTGGCTCACGCTATGAGCCACGAGCCGGAGTTGCGGCGTATGTTGAACTACCGCGCCAAGAGCGCGACGCTGCTCCGTAATCACACCCTGCCGTGGCTGGATGCGTCCACGTCCAACGGGCGGCTGCATTCCAGTTTCAGCCAAACAAAGGGCGAAGCGGAAACCGGGGCGCGGACGGGCCGCATTTCCTCGTCCCACCCGAACTTGAACAACGTGCCGCAGCCGCAGATATTCGACCTGCCAGAGGGCTACCGTCCGTTGCCGCGAATGCGACAGGCGCTGCTTCCGAACGAGGGCGAACATTGGGTGAGTTGTGACTACTCGCAGATCGAACTCCGCATCCTTGCCCACCTAGAGGATGACGACTTGATGCGGGCGTACCAACACGACCCGAACATCGACATGCACTCGCTCGTCGCGGACATGATTCGGCAGCGCCTCAAGGTGGACGTCAACCGGAAAACGGCAAAGACGATTTCGTTCGCCGTGATCTACGGCGCGGGCCTCGACAAGCTGGCTGAACAGCTAGGCGTGGACCGGGGCCAAGCTATGGCTCTGCGCGATGCGTACTACCGTTCGCTGCCCGGCGTGGCCGACATGCAGAACGACATACGCAAGCGCGGTCAGCGCGGCGATCCGGTGCGGACCCTCGGCGGGCGCGTGTACTACGCGGAGAAAACGCCGCAGTACGATTTCAGTTACAAGCTGCTGAACTACACGATTCAGGGCGGGTGCGCCGATCTGCTGAAACAGGCGATTATCGACTACTCGGACGCGAAGCCACTCGGCACCGGCCAGCTTTTGGGGACCGTCTACGACGAACTAAACGTGAGCATGTCCCCCGACGCCGACCCGCGTTTGTTACGCGACATAATGAACACGGCTATGACGCTCGACGTGCCGATTATCTCCGACTTGGAGGTGGGGCCGAACTGGGCCGACCTGCAACCGTTCGAGGAGAAGTAACAATGACAAAATACTCGGACTTTTTTGCAAACGAGTGGGCTAAGACGCGGCCACCTTGGCGTGTGTGGCTGTCGGCGTGGTCGTACTCGCGCCTAGTCAAGTACGAGGAGTGCCCCCGCTCCGTCTACTACCTGTATGTCGAGAAACGCGGGATTGGAGAGAAGTCGGAGGCCATGCTGCGCGGCCTCGCCGCACATGAGGAGTGTGCAAGCATCTATTCGGGTGAACCGTTCAAGATGAAAGACTCTGTGTTGTCGCAGGAGTGGCGGCTCAAGCTGGCCGCGCAGCGAGAGGACTGGCACCCCGACTTGGAAGCCGAGTTGCAGGTGGCGTACAACGCATTGTGGCAACGCCGGAAGTGGTTCGACAAGGACGTGGCGTTCCGCTGCGCGTTCGACGGATTCGCCTATGCCTACGGCACTGACATAGCGATCTTCGAGCACAAGACGGGGAAGCCCTACCACTCCCACCGGGACCAAGCGGAACTGTACGCTTGCGTGGCGCACAAGATGCACCCGGAAGCTGACGGCGTGACGGTCAACATACAGTACCTCGACCTGCCTGTGTCCCGTGCCCCCACAGTCCATAGCTGGACTGCTGCCGAGTTGATAGTGGGCCACGAGGGCAAGCCGCTCATCAACAAGTGGATTCAACGGGCGAATGTGATGCTGGCCGACCGGGACTTCCCCATGCGGGCTGGCCCCCAATGCCGGTATTGCCAATTTCGCGGCGAAGTGGGAGGCCCCTGTGCCATCTTCTCGTAAGCCCCATTGGAAAGTCCGCATGGACTTGCCCGAGTTGCTGCTGAAGGAGCAGGAACGCAGGGAAGCGTTGGTGCGGGCGGCGATGTACACACGGCAACGCAATGCGCGGCGGCGAGTGGTGCCTATTGCGCGTCTGGAGTCTGTGGAACAAAGTAGGGTCGTAGACGGATGCACGCGGCGAGGGTGGAAGATTCGCAAGTTGATGTCGCCCAATGTGCGGGGGTGGCCCGACCTGTTCGTGATGGACCCCAAGAGCAAGCGGTGCGCGTTCGTGGAAATGAAAGTGAAGAACCGTTCGGCCCAACCGTCGGCGGCGCAGCTTGCTACGCATCAAATGCTGCGGGACTGCGGGTTGAATGTGTTTGTTGCGTGGAGTTCCACGGAGGCACTCCAAATACTTGAGGAGATTTTCAATGCCTAGTTGGGAACCGAAGGAATACCAGATCAAGGCGATGCAGTTTGCGTTGGAGCACGCGAACTGCGGGCTGTTCTTGGGGATGGGCGCGGGCAAGACGAGCATCGTGCTCGGTGCGCTCACCGTGTTTAAGGCGAAAAGTGCCATGCGGCGGGCGATCATCGTCGCCCCGGCCCGCGTGTGCAGCAACGTCTGGGAGCCGGAGCGCGACAAGTGGACGGATTTCCACGGCCTCTCGATCTCGGTGCTGCATGGGCCGAAGAAAGATCGCCTGTTGGAAGCGTTCGACCATGACATTGCGGTGATCTCCGTGGACTCGCTGCTGTGGGCGGTCAAAGCGGGCGTGTTCGAGAAGGTAAACCCCGACATACTGATCGTGGACGAGTCCTCGTTCGTGAAGTCGCACACGTCGCAGCGGTTCCGCATCCTGCGCTCCCTGCTGCCGCGCTTCACCCGGCGCATCATCCTCACTGGCACGCCGTCCCCAAACGGGGCGATGGACTTGTGGGCGCAGATGTATGTTGTGGACCGTGGTGCTGCGCTGGAGCCGTACATCACCAAGTTCCGCCTGAAGTATTTCACGGACGTTGGCTACGGGTTCCCCGATTGGCAGTTGCAGGAGGGGGCCGAGGCGAAGATTGCGGAGCGCATCAAGCAGTCCGTGTTCCGCGCCGACGATCCCGAGGTGAGGGCGCTCCTGCCGGAGATTCAGCACAACGAAATTGCCGTGCCGCTGCCGCCGGCCGTGCGGGCGCAGTACGAGAAACTGGCAAGGGAGTTCTTCTTGGCGCTCGGCGACGAGGTGGTGATGCCGTTGAGCGCGGCGGCGTTGTCGCAAAAGCTACGCATGTTGTGCAACGGGACCATTCTGGCGACGGACGATCAAGGGAAGATCACCCGCGCCGACATTCACTCCGAAAAGCTGGCCGCGCTCGACTCCATCGTGGGCGAAGCGATGGGTAAGCCCTTGTTGGTGTTCTACGAATTCATCGGGGACCGCGACGCTATCTGCGCTCGTTACGGAGCACCTTACATCGGCGGGGGCACCACGGACGCACAGGCGATGAAACTCGTTAGTGATTTCAACAAAGGAAAAATACCACTGCTAGTAGCCCACCCGCGCTCGGCGGGGTTCGGACTGAATTTGCAGGAGGCGTGCAACGAGGCGGTGTGGTTCGGCCCGACGTGGGATTGCGGTGTGTACGAACAAGCGATGGCCCGCATTGCGCGGCAGGGGCAGAAGGAAAAGCACGTCACAATCCATACCATCGTAGTCGGGAATTCCATCGAGCAGCGCGTGTCGTCGGCGCTCGCCGGAAAGGTCAGCAACCAACAGGAATTGCTCACCGCGTTGCGACGTTAGTGAACACTCTTTCTCGTTGACAGCGGGCGGTGCGCCGCTAAGATTGGCGTGTCGGTCCCGCTGTTCGATCCCCCCATTTATTCGAGGAATTCTAATGTGGCAAGATTTCGCCGTAAGCGATCTGCGCCGGTCAGGCTTGGCCCTCACCGACATAGACGCAGAAGAAGCAAGGAACGCCATTGGTGTCATCGACGGGTACAAGATTCCTTACTACACGATCACCGGAGAACGACACCCTACGATGTGGCGCATCCGACTACGCGATGCGTACATGAAGTACTCGCAGCCGAAGGCCGAAGAACTCGGCGCAGATACCGCCCCACCATATTTTCATCGGCACTGCGACTACTCGAAGGTCGGGCTGACCAAGATCATTTGCGAGGGCGAGAAGAAGGCGCTCACAGGGTTCAAGTTTCTCTCGAACGTGCAGACCATCGGCATCGGCGGGTGTTGGAACTGGCAAGCGCCACTTTCCGACTCCGACATACGCCGCAAGGAGGAGTTTCCCGACCTGCCAATCATGGCGCGGCTGCATCCCGACATCATTGAGTTCTGCAAGAACGCGAAGGGGCCAATCAACTACGTCCCCGACGCGGACTATCGAACAAACGACCAAGTTTTGCGGGCGCTTGGCTCGATGCGCCTCGCGTTCCAAGCGGCGGGCCTGAAGCTGCGAATCATCCTGCTGCCGGAGGGGGGCAAGGGGCTGGATGATTTCCTCATGGCGCAGCCCCCGGGCACGCACGACTCCGCGTTCTGGGCGCTGGAACAGACTGACGGGAAGGGGATGCTCACCCGCGTGTCTGACATGCAGGCAAAGATCGGACTGGTGCTGGACGGCAAAGGCAACCCATCGCTGGTCGAGGCTCTGTTGGTGGACGCGCTGGCCCGGTGGGAATACCTGTCGGAGAACTACTATTTCGACACCCGCGCCGTGCGCCACATGCTGAAGGGCGAGGATGGGGTGTTCCGCCCCATGAGCGACATACACATCGAGGCGTTGAAGCGGCACATGCAAGCAGCGTTGGGGTTCATAAGCATTCCCCGTGACAAGATGGAGTCGCTCATGTACGGGCTGGCGATGAAGTTCCCGCGCAACCCCCTCGCCGATCACTTGAACAGTCTGGTGTGGGACGGCGTATCGCGCTTCCCTACGCTCGTGGCGAAGCTAGGCGTGCCGGATGCCCTGCACGACTACGCAACCGGCGTGTTGAGGAATCTGGTGGTGGCCGCGAGTGCCCGTGCGCTGAAGCCCGGGACCAAGTTCGACCATTGCGTGATCTTGGAGGGCCATCAGGGGTTCGGCAAGAGCACGTTCTGGGAATTGCTCGCCACGTTGGACGACGTTTGTTACTACGCGGTGGCCTCGATCACGGCGAACAGCCACGTCATCGGCACCCGCGACTTCCTCACCGCCGGGAGCAAGGCGATCTTCTACGATCTGGACGAACTCGGTGTGCTCTCCAAGTCCGACGTGAACGCAGTCAAGACGATGCTCTCGACCACGATGGACACCTACCGGCCCGCCTACGGGCGCTCGGATGTGGAGGTGCAGAGGGCGTTCCTGTGTGTTGGCTCCACGAACTCGGACTCATACCTCATCGACCCCACAGGCAACCGGCGCTTCTGGCCGATCAAGGTGGGTGAAGGGACTAGGCACTTCGACAAGACGTGGCTCGTCATCAACCGGGAGCAGTTGTGGGCCGAGGCGATGGCGTCGCTTCACGCCGGTCACAAGTTCTGGGCGCTCACCGATGAGCAGGAGAAGCAAGCGACGCAGGAACAGGAGTCGCGTGTGGTGGAGGATGGGTTCGACGAGCCGGTGCGCGACATTCTCAACACCGCGTTCGCAACGAGCGTGGTGAACCGCCCGCTGACCCACACGCACAACGGCAACGACTACTACCTTTTTACCAACACACGCCTATACGACATGCTCAACGTACCGCTTGAGCGAAGGCAGGGGCACTCCCGTCGCATCGGCTTGGTGATACGCCGTGTCGGTGATGGCCGGTGGATCAAGGCGAAGGTGCGGCAATTTGGCTGCACCACGAGTGCTTACCTGCTGCCCAAGGTGTGGGCCGACGAACAGCCGCGCATCGACATTGACTCGCCGAAGTATTAGGCGCAATATTGCCCCGTAAGTAAACCACCAGAGGAGAGAAGGAAAATGAGCACCAGCAACAACCGTGCGCTACGGACCAGCGTGTGGCATGACATGGACAACCTCATCAATATGGAGGTTGTCTATGAGGATACAGTGGCGAAATCCAAGTGGTCAGTGCGCGTCATGCTGACACCGGATCAGGCTGAGTCCCTAGCCCAACGTCTGTTGGTCAACATGCCCACGAAGCCCGCACTCTCCCCGTCGGCCGACACTAGGTAGATAGCACCCCGGCGCTTGCGTTCGTCGTCCAGACTTTTGCAAGTAGCCGGGTCGCAGTCTGGTGGTTGGATCAGCTTCGGGCACTTCATTACTCTGCAAAAGTCGAAGTCCCCGTGGGCGATGTCCAGCATCAGCAGTTCACCCCGCCATTGGTCGCGGTGCAGTTGGCGGTGTTTGTTGTCGTGGTATTCGTGGTGTTTGTTGTAGTGTTGGTGACGTTGGGTTGCAGCGCTGACAGGCCCGACCAATCGAATGGCGTCGGCTTGAACTGCGTCACCGCACCGAACCCCGCCCCGGCGATGTTCTCCATCGACCCATAACTGGCAATTGCCACGTTCGCCGCGTTATTGCTCTGCGTCGTCGCCACCCTGTAGCCGTACCAGCCCAATCCAATCGCCGTCAGCGACGGCATCAGCACTTGCGCCCATTGCAGCGCCTCGTTCTGCGGCGGTTGTATGTTGATAGGCTCCTTCGCGCCCGCCTGCATGGCGAGCAGCATCACGGCTACCGTCTTCGTCGTCGCGTCCCCGGCCAGCGCAAGCTGCATGATCGCCTTGCTCTGTTCCACCTGTGCCGCGTTGCGTGCTTCGGCTGCATGTTGAATGGCAAGCGCGTATTGCTGGTACGCCTGCGTTGTTGAACATCCGGGCAGCACCATTGCTGCAAGACAAACCCACGCGGCTCGTTTCATTGCTGCCCCCATAGAAACGCCATACGCACTCCGGTGTCGAGGTCGGCATCGGATACTGAATGCGTGAATGCGTCGTGACCGTTCTCATGCTCGCCGATGGCGCACGTGAGCCAGTAGAGCGTGTTGAAGTCTCGCAGATTGAGGATGTCATCCGGCCCCACTTCGCAAAGCTGGCACACGGCCATAACGTAGGCATTGGTGTCGTTCTCGCTCGACGGTGCCCACCGATTGATGATCTCGCGCACAGTGTCGATGCGGTTGGCGAGCGGCTTGTCGTAGTAGACGATCAGCAGTCTCGCCAGCGCACACACGCCCTCGACCATCGACTTGAAGATGGCGAAGCGACCATCGCTGCCGGTCGCGCCCATGCCCTTCGTGAATGCACCATACTCGATGTTGCCGGGGTTGCAGTTACGCAGGCCGCGAGGGGTAGTCACCACTGCCACCATTCTTTACTTGACGGGGGTTGGTTTCGGAACTGGACGCACACTTGGTCCCGGTACTTGACTATTTCCACTAGGGACTGCTGGCGGCGCAGGCACTCCCCCCACGGTCCCGTGTCCGCTAGGGCTTGCAGGTACAGCGTTTCCAGCCGCCCGTCCTTGATCGGTTCCGGCAGCGGGCACGTTTGGAGCAGGCTCGCCGGGATCGGTGGGGGTTCGCAAACTGGCTCTTTGACGGTTAAGGACGAGCATCCCGTCAGCAGGAACGACACAAGCAGGATTCTGGAATACCGGCTGGCTGGCGACATAGGATTGCCCCTTCACGTAGACCTTCTGCACGACTGTCTTGGCATTGCTCTCGCCCGCGATGTAGGCGGCTTCCATGTCGATGATCTTGTTCGCCGCCACTTGCTCTGCTGCGTCTGCTGCGGCCTGAATCTCCGCGCTGACCCGCGCCATCGCCTGCTCATGCCGCGCGATCTGGCCGTCCTTCCACGCCTTCATCCCAGCCCCGCCCATCGTCAGGCCAGCGATGAACGCAATGATGAGCGCATAGATCATGGCGCGTCCTTCTTGGAGATCAGCTTCCGTGCCTTCTCCAACAAAGAGGCCCGCACATCTGGATGCTGATACAGGTACATCCCGCCCCACGTTACGGCGACGCCAAGCCAGAACCCGATGATTGCGCTCATATCAGTTTCGCCTTTGGTTTGGGTGGAGGTTCGGGCGGCTCTGGCCGGTTGATGATGTCCGTCACCGTCGTCGCGGTCTTCCCGACCACGAAGATTGCCAGCACACCCAACAGCAGCGTGTCCACATCCTTGCCGTCATTGCTCCGGTCCACGATGACCCAAATGCTCATCCCGGCCATTGCCAACA
>Ga0315290_10002571_pt1 | contig 12814 bp, 17 predicted proteins | sample YL17G12_0_MG_FD_203627 | JGI IMG/M metagenome (GOLD analysis project Ga0315290, IMG submission 203627) | Sediment microbial communities from Yellowstone Lake, YNP, Wyoming, USA - YL17G12_0 | ecosystem: Environmental > Aquatic > Freshwater > Lake > Sediment | place: USA: Wyoming | collected... | reverse complement strand
CTCAACCCCAGTCAGTTCGCCGCCACCGCCGACCAGGCGACGGTGAGTTCACCGAGCCTCCATCGCGATGGTCCACCGGCGATGGGTAGACCGGAATCGCGCATCGTGTGAGCCGCCTCGATCCAGCGTTGGCGCGCCCCGAAGGTGCCGGCTGGTGCCGCTTTCGCCCACGCACGGTCCCACACGCGGAAGAATTCATGAACGGCTTCGCCATCGACGTTGTGATGAATCAAGGCTTTCGGCAACCGCTCGGCCAGATCACTCGGTACGCCCAGATGTGAGACGTGTGCAGAGAAAGTCAAGGTCCGCGGCTGCACCACCCCGCTCATACGCGCATCAGCGGCGTGCAGAGTCACCCACACGCATCTGCGACCGAGTTCGTCGCATGTGCCTTCGACGAACGCACCGTCGTCCGTCAGCCGATGCACGACCTTGGTCCAGACCCCCCGAACATCGGATTCGTCATACTGGCGCAGGACATTCAGGGCGCGGACAACTCGTGGAGCCGCGCCGTTCACCAACGGGACCTCGAATCCCCCATGCTGAAAGGACAATCCTTCGCGCGCGTACGGCGCTGCATCACGGACGCGATCTCGATCTATCTCGACTCCGACGACCTCGATTCGTGGACCGTAGGCACTGCGCAACCGGTTTGACCACTCGAGTGTGGTGACCGGACTACGCCCGTAGCCCAGGTCGACGACAACGCTCCCTTCGTTGGCCCGCAGTTCCCGACCCAGGGCGTATGCGATCCAGCGGTCGACGCGCCGCAAACGATTCGGGTGGGTCGTACCTCGCGTGACCAGACCGTCGGGTTTGGGACGACATCGCGACGCCGCGTGTGCCTGGATGTCGTTCACTCGCAATCGGGTGCGTTCCTGCGGTGAAAGTCAGCGGCCGCCGGTGATTTCGATGATCTTGGGGCGCACGTCGACGAGATAGACCAGCGCGACAACGGCCCCGGCGATACCGAAGAGTCCGAACAGCCCGAAGTATCCAAAAAGGAACTGCACGATCGGTGAGGCTCCGGTAAGCAAGAGCCACGTCTGCTTGGACTGGCGACCAACTGCCGGGAAGGCATCGGCACGTCGCCGCAGGCAGTCGACGAAGGCCCACACCCCAAGACCGATCATCGTCCAGAAGAGAATGAAGATGATCACCGAGACTGCGTTGGTCATCGGGTCATCGTACGTCTCTCACGCCAACGACCCCGCGGGGGGCGGCTGCTCGTTGAGGCAGCCCGACGCCGACGGGGTCGTTGGTTCTTGCGGGTCGTTCGATCAAGCAGAGGATTCCTCGATCAGATAGGAAGGGCCTCGCGAACGGCGGTCGTTGCCTGCCCGGCGCGATCACGGAAGTCCTCGACGGCCGACGAAACAAAGCCGGGAGCCGAGAGGGCTGCGGCGGCGAAGGTGTCGACAATCTCAGCAAACCGGCTGAGCACTGCCTCGCGCGGAGCGCGGGTCGCGTCTTCGACCGCATTCAGGTCGAAGTTCGACAGGTAGAAGTTCGAGAGGTCGATACGCGGAATCTCGACTCCCGAGACCGAGACCTTCGACTTGTCGATGGTCGGCATCTCGAAGACCTTCGACATATCGATGGTCGGCAACTCAAACGGAAGCCTGGACTGCAGCACACCCATGGCGGTCACAGCGGCCGCTGCGAATCCGGTTGGAGCACTGGACTTCGCGGTGGTGGGCTTGGTGGTGGTGGGCTTGGCGGTTGCGGTCTTCTTGGCCGTTGTCGTCTTCTTTGTAGGGGGCTTCTTCGCCGTCGCCTTGCGGGTGACTGGCTTCTTAGCCGGACTCTTCTTCGCGGCCGTCCGCTTGACGGTCCGCTTCGTGCCTCTGGTCCCTGCCGCGGCTTTCGCGGAGGTTGTGGTCTCGCTCATGATGTGCCTTTCGTGTTGTCGCCGCTCATGCGGCTCGCGTCGTTCTCCACTTGGAACGCCGCATAGATCTCGAGAAGGACCGAGCGCTGCCGCTCGGTCAAGGTGGCGTCACCGGCGATGGTCGAGGTCACGGCCTCGTCACCGGCTCGCTCTTGGAGGATTCCCGCTCGGACATACATCGTCTCGGCGGATATTCGAAGTGCTTTCGCGATCTGCGCCAGAATCTCGGCGCTGGGCTTGCGCAGCCCACGTTCGACTTGGCTCAGGTACGGGTTGGAAACGCCCGCAGTGGCCGCCAACTGCCGCAGCGACAACTGGGCGGCGTTGCGTTGCTCGCGGATGTAGTCACCTAGTCCGATTACATCGATCCGGCCATGTTTCAATGATGCCCCACCCCTGCTTGCAATTGCAAGCAGGGAGCAAGCAGTCCGGCGTGAGATCTCCCACAACCGCTCAGTTCTGGGCGCCAGGGACCGTCGGGAGATCCGGGGTGAGGTTCAGTCTGCGACGCAGCCAGAGCGAGACGTAGACCAGAGCGACGAGTGCGGGCACCTCGATCAGCGGACCGATCACTCCGGCCAGTGCTTGGCCCGAGGTCACTCCCCACACTCCGATGCTCACGGCGATCGCGAGTTCGAAGTTGTTTCCGGCGGCGGTGAAGGCCACCGTGGCGGTCTTGGGGTAGCCGAGGTGAGCACGGGTGCCGAGGAAGAAGGACACACTCCACATCACCGCGAAGTAGACAAGGAGCGGGACCGCGATCTGGACGACCGAGAGGGGGTCGCTCAGGATCGCGTCTCCCTGCAAGGCAAACATCACAACGATGGTGAACAGAAGTCCGTAGAGCGCGAATGGGCCGATCCGAGGGAGGAACTCCTGTTCGTACCAGTCGCGGCCCTTTGCCCGAATCCCGATACGGCGGGTGAAGTAGCCCGCAGCCAACGGGATGCCCAAAAAGATGAGTACGGCTTTGGTGATGTCCCAGGTGGAGAACGTGACGTCCTGAGTGGGCAACCCAAGCCATCCCGGCAGGATCTTCAAGTAGAACGTGCCAAGCAGCGCGTACGCGAGAATCTGGAACACCGAGTTGATCGCTACCAGCAGTGCTGCAGCCTCGCGGTCGCCGCAGGCCAGGTCGTTCCAGATCAGAACCATTGCGATGCAACGGGCGAGCCCGATCACGATGAGGCCGGTGCGGAATTCGGGTTGATCGGGGAGAAAGACCCAGGCCAGCGTGAACATCAACGCCGGTCCGATCACCCAGTTGAGGAACAGGGAAAGCCACAGGAGTCGACGGTCCCCTGTCACGTGGCCCATCTCCTCGTACCGGACCTTCGCGAGCACGGGATACATCATCAGCAGCAGACCCAGCGCGATAGGCAAAGACGTCTGCCCGACCTTCACGGCGTCCAGGCCGGTCTGCACGGACGGGACCAGCTTGCCTAGCAACAGGCCGGCTGCCATCGCGGCCAGGATCCACACCGGGAGGAACCGGTCCAGCAGCGAGAGCCGCTGCAACACCGCCTGCTCGTCGGCTACAGGAGTATCGGGTGCGGCGCTCATGAGATCTCTGAGATGAGGACCTGGATGCGGCGACGGATCTCGTCGCGGATGGGCCGCACAGCGTCGACGCCTTGTCCGGCCGGATCTTCGAGGACCCAGTCCTCGTACCGCTTGCCCGGGAAGATCGGACAGACGTCTCCGCACCCCATGGTGATGACAACGTCGGATTCTCTGACGGCATCGACGGTGAGCACCTTCGGGGTCTCAGCCGAGATGTCGATGCCCTCCTCGAGCAGCGCCGTGACCACGGCGGGGTTGACGCTGTCGGCGGGAGCGGAGCCGGCCGAGCGGACTTCGACCCGATCGCCCGCGAGGTGCGTGAGGTAGGCGGCGGCCATCTGGGAGCGGCCGGCGTTGTGCACGCAGACGAACAGCACGGACGGCTTGTCACTCACGGCGAACTCATCCGCCATCGCTAGGCCCGCCCGAGCACGCGACGCAGCGCTTCGAGTCGCGACGGCACAACGGAGTACCAGATCCAGGTGCCACGGCGATCAGATTTCACCAACCCCGCCTCGCGCAGAACCTTCAAGTGATGGCTCACGGTGGGCTGACTGCGTCCCACCGGCTCGACCAGGTCGCACGCGCACGCTTCGCCCTCCGCGGCCGACGCGATCACGCTGAGGATCTGGAGGCGTACCGGATCCCCGAGAGCCTTGAACGCATCCGCAAGGGCGACGGCTTCATCACCATCAAGTGCATCCCGACGGATGGGCTCGCAACAATCCACGACATCGAGGAGAACTCGCTTCGTGGGTTCGACCTTGTTCGACATACATCAATATTGACATAGATCGATGTATTGGTCCACTCCCCAATATCGACATTCATCGATATGCTGCGCGTCCTAGGCCTCGGTGGTCGCCGATCACAAGGCACGGACCGCAGCCGACGCTCGAAGTTCACCCACGACCGCGCCCCCACCCAGCAAGGGCTCAGTCGACTGCTGCTCAAGCACAGGGGAGCGAAGGCCCAAGCGTATCAACACCGATGCCATGACAACTGGACGAGCTCTCTGGCCTCCGTCGTCGATCTTAAGGGCCACGGATCGCCCGTCGGGAAGTGCGGCGGCGTAGACGGCCTCGGCTCCGTCCTTGGCAAGCAGGCCATGTACACCGCGCATCAGATCGGTGACGTCGCGATCCGTCCCACCAACCCACTCGGGGAAGTTGCGCATCGCATCGGCAACGCGACGAGTCGGGTCCGTTTCGTCGTCGACGACATGTCGGTGAAATGCTCGCGCCAGACCGATGAGTGACAGGCCGACCAGCGGCGCACCGCAACCATCCACTCCAACGACATCGAGCGGCTCGTCCGCCACGTCCGAGATGAACCGCGCAATGGCGATCTGCAACGGATGATCTGGATCGAGATAGGCGGCCACGTCCCATCCTCGCAACACACACGTCGCGAGCATCGCTGCATGTTTGCCGGAACAATTCATGGCCACCCGGGAGGCCGGTCGGCCGGACCGTATCCACTCGGTTCGGGTGGCGACTCCATACGGCAGCTCCGGCGGGGTCTGCAGTGCGTCATCGGTCAAACCGGCTGCGCTCAAGATCTCCCGCACTCCGGCAAGGTGAAACGACTCACCGCTGTGCGAGGCGGCAGCGAGCGCGAGCAGGTGCGCCGGCACATCCAAACCCGCATCGACCATCGCCGCGGCTTGCATCGGCTTGTTCGCCGAACGCGGCAGGACCACTGATTGCGGATCACCCAGGGCCGCGGCTATCGATCCGTCGCCGTCGAGAACGACCAAGGAGCCCCAGTGGCGACCCTCGACGAAGCCCGACCGTACGACTTCGGCGAGGACTACCGAGTCGGTCACGACAAAGCACCCTCACGACACGAGAGTGTCAGGATTCCACGGATGGTTCCAGGACTGACTCGACGTCGGCGAGACCCTCCTGATAGCGCCGGGTCATTTCTTCGCTGAAGACGTCAGCCACCTTCTGCACCACCGCACGCGTCTCGGACACCTCGTGTTCGTGTCGAGTCAGGCTCACGATTGCCGCGTCGAGTTCCTGAGGAGTCCTGGCGCCTACATCTGACATGACTGCGTCCGAGATCGCTTGTTCGGCGTGGCGGCGATGCTCATCCACGCGAGTCGGCTCGACACTGACGTGCCGACCCAGCCCACGGGGTTCCGGTCGCGGGTCGGACAGGATCTCCACCAGGCTGTCGATGAGACTGCGACCCGCGTTTGCCGGATCGCGCCGCGCGATCTCGGCGCGAACGATGTCGATCCGTCCATGGAGCATGCGACGTAAGAAGGACAGATCGGCTTCCTCCTGCTCGGCCAGCAATCGGCGCGAGCGAATCTCGTTGAGATCCAGCGCGGCCAGGTCGGCGACGAACTCGGGCGCCAGAACTCGGTCGACGCGCCGATGGCCGCCAGGGATCGGCTTGGTCATCAGACCACCCCTCTGGATCCGGCGCGCCGGTCCTTGATGTTGAGCAGAGCGCGGGCTTCCTCGGTCGACATGGGCGGACGTTGGGCCAGCATGGCGAGAGTAGCGGCCCGCTCCACCAGCTCTGCATTGTCCCTGACCGGACGCCCCGGAGCGTAGGTCAAGGTGTCCTCCATTCCCACCCTCAGATGTCCTCCCGCAGACAGCGCGGCGAGCGCGACAGGAAGGGTCTGACGACCCACGCCGGTCGCCGACCAGGTCGCGCCTTCCGGCAGGGCCGCGACCGCGGCTGCGAGAGTGCCCAGATTCCCGGCCATCCCACCGGGAACACCGAGCACGAAGTCACAGTGCACCTTGCCGCCGTACGGCAGACCCTCTCGATCCAGCAACCGATGCAGGGTCTGAACCTGGCCGAGATCGAAGATCTCGAACTCGGGGACGATCTGGAGCTCTTGCGTGCCTCGGAACAGGTCCACGATGAACGGCCAGGGGTTGGAGAAGACGTCATCACCGAAATTGACCGTGCCGCAGGTGAGCGAGCAGGAGTCAGGCTGGGCCTCGAGCACGGCCAGCCGCGCCTCGAACGGGTCAGTCACCGCGCCGCCTGTGGACAGTTGGATCACAAGGTCGGTGGCCTCCCGCAGGGCCGATACGGTCTCGCGCAGAGCCGCGGGGTCCAAGGACGGTCGGGCGTCCGCATCCCGGATATGGATGTGGATGACCCCCGCCCCGGCGCTTTGGCAGGCCTTGGCCGTAGTCACCAACTCGTCCAAAGTCACCGGCAGGGCTGGAACACTGGCCTTGTCAGTCTCGGCCCCCGTCGGGGCCACAGTGATGAGGGTGGGGGTCGTCACACCGGTCATCGTGGCATGCCCGGACCTGGGCGGGAGCGCATGTGCCAATTGGGTGAAAAAATGAGGTCTGGACGCTCAACACCGAGCGCCAAATGGCCGATGCCCACAAGGTCAAGGAGTCGGTGGATAGGACCACCGGAATTCGATCGCGCCGTGAGGAGGAGCCGCCGATGACCCACCGCGGCCACTCCGTCCACATTGACGATCTTCTGGAGGATCTGGCCTCGCAGCAGGCGACAGGCTGTCTCCGGGTCGACGACCAGTCAGAAGAGCAAGCACTGGTGTGGTTGAAGGACGGGTACGTCTACTCCGTCCAGGTACCGGGCCGACGCCCGTTGCTCGGCGTACGCCTGATGTCGTGCGGCGCGTTGACCCCAGAAGCCTTGGCCGAGGCCCTCGAAGCGCAGCGCACGGAACTGCAGGGCTGGAAGCTGGGAGAACTACTCGTCCACCTGGGCTTTGTGGATCGCGCAGTGGTCGAGGCCTTCGTGCTGGAACAACTCCACGATCAGATGGCCGACTTGCTGGGTTGGGAGATCGCCAAGTACCGATTCCGCAGCGGTCGCAAGACTCGCCAAGACGTCGCCCCGCCCGTCGACGTCGACACCTTGATCACGGACTCCAGAGTGCGTCGCGGGCTTTGGGACGAAATGCAGGCAAGGGTTGGGGGACCCAACTCGTTGCCGATCCTGGGGACTGCTGACCTGGATCAGACCGATGTCGTCCTCGGCCCGAATGAATGGTCGTTGCTGTGCAAGGTGGACGGCCTCAGGACTCTTGCTGATCTCGCAGACGATTGCGGCTTCACCCTCTTTGAAGCTGCCGGTGTCGTCGAAGGCCTGATGGTTGCTGGCCTTCTCGAGATCCAAGAGCCCCCCGAGGTTGTTGAGGAACCCGCTGATTCCTACACCGACGACTTCGTCGAGGAAGATCTTGACGTCGCCGATTCGGTGGCGCGAGTCACCGCCGCACTGACTGACTTGTTCGCATCGAACGAGGCTGCCCGTGCTGCTGAGGAAGCCCGCGCTGCGGAAGAACTGCGCCTGGCCGAGGAAGCCCGCCTCGCGGAGGAAGCCCGCCTCGCCGAAGAACTGCGCCTGGCCGAGGAAGCCCGCCTCGCGGAGGAAGCCCGCCTCGCCGAAGAACTGCGCCTGGCCGAAGAGGCCCGCCTCGCGGAGGAAGCCCGCCTCGCCGAAGAACTGCGCCTGGCGGAGGAAGCCCGCCTCGCGGAGGAAGCCCGCCTCGCCGAAGAGTTGCGCTCAGCTGAAGAGGCCCGTCTCGCTGAAGCGGCACGCATCGCGGAAGAACTGCGGCTCGCCGAAGAAGCCCGCGCTGCCGAAGAAGCACGTCTGGCCGAAGAAGCACGTCTGGCCGACGAACTTCGCCTCGCCGAGGAGGTACGCCTCGCGGAGCAAGCCCGTCTCGCCCTTGAAGCACGCGTGGCTGAAGACCTGCGCCGCGCGGAGGACCTGCGGCTCGCCGAAGAAGCCCGCATCGCCGAAGAACTGCGGCTCGCCGAAGAAGCCCGCATCGCCGAAGAACTGCGGCTCGCTGAAGCAGCCCGCGCTGCCGAAGAACTGCGGCTCGCTGAAGCAGCCCGCGCTGCCGAAGAACTGCGGCTCGCTGAAGAAGCCCGCGCTGCCGAAGATGCCCGCGTCGCCGAAAAGACCCGCGTCGCGGAAGCCACCCGGGTCGCTGGAGCGGCGCGCATCGCCGAGGAAGCCCGTCTCGCGGCCGAAGCCCAAGCCGCGGAAGCGGCGCGCGATGCCGAAGATGCCCGAGTTGCAGACCTCAACGGAGCCAACACCGATGCCCAGGTGGGCTCAGCCCTGCTCACCCAGTTTGCGATGGACGTACCCGCCGCATCGGCGACGCCGCTACCGGCGCCCACCCCTGACAAGGAGCCCGAGCCGGTCGAGGAGTCCGAGCCCGAGTACGCCACGCTCGGCCCCGCCGAAGGAACCGATACCGCCGCTCTGCTCCGAGAACTCACCAGCCTCGGTGCCTTCGGAGACCGTCCGACCAACCCGCCCCCCGTGGTCCGCAAGCCACCACCTCGCCCCGCACCGGAGAAGAAGAAGAAGCGCGGGTTCCTCGGGCTGTAACCGTTCCAAGTACGCCTGTGGATGAGGTACGGGCGGCAGTGCGATCCTTGCGCCATGCGCGCTGTCCTCCAACGAGTCGACGGCGCACGTGTCCTCGTCAACGGAACAACCGTGGGGGAGATAGACGGGCCGGGAATTCTCGCGATGGTCGGAGTCACACATGACGATGACGGCAACCGCGCGCGCCGGCTTGCCGCGAAGATCTATGACCTGCGGATCTTCGACGCAGCCTCATTGACCGAACGCGGTCTACCCCTGCCAGGCGATGCCAAAGAGGTATCGGCGTCCGATGCTGAACTGCCGATCCTGGTGGTCAGTCAATTCACTCTGTACGGCGACGCACGCAAGGGACGCCGACCCACCTGGGATGCAGCAGCGCCCGCGCATGTCGCCGAACCCCTTGTCAATGAAGTGGTTTCTGAGCTTCGTCGCCGCGGGGCCACTGTGGCGACCGGCGACTTCGGCGCCGACATGCGGGTCGAGCTCACCAACGACGGGCCGATCACGGTGCTGCTCGAGGTCTGATCGACGAGTCGCCACGACCTCCTGCGTCACGCCGCCACGACCTCCTGCGTCACGCCACCACGATCACTGTCTGACTCGCCGGCACACCCTCGGCGTGCAGCACGGCGTCAGGTGAGATGGATCTCTTGATAACTGCGAGTGCCAGCGGTCCCAATTCGTAATGCCGCACCGGCGTGGTGACTCGCCCGACTACTCGTTCATCGAGGAGCACGTCTGCACCAACGCTGGGTAGATGCTCCGCGCTGCCATCGAGATGCAGTTGAACCAGCCGCCGAGGTGGTCGACCAAGATTGTGGACCCGCGCAACAGTCTCCTGGCCGCGGTAACAACCCTTCTCAAGATGGACCGCAGCAGCAATCGCACCGATCTCGTGCGGAATCGTTCGGTGGTCGGTTTCCCACCCAGCCCGAGGCACACCTGCACCCACTCGCAGCGCCTCCCAGGCCCACATTCCCGCGGGCGGTCCCTCGTCGGTCAGGATCCTCACAAGTTGGGAACGGGGGATGATCAACTCACTAACTGCCCATGCGGCGGGGCGGTGGGGTACATAGGGGTCCGCGACGTCATTCGGGTTTGCGTACGCCGGTGCGGACAACCAAGTAAGTGTCTCCGGCATGGGCAGGTGGCGATTCTGGCCGACGACGACAAAGTCGGCGGACAGATCGATCACGTCCACGCGCAGCAGGAACCGCATCGAATCCAGGTACGCCAACAAGCCCTCACCGGAACCGGGCTCCGTCGTTATCCAGGTGTGCTCCCCGTCATCGACCAAGTGCAACTCGTACTCAATATGACCATGGGGTGACAAGACGTACGCCGTGACCGAGTCGTTGGGCGACAACTCGTCGACGTGAGCCGTGATCAACGAATGCAGCCAGGACAATCGATCGAGGCCGCCAACGCGGAGCACGCCACGCGTCGAGAGATCCACCCGCGCAAGACCCCGGTCCAACGAGCGCGTTTCTCGCATCGGATCGCCGTAGTGCCAGACGAGTCCGGCGTCGATTCCACCATCGATGGTGACCGCGCCCGGTAGTGACGAGACAGTCGTGCTCATAGCGCCCACCGGGAAGTCACGATCTCCTCAACGCACACGGCGAGCAATCACTTCCCGCCCGAGGCCCCACGCGCGTCCTGGGTCCCCTCCTGCGCACACTCATGACAGAGCCCATGCACCGACACGTGCGAGAGGTCGGTCCGGAATCCCGCCTGGCGTTCAAGGAGCGCAGCAAACGACGCGGCCAAGTCCGCCGAGACCGATTCGACTCTGTCGCAACGATCGCAGACGAGGTGGATGTGCGCTTCGTCCTCGACCGGGTGGTAGGTCGGTGGCCCATGACCGATGTGCGCATGCGTCACCAACCCCACGGACTCGAGGACGTCGATCGTGCGATACACGGTAGAGAGATTGACGCCGCGTGCCGTGCGCTGGACTTCGGCGAGGATCTGATCCGGGGTGGAGTGGTGAAGCGAGGTGATGGCCTGCAAGACGAGTTGGCGCTGCGGCGTGATCCGATATCCGTGTGCCCGGAGCACCCGGTCCCATGCGTCAGTCGGGACCGACACCTTTTTGACTCACGCTCTCTTGAGTCGAGCTGATACATGAGAAGTGAGCGGTTGCCCCATCGCAGCCATGTCATAGGCCCAGAGCAGATCACCCGCGACGAGGCCGAACAGTCTCTGGCCGGCGTTGTATTCCTTGGCCGTCACGGTGCGGGCAACGATGTCGGTACGAAGTTCGACCTTCGCCCCGCTGATCATCGCGTCGGACAACTCAGTGATGGCAACTTCCCCGACCCAGACCTCGGCGTAGCCAGTCGGATGGGCAAGAACAACCTCGACCTGATTGTTCGGCTGCGGCCGCCAGAAGCCGGTTTCCATCGCCAACGGGCGCACCGGCTGCCCAGCGGCGTCAAGCAGCCAGGATCGCGACCAGTACGACAAGAAGGGTCGACCATCGCACGAGAAATTGATCTCCTGGCCGAATCGGAACTCCGGCACGTTGTGGTAGCCGCCGATGCCCACACCCACCCAGGATCCGATCAACCAGGACAACGAGATGAGTTCCTCCGGCAGCGTTGCCGCAGCTGGCGTCACGAGTCCTGCCCTTTGAACAACCTGACCACGGTGAGCCCGGACACCACCGAGATCGCGCACATGACTGCGCCCAGCACCACGGCGTAGAGGGTCTCGACCACGCTGGGAGTGTAGCCAGCGACGCTCCGCGCGCAGGCTCGGTACCTGCGGCGACACGGAGGGGCACAACTACGCGGGGCCGTACTGTCATCCCATGTCACGTCGTCTGGTCATCAAGCTCACGCACGGGGCGGAGGCGGGGGAAATCATGTCGGCCGGGCTCACGGTTGCCGCAACCGCGGCCGCCAGCGGTACACCCGTATCGCTGTGGCTCACCGCCGAAGCAACGTGGCTGGGAGTCCCCGGCCGTGCCGACGCCGAGCAACTTGCCCAGTCAGCGCCGCCCTCTGACCTGCTCGCTGCCGTGCTCACCAACGGGACGGTTACGGTGTGCGCGCAGTGCGCCAGTCGACGTGGGCTTGCTGCAGGGGATCTGCTCGACGGCGTACGGATTGCCGGTGCCGCAACGTTCGTCGAGGAAGTCCTTCACGATGACGTGACCGCCCTGATCTACTGACGAGACACTGGCGATCAGCGGACGGCCGGGCACTGACCCCATAGCCCGACCCGATCGCTGCGGGCTTCGCCCTCCACGCCGGTCAGGTATCCCGCGAATTCTGTCTGCGGCCGATAAGAACGCGCCCGCGCCGCGCCCTGCGCCACGAGTTCACCCTGGATGAAACTGCCGCCGCTGCTCCACACATCCCAGAGGTCGCGGCCGTACTTGTCCCGCTCGCCTCCCGATTGGTACGCCGCCAACACACTCGATCCACCGATGAGTCGTTGGAGCACTTCGGTAGCTTCCGGCCCGTAGCACTGGGTCGATTGTCCCTCATGCGCGACCTCGGGTGCGTTGACCCCGATGAGTCTCACTCGAATGTCACGCCGACCCGATGCGCTCGCGATGAACGTGTCTCCGTCGACGACGCGAATCACGCGGGCTGGGAAGGCGCCTGCAGGAATGTTCGGACTCGATCCTGACGCCCACCTCGATGAGGTCGCACCACTCCCACTTTGACCGGTCGACGCGCGGCTACAGCCGGTCAGCACAAGTCCGACCGCGGTGATCACGACGACGCAGCGCACCCCGCTGGCATGCGATGACCACGAATTCACCTCTGAATCTTCCCCCAATGCACTGACATTGGATTCGTTGTCGGCTCGGCATCGCCGCGCACGATGGCCGGTGATCCACCTCGACAAAGGGGACCACCGGCCATCGCGACCCTCACCGATGCGTGCACCGGGAGTCCGTGCTGAGATCGACGCCCGCACCTTGGTAGAGGTCGGTGAGTTCCCCGTCCGAGCGGAACGTGCCGTCATCGTTGG
>Ga0315290_10002570_pt1 | contig 12814 bp, 11 predicted proteins | sample YL17G12_0_MG_FD_203627 | JGI IMG/M metagenome (GOLD analysis project Ga0315290, IMG submission 203627) | Sediment microbial communities from Yellowstone Lake, YNP, Wyoming, USA - YL17G12_0 | ecosystem: Environmental > Aquatic > Freshwater > Lake > Sediment | place: USA: Wyoming | collected... | reverse complement strand
GAGCATTCCGCCCCGGCCTTCACCATTGCCAACTGCATGAGCGGGGTCCTGCCCATCGCCGACACCACCCCCTGCATGGCCCTGAGCTGGCTCAACGACGAGGGCTGGGCCGCCTTCTGCGAGTCGGATTTCGTCATCGTGCCGGCGGGGATCCTGCTTTACTACATTTCGGGCAAGCCGGTGTACCTGCACAACTCGACCTTTCCGCACCAGGGGGTCGTCACCTGTGCCCACTGCAGCGCCCCGCGGCGCATGGACGGCACCAAGTACGAGCCGGCGGCGATCATGACGCATTACGAGTCCGACTCGGGCGCAGCCCCGAAGGTCGAGATGACCGTGGGCCAGCAGGTCACGTTCATCGACCCGGAGTACGCCTCGGGCCGTTGGGTCGGGTTCACGGGGGTCATCCGCTCGAACCCGATGCTGGAGATCTGCCGCACCCAGCAGGACGTGGCCATCCAGGGCGACTGGAAGCGGCTGGTGAACGAAGCCCGCGACTCCCACTGGATGATGGCGTACGGCGACTGGCTCAAGCCGCTGGGCTACGCCGCTGCGAAGATCGGGCTCCGTTGGGTCGACCTTTCCTAGCCGCGAGCAGCCGTCCAACAAGAACACCCCTCTGCCCGGGCGGGCGGGACCGGATGTGGCTTCTCGGGTGGCATGGATGGAGACGACGGGTTGAGCGCCACTTGTGGCCGAGTTGCCTCGCCACAAGTGGGGTTTGGGCCGGGAAAGAATCGACCCATCTCTGCGCGAAAAACCGCGCTCGCGGCGCTCCGGTCCCTTGACAAGCGAGAAGAGTTTCCTTAGCTTATCCACACTACTGTCCGGTTATAAGTCGAATAACGCCAACTGGTTACAGCTTGGAGTATCTTCGTTCTGGTAAATTGGGCTCGCAAGAGCCTCAAAAATAGGGGTTTTCTCGAAAAGGGCCACACTCAGGATTTGCAGGATTTCGTAGAGGCTCCGTTCGAGCTTGAGTTCCTTCTTGACGATGGCCACGAGCACGTAGACACCGATGGCGATCCACACTTGGGTCTTCACGGCGTTCTGAGAAGTCCCGTAGAAAGCTTTGATCCGCAGATGCTGCTTGATCCACTTGAAGAACAGTTCGACCTGCCAGCGGCACTTGTACAGCCGTGCGATGGTCAACGCGGGAAGCGTCATGTTGTTGGTCAAGAAGGTGAACCGCCTCTTGGTATCGGCATCGACGTAGGTGATCCGTCGCAAGGCAACGGGATAGTCCTTCGAACTCTTGGGGCCTTTGAGAACGATCTTCTGGTCGCTTCGCAAGCCAGTCGACTTGTCGACCATCCGGTAAGCGAGCCGAGCGAAGTCCAAGTTCCGTTTGCCGCGAATGACGAAGAACGCCATCTCTTGCGTGAAGGTGTACAAGCGGGCGAAGTCGATGTAGCCGCGGTCCATGATGTAGAATGCGCCGGGCTCCAGCACCAGGTCGTCCAGAGCGTTCACATCGTGGACTTTCCCGTGGGAAATGCGGATAAAACAGGGGATGTTCCCTCGCAGGTCGATGGTCGGTGACGGGAATCCATGCTGACGGGCGAACGCGGGGCACCAGCCTTCCGCGTTCGCCTGTCGGCGGCTTTTTTGGGGGGCAGGGGGTCGATGGCCGCCGGACCCCGGCGGCGGGCAATGCGTGTGCTTTGGATGCCGGAACGTTACCGATTTGCCGAGGCGGAGGAGGGCCCATGCCAACGGACCTCAATCGGTCCTTGAGCAGCGGCGCGAAGTGGCTCTGTCTGGGGAGCACCCTTCTGGCGGTGTGGTGCGTCGGGTCTCTCTTGAGGGCCGGCTCGCCAGCGGGCGCGAGTGCCGAGAACGTCGCTCCAGCGCCGGCCCAAGGGGGGACGCCGCAACCGGATGCCGGGCAATCCCCGTCGGAGCCGTGGCGGGTCGCGAATCGCTGTGGAATCAACTCCGCGTACGTGTTTCTGAAGCTTCTGGGGCGCTCCGTCTCCTATGAAGAAGTCGAGCAGGCGCTCCCCGTTCGCAAGTCCGGTCAGAGCGTCACGGAAATGAAGGGTTTTCTCAGGAGCAAGGGAATCCCCGCAGAGGCCGTGAAGGTGACTCCGGAGAAGCTTCGAGAATGCCCGTTGCCGGCGATCGCGCTGCTGGAGGCGGACCGGGACCAGGGGGGCCATTTCGTCGTGATCCTGGAGGTCCGGCCCGATACGCTTTGGATGGTGGACGGCACCTCGGGCGCGGTCGACTACATGCCTTCCACGGATTTCTTCAAGCAATGGCACGGTTACCTGCTCATCAACGCAAGCCGCCCGACGTGGCTGACCGGCCTCTACGCGGTCACCATGGCGATCGGTGTGGTGACCGTGGCCTATGGGGGTTGGAGCTACGTCGCGCGGCGGCACAACAGACGAACGGTGGAAAGGATCGGTGAAAGATGAAGCGCATGGGAACGACCTCCCGGCTGGGGGCATGGCTGGGTCGGCGGTTGCCGGCAGCAGGCGGGACGGTGCTGGTCCTTCTCGGGGCGTCACTTGCCTTCCCGGCGGCAAACTCGGCGGGCGCGGCCGCGGAAATCCCGGATTTGAGCGTCGTGGCGAAAGCGCACCGGACGCAGGAGGAATCGCTGAAGAGCCTGTACGTGAAGTATCGCTACGGGTCCCGCTTGCTGGGGTCCGCTTCCGACGTCCGCAAGTACGTTGGGGCACGCTTCGTCTCGAGCCAGACCAAAGTGTTCGCTTTCAAGGGGAACAAACGCTACTACAGCTTTGAGCGGACCGCCAGCCTCGCCGACACGGATTTTACGGTCTCGGACCTCACCGAGACAGGACCCGACGGCAAGCCCCAAGTCTACCACCTTGCCGCGAACACGGTCGTGGCCTTCGACGGCCAGACCTTTCGCCGGAGGGGGCCCGGCGGAGGGTCGGCATCCGTCTTCGATGGCTCCGGAGAGGAGCATGACCTCGGTTTCTTTAACCCGGAATACATGGGACTCGGGCTCCGCACCTTGCCGGACGTCGCCAACCCCAAGAATGACCGGGCCGAGTTCCGCCTGCCGGGGGCGATCGCCAAGGGACAATGCCGGATGCGGCCCGGCCTGGAAACGGTGGACGGCGCCCCATGCGTTGTGATTGAGATGCGGCAGACTGAGGCGCGGCAGGAGATGACACTTTGGTGCGATCCGGCCCTGGCGTACACCGTGCGCAGAGAGGAAGGGTACTACCCGGACTCCAAGCAGGTCGAGCGCCGCTCGACGAGCAGCGACTTTGTCGAGGTCTGCCCGGGGGTGTGGATGCCTCGGAAGGCGGTGTCGGAGCGGTTCCCGCCTCCCTCCGCGCCGGCCAGTCTTCACAGGACTGCGTTGTTTGCGTACGACACCAACGTGATCGAGATCCACGCGAACGACGTGCCTAATGAGTTGTTTGCGCTAAAGATCCCACCCGGCGTGATCGTTCTCGACTATATCCATGGAACAACCGACGAGAAAGGGCAAAGGCTTTCCGCGGCCTACCAGATGCCGGCGGACCAGAGGGAACTGGACCGGATCGTCCAGTCGATCCAGGGGGACGGCCCGAAGCCCGGTTGGCCGCGTTGGCTCAGGAACTCACTGTTCGGTCTGTTCTTGTTGTGCGGCGCCCTCCTCGTCGTTTTGGCGGTTCTGAGGCGGCGCCGCGTGCAACAGGGCCAATCCCTCCACTGATGCCGTGAAGGCGGGGGATGGCCCCGAGGCGACGAGGGTTGGACCGCTTCGTCGACGAGCCGGTGGACCGGCAGGCGTGGGGCGAGGTGAGCTTCCACCTTGGGGAACGGGAATAATGATGTGTCGCCGGAGTCGAATCGCCCCACCAGGCTCGTTCCTGGTGCTCGCCTGGATATGCTGTGTGGCGCATGCCCCGCCTGACGCTGGGGGGGAGGAGGCCGTGCCGCTTCCCCCAAAAAGCATGGCCGAGATCCGCAAGTCCGTCCTGGCCGTTCACAACCTCGTCCAAAGCCTGGAAACGCGGTACTGCGTTTCCGCTCCCTCGGGCGATCCGGAGGATCCCACCTTTTACCAGCGGCACCACCTGGCAGTCAAGGGCCGGCTTCGCTTCCGGGAGAACGTCCATTTCACCGTCCGCGAGCCCCCCAGCTTCGACGTCAACCACGCGAAGGACTACTTCACGGTCAAGAGTCTGGACATCTTCTACGTGAATCGCCGCTACTACGAGACCTCTCGCAACAACGCCTCGCTGCACTACGCCTGGAAAACCCGGCTCGATCCTGTCCTGGAGTGCCTGGGCTGGTGGCCCGAGGAGGATGACCGGCCGCCGGCGCCGGACGCCAAGGCGCCGCCGGCCTTCCTTCGCTTTGTCTTCGCGATTCCCGACTACGTCCTGCGCCAGCAGCCCGAGGCCGTCGAGGGGCACCTGTGCCACGTGGTGGAGATGCCGGGCCTGGATCGGATCTGGCTGGACCCACAAATCGGCTATGCGATCCGCAAACGCGAAGCGTGGCACCCCGTGTCCAAAGCACTGCTTCGCCGTCAGACCTCGTCGGAGTTTCGGGAGTATCCGGTTTCCGGTCCTGCGGGGGAGCAGGCGGTCTGGTTTCCGGCGCGAATCCGCCTCGATGCCGCGGGGAAGGCAGATGCTCCCTCGGAGGAGACGGGACTCGATATCGTGATCGAGGACTTGAAGATCAACCGGGTTGACGATGGCGTGTTCAAGTTCGTTCCTCCTCCGGGGACGCTGATTGCGGACCGCGACACCGGCAAACTGCGCCAAGTGCCGGGAGGGCTGGATCTGCTCGATCATAGCGCGGTGATCGCGCAGCAGATGATGGAGCTCTCCAGGACCCAATCCCGTCAAGGTCCACGTGGCATCCCCCCGGAGGCCTATGGCCTGCTGGCCGTGTCGGTTGCGTTGATTGCCCTCAACGTCCGCCTTTACCTGCGGCGCCGGTAGCGTCGGGCCGGGTCCCGTGCGGCAACAAGTCTTGCCGACGGTGGAGGGAGGGGAGACAGGCAGATCGGTGTGGCAGCATGACGCCCAACAAGCAATTCTTTCGATCGGCGTTGAGGTGGAAACGGCTTCCGGTCGTTGCCGCGGCGGTGCTTCTCTGCGGCATCGTGTTTGGCGTTGCATGGCGTGAACGTCGCCGTGCCCATGCCCTCCCCGACTGCCCTCGCTTTTCCGTGGGCCTCGTCGAGTTCGAGGATGGAGACGTACGGGGCACCAGCCGGCTCAAACAGATCTTGGCTTCGGAGCCCTGTTTCGACTGGGAGCCGGTGCCGCCTGCCGCGATCCGAATCGGGAGCTTGAAGAAATACGACGTCGTCGTCTTTCCCGCCGGCAGGCCCGATTTGCCCGAATGCGTGCCCTTGGCCATGTACCGAACCGAAACCTGGTCGTTCGAGTTTCAGCGAGGCACGATGGTTGATACTCCCGCAATCCTCGCCGGCTCCTTCGGCGACGGACACGTGCTCGTGATCAGTGCGCATCCCGAGACGACGGCGGGGCTGGAGTTCCTCGTCAAGAGGGCAATCGTCTCGACGGCGAGCGGCTTTGGGAGAAAAAAGGAACCCCGGCGGGACGACAAGCCGCCGCGGGGCTCGGCCGATGCCTCGTGAGGCTTTGGCGAAGTGACGCGTCGGGTGCCTGGAGGGGCCGTGCCGCTTGAGACCTCACCCGCGCGGCCTTCGGCCCAAGGGCCGCAACCGTACTGGACGGAGAGAGCCACGATGTATCGTCCACTGGCAGTCCTGCTGATGGTGATCCACGCGGCGCTGGTCGCTTACGCCGCCTGGTGTCACAGTCCCGTCTTCAATGAGGCGGGGCACCTGGGGTCGGGCCTCTATCACCTTCAGACGGGGCGGTTTGAGCCCTATCGTGTGAACCCCCCCTTGGTGCGCACCGTCGCTGCGCTGCCAATCGTGTTGTTCGTGCCCCGCCAGGACTGGAGTCAAGTCCGGGATTCGCCCGATCTCCGCGAGGAGTATGACGTGGGCACCCGGCTGCTCGATGCGCTCGATGGGCGTGCCATGCCCTTCCTGAGATTGGCACGCTGGGGCTGTATCCCCTTCGCCCTCCTGGGCGCCGTCGTCTGCTGGCGCTGGGCGAGCCGTCTGTTCGGGGAGGCTTCGGGCCTGGTGGCCCTCGCCTTATGGTGTTTTTCGCCGTACGTGCTGGGTCATGCCTCCTTGGTCACCGCCGATGCGCAGGCCGCCGCCGTGGGCGTCACTGCGTTCTATGTCTTCCGCCGATGGCTTGGGGAACCTACTTGGCGGCGTGCGCTCGTTGCCGGGCTGGCACTCGGTGCTGCCCAGCTTGCCAAAACCCTCCTGCTGGTCTTCTACCCGCTGATGCTCTTGAGCCTGATCGTCGAAACGGTCTGCACGGCTCGGAAGGAGGGCCGGCCCTCCTCGGCAGTGCTGTGGGCGATGTTCGGGAGCCTCGTCGCGGCGAGTGTCGCCACCATCAACGCGGGCTACCTGTTTCGCGGCAGTTTCCGGAGACTGGACGACTACCGATTCCGCTCCGTGGCGCTGTCTTGCCCCGTCGCCGGTCGCGAAGGCATCGGCCCCCACAACAACGCGTTCACCGGAACGTGGTTGGGGGCACTTCGGGTCCCACTGCCCGAGGACTACGTCTTGGGCATCGATCGCCAAAAGCAGGACTTCGAGGTGGGCACGCGCTGTTACTTGCGCGGCCAGTGGCAGGAACGGGGTGGGTGGTGGTACTTCTACCTCTACGCCCTCGCGATCAAGGTGCCGCTTGGGACGTGGGCCCTGGGCGCCCTGGCCGTCGCTCTTGTCGTTCGCTGTCCGTCTTATCGTGCCAACGTCCGCGACGAAGCGCTTCTGCTGACGCCGGCCGTCACGGTGTTTGTGCTGGTGAGCTTACAGACCAACATCACCATTCATTCTCGCTATCTGCTGCCCGCCCTTCCTTTCGCATTCATCTGGATGAGTCGCGTGGGGAAGTCCTTGCTGCTTCGGAGTCCCGCCGTTCTGGGGACCTCCCTCGTGCTCCTGACGTGGAGCGTTCTCAGCAGCCTGTATTGCTATCCGCACAGCCTCTCTTACTTCAACGAGCTGGTGAACGGACCCAGGCACGGCTACAGACACCTCCACGACAGCAATGTCGCGTGGAATCAGGACCTGCTCTTCTTGAGGCGATGGCTCGAAGCCCATCCCAAAGCAGGACCGCTTCATCTTGCTTGCCTCGGGCTGGCCGACCCGGCGTGCGTCGGCCTGGATTTCGTCCTGCCTCCCTACGGCCCCCCCACGCCAGCTTATGCCGCTGGAAAGGACGGAGCCCTGCTGGGTCCCAGACCCGGCCGATACGCGATTGACGTCAACTTCCTCTGTGGCCACCAGCGCAGCCTGCCTGCCGGAGACGGCAAACTCGCCCCTTCCTTTCATCTCGGATGCGACTTCTCCTACTTCCGCCGCCTCAAGCCCGTGGCCATGGCCGGCTACTCGATCTGCATCTACGACATCACGCTGGAAGAGGCCAATCGGCTGCGCCGGGAGCTGGGCCTCCCCGAACTGCCCGCACGGGAGAGGGTGGCGAGCGAAGGGGCCGGGTGAGAAGCCGCAGACCCTCGTGGGTCTCGCCTTCGGAGGACATTTCCATTAGACTGCCGGCTGAAGTCCCTACCTCGAGCCCCGGATGAGTTTTCCATGCGACGCCACCGGACCGAGCCCCGCAAGGGGTGGCAGGAGATCGTCGAGTCCCAGGGGATGTACTATCACACGGCCGACGACGTGCCGTACTGGGACGAATCGGTCTACTACGAGCTGGGCGACCGCGAGGTCGACGCCGTGGAGAAGGCCACGTACGCCTTGGACCAGATGTGCCTGGCGGCGGTCCAGCACGTGCTGGACCACGATTTGCTGGCCCGGTTCCAGATTCCGCAGGAGTTCCACCAGTACGTGCGGAACTCGTGGGAGCAGGACGAGCACACGGTGTACGGCCGGTTCGACCTGGCGCTGGACGCCCGCGGCGAGCCGAAGCTCCTGGAGTACAACGCCGACACGCCCACCGCGCTTCTGGAGGCCGCGGTGGTCCAGTGGTACTGGCTTAGGGACTGCTTCCCCCGGTCCACGCAATTCAACACGATCCACGAGCGGCTGTTGGAGGTCTTCAAGCTGTTGGCCAACGAGCGGCCGGGCCGGATGCACTTCGCCTCGCTGGCCGGGTGCGTGGAAGACTACATGACGGTGAGCTATTTGCGCGACGTGGCCATGCAGGCCGGCATGGACACCGCGGCGATTAACGTCGAGGACGTCGGCTGGGACGCCAGGCGTGGGGTTTTCACCGACAAGCAGGAAAACCCCATCCTCCACTGCTTCAAGCTCTACCCGTGGGAATGGATGCAGCGGGACCAGTTCGGCCGGCACCTGCCGGAGAGCCGGTGCCGGTGGCTGGAGCCGCCGTGGAAGCTGATCCTCAGCAACAAGGCGATCCTGCCGGTCCTTTGGGAGATGTACCCGCGCAACCCGTATTTGCTGGAGGCGTCGTTCGAGCCGCTCTCCCACGGCGACTACGTGGTCAAGCCGATCTTCAGCCGGGAGGGGGCGAACATCCAGGTGTTCAAGGCCGGCAAGCTCCAGCTCGCCACGGAGGGACCGTACACCGGCCCGGCCATCTACCAGCAGGTGTGCCCGCTGCCGTGCTTCGAGGGGCGGTACTACGCGTGCATTGGGAGCTGGATCGTCAACGGGTGGTCGTGCGGCATCGGCATCCGGGAGGACGAGAGCCCGATCACCGGCAACCTCAGCCGGTTCGTGCCGCACGTGTTCTGAGGGGTGGTGGGGCTTCGCTCCGTCTACGGTTTTTCGCCGGCTCGGAACTCGGTCCAGGGGTGGGCGGGCCGGCTCTTGAGAATGGCCTGCATCCAATCGAACTGCGGATGCGCCGCAAGGAACTTCTCGGCGTCGAACGCCATCCCGCACGCCGCGCCCCAACGCGCCGCGAATGCCATGCGCCGGGCCATCTTCGCGTCCACCACCTTGGCATCCACGGTGCCGCTGGGCGCAAACGGGGGATCCGACCCGAAGGCCTGCGACTCCAGCTCGCTGTGCTGACAGAGCGTGCGGCCGCCAGGCCGCTCCTGCCCGAAGTAGGGGTCGTAGTGATCCGCCTCCAGCACCTTGGCCAGCTCCGAGTCGATCTTCCCCGCATGTTTGCGCAGAAGGTCCTTCCAGCGGACGCGTCGAGCGACCGAAGACAGCCGCACGTCGGTCTCCTTGATCTCCGCCTCGAACCGCAACACCTTGAGGTCTTCGGCGACGTTCGAGCCGGCAAAGCAGCCGTCCTTCTTCTTTTCGAGGGCGACGTGCTTCAAGCCCAATTCGAGCCGGGCAATCTCGCCGGTCCTGACGTCCCCCAGGAGCCAGGCGTTGGCGTAGCCGCCGTTGTTGCCTTGCTTCATCACCGCGCACCACTGGTCGATCGTCGAGGCGTCCTGGGTGGCGCGGCGCATGCGGACGAACTCGGGAATCCCCTTCTCGTCGAATCCCTTGAAGCCGCCAAGCGTCGTCTCGGCGCCGACCAGGCCGGCGTCGGTGATGAAGAAATCGGTCCCGCTGTGGATCCACCCCGGGCACCCCTGCATCAGGATGCGATGCCCTCGGGCCGGCTGGACGTCGAGAATCACGTTGCAGTACGCACTCTCGTAACCGCCCATGGTGTTGTGCGCGAGCACGATTCCCCGGTCGGCGGTCATGCTGCCGGTAGCGATGAAGGCACTGCACGACTGCCGCACCACGGTCTTGGCCGCTCCGCCCAGCTTCTCCTTCTCCTTGGGCCACCAGTAGTACGCCAGCTCGATGATCCCGTTGAAGGCGACCATCTCCTCCCGCGACGTGCCGAATCCCGCCTTGGCCAGCCCTTCGACCATCCCGTCGATCTCGGCGAGATTCTCGGGGTCGATGCGCGGGACGAACAAGGCTTTGGCCTTCTCCACGAGCCAGGGCCAATCCATGCCGCTCTCGTAGTTCCAGGACCGCTTGACGCTTTCCAGCGCGCTTCGGATCTCCGGGGCCAGCAGATAGCCGTGCTGGAAGCCCCGCTCGCGCGGCTCCCCTTCGACGTGCAGGTAGACCCAGCCGTGCTTCTCGTGACGCCAGGCCCGGCCGAGCCAGTTGCGCTGCACCGCGTCGAGGCCCGCCCCGGCTTGGGGCGACGCCTGCCCTGCGGCGGCAGTCGCGCGGAGGTTGAGCGGTTGGGCCCGGGCCGCCGTGGCGCCCGAAGCCGAGGCAGCGAAGGCCGCCAGCAGGAAAATCATTCCCCTCATCATGTCTCACCTCTCACTTCAAAACTCGTCACGGCTGCCCTCTCGCGGCACGCCGGTGCCGCCGGGCCAGGTAGTACAGCACCGCGAGCAGCGCGAGAACGGCGGTCCATCGGATGGCCTCACCACCCGCCCCCGCGATCATCACGACCGCGACCGCGAGGCCCGCCGCGGCGGAGATCCGGCCGCGGCGGAGCGCCGCCGGTGCAAACCGCTCCGGCTCGCGCCGCATGAGGACGGGCTGGGCCAGGCACGCGACCCCGATGGACACCAGCGAGCACACGGTCGAGACCAGCGCGACGTCATTGTACGCTTTGAGCAGCGTTCCGCTGAAAAGGAGCAGCATCAGGAGCGAGGTCGGAATCGCCGAGACGGCGATCGCCCGGGCGGGCGTGCCAAACCGCGGGTGCACGCCGGCCAGCCACGCGGGAGCGAGGCCATCGCGGGCCGCAGCGTAGGGAAGCCGTCCGACGATGAGCATGTACCCGTTGAGTATTCCCGCCATGGACACGAGTGCGCCCGCGGTCAGGAGCGTTTCTCCCCAGGGGCCCATGGCACCCAGCGCGGCGACGGCCAGCGGGCTCTTGGAGCCGGCGATCGCGGCCGGAGCCACCCCCACGGCCAGCGCTCCCGCGACGAGCAGATAAACCCCGGCCGCCAGGGCGTATCCGGCGCGGGCGGCGCGGCGGATCGTCGGGCCCGCGTCCCGGACTTCCTCCGCGGGCACGGTGACCGACTCCGCGCCGACGAAGAGCCACGCGATGATCCCGACGGCCGGAAGGAGCGATCCGAGCCCTTGCGGTGCGAACGGCTGGAGGTTTTCGAGGCGGGCGGCCGGGATCAAGGCGACGGCGAGCACCAGGAGAGGGACGATCTTCAGGACCGTCGTGGCGACGCTGACCCAGCCGGCGGCCTTCACGCCGGCCACGTTCACCAGCGTGAAGCTCCACAGGATCGCCTGGGCGAGCAGGAACGCCCACCTCGGATCGTCCAGCGCCGGCACGAAGACCGGGGCGTAGCCGACGAACCCGATGACGAACGCTGCGCAGGCCGCGACGCCGGAGAACCAGTAGAGAACCGCGGTCACAAGCCCGGCGAGCGGCCCGAACGCCCGCTGGGCGTACACCTGCAGGCCGCCGGCGAGCGGATAGGCGTTTGCCAGGTCTCCGTAGACGAGCGTCAGGGGAAAGTACCCGATCGCGACCGCGACCCACGCCAACAGGGCCACCGAGCCGAAATCGGCGAGCTTACCCGGCTCGAGGTAGATCCCCGATCCGACGATGTTGCCCGCCACGAGCCCCGTCAGCGTGACGAGGCCCAGTCCGCGGACAAGTCCTGTCCGATTCATGGCTGCTCCCATGCCCTGAAGCTACCACAACGGGCTCCCGCGGCCAATGTCGGTTCCTGACGGCACCATCCCTAGAGCCGCCTGGGCAATGCCAACCACGGTGGCTCGGGCGGCCACCGCCTTCTTGGATGCAACGTCCATTGGGGTCTCTCTCACCCGGAGTTCGTGGGCAAACGCCCGATCACCGGCAACCTCAGCCGGTTCGTGCCGCACGTCTTCTGAGGGGCGGGCGGACGGGCCCTTTCAATAGACCGCATCGTGTGTCCCGACCGTTTGCAGCAGGATCGCCTCGGCGCCTTCGTGTTGGACGAACTCGAACACAATCCGCCAGGCGTACCCGGCGCTACAGGCCCATGAACCCACCAGGGCGCCCTTGAGCTTGTGCGTCTTGAGCCCAGGGTGGAAGGCGTCCTGCGCCAGCGACTCCAACGCCGCTTGAAGGATCGGGGCGGCCTCCGGATTCGTCTTCACCAAGCGCCGCGCCGCCCTCACGAAGGCGGCCGATGGCAGAAGAAGACGCCTCATTTCAGGATCTCGCGCATCAGGTCGTCGGGGGTCGTAGGCACACAACGTGCTTCAGCGAACTCCTGGCGAGCCTCCCGGATCTCGGCTGCCAGCCGCTGCCGAGCCGCCTGAGCCAGCCGGCGCTGCACGATGGCGACCAGCTCCTTTTGCTCCTCCTCGCACAGGTGATCCGCGGCCTCCACCACGTCACCAAATGGCAAGACCTGGCTCATAGCAAGAGTCCCCATTCTAGATGCTTGCAGATTCGATTACTTCCGATCTTGGAGTCCTCCTGTCGCCCAATACCGATGGGTGGGACGGGAGACGCCCCCAAGGGCCGAGCCCATTGGCCTCTGCGTAGCCATTCTACTTCAGGGTAAAGGAGACAGCCAGTGCCTGGAACTCAATCCGCTGGCAGTGTGTGCGCACTTGCATGCCCACAGGAAGTCCGACGTGCCGGACGAATGGTGGACCGCCTTCGTGCATCGCGCCCAGGAAATCAAGGCCCCCTGAACCCTCGCTTGGCGCCTTTGCGAGAAATCTCTTCGACGATCGATTCCGGTGGGGCTTCGCTCCGCTCGACCCACCCTACACGGCTCGACCCACCCTACACGGCTCGACCCACCCTACACGGCTCGACTTTGCGAGAAATCTCTTCGACGATCGATTCCGGTGGGGCTTCGCTCCGCTCGACCCACCCTA
>Ga0315290_10002567_pt1 | contig 12823 bp, 11 predicted proteins | sample YL17G12_0_MG_FD_203627 | JGI IMG/M metagenome (GOLD analysis project Ga0315290, IMG submission 203627) | Sediment microbial communities from Yellowstone Lake, YNP, Wyoming, USA - YL17G12_0 | ecosystem: Environmental > Aquatic > Freshwater > Lake > Sediment | place: USA: Wyoming | collected... | reverse complement strand
GTCGCGGATGCCCAGCCTGTGGAGCCGCAGTTACTATGTGGGGTCTATAGGGCAGGTCTCCGAAGCGACCGTCAAGCGATACATTGCCGAGCAGAAAGACCGGCACTAGATGCTGCGCACCTACAAGTACCTGCTGCGTCCCACGCCCGAACAGGCAGAAAAGCTCGACTTCCTGCTCGCTCAGGCACGCCGGGTCTACAACGCCGCACTCGAACAGCGCATCACCGCCTACCAGGACACCGGGAAGAGCCTCCGCTACCCGGCCCAGTGGACGACCTTCCGGGATCTGCGGCGGGCAGAGAGGGACACGCTCGGCCAGCTGAACGCCTCGGCCCTGCAGCAGACGCTGAGAAGGCTGGACAAGGCCTTTGCCGCCTTCTTCCGCCGGGTCAAGGCGGGTGAGACGCCGGGCTTTCCGCGCTTCAAGAACCGCGACCGGTTCCACAGCCTGGAGTTCACCTACGGCGACGGCTGCAGGCTGCTTGCGGACGAGCAGGGACGCCGGGGTTTCTACGTGCAGAATGTGGGCGAGGTGAGGGTGTGTTTTCACCGTGCCCTGCCGGAGGGTGCGCTGATCAAGCACGTGGTGCTCAAGCGGGTCAATGCGCGCTGGTACGCTTGCCTGATGCTGGAGCTTCCGAACTCTGTGCCCGAACCGGTCGCCCACCCGGTCCAGGGAGTTGGGCTGGATATGGGCCTGCACACGCTGGTCGCCTTGTCTACCGGTGAACTGATCGAGAACCCGCGCTGGTTCCGCTCCAGCCTGGCTCAACTGCGCCTTCTGCAGCGCCATGCTTCCCGCCAGGTGAAGGGCAGCCGCCGGCGCAAGGCCACCCTGCGTCAGGTCGCCCGCCTGCATGAGCATATCGCCAACCAGCGGCTGGAACTGCAGCACCAGCTCTCCCGGCGCCTGGTGCGGGACTACGACCTGATCGCCCTGGAGGGCATGTCTCTGGCGTTCATAAACCGAAACCGGCACCTGTCCCTCTCGTCGCACGATGCGGGCTGGGGCGGATTGCGGCACTGCCTGGAATACAAAGCGGAAGAAGCTGGTATTCCGGTCATTCCCGTGGATCCGTTCCGCACCTCGCAGAAGTGCAGCGGGTGTGGCAGGCTGGTGAAAAAGAAACTTGCGGTTCGAGTTCATCGCTGCCCTTTCTGCAGGCTGGTGCTTGACCGGGACTTGAACGCGGCCCGGAACATCCTGAAGCTGGCTCTAGACACTTTGGCAACACCCACTGCCCGGACGGGGCAGGCAGAGCATAACGTGACCCACCGGGGTGTGCGTGCTCTGCGAAGCTGTCCGCTTTAGCGGACAGTGAACGTCACAACCCCCTGACTATACTGATGCGAGGTGTAGAATACAAGTTTGCCGTCACGGTCTGTTAATCCATCAAAGCTCATAATTTCGCCGGAAATAAATTCCTCCATGATGTAATCCACGGCAGGCTTGGTCGCAAAGAAATCCTTAAGTTCTCTGGGATTTTGGATTTTATAAGTTCTTGCAGCTCCGACGCCGATATCAGGTTTAGCGACTACCGGGTAACCTGTTTCTTTGATAAGCTCATTGGCTTCGTCCAAGGTTTGTACGATTTTTCCCTTCGCGACTGGAATCCCTGCTTTTACAAAAATGCCCTTCATGAGTGATTTACGTTTTATTTTTTGGATGTGATCATTATCTATCCCGTAAATATTAAAGTCGGTTCTTAGTTGAGCTTCAGTTTCCAGACAATATTCATTGTGTGAGTCGATACGGTCTATTTTCCCGTAGTGGTGAGTTAAATATCCTATCGCACGAAGCATTTCAGCATAGTTATGCATATTACCGACTTTGAAATATTCAGTTAAAGCCGATTTCAAAACAGGGTTTAGATTTTCGTAGGGTTTATCTGCCAGCCCGAGTACATTCACCCCAAGGTTATTTAAATGGGAACAAAACTGATAATAGTTTGGCGGAAAATGTGGTGATAAAAAAACAAAATTCATGCCAGCCTCCTAAAAATTAGGCGGAATTTTACCTTAAATTGCAATTTAAGTTTCTGCTGATTGGTAGGAGGTATTTGAACCGCGGCGGAATAAAATGAAGTAGTTATATTTTGCGAAATTGGGGAAAAATGGTTCTGAAACCCCCGAGAGAAATATGCCTTAAGCTAATAAAAACCTCATGATTTGATGTTCTTTACTCAAATACTGGTCTGCAAGGCAACGCGGTATCGTGTCGCAGCTCGAGTGAGCAGCCCGTTGATCATCCTGCGAATGTGTTGATTCAGGAAATATCTCTCAAGTACGGCTGGTGAAAGATAACGTGCCCCTGCGACCACATGGATACAGTTCGTACTCCCGCAAGCACATATAAAAGGAACAGCCATCTCCCATTCTGTGGATGGATAAAAGAAAGTCAATTCATCGCCGATGGATATGTCCCGGGCGGCAATAATTAACATATTGGTTGTATCGAGGACGATGTTGGGATTGCAGGAATGATTAAGGCTGGCAATGCTGCCCACTTCTATGTGCTTGAACCGACCTGCCTGAACTGTATGTTGGGCTGGTTTGTTCGAGATTGAAGTACAAGGCAATTGGCAGATTAGATTCCCTTTATTGAAATTATATTTTGAGTATAGACTATTAAAACTCTTTACTCTGCGCACTTCCAAAATATCCTGAGGTTCGCTCATTAGTTTTGCTCTTCTCCTGCTGATAAGAATTGTATGTCGACCTGTGATCTCTCATGTACGATTCAATAAACTAATCAATACTATAAGACAAAAAGAGAAACAATACAATACATTTTCAAAACTTTAAAGTAATTTTAAGATTCAACTTGTTGACAATCGTTTAATCTTTAATTGAAATAACTAAAATGCACTCGGAGCGACTGAGGAAGTTGAGCGATTGACGTGTATAAAATTACCGCGAATAGAACATTCGAGAGGCATTAACCTTTTGCCTAAAATTGGATGCCAGTCTCCGAATAGCGGGGATCCGAAGAATCAGGAGAGTAAAAAGCAAAAAACCTATAACCAGTGGCTGGATGATGTCCCCACTCACCGTCGAGATATTTGCTTTTCGTGCCAGGGCGTAATGAATGACAACGATAACTCCACCCAGATAAATGGTCCGATGAAGGTTCTGCCATCCCTTTCCCATTTGACGCATCCACCATTTGAATGACGTAATAGCCAATGCAAGCAGAATCACACCAGCAGTCATTCCAAGAAGAATGAAAGGTTTTTCTGTCGTTAGCCGGGCAACCTGTTGTAGATCAAACCCGTAATCGATTCCAACAAATACCGTAAAGTGTAATGCGGCATACATGAAGGCATATAGTCCGAGTGCCCGCCTGCGTTTAATGGGTTCACGCCAACCGGTCAGCGTGACGATAGGTGTGCACGCCAGCGAGGCAATTAAAAAGTAGATCGCCACGCGTCCAAATCGTTGTTCGACAGCCTGGATTGGGTTGGCGGTCATGTTGCCGGTCATGACCTGGATCAGCGTGACCACGAAAGGAAGCCATCCGAAAAAATGAATTAAGGCTTGTGTGGATGTAATCCTTGTTCTACGGTTGGCCATTAGTAATTTGCGTTCAGGTCCATTCCTGAATATAGTGAGGCGACCTCTGATTCGTAACCGTTAAACATCAAGGTGTCTCGACGGCTGAATTCTCCAATTCGCCTTTCAGAGTGCTGTGACCAGCGTGGATGGTCCACATTGGGATTCACATTGGAATAGAAACCATACTCTCGAGCAGATATGGTATTCCAAAGAGTGGATGGAACCTGGTCGACTAAATCGATTTTGACGATGGCCTTGATGGATTTAAATCCATACTTCCATGGGACAACAAGTCTGAGGGGAGCACCGTTTTGGTTTGGCAATTCTTTTCCATATAATCCTGTGGCAAGAATGGTCAATCGATGCATGGCTTCATCCAACCGCAGCCCTTCAGTATAAGGCCAGGGATAGAAAGGGCTCCCTTGACTTGGAAATTGCTTTTTATCAAAGAGGGTGGTGAAAGCTACGTATTTTGCACTCGCCTGTGGTTCAACCTTGCGAAGTAAATCCCCTAACTGAAATCCCTTCCAGGGAATGACCATGCTCCAGGCTTCGACACAACGCAGGCGGTAGATTCGTTCCTTCTGTTCGAATTTCAGTAAATCATCTATTCCATACGTACCTGGTTTGTTTACCAAACCACCGACTTCTATTGTCCAGGGTCTGGTTTTGAAATTAACTGATTGTGCAGCCACACCCTCTTTATCTGTCGTGAATTCATAGTAATTGTTGTAATTTGTAATGTCCTTGAATGAATTCGCAGGATTGCCAAGTTCATCCACCAGACCTGACTCATTCGGAGCGGTTACGCCTCGGTTTGTTTCTGTTGCAGATAGTGATTTATTCCCTTGCGGAGCACAAGCAGCCAGGATGGCGCTGGCACTGGCAATTCCCAAAGTTTTAAGAAAATCACGCCGTGAAAAATAAGTTGCTTCCGGAGTTATCTCAGACGAACGGGGTGTGACAGATTTCAGGCTATTATCCATTATTACACTCCTTGTAATATGGATAAATTCTATCAAATTAGAATTAACCCTACGTTAGAGAATTGAACCTATTGGGCTGCGAAATTCAAATTGATCAGGTGATTTCTCGAAACAAAATCGCTTTTTTCCTCGCGCTACCATACCTGTAATTGCCAAAATCCCCAACCTTGCGTAAAACCCTGTGACACGGGATCAAATAGGCGATGGGATTGTGTGCAACTGCATTCCCAACTGCCCTGGATGCAGAAGGATTTCCGGTTTTGTCGGCAAGACCCTCATAACTTGTAACCTGACCTAGCGGGATCCGAAGCAGAGCCTCCCAAACCTTGATTTGGAAGTTGGTGCCTCTCACATGCAAAGTGATAGGGATTTTTTGACTCGGCGTGAATATCGCCTTGATAGGCTTCTCTGTTTGAAGCGTATCCTGCACCCATTCTGCATTTCTCCAATCAGCTTTCATCTCATCAAGAACGACATCCCTGCTTTGATCTGAAACAAACGCAAGACAGCAGATTCCTCGCCCAGTAGCGGCGAGTAAGCACTCACCGTAAGGTGTCGAGTGAAACCCGTATTTTATAATCAACCCTGCGCCTTGCAGCTTGTATTCTCCAGGAGTAACCGCTTCACACTTGACAAATAGATCGTGTAAACGTCCAGAGCTTGACAAGCCGGAAGAAAAAGCTGCATCGAGCGTGTTGGAATTCTTAAGCAGCTCCTTTGCATTTTCTTTGGTGATAAACTGCAGGAATCTTTTTGGACTGATGCCGGCCCAGCGTGTGAATAAGCGTTGAAAATGATATTCACTCAGGTGAATACTCGAAGCGACTTCCTTCAGATCAGGCTGACGCCAGGCATTTTCCTCAAGAAATTGAATGGCTAGTTCAATACGAGTGTAATCTTCTGAAAGTTGGTTAAAATCTTGGTTAGTCATAATTCCTCTTTCGTTTTGGTTATGTACAGCATTTTACTCATCTTATGAATGCATTACCACCCGATTCTTGCGAATTTGCGCAAGTAGAAATATCAATGGAACTTGAAAAGCCACCTTTGGTCGAAAAAAGGTGGCTTTTCTTTAGAAATGTCTAAAAAGGATCAATTACTTTGTTGCAGAATCCATACCATGAAATTATCTCCGCTCATGTTCATGGTACTGGCAGACAGCAGAAAATGCTTCCTGATTCCTTTAAGAGTACCAAATTCAATCGGGTAATCGTTTAGCCGTTCTTTGTCGCGGAGTTCCCTCAAGAGAGTGGATCGTTGTACGGCCGTCCACATCCCAATTTCGAGAGGCGTTCGTCCAGTCACTTCCTCCCGTTGAAAACCAAAACCGATGATGAACGAACGATTCACTTCGACGATCTTGCCATCTTCCATCCTGAGCACCATGATGACGGGGATGGACGCGATTTGGGAACCGCGCGCATCCTCAATGGGCAGCAATCGCTGCTCAGCTTGTTTTATTTCAGTAATATCATGGAGAATAAAGACTCGACCAACAATGTTTTTATCATCCACCACATGAGAGATGCGAAGGTTTAGGAATAATTTCCGTCCATCGCCGCGGTCCAGTGCGATGTCTGTATTAATGTTCTCTGAGTCGGGATAAATGGAGAATAAGCCGGGTAGGTCGGCCAAAACTTCCCCCGCAGGTTTTCCAATGGCATCGTTTGACCAGATGCCGGTGTAGTATTCGAATGCTTTGTTGAGATAAACGATACGGTTGTTCTGATCTAAAACCAAAGCGCCGTCGTCAAGGCTTTCGAGCACTGTCTCACCGGCAATGGGGATAATATCCAACAACCCCAAGCGGAAAAGACCCCAGGCAAAGATCAGACCGGATAAGGTGATGGTCAGCGAGGTCGTGTCAATAGCGGGTATGGGACTAATGCCGGTCAGATAAATAATATTACCGATCCAGGTGACAGCCGTTCCCAGCACCATCACCGCTGCCTGACCACGATTCGCACCCTTGGCAGTTCTGGAATGTTGAATGAGGACTATTGCGCCCAGCAAAAGCAGAACATAAGAATAAGCTGCATAAATCCAGAAGAATATTCCATGCTCAACACTGAGGATGAGATTGTTATTGAGAATAACTTGGTGGAAGTTGCTCCAAATTAACGCATGAAATTCATTGGTCCAAGTCAGGATGAGCGTTAGAACAGGAATCACCCAAAGGAGGAGGGTTTTCCGGCGTTTGAAATAATTTTCCTGCTTGGCGTACTCAAGTGTAAAAACCAGGTAAAGAACCGGGATATTGACAATCCCGAGGTATTCGATCTTTGACCAGAGAATCTGCGCCTGTAGGCTCGAAACTGACAATTCCATGCAGTAAGCGAGAGCCCAAAATCCTGCTGAAAGCATCAATAATGCCAGCGAGATCGCACCCAGTACACCGCGCCTTCTCCAGGCGGTGAAAGCCACGATGAAAGCCACAATTGCAGATATTAAGGACGGAATAATGAAGGGATTGTATTGCAGGCTCATTTTTAGATTTTATCATGCACACTGGATTAGCCCCACCTCCGATGCTTAACAATGCTGAAAGGCAGGGGATAATAGATTTTTATGATGAAATTCTTGATTTTTGAGAGGTTCAACAATTAATATAAGTTGCAGCCATGATGAAACTATCTTGCAGTGAGGTGATCTCCTGCACATCATCATAATATACACCGTTGCGGCGCCGAGAAGAGTGGATGATTTTCCAACCGCCTAAACTGATCGCCACATGAGTAATATTGTGTGTGCCATTATTGTCGCCGAAAAAGAGCAGATCTCCAACCCGGAAAGGCGGTTCGACGGGTTTCCCGGCTTTGGCTTGCAGGTCCGCATCTCGCGGAATGACCAGCCCGAGCCATTTATGCAATAGACGTGAAAAACCGGAACAATCGATCCCCAAGCCGCTAATTCCTCCCCACAAATATGGGGTTCCTATCATCCTTGCCGCATCTACAGGTAAGGTAGTTTGTCTTGAAGAGTTAGTTTGCGGAATATCTCTGACTGCTCGGAGCGTATCCAAAGGCAGCCAACCGATTTGGTTTGCAACAACCTGTCCCCAACCATTTCTGACGTCTTCAAGGCGGACTCCAGTTCCTGCCATGATGTGGGTAACTGCGTCCGATCTACGCTTGGGTGAATCGTACAGAGCGACTGAAGGTGAAATAACGATGTGTGTGGCAGTAGCTGCAGGTTGCTCATGTAAATAAGGAAGATAAGTCCAACCCAAATAACCATCCAGTTGACGGACAAATCCCCATGATGCCTCTTTTATCAGGACTTCCACCAACCTTCCATAAACCATCTGGTCGAGCAATTCTGCTCCGAAGGATGGCGACTTATGAATGCTGGTGAGGTTGGTAGCGACGGTGAATAACCCCGGTTCTTCACGATGAAGGACCTTGACCTCCTGATAATTTACTTTATTAAGAGGGAATTGTTGAGTGAGCAGTGGCGAAACTTTATTCAATGTATTTTGATCTAATACACGGCCTGTCAGATAGATTTCATCGTTTCTGAATTCTGCTGAAAGCTCGCAAAAATCAGTGCGAAAATCGAAATGCTGTTTTTTGATTTTCTGAAGTGCTTCTTGATAATCATTCATAGATTAACCACCATTTTATTAAAATTGTATAATAAATTGAGTAACTATGCCATACATTAATGTGAATGGGATACAACTGTATTATGAAAGCCTGGGCGATGATGATAAAGGTCAATCACCGATCGTATTGATTCACGGCTCTACAATCACCGGCCAAATTGACTGGGAACAAGTCGCCCCACAGCTGGCTGAGAAGTATAAAGTGTTTGTGCCTGACTGCCGAGGCCATGGCAAGAGTGAGGGCACCCATACTTATTCTTTCCGCGAATTGGCTGATGATACGGCTGAATTTATTCGAAAAATGGGATATGAGCAAGCCCATATCATCGGCCATTCAAATGGCGGGAATGTCGCGCTTGTGACTTTAGTCGAACACTCGGAGGTCACTAAAACAGCAGTTCTTCAGGCTGCAAATGCCTATGTGACTCCTTACTTGATCGAACGCGAACCGGTTGTGCTGGACCCGGATTATTGTGCTAAAAATAATCCGGACGATGTGCAACTGATGAAAGCTGCGCACGGACCCAAACATGGGCAAGATTATTGGCGTGAGCTGCTCACTATGACCATGAAAGAAATTATTTCCGAACCAAACTATACCCGGGAAATACTCGCCAAGGTCAGTCAGCCGACTTTAGTAATCATGGGCGCTGAAGATAAAGTCAATGCACCTGATCGGCATGCACAGTTTATCGCGGAGAGTATTCCTGAAGCTGAATTATGGATTCCCGAGGAGACAGGTCACAATGTGCACCTGGAGCATCCTGATGAGTGGGTTGCCAAAGTGCTCGATTTCATCCAACGACGAGGCTGGGAATGAAACTTAGTTGGGAACCCATCACACTGAATTTGAAAACCACCTTTCGCATCGCTTATGGCGCGGATGATCAACGCCATAACGTGATCGTTCATCTCGATGAAGGGATTGGAGAGGCACCAGCGGTTTTTTATTACAATGAATCCCAGCAGCAAATAATGGATTACCTGGCGACTGTACCCGAACTGACTGGTGATCCTTTTGAATTCGATTCCATTTTAGCGCAGTTACCCCCTGGTTCGCGATCGTCGCGTACCGCTATTGAAGTAGCTTTAAATGATCTTTGGGGCAAACGGTTGGGACAACCCCTCTACCGGCTGCTTGGGCTAAATCCAGCGAATATCCCCTTGACATCATTCACCATTGCGATGGATTCACCAGAGCTAATGGCTCAACGCGCGAGAGAGTCTAATCTCCCGATCATCAAAGTGAAGTTGGGCAGCCCCGATGACGAAGCGATTGTCGCAGCCATTCGAGCAACGACAACTGCAAAGCTTAGGTTGGATGCCAACGCCGGCTGGTCTCGCGAAAAGGCGATGCAGATCATTCCGAGATTGGTAGATTATGACATTGAACTCATCGAACAGCCATTGGCTACCGATGACATTGAAGGTTTGCGATGGTTGAATCGAAAATTGAAGAAACAGAATATCACCATCCCGATATTTGCAGATGAAAGTATAAAAACATCCCATGATGTGGCTGCCTTGGCTGGGGCAGTGGATGGGGTGGTAATCAAGTTGATGAAATCTGAGGGCATCCGGGAGGCATTGAGAGCCATTCATACCGCCCGCGCTTTGGACATGCAAGTGATGATGGGCTGCATGGTTGAAACCTCGGTAGGGGTCACCGCTGCTGCACACCTGGGTTCGCTGTGCGATTATATTGACTTGGATGGACCAATCCTGATAAAGAATGATCCCTATGATGGCGTAATTTACGAAGGCGCTAGGTTGTTGCTTCCTGATCGCCCTGGCTTAGGCATTAAAATCAAGCCTGCTGATGAAATGTTGTAGGCCGTTACGGGATAGTGGAGTGGAATATTTACGGGGGTATTATTTATATGTTTCTAACATTTCGGTTAGTTAAATCGTGATATATTCCACATATAAATAACTCCCAGAATAAATCTGTCAGGAGAACAAGTTGTCAACCAAAAAGCTGTCTTCCCGCCCGGGGGTGAAAACTGAGGAGGGAATAGAACCACTGATCAGTCTGCGAGGCGTAAAAAAAATATATAAAAATGCCGCCGGTGATTTCCCAGCCTTGCGCGGTATTGATTTAGATATCCAACCCGGCGAATTTGTAGGGATATTAGGCAAATCCGGTGCCGGTAAGACGACCCTTGCCAATCTCATAACTGCTGTTGATCATGTCTCCGAAGGAGAGATAAATATTGGCGGTGTGGATGTCCACACCCTCAATGAGAATCAGGCCGCCGCCTGGCGGGGACGGAACCTGGGTGTCATTTATCAAGCATTTCACCTTATCTCATCCCTCAACCTCATTGAAAATGTCATGCTTGCTATGGATTTCAGCGGCTTGTACCGTCCCATTCGCAGCAAGGAGCAGGCGCTTGAACTCCTGCATGAAGTCGAATTGGATGAACATGCCTACAAATTACCCGGGGATATTTCAGGGGGTCAGCAGCAACGCGTCGCCATTGCCAGAGCGCTTGCCAATGACCCGCCCATCCTGGTCGCGGATGAACCAACAGGAAGGCTCGATTCTTCTACAGCTGAGACCATTTTCGAGATTTTTGAAAATCTCATTGCAAGGGGACACACCATCTTGATGGTATCCCATGACCCCGGTTTTATCAGTCGGTATTCGCGTGTTCTCTGGCTTGCGGACGGTTTGCTTACATCCGAACCTCAATTCGCGGTGGAATAGTTCATGTTGACTCAATCTGCTTCAGTTCGAACGCGCCCCTTCATCAGCCTCGAAAATGTTGTTAAAACATTTAAGACTTCCGCGGGTGAATTCTTTGCACTAAAAAATATTTCCATGGGTTTTGGACAGGGCGAGTTCACCGCCATCATGGGAAAATCTGGCAGTGGAAAATCCACGCTGATCAATATGATCACTGGAATTGATCACCCAACTTCCGGAAAGGTTTGTATCGGGGAGACCGAACTTTATCGATTCAAAGAAGGTCAGATGGCTGAATGGCGGGGGAGAAACCTGGGAATTGTATTCCAGTTTTTTCAGCTTCTCCCAACGTTGACCATCCTCGAAAATACCATGCTGCCCATGGATTATTGCAATGTTTATTTGCCGGCTGAACGTGAGGAACGTGCCCATTCGCTGCTCAAGCAGCTGGATTTAGACGATTTCGCCGATAAACTCCCCGCTGCAGTTTCGGGCGGGCAGCAGCAAATAGCGGCTATCGCTCGAGCACTGGCGAACGATCCACCCATTATCATTGCTGATGAACCAACAGGTAATCTCGATTCACGCACAGCTGAACTAGTCCTGAATATTTTTGAGCAACTCGCCTTGGAGGGGAAGACGATTTTAATCGTGACCCATGATCCGATACTCGCGCGTAGAGCCACCCGCCGGGTCATTATTTCTGATGGGGAATTGGTCAATGAAAATGTTTATCATGCTCTCCCAACATTAACTCATCCTCAAATGTTGACAATTACAAAAATGGTGACAATTCGTCAGTATGCGACCGGCGCAACCATCGCCCGACAGGGGGGTATTGATGAAGGATTAATTATCATTTCAAAAGGAAAGGTTGAGGCGCGACGGAACCGCTTCCTGAAACAGGATGAGTTGATTACGACATTACACCCTGGCAATAGTATTAGCGAACTGGATATGCTTGAAATTCCCTCGATGGACATCACTTTCCAGGCGGTGGAAGGACCAGTCGAGGCGTTGTGCATCAGCCTGGAGCAATTTAATAAAATGCTTTCAGGACAGCCGGCAATTGAGTCAGTGCTTCGAATGAATGCGATGAAAAATAGAGGTCGTTACATTTCTGCCAAGCGAGGCTTGTTTGGTCGGGCAAAGGTAAAGTAGATATGTTACGTCCACGGTGGAAGAAAGTACTGACCGATATTTGGGGACATAAACTGCGTTCCGTCCTGGTGATAGCATCTATCACCATAGGATTGTTTGCAGTCGGGCTGATCATCAGCATGAACATCATCATCTCAAAGGATATGAAAGCCGGATACATGGCAGTTAATCCGGCGAATATTCAGATTTTCACCACGCCCTTCGATGATGACCTGGTCAATGCACTTCGCAACCTGGATGGGGTCGCGCAGGTCGAGGGGGTCCGCACAATGACCCTTCGCTACCGTAAACCCAATGGGGAGTGGGCGCCCATTGAGATTAAGGCCATCCCCCATATCAACCTAACAGAAATCAACAAGGTGATTGTGGAACAGGGGGCTTGGCCTCCACAAGACCGTCAAATTGCAATCGATCGTTTTAGACTTGGCGATTTGAATGCTGGAATTAGCGATTCAATTCAGGTTGAACTGCCCTCCGGTAAAATCAGGCAAATTCCCATTGCGGCTATCGTACATGATCAAACGATCGGCTCCGAAGGAGCTGGCGGGTTCTTCCTTGCTCCTGTGCAGGGTTATATCACGCAGAACACACTGGATTGGCTGGATTCGCCCTCAACGATGAACAGGCTCTATATCACTGCCCAGGGTGACCGCACCGATAAAGCTTATTTGCAGGATATAGCGAGCAAAGCGATTAAGCGTGTGGAGGATAGCGGCGGGGTGATTATTTCCTCACAGGTTCGAAAATCCAACGATCACCCCAATCGGGTTTACGTGGAAGCCATCACGGCTGTATTGGTAGTCCTTGCTTTCCTGGTCATGTTCCTGA
>Ga0315290_10002564_pt1 | contig 12830 bp, 11 predicted proteins | sample YL17G12_0_MG_FD_203627 | JGI IMG/M metagenome (GOLD analysis project Ga0315290, IMG submission 203627) | Sediment microbial communities from Yellowstone Lake, YNP, Wyoming, USA - YL17G12_0 | ecosystem: Environmental > Aquatic > Freshwater > Lake > Sediment | place: USA: Wyoming | collected... | reverse complement strand
GCCCGAGGCCCAGTTCGCCTTGGTCGTTTCCGTACTCGGCCAGGGTCGTCCATGCCTTCAGCGTCCCGTCGGGATCCAGGATGAACGCGTGAGTCCCCCCGGGAAAGACGCGCCGCCCGGCCTGCCGGCCCTGGGCCGTGAGGAACGCGGTCGCCATGGGCACGGTTGACAGCAGCGTCAGAGCCTCGCGTCGCGTCAGGTGTCTCGTTGTCACACAGGCCTCCGTTGGTGCTGATATTACGTTGTTACTAGCGGACAGGAAGCATTAGAGGAGTCTCCGCTCGCTTTCCACTCAGCAGGTTAACAGAACCCCCTTATCGGACTGCCCAAAGCCGGATGTTCGGAGCACCGGACGGCCCAGACACAACTGAGTCGGCGCGGCAGCGGGCGCCCCGGACAGCCGCAGACTCTGAAAGAGCGCCTGCACGCCCGCGATGTGCGTTTTCATCGCCACCTCAGTAGCGGCGGCAGCCATGCCGGCTCCGGCCTGCTGGCCGTCTGAAATCGCGTAATAGATCTGCAAGAGCACGCCACCCGACTGGTCCTGAACCGTGCGCCCCGCCGACAAGACGTCAAGCGATCCCGATTTGCTCCGAGTCGGCGGAGCCGACTGCAGCACCTTCAACCCGCCATTCACGTCGGCCGCCATCCTCGCGCGAAGCCACTCGTCAAACGACTTGCCGTTCAACCGTTCGGCGCCCGACAGCACGACGATGACCGCCGAATCGGGCGTGGCGCTCGTGGGCGTCAGCAGGAAGTGCCCCTGCTGCATCCCGCTCGTCCACCCCGTCGGCGTGGTGAAGGACAATCCCTGATAGCTGCTCGCGGGTGTCGTGCCTCCCGGTGCAGACGCGGATCCACTCGCGGGTGGAGGCGCGGTCGGGAAAGCCGGCGCCGGTCCCACGCGCGTGAACATGTTCGCGTCCACGCTGAACGCGCTGACCGGCATCCCGGCAACCGGAAGAAAGGTATGTGAGGTTGTGCGGCCCGTGTCGGAAGTGAACACGATCGTCAAGCTCTTCACAGTGACCTGCCCCGACATCGATCGATCCGTCGCCACCGCCCGCCCGGAAACGACGCCGCCGACCGTGCTGCCCCACTGGTATCGTCCGTCGGCCTGGATGGCGAGCTCGCTGAGACGGTTGATGCCGGTGCCGCCCACAATCGCCGTGCCCCGCGCCGCCTCCCAGCGCCCCGCAATGGCCGCGAGACTGACCGGCGCCGCTTTGGCGTACCTCTTCCCGTAGAACTCGATGCCGTCGGGCCGCACCGTGATCGGCCCCTGATGCACGCCGCCGTCGCCCCACGCGACGACGAGCTGACCGCCGCGCATGTCCCACCGTCCGGAATCGCCGGCATGCGCGGCCTGATGCCGGGCCCAGTCGAAACTCTCGAGGCCGCCATCTGGAATCGCGCGGGTAATGCGCCCGCCACTGAGGAACAACAGGCAGACGGCCCGACCCGTGATCAGGCTGCGGCCGACGAACATGCCTTGCGGCACGCCGTTCACGACGCCGGAGTCCGGCACGCGCTCACCTTGAAGGGCCACGATGGATGCGGATCCCAAAGCAAGGCAGGAAGACAGGAGTAGGTTGAACGACACGCGGCGGATGCCCATCGTGAGGAAGCCCCCTATCGATCGATCATGGCGAGAAATTTCTCAATCGGAAGATTGGCTTCGACGAGCTTCCCGAAGTGGCGAGACGCCACGCCTTTCCTGCAATTGCCAGTGGACCACGATGACCTGGGGCACGTAGGCGGGAAGGTCCTTCCGGAAGTAATCCGGGTTCACGGTCACGAGCGCCTTGCCGCCTTTCCTGCAGCCACGACCTCGGTCACCGAGCTACGTCTTCTCGTTGAACCCCGAGAGGGGTCTCCGGCCAGCTTCCGCTCGGCAGGTTAGCATAACGCCCGCTCTCAGGCCCCGAGGGCGCCCTCTCCGAACAGTACCGCGCCCAGGCACAGCATGGTCACCTTTGAGTACGCCGCGGGACGCCTCTCCGGGACGACGGTACTCTAGCGAACGGGAGCGCGCGGCGCCACCGCGGCGGGGTCGTCGCCGGCAGTACCGCGAGAGAGATCTCCTGCCGCAGCACGGCCGCGAGCGTCTCCGACACATCTTCCGCGTCGAACAACCGGCGGCCGGTCAGCATCTCGTAGAGCACCACGCCAAATGCCCAGATGTCCGCGCGCTTGTCGACCGACTTCCCCTTCGCCTGCTCGGGCGCCATGTAGGCAGCGGTGCCGAGGATCATGCCCATCTCGGTGCCGGCCTCGCGGCCTGCCACGCCGGAGCCTTGGCGAAGGCGGGGCATCGTCGGCGAATTCATCGCCTCCGCGCTGGATGCGCGCTTCACTTCTTCAGCCCCGCCTGCCAGTTCAGAATCACCTTGAACGGCGGCGGCGGGTTCTTGCCGTCGGCGACGGTGAGCAGAAAGCGCTGGCCATCGCGCCTGACGTCCCACCGAGACGTCTCGGTGGGCATTTTGAACAGGCGCTCAGGCACTTCCGCCCGAAATGCCTCTGCCGTGGTCGTGACCTTCACCGCCATCATCCAACTATCTGTCGCGACGTAGAACAGTGCCTTGCCGTCCGCGCCCCACTGGGGATCGCGCCCACCGCTCCTTCTGCCCCACCCGCACCGACGCCCCTGATCGACTTGTTGAGCGGCGCGCTCGACCGGCGGCCGGGAGAGGCCTTTACACCGGTGCTGGTGTCCTCGATGCACGTATCGGGTAATTGGTGGGATGCCCGGGCGGCGTGCCTGGATGCGCAGTCCTTCCAGATGCCCGAGGCGTTCAGATCGTCTGCCCCTCCAGTTCCCGCAGGAAATCGCGGATCGGCAGCGCGTCGATGCCGTCCTCGGTGCGAAAGGGGCGATCGCCCTGGAACACGACCAGACGACGGCGGATGCCTTTCAGCTCGGCAATGGCCTTCAGACCTTTGAAGTCGTGCGAAGTCAGACGCTCCTTGGCCTTGACCTCGATCGCCGTGAATTCCTTGCCGCGCTGGATCAGAAAATCCACCTCGATGCCGCCTTCGGCCGGTGCCCAGTAGAACAACTCGTCATGCCGCAACCCCAGGCCACCGGCGGGTTCACCGTAGGCCTTCAGCAAGACGCCGACCCAGCCCTCGAGCAACGCGCCGCGCTCCGCTTCGCCCGGCGGATGGAACTCCCGCTTCACCGCCCGCACCACACCCGGGTCCACCCAGTAGAGCTTGGGGTGCTTCCGCTCTTTGACCCGCAACTTGCCATCGTAGGCCGGCAAGAGCCACGCAAGGTAGGTGTCGGCCAGAATCTCCAGGTAGCCGGAGACCGTGGTCCGCGCCACCCCCGCATCGCGGGCCAATCCAGCGACGCTCAGCACCTGCCCGTGAAACAGGGCCGCGACGGGCAGGAACCGTGCGAACCCCGGCAGATTCCGCACCAGCGCCTCCGCCTGGATTTCCTCCTTGAGATACAACTGCACGTAGGCATCGAGACTCTCAGCCTTGGCCGATGACTGCCAGATCACGGGCAGGCTGCCAAAGCGCAGCACCTCCGCCAGATCGAAGTCCGCGCCGAGTTCTTGTGGCAACAGCGGGAACATGACCCGTCGCACCGCGCGACCCGCCAGTAGATTTGTGCCAGTCTGCTTCAACTTGCGGGCGCTCGACCCCAGCAGCACAAATCGGTGGCGGTGGCTTTCGATGAACCGATGCACGTCGTTCAAGAGCGCGGGTAGCCGCTGGACCTCGTCCACGACGACGGTGTGAGTCGCCGGGATGCGCAGCAATTCCCGACCGAAAAGACGGGCGTCGCGCAGGTAGCTCTGGAACAGTCCCTCGTCCAGCAGGTCGAATCGGTGGGCGTCCGGAAACGCCTGCCGGGACCATGTGCTCTTGCCTGCGCCCCGCATGCCGAACAGAAAGAAGCTCTGCTCGGGTGCCTTGAGCAGCCGCCGGTAGGACTGAGCCGTACTCATGATGTCGTATTTACCGGAAATATGACATTATGTCAACACGCCTTTCAGGGCCCCATCCGGGCCGCAATCTCGTCATGCTTGCCCTTGAACGCGGCGGCTTCCTCGGGCTTTCCGGCGTTTTCCAGATGCACCGCGAGGGCGGCCAGGTGGGCCGGCGATAGATCGCAGCGGGGTCTTCGGTCTCCCTTCACCAGGTCAACGCAACCCCCGCTATCGGATGCCGTGGGAACCCCCTCCCGAACAGTACCGCGCCCGGGCGCGTCACGTCGATCGACTGCTGCCCGACGCGCCACCCAGGCAGCCAGACCACGCGATCTGCGCTATACTCGCGCCACCTCCCATGACCTTGAAGAGCCGGCGTTGTCCGTGAAGGGGCACCCATGTCACTAGGTCCGGGTACGCGGCTGGGACCGTACGAGATCGTTTCGGCCCTGGGCGCCGGCGGCATGGGCGAGGTGTATCGCGCGCGCGACTCGAAACTCAATCGCGAGGTCGCTCTCAAAGTCCTGCCCGACTCCTTCGTGAACGACCCCGACCGGCTGGCCAGGTTCACGCGCGAAGCGCAGACCCTGGCGTCGCTGAACCATCCGAACATTGCCCACATTCACGGCCTGGAGGAGTCCGGCCCTGTGGCCGACCCGACGGGCTCGGGGCAGGCAGGATCGGGGCAGGGGGCCGTGCGCGCCTTGGTGATGGAGTTGGTCGAGGGCGACGATCTGTCGCAACGCATCGCGCGTGGGGCGCTGCCACTCGACGAGGCGCTGCCCATCGCCAGACAGATTGCCGAGGCGCTCGAAGCGGCGCACGAGCAAGGGATCATCCACCGCGACCTCAAGCCGGCCAACATCAAGGTCCGGCCCGACGGCGTGGTGAAGGTGCTCGACTTTGGCCTCGCGAAGGCGCTCGACCCGATGCCGGCGTCCGGCGCGGAGGCCATGAACTCGCCCACGTTCACCCGCCTTCGGCAAGGCTACGGCGAGGCAGGCCGCGAGGCGGGCACCGCGATGGGCATGATCCTCGGCACGGCGGCCTACATGGCGCCCGAGCAGGCGAAGGGCCGCCCGGTCGACCGGCGCGCCGACGTCTGGGCGTTCGGGTGCGTGCTCTACGAGATGCTCACGGGGGCGCGCGCGTTCGCGGGCGAGGACGTGTCCGAGACGCTGGCGTCCGTGCTGAAGACGGACCCGGAGTGGTCGGCGCTGCCGGCGGAAACGCCGATCGCAATTCGACGCCTGCTTGGGCGCTGTCTCGAGAAGGACTTCCGCCGCAGGTTGCAGGCCATCGGCGACGCTCGCCTCGAGATCGATGACGCGCTGGCCGGGGCATCCGCCCATGAACTTCCGCTCCCCTCCGCACCTGGCAGGCCGCGCTGGCGGCTGGGAACCGTGCTGGTCCTGGGCGCATTGGCGTGCGCCGCCCTGGGCGGGGCGCTCGCGTGGAACCTGCGGCGGCCGGCCGCGTCAGGACCGGCGCGGGTCAGCCGGTTGGCGGTGACACTGACACCCGGCGACGACCTGGACGCGACTGGCGGGCGGTCCCTTGTGCTGTCCCAAGACGGCACCGAGCTTGCCTACCTCGCCCTCCGCGGCGGAGTGCGCCGGATCTTTCTCCGATCGCTCGACAGTCTGGAAAGCCGCCCGCTGGCAGGCACCGAAAACGCACAGTCGCCGTTCTTCTCGCCGGACGGCCGCTGGATAGGCTTCTTTGCCGGAGGCAAGCTGAAGAAGATTCCCGCCAGCGGAGGGGCTTCCGAGGAGGTGTGCGAGGCACCCGGTTACTGGGGCGGAGCCTGGGCGCCCAACGATGTGATCTACTTCACCACCGGGCCCATGAGCCCTCTTTGGCAGGTCCCGGCCAAGGGCGGGACGCGGCAGCCGTTCACGACGCTCAATCGCGAGCGCGGGGAGGTGAGCCACCGCTGGCCGCAGGTCCTGCCTGGCGGCGCGGCCGTGCTGTTCACCGTCTGGACCGGTCCCGGCAACGATGAAACGCACGTCCATCTGCAGACGCTGCAAGGTGAGCGGCGGGAACTCGTTCGCGGCGGCCACACCGGCGCGTACGTCGCTGGACACCTGATCTACGACAGGCGGGGCACGCTCATGGCGGTCCCGTTCGATGTGGCTCGCCTCGAAGCCGTCGATCGCCCGCCGGTCATCGTCGGCGAAGGCGTGCTCGAGAACGCCGAAGTGGCGGAATACGCGGCGTCGGACACCGGGGTGCTCGCGTGGCTGCCCGGGCGACCGAACAGTTCCGAAACCAACATGGTCTGGGTGGACCGAAGCGGGCTGGAAGCCCCGGTGCCGATTCAGGCACGAGCGTACCAGAATCCCAGGCTGTCGCCGGATGCTCAGCGAGTGGCCTTTTCGGTGACGGAGGGGCAGATCGATCTGTGGGTCTACGATTTCGTGCGCGGCGTCGCGAGCCGGTTGCAGGCAGACGGCAGCAGCCAGGCGCCGGCGTGGACGCCCGATGGTCAGCGGCTCGCGTATCGGGCGACGCGTCGAGGCACGCGCAACCTCTTCTGGCGGATGGCGGACGGCAGCGGCACCGAGGAACGGCTGACCACAGGGGAAGGGAGCGCGGCGCCAGGCGAGTGGACTCGGGATGGGGCTGAGTTGGTCTACTCGAACACCGTCCTGACGACCGGCTCGGATATCTGGATCCTGGATCGTCGCGATGGACGAGCGCGGCCCTTGGTCCAGACGCGATTCGACGAAATGCACGCTCGGTTTTCTCCGAACGGGCGATGGCTTGCGTACAGTTCCAACGAATCGGGGCGCTACGAGGTGTACGTCCAGGCCTATCCGGTCGCCGGTGCCCGGTCGCAGATCTCCACCGATGGCGGATGGGAGCCCGTATGGAACCCGAACGGACGGGAACTCTTCTATCGGAGCGAGGGCGGGCACCGGATGATGGCGGCATCGATCGCTACGGCGCCGCGCTTCTCGCCGGGGACACCGACGCGGCTGTTCGAGGGGCAGTTCAGAACACAAGTCGCGGCCACGGCCAACTACGACGTGTCGCCTGACGGCCAGAGGTTTCTCATGGTCGCCGAAACGAACGAAACGCCGCGGCAGATCAACGTCGCGCTGAACTGGATCGAGGAACTGAAAGCGAAAGTGCCGGCGAAGTAGACGCCGATGAGAGAGGATGCGTAGACTTCCCCTCTAGATCGACCCTCAAAGGTAGACTGCTCCTGGCTCAGGAGTGGTCATGCGGAAATCGAAGTTCAACGAGAGCCAGATCGTCGGCATCCTCAAGGAAGCAGACGCCGGCGTGGCCACGCGGCATCGAGCCGCCGATCCCGTGCACACCTGAAGAGTTGATGGGGCGGGCAGAATGAACCAGCACGAAGACAAGGAGTGCGAGGTTCGCCCGCTCGAAGACCAGTACACAGGGAGCCGAATCAGTTCGTCGCAATCCTGATGTTGCCGATGAACATCCTGTCATTCGCTGAGACGCCCGTCAGTTCGAACGACATGGCGTCGAACTGGAGGCCGGGGGGTATGCCTTTCTCGTACTCGGCGACTTTGGTTCGGCCGATGAACACCTGCAGCAGGTCGCCCTTCTTCCTGAGCGTGACGGTGATGCGGTTATTCAGGGCATCGTTCGAGAATCCCGGCGCTCCCACCCACTTCGTCCCGTTCAGGTACCCCTGCACGCCCGGGAACTGGGCCTCGATGACGACCTCGCCGTCTCTTCCGCCGAAGCCGGGACGAATTCGCAGGCTGAGGAACGACTCCCCCGTCCCGGCCGCCGTTCTGGACAGCCTGAAGGTCAGGCCGTGGGCACCCCACGTGTAGTTCTGGGCGGCGACCACGTCGTAGCTCACCTCGAAGTCACGCGGTAGGGGTGTCTTCATCCCCGTGGGCGTCAGCTGCATGCCGCTCATCGAAGCCCAGTGACCGTCCAGTCCCTTCAACTCCGTGATGACGCTGGAGGCGCCCGTGTTATCCAGGGTGCTTCGCCAGTTGAGCGGCTTCTTGCCCACGGCCCCCGAAGAGAAGTCGTCGAAGAAATGCACCGTGGGATCGGCCGCGTTCTTCCTGGTCGCCTCGGATGGCTCGACGACGCCGGCCGGCTCGATGAACGACGGGGATCGGAGGGGCTTGTACGGTTGTCCCTTCACCTTACTGGGATCGAAGAAGTAGTTGTAGATGTACTCGACGTTGACGTTGTTGAGGATGGCCTCGTGCAAGCTCCGGCTTACAGGCTGGTTCAACTGCGCCGTCCAGGACATGACGATCCACTGGGGTGCGTCGGTTTTGCAGAGCTCGGCCAGCCGGGGATCGATCGTGTAGACGGGCAATCTCATCGTCGTGCCCCCGTTGCGTTCGAACACATCGGGATAGTTCTCGAGCATCACGTCAGGTTGGTCCGTCGCGATCTCGGCAGCTTCCTGCAGGCGGTCCTTGTACTTCTCCCGGTTCTTTTCGAGCACCGCCCTCCGCTTCGCGGTAAGTTCATCGGCGATTTTCATCCAGATGTCGATCCGCTTCTGGTCGCCTTGCTCCGCCTGGGTGATACGAGTCTTCTCCGCGCTGCGCCATCGACCAATGGCCAGGTCCACGGCGGCGAGGTATTCCCCTTTGGTGATCGTCACGAACGGGAGTCGATGATCCTTGGACAGCAGGACGTACTTGCGGTTGCCGGTCGCGGAGTTCCGCATGAAGAACGTGGGAAACTGTCCCAGCACCGGATGGTGTGAGACGTCGGCCGCTTTCTCGAGATCGTCCCCGTATCCCTGCTGCGCGAAGGTCGGCAGCGTGAAGTAGTAGTGCTCCGGTGTGCTGAGGGCGTCCGCGGGAATCCCGTAGAACCCGTTGGCCTCGATGGTCCAGACGAAGTGGCTGTTGGTCAGGGGCTCGAGCTTCTTGTTCACGCCGTATTTCAATTCGATGTAGAGCTTGGCGAACGCCCCGTAGCTCTGGGGCAACGCGGCCGTGTTCTGGTTGTAGAGGCCCAGCTTTTCAGACACGATCTGGCGCACGTCACCCAGGGCACCAGTCGGCAGATAGCTGGCCTGCATCCAGTTGGCAAACAGCTGGGCGATGGAAAGCTGCGCGGGCGAGTACACCCGCTGATCCACCTTGATCGGCAGCGTCGCGCCTTTGTAGTCGTAGATCTTCATCCACCCGAGCACCTGGTCCTCGATGGACAGCGGATGGATGGCCTGGGCCGAGGGAGCTGTCCCAGACAGCGACAACGCAAGGGTCAGCGAACCGATCAACGTGGCACGTGTTCTCATGGCGGCCCTCTGAGGGCGGCGCCGAACGTGACCTGCAGCCCTTGTGGACAGCGTACGAACCGGGTGTGGATAAGTCAAATGACACAACAGGTGACAACTGGTCCTGGCTGCTTCAGCGACTCCACCATCCCCTGGCCCATATCGGCCGGGCTCGTCACGACGGTCTCCGCTCGCCTGCCGAGTGCGTGCGCCACGCCCACATGTTCTTCGACCGTCCTGACTTGGACCTCGCCCAGGCTGTGCCGGGCACGTACGCGCTGGCGCCGTTGCCGGCCTGAGCCCCTACCGCCTCGACCATCGGCGTAAGTTGCCGCTTGTCGTTGACCCCCGCCTGGGTCAGCCAGTGGAGGACCTCCTGCTGGAGCTGTCGCTCCTTCTCCACCCTCCGGGCGTCACTCATCGCCTGGTGCTTCGACGCGTTCGCCCGGACCTTGCTCCCGTCAATCGCCACGCGCCCGACGCTCAGCGCGCCATTGGCTTACGAGATCGTCGGCTCGTCCTGCCCAAGGAAGATCAGCCAGGCCACGACCGACGCGCACAGGGTGTAGGCCGTCAGCGCGACGTATGGGAGGAGGCGCGGCACCGAAACCCCTTGAGGAGCGCCGCGCACCGGATCGAGTACCAGCCTGAACGCGAACTCCGGCAGGCACCCCAGGACGGTCCATGCCTGGGACATGGTCCATCCCCGCGCATCCCGGAGCGGTTTCAGCACGAGAAGCCCGACGACGGGCGGGCGCACGGCCTGGGTCGGGGGTCGCCGCGCCGCCGTGCCGCCGCGACTGCGACTCTCGCGCGTGCTCGCCCAGTATCCGGGACACCATCTGGATCTCGACGTCGAGTTCGCGCGCGGGGCCCGCCGCATCGGCTTTCGCGTCGTGGTCCTCCCGGGTCGCGACCCGACGATGACGCGACTCTGCACGAATCTGCCGCGTACACCCTTCTCCGCCGGCCTGGTGGCATGGCTCTCCCGCTTTCGGTGGCAGAGAGAACGCTGTTTCACAGAGTGGAAATCGTACGCGAATCTGCACAAGTCCAAGACCGCGAACCCGCACGTGGCCGAGGGCCTCATGTGGGCGAGCCTATGCGCAGCCATTCGGGGCGATGAAGGGGCGAGGGGATGGTCGAGCGCCGGGGGTGCGTGGCGATCCGGAGTGGCGTGCCCAGCGGGACGGCGTGATCGTGAGCACGCAGGCAGGCTCGCGCCCGGCTGGGGATGATCGGCCCAACAGCGACGGCGGTGCGGGCGGCAGCGGTGCGGGCGATCACGAGGAATCCTCGAAGGCGGGCGTCGCGGCCACTCCCGGGCGTTCCCGCGCGGTGGGCACGCGGCGGCAGGCGGTGCGCAGCCTCGGAAGTAGCCACGCCACACGCGTGTGTTACGGGACGCACCGATCGCGATGGCCCGACAGGACTAGCGAGCATCGGCCAACGAGCGATTGAGGCGCAGCCCGGGGATACGTTCGAAGTGACGCACGTTGCCCGTGACCAGTTCGAGCCCGTGGTAGATGGCGGTCGCGGCGATCTGCACATCGGCATCGGCGAGACATTCGCCGCGTCGATCGAGCGCGGCGTCGATCTCGCCGAATACTCTGGCGACCGCAACATCGTAGGGCAGGACGGTGACGGCGGAAAGCACGAGCGTCTCGATATTCCTCAGGTGTCGTGCGGCTTCTGTCACGCGACACGCGCCTTTGAACAACTCACCAATGGAGACCGCGCTGGCGAATTGCTCAGTGCGCGGGACAGTCTCGAGCCACCAGATGTAGGACTTCAGCGGGCGGCGCCGGAGCGGCTCGGAAAGCGCGTCGGTGTCGAAGAGGTACGCCACGAGTTCAGCGTCGCTTCGCCGGTGTTCTGGAGCGCGTGCGACGTGTGCGCCGAACCGCCTCAACTAGTTCATCGGACCCCTTCCATCCGCCGGCGAGACTTGCCAATCCCGCTTGCGGGCCAGCCGCCTTGATACGGGCGAGGGCCTCGTAGTCCTCGAACGAGACGATAGCCGCGACCTTCTTTCCGTGGCGGGTGACAACGACACTCTCTCCCCGCTCGGCATGCCGGAGACTGTCGGCAAACGACGCCTTGGCCTCGGCGACGGCGAGAACGGTTTCGGGGCGGAACTCGGGGTATTCCATAAGGTCATTATGACCGTTGTGGTCATATTTTCCAAGGCCGGCGGCACATCGGCCAAGAACGTCGACTACCGAGACCAGACCCTGTAGGCGTTTTTGAGGCCTCCGCGGGGATGCGCGGCGCATGACCCTGGTCGCGATCGACTAGTGGCCTGTAACAGCTGAATCAGTAGTGATCCGATGGCTCGGGTCATTGTAGGTCCATCGGATGGGTTTCGGATGTTCGTTGTACTTGTTGATGTAGCGGCGGATCTTCCGCGCCAGGTCCGGTACCGACGTGAAGATGCCGCGCGCGAGCAGATCGCGTTCGATCTTGTTGAACCACAGCTCGACTTGATTCAGCCACGACGAGTACGTCGGCGTGAAGTGCAGGTGCACGCGCGGATGGGCCGCCAAGAAGGCGTCCACCGTTTTGGTCTTGTGTGCCGACAGGCTGTCGACGATCACGTGAATCTCCCGCCGGCGCGACTGGGACGCGACCACGTCGGCCAGGAAGTCGACGAAGGCTTGGCTCGTGTGGTGCGGAACCGTCTGGCCCACGATCTCGCCGGTGCGCGTATTCAAGGCGGCGTACAACGAAAGGGTGCCGTGCCGGTAGTACTCAAACCCGTGTCGCTCGGCCCGCCCCGGCGACAACGGCAGCACGGGGTCCAGCCGATCCAAGGCCTGAATCGCGGTCTTCTCGTCGGCCGCAAACACCGCTGCGTGCTGCGGCGGATTGAGATACAACCCCAGGACGTCCGCGGCCTTCTGCTCGAAGTCCGGATCGTCCGACAGCATGTAGTGTTCGAGGCGATGCGGTTGCAGCCCCGCTCGGCGCCAGACGCGCGCGACGAGCATGTGGCTGACCTTCATGACCTCCGCCAGTTTGCGTGTGGTCCAATGCGTGCTGCCATCGGGCGGCGACGTCTGGGTCTTCGCCAGAATCTTGGTCTCCAGGGCGGGCGTACGCACCCGCGCCGGCTGGCCGCGATACCGGGCCTCCAGCCCGGGCAGCCGCGCTGCTTCGAAGCGCTGCTTCCAGCGCACGACGTACGCCGGGTGGCATCCGACGGCCGTCGTGATCGCGGCGTAGGACGCGCCGTCGGCGAGCATCAGAATGACTCGGGCGCGACGAGACGCTTCCGCGCGCCCCTTGCGGCTCCGAACGCGTCGTTCGAGGTCCGTTCGTTCATCGGTCGTCACACTCAGCGCCATATGGCGCCAGAGTATATCACTATCGATTCAGTGGTTACACGCCACTAGTGAGTTGACGAGTGAGTTGTCTCTGGAATACGCCATCTCCCTGAGCCGTGTCTTCGCGACCGAGGAGCAATGGCGCACGGGACAGACGAACTTCTTCCAGAACCTTCGCGAGGAGGCGGTCCCGGCGTGAAGGATGAAGCTGATTGGTTTCTTCGGAAGGCCGAACATGCCTTGCGAGCCGCAGAGTTGTTGCTGGCCGCCAACGATCCGGAGACTGCCGTCGGCCGTGCCTACTATTGCATG
>Ga0315290_10002563_pt1 | contig 12832 bp, 17 predicted proteins | sample YL17G12_0_MG_FD_203627 | JGI IMG/M metagenome (GOLD analysis project Ga0315290, IMG submission 203627) | Sediment microbial communities from Yellowstone Lake, YNP, Wyoming, USA - YL17G12_0 | ecosystem: Environmental > Aquatic > Freshwater > Lake > Sediment | place: USA: Wyoming | collected... | reverse complement strand
CAATAATTACGAAATTAAGCCGAAGCCCTTTAAAACTTATACTTGAAAGCACTTTGTGCCTGGCCGCAACTCAAACTCTTCACCCAACTGCGGTCGGGTTCGTCGTTGCATCTCTGAAGCTCGCACCTCTGCCTCCACTTTCGTTTCGGCGAGGCTCGTTTGGAGGCTCGGTCACCTAACACTGTTAGGTTCAATTGAGGAACGAAAGCTTTAAGTGTTAATAGATGTTTCTCTCGTTTATGTCTTTAATTGATTATTTAGAAGAACACCCTGAAATTAAGAAAATGCTAAAAAATGATAAGCCTTATGTGACAAATTTCTGCAAAGAAGAAGGAGTGAAATTGTTAAGAACCGATGTGACTACAGAAAAAGGCTACCCCGAACTAATGTACATTTTTTCGGACAATTTAGGGGGTTATACAATTGATGGCATAAAAAGTTCTTTGAAGTGAAGCTTTCGTTCCTCAACTTTCTCGAAATTCTTTGAATTTCTCGAACTTTCCCATCCCTGTTCGCTCCAGGAGTGCTCACGTATCGGTTCGCCTCGGAGCTCGTGAGGGAAAAGGAATCTAACATGGTTAGTTTCAATTCCTTTACAAAAGCTAAATAAATCCTGAGAATCTATTCTTTCCTGTACATAGAATCCCCAAAGAAGTCACTCATAATGTATCCGTGGCCTCCGTAATCCCCGCTGCTCGCACCAATCAGTTTCATTCCAGCAGAAATGAATGCCTTATCAACTTCATCGGGAGTGTAATGGCTGAACACTTTTATTTCTCCAGGGGCAGACCTTGAAGCTAAAAGTTTAATCATGCCATGGCCTTCTTTACGTTTAATATAGCTCACTGCGAATACTCCGCCATGCTTTAATGTCTCTGCCCAGCGGGCTGTTGTCTCATTCAGTTTTCCTGGTACCATGTGAACCATATAGCCTGCGCAGGACCAGATTCCATCCAAAACCGGCTTTAATTTTCCTTTGGTAAAGACAGAACCTAATTTCTTATCATTTGAATAAAAAGCTTCTCCTTCACCAGGTTTCATAAAGTCACCACGAACTATTAATGGGACACTATTTAGATTAGGTTGCAATTTATACAAATTCCTTTTTATGAATTCAAGGGAACCTTCTAAAGGTATCACTCTGAGTCTTTTGTCAGGAGATGGAGAAATCATTCCTTCTTTATTCAGCTCATCCCTGCAGCCAGGATCAATCATATACCAAGAGTCCCTCAAATGCCCTGCTGCAAGATCCAGCACTAGGCCATTGTTTGGCATGATGTCTATGAAATGCGGAAGGTCCGGGGTTGCCAGCCTATTGGATTCTTTCTGGCCATATTCTTCCACGCTGTTTGAGTAGGCAGCAAGGTTATGCTCCACAATATCCTGCGGCGTCAGCCTTGCAAGTATCTTTTCAGTTATTGAATCTATGGAAGCCTGGTCTATTTCATCTTTCCTTGTCCAGTTCTGAGGAAAAATCCCTTCCTCGTTTATCAATAGTATCAGTTTTGTTTGGGCCATGTTAAAAAAATAGTAATAGAATGTTTATAAACATTTCTAATTTAACCATTATAGAATAAGAACATTTTTAAATTATTGCTTCTTCGCCCAATAATAAAATACAATTACATAGTTAGGGGGTTATCATGGCAAAAACAAAATCAATTGGAACCGAGTATCAGATTGCAGCAAAAGGAGATTGGAATCAGGTAGCAAAAGCAGTTGCAACAACAAAACAACTGATAGAGGGCACTCGGCCGCAAACAAGTTTTTTTTCTCAAAGTGCTATTGATTTGGAGAGCGGAATGTTGAAAGGATATCTAGTGCCAAAAGAAGGCGAGAGCTTTGCTGATTATAAGGATCGAGTTATTCAAGTTTACGTAGGGGCAGGAGTTAAAGGCAAATGGGTAAAAGTAATTATCGGTAATAAACTCCCCACTAGGTTCGAATTGACTCAAAACAATGGAGAAAGCATTCTTAGAGTTAAGTCAGAAACAGGAAAAGGAAGCTATCAGGCAACCATCAGTGCAAGCGGGAATTATTCTGGCAGAGGAGCTTCAATTGCAGAAGGCCTTAGGGAAACTTTAGAGCAGGGTTCTGTCAAGCACACATGCAAGACTCTCGACAAATTAATCTAATAAATATAGCGCAGTTAATCTCAAGAATGCCCTAATCCATTAATTTTTCTCGATAATAAACAGGTTCGCTTTCCAAGTCATTCCAGCGCTTTATATTCATCAGGTCTTCATTTATTAAGTCTTCTAGCAGCAAGGGCTTGTAATTTATCAGTTCCACTCCTACATTGATAGTTTTTCTCTCTCCGTTGACCAATGGGAATTTGCTTAAGTAATTATTATGGTTATGCCCATGCACCACCCAGCCATTCCACCCCAGTGGTACATGCCTTGTATCATGCAGGAACAAGAAATCCTTGCCGAGGGTTTGAAGAATCATGCTTTGAGTGTAGCGCACCTTGTTTGAGCGGTCATGGTTGCCCCTGAAGAATATTATATCTCCGTTCAATTGCTTTAACCAATAATCAGCTTGCCTGCTTCCTTTCCCAAATGCCATGTCTCCCATGAAAAAAACAAAGTCATCCTTATCAACTGTATTGTTCCAGTTGTCAAGCATCAGATTATTCATCTCTTCTAATGAAGAGAAGGGCCTTTTGCAATATCTTATTATATTTTCATGGTCAAAATGAGTGTCCCCAATCAGGTATGTGTTGCTGCTCATGATAATTTCTCCAAATTAGGAAACATCAAACTAATTAAAAGTTTTCTGGTTTTATCGGAGAGCCTCCAAAATTTCAGATAAGCATATACCCCCGTTTCAATAATGCTCGTACTCTTTGATTTTAGAAATCAGGTTCTTTGCTTCCCGAAGCTGTTTATTTTTCCTTCTGGTTGTTGAAGCTACCATATCATCAACGGAATTAATGAGCTTATTCCTTGCCATATCATAACAGCCAGCCATAGAATCTTTATTGTAATTGGATGGCATGATTCTGCTGTACTCACGTGAGAATCCTGCATTTATTGCTATTACTCTTTCTTGATTGTTTTCTTGTGCTGCATCCAGCATTTCTAATAGCGTGAGGTAAAGTTTTGTTCGTTTTCCCATAATTGTTGGAAAAGGTTATCAGCTTATTAAATATTGCGTAATTTACTATTATTTCAGGGTGAATTTGAAAAAGATTTATAAGTGAAAACAAATTCTTCGGAGCAATGCATACTCAAAAAAACGAGGCTGATGTCTCAGACAGGGTTCTAGCGGCAACCTTTGACCAAAGTTTAGGGAATATTACAGAGAATTTACCAAGCAGACTAGAGCAGCTTTGCATAGATAAACCAGAACGAGCCGCTGTAGTAAATCACTGGGCCAAGAGAGTTTATGAACTTATCCCGCTAATTCCAAGCCTTGCACCTGCAATAGGGGCATGTGTTATTGGCGTAGCAGCTGTAAAATTTGAGGATGCCTATAAGGTTCTCACAAAGAAAGCAGAAATTTCAAGGCTTTATGCCAGTCCTTTTTATGCAAAAGAAATTCTTATGCCAGACAACTCTTCGCGCTCCCAATGGAAGATACGCACCATGGTGCCAGGTGCTAATTCCCAGTACCAGCAGATGGTTGATCAGGGGATTGCCAGGCCAGGAGAGTACAAGCAAGTTGCTTCTAAAAAAACAGCTCGCTCTGACCCTCGCATTACTCCAGTAGGCAGATTTTTAAGAAAATACTCTATTGATGAGGCTCCGCAAGTGTTCCAGTTGTTAGGCCAGTATTTTGGAAAAGGATTGTTTTATTCTCCGAATAATCACTACTTCTTTGGCAACAGGCCTCAGACTCGTGAATCAATTAAGGGTGCTTCACCAGAAGACCGTGAGAAACTCAGAGAAGGGCCGTGGGGTCTGGTTGGACTAGACTGTATTGGCAGGGGCAAGCCAGACCATGATAAGGAAGCAAATAATAGTCATGGGTATTCGAAAGAATTTAGAAGTCAGTTTATCCTGCCAACTGATTTGCGCATAGGCAAGGGCTTAATAAAAACACTTCTTAACGGTTCTAATTCTTGAGAACTTTAAAGAAACCTTTATTAATACATTCACCCCACCAAAAGGATAATGGCCAAAATTCCTTTTTTAAAAAAACCTGCTGTCAAGAACATCCTATCAGCCCTTGCTGTAGCATTCTTTGGTTTCATACTGTTAAATATTATATTTATATTCGATGCACTTTTCACAGGTTTGATAATGCTGATTCTCAATCTTTTTTTAAAGGGCGACTTGTTCACGCAATATCCTTGGCTTCCCGCAGTCATGCATGTTCTGTTTGTAATCATAATCAGCTTGATTTCATGGCTTGTTTTCAGGTCAAAGCTCAGAGTGCTTTTCAAAGCAATTTACATGACTGTACCCTTGGCTGTTGTTTTCGTAACCATAGGAATGTCTTTGTACTCTTGGCCTGCGATTTCATACCTGATTGGCTTTTTGTTTGCAATTCTTGTCCTGTATTATTTTTATCGCACCAAGCAGCCATGGATTTATTACTTTACTCTGATTTTGATCAGCCTGGTCATGCTAATTGGCGCCATCTTAGGCACGGAAATCTAGAGATTCAAATCTTCCTTAGGTTCTTAACAAACTGTTCAAGTTCCTTGTTGCTGGTTATGCGCACAATTTCTGCAGGATAGTTCTCAACAATCCTCAGGTGCTTTTGCCTATTTGACTCATTCTTCTCAGAGTGCTTGTGAGTTGGCTTCTTGTAATAATCCCAGGCATAGTGCAGGAAATCAATTGTAGAGCTCAGTTTCTCTCTTTTTTTTATCTGTCTCTTCAGCAATCGCCAGGTTATAATGCGTCTGGGATAATCAAGCCAGATAATAAGGTCTGCTTTGTCCAATGAACAGGTCACGCAGCTCGAATAAACTCCTTCAATAATCCATTTCTTTCCTCGAGTAACATTCTTGACAAGCTTCTCAACAGACTCAGGAGTTCTCTTCTTGGTGAACTTCTTCTGCCAGTAAAAATCATCCAGGTCGTAGCTCTTAATCCTTAGAATCTTCGACAGCCTTTTTGCAAGGCTGGTCTTGCCAGAGGCAGAGTTGCCTATGATGTAGATGCGTTTGTACATATTAAGGTGATTAATTGGCACTCATATAAAAAATTATTTAAACAATCAAGAACTTTTCAAAATTATACTGCCGCGGTGGCACAACTCGGTACTGCGCAAGCCTGGAAAATATCCTGGCAAGCTTGTCCCGTTAAGGGATTCCCGGTTCAAAACAGATTTTTGCGAAAAATCTGGTAAAAACAAATTAAGGAGGATGTTCACTTCGTGAAATCCTCCGAATTACTAGAAATCGTAAAATCTGGTGAAAGTCCGGGCCGCGGCGTAGCGAAGCGAAGCCAGAGGCACGGGCTCAAAAAACGCAAGGTTTTTTGTTGTCCAGGCCGCGGCGTATTTTTCTTTTTATGATCATCACAATTTTTATATATTGAATTTCTTTCCCAGGGCTAGAAAATGGAAAAAACAAAGAACTGCTTAACTGTTGAAGAGGCCATGAAGAAAGTAGGATTAGAAAGGTTTGTTAATTATGAGGAAGCCAAAGCTATCATGCAGCTTGATGCTCGAGGATTTTACAAGCATTGTGACAGCTCTTTGCGCAGCTCAGTCCGGATGCTTCGCTTGTATAGTATAATTAAGCCAGAAGAATTACCAAACAAAGCACAACAGCAATACTATTATTTGGTGGAGAAGGAAAGATTTAATATCGAAAAGCTTATTGCTCTGAGAGAGAAGAGGAAAGGCTACCTTACGTTGATGGAAAATCATGCTTAGTCTTGACAAGCCATCACCCATTCTGGGCGAAAGATTTAAATAGTTCTGAATCAAAGTTTATATTCTAGAACATTTTAAAAAAAATGAAGAAGTTTTTAGCAACGGCGTTTGTTCTAGGGGGAGTTGCAATAGGTTCTAGTATATACGCAGCAGATATTCCCAGGGCTAATCCTCATCCTCAGGACGAGAAAAAGATAGTTCTTACCGAGAAGGAAGCTGCTCTTCAGAGCACCATACAAAGATTCTATGAGGAATTGAAGTCTGAGATGAGCAAGCAGACTGCTAAGAAGCAGGATGTTGTCAAGAAGCCTATAAACAATCCTAATGAGCCTGAAAAGATGGGAAAGATGGTCCTGGGTGTTATCAACAGCCAGCTTAAGGACGACGAGGACAAGGTGGCTGCGGCTGTTAATGCCAATGTCGTGGTCAATAATGGGAGATTAGAGAACATGGTAGTCACTGGCCATGCAGGCTTGGCTGACGTTACAATGAACTTTGATGTCAGGAGCGGGAATAGCATAACTAACTTCTCTGTCAACAAGAAAGGCAGCAGGGTGGGCCTTACACTTAGGAATTATAAGGACCCTATTGTCAGGGCTCAGCTCAAAGTATCTAAGAATGTCGGCTCTGGTTTCACCTATGATTCATTGACTCATTATTCTTCTGCCAATGTAGCTGTCAATTATAAGAGGATTAGCGGCAGCGTCAATTATGAGAATATCAATAATATGGGCAGGACTAGCGCAATGATCCGTTACTCTCCTCCTATCAAGCCCATAAAGTTCTTTTCTTTTTCCCATGTTAATTTTAACGGGATTAACTATAATGTGTTAGAGGCTTTTGGCAAGCTAAAAGATTTTGATATAGGGGTAAGCGCAAGAAAAGTAGGGCAGGGCAAAGTCATTTATTACACAAGTATAAGATATGTGCATAGTTGGTAAAACATTTATCTGCTCGGAGAAATAGTAGACAGCCACTTGATATAGCCGTACACTACCAATGCCCAGCTTATCATCCTAAAATTAAAGTCATAGGCTGCATCCACTCCTTTCTTTATGTCATCAATCTTCATTTTTATGAAATCAGCTTTTCTAAGTTTTTCCCCGGGAATCCTGCTTCTTATCAATTCAAAATTCTGCTTTCTTATCTCTTCTTCAAGCAACACTTTAAAGAAAAATCCTTTAGCCATGCTCTCGCTCAAATCAGCCATCCTTGACTTCTGCCCTTCGCTAACAACGTCCTTGTAGTTGAAGTTGAATTCACTGCTTCGCAACAGCTTCTCAAATATGGTGTTAAGCTTATTATTGACAGCAACCTTTTCTTCCTGCCCCTTATTCTTCAGGTTAGGGATGATGTTGAACAATGGAGCGAATTCTGCAACAAATCCTTCCTGCCAGTCTCCTATTTCTCTCGCAAAGTTAAGGTTAGTCAGCAGGAATGGAGGAATCTCTTTTATCATGTTTATCGCCCTTTGCAGGTTGACAGGCTCAAAATCAGGGTCTTTTGAGTTCAACAAAGCCTGGATATCACTTATTGTACTAAGAACCTGCTCAAGAGCCTTTTCCATATGCTTCTTCTCGCTCTCAGAAACAAATAATAATTCAAGATAATCCTTGACATTCTCTGCTCTTAAAGGATAGGGAGTCCTGGTCTTTATCTCCCTGATAACAGGAACAACCTCAATGTCAGCTGATTTCGGAGTCAGGTCCTTTAATTGGTGGATGTAAAGCATGTTATTCCCTCTATCGCATACTATTGGTGATTAGTCTTTTTAAAACTTATGTATCAGAAATATACTCATACTCCTTCAATGCCTGCGCCGCAATAGGGGCACCTGCCAGGCACTCTTGTAAGCACATTGAACACAAACTCGTACTTGCACTTCTTGCACGTGTATTTGACTCGCTGGTCATCAATCTTCTCAACATCAGGAAGAGCTGCTTTTTTTGCCTTGTAAGTTCGCTCAATCTCAGCATCCTCAGAATCCCAGCCAGCAGGCTTATCCTTTTTAATCTGGGTTTCCATGGCAATCTTAGCAACTTCTCTCTGCTGAGTCTTCTTAGCTGCAAATTCCTGGGTTCTCCTTTCCTTAACGCATTCCCGGCAAACCATCATCTTGTAAACAGGGTCAAGGGTGAATTCATCTGACTTGAACTCTCGCCCGCATCTCTTGCATTTGACTTTTACAGGTATCATCATGATGCTATTTTCTTAAGAGAGGTAGTATATAAAGTTTATGGGTTTCTAAAAAATAGTCATTTTAAAATGGTTAATTGTGGTAAGATTTATATAATCAATCTTACCCCTTGATTAATACAGCAACATTTTGTGGAGACGATGGTTACGTACAATATACAACTGCCAAAGAACATTAAGCCGACAAAACCGTCACGAGTACAGATTTCTATAACTGAGAACGGGATAAGTGTAAGCGGCATACCTGAGAACCACACGCTTGAAGTGGTGGCAAAAAGCGAATATGATAGGTTCTATGTTATCCACGGCATAAAGGAAAACGACTCATACCAGCATCTCCAGCTGCACATAGGCTATCAAAAATGCCTGACAAAAGTGCCAATAACAGGCATAGTAAATAATGGAGTAACCGTGACTGTTAAATATGAACTGAATAAAAAGCCAGGAAAATTCACGTTCTCATCAAAAGAAAGAGTCAAGCTCGAGCCAAATGACACCTATAACGGGCTCCCGACTAAGCTGCAAAACATACCTCTTGAAAAAATGGTTAAAAAAGCGTCCTTGCATTCTTAAAGAACAATAATAAGCACCACTCCTGCGAGCATGATTAGTGCGCCAACCAGCCTTTTTTTCATGTCCTTTTCTTTAAACATCAATCCTCCGTAGAGAACGCTGAAAAGGATGCTGATTCTTTTTAATGCATTAACATAAGGGACAATCTGCTCTAGAAGGGCGAAGTTTATTAGGACAGTTCCAACAGCAGTCAATCCTGTCAACAAAATGAATGAGAAGAAGTTTTTCTTATAAGCAACTATAATCTTCTGTTTTTTTATTAAGGATAATACTAGAAAAAAGATTCCCATCAGTAAACCAGCAATTGCAGAGCCGAAAAATGAATCTGAATTCTTTAAGACGAGCTTGTCATAATTAGAAGCTATGCTAAATAAGAAAGCCACTAAAAGCATCAGCATCATACCCTTATTCTTCAAAAACCCTTTGAAAGGCTCTAACAAACCTTTTTTGCGGCCTAAATTCAGGACATAAGAGCCAATTACAATCAGCAAGATGCCTATTATGCCAAAAACAGTTGGAAATTCACCCAGCATTATAGAAGAGGTAAAGATAAGGAATATGGGGGTAAAAGCCAGCATCGGGATGGCAAGCGAGAGGTCAGTAATGGTTAATGCCTTGTAATAGATTATGACTGAGATAATATTCAGGAGTACTGTTGCAAGCACAGCAAAGTAAAAGCCAGAGCCAATCTTTGGGATTCCTATAACCAGAGAAATTATTAATAAGATGACAGAACCGGTGAGAAAAGTTCCGCTTCCAAGAACATAAGGATTAACATCCTTCAGTATCTTCTTAGTCAGGGCGTAATAAGTCGCATCAAGAAAAGCTGCTAAAAGCGCGAAAATAAACCATACCATCCGGCTAGTCAAACCAATCTTATATAAAAAGATAATTATTTAGAAACATATTTAAATCAAATATTAGTCATCAGGAGAACAAACGGGTTCATAGCTCAGCCTGGAAAGCTTCAAGCTTAGGAACTAGAGCACTCGACTCTTAGCAAAACTTACGTTTTGTGTTTTTCAGACGGCGGTTTGAAAGATATCGAGTGGTCGGGGGTTCGAAACCCCCTGGACCCACTTTTTTTAAAAATGGACTGTGCCAATAAGAAGATTAACCTGAAGAAGTGCAACTGCACATATGAACCTTGCAGCAGGAAAGGCAATTGTTGCGCTTGCCTGAGCTACCATCTCGGAATGGATGAACTGCCAGCCTGTTGCTTCCCAGACGAAATAGAAAAAACTTATCGACGAGATTTCAGGACATTCGCAAGAATCCATTTAAACGATTAAAAAAAATGCAGGTCCCTGTAGTGTAGTCCGGTACAAGGGAAATTTAGACCAAATTTCCTTGGTTCCCTTGCGGGAACAATCACACTGCCCTCTCAAGGCAGTAACCCGGGTTCGAATCCCGGCGGGGGCATCGAAGATGACACCGGCGGCCCAGAAATTTGTCAAGAATTTCTGATTGCCGGCGGGGGCATAACTTTTTCTAGAATATAAATAAATCAGAATAAATAAAATATTTTTTCTTTATTTCCTTGGCTCAAAATACGCAGTCATGACTCTTAAGAATGGCAGGTCGACTCGATATTGTGTTCCAATGCCTGATGTGTCTATTGGATGTTTCAGCTCGCGCAGCTCTGCTGTCAAGTGCTTCTTGGTCTGATCATAGTCCATGCTCTTGCCTTCGTAGAATCTGCCGTCTTTTCCTAGGTAGAAATGCAGCTGGCTGAATTTCATTGGTCCATATGGCGAATCAACTCTTCTTGCATGGATTACTCCCTTGAACTTGCCGTTGTCTACATTTCCTTCCACCACATGGACTGGATAAGAGAAGATACGGTCTTTTGTCATTTGAAAATTGGTCCCTTGAGTAATGTTTATATCAGAGATAATTGCTTCAATAGGCAATCTTTTCCTGCCTGTTCCTATTAGGGTTATGCTTGGCTCATCAAAAACCAGGGTACTCAACCCGACATAATGTGCCGGATATTTGATGTGTTCCAATGATCGATGCGTTTCTCTTCCTATCATCTTGTTTAATCCTCATTCTATTTCGCGAAAGGGCATGAGCAGCAGTTCTTTTATAAACTTTTTCATCCTAATCACTCAACAATAGCAAAAAAATCTTGTTTGGCAGATGACAAAATGCAAAAACAGAATTATTTATAAATAATAAGGTATTAATTATAGGCATGGTCATCAAGTACAAGCAGAGATGCGAGCGCTGCAAAACCAATTATGTGACAGTCTCTTCCTGGAAGCAGCACAGGCCTATTGTTTGCTATGAGTGCGATAAGAATGACATGCAAGGCAAGATAACTGATCCTGAGATGAAAAAGCTTTTTGACATACCCGAAGAGCTATACATACAGAATGGCTTTCTCAGGAGGATAAAGATTAATTACCTGAGGTATCATTCCCTAACGCAGCCCCAGATTGATGCTTTCAAGAAGACAATTATTGATATGCAGAAGAAAAATGCTATTGAAAAACAAAAGCTTTAAATATAGCACGCCCAGTCTTTTTGTTATTGAGAACATTTCTCCAGGATTAAAAATCACGCACTAGGTGGGAGAAGGTTAAGGGCAGATTAATTGTCAAAACAAGAGAAGGTGAAATCATAATGATTAAAAAAGGAGATTTTGTAGAGCTGGATTACACCGGCAGGATTAAAGACGATAAGATAGTGTTTGACACAACCAATGAGGAGACTGCCAAGGCCAGTGATATTTACAGCAAGAAATTCAAGTACAAGCCAGTCATTGTGTGCATTGGCGAGAGCCACCTGGTCAAAGGCTTGGATGATGCATTAATTGGCAAGAATCCTGGAAAGTACACTGTTGAAGTCAAGTCAGAGAATGGTTTTGGAAAAAAAGCAGCAGACCTGCTTAAGCTCATTCCTTTGAGATTATTTGCAAAAGACGAAGTAAAGCCCTATATTGGCCTGGAAGTGAATGTTGACGGCACAATAGGGATTGTAAGGAATGTTAGCGGAGGAAGGATTATAGTTGACTTCAACCATCCTCTTGCTGGCAGAGACCTTATTTATGATATTGATGTTAAAAGGGTTGTGACAGACCTTTTAGAGCAGGTAAAGGCAGTATTAGAGCTGCTTGGCATTCCTTTTGAGAACATTGACATAATGGATGACAAAGCAACTGTCACTACCAAGGCTAAGCTTCCTGGTGAGGCTGTTAAGGTATTGGCAGATGATATTAAGAAGCTTACAGGGCTTAAGGTTGTTGATTTTATCACAGAAGAAAAGGCTAAAAAGGAGATAAAAGCAGAAATAAAGCAGGAAGCAAAGCCAGAGGAAGGCAGCAATAAAGAAGCAAAAGAAAACATTCCTGCAAAGCAAGCAAGTCACGAACTTGCTGATCCAGAAAACAAAAGTTTTCTGAAGCCTGTTAATAAGCAAAAGAAAGATTTATAAACTTCACCCCTCAAGAATTAGCATAGGATTAGTGAGAAAAGAGCGGGTATAGACTTAGGAATCTGAATCATTATCGCGGAGGTGCTCCAGATTGGCAGACCGACTTGGAAAGAATGTAAGTGAAGTTAATGTTAACAAGAGGAATGCGCTTGACGCAGAGCTTGAGGAATTGCTTTCAAAGCAAAGAGCAAGCATCAAGGTTGTTGGCACAGGAGGAGGAGGCAACAACACTATTAACAGGATGACTGAGATAGGCATTATCGGGGCTGAGACTGTTGCCATGAACACAGATGCCCAGGACCTGTTGTACACTACTGCTGACAAGAAAATATTGCTTGGCAAGGAGATAACCAGGGGCCTTGGAGCAGGAAGCATACCTAAAGTTGGAGAAGACGCTGCCAGGGAATCAGAGCATGAGATTAAGCAGTTCCTTACAGGCGCAGACATGATATTCATCACCTGCGGACTCGGAGGAGGAACAGGAACAGGAAGCGCTCCTGTGATTGCAGAGATTGCCAAGAAGCTGGGAGCATTAACAGTCGCTATTGTGACTTTGCCTTTTGCAATGGAAGGCCATAGGCGTTATGAGAATGCCGTCATGGGATTGGAAAAGCTTGAGAAGAATGTTGACACATTAATAGTCATTCCCAATGACAAGCTATTAGAGTTAGCTCCTGATTTGCCTCTTCACACAGCCTTTAAGATCGCTGATGAGATATTAACCAATAGCGTGAAAGGAATTGCAGAGCTTGTGACCAAGGCAGGCTTGGTTAACCTTGACTTTGCAGAC
>Ga0315290_10002562_pt1 | contig 12837 bp, 12 predicted proteins | sample YL17G12_0_MG_FD_203627 | JGI IMG/M metagenome (GOLD analysis project Ga0315290, IMG submission 203627) | Sediment microbial communities from Yellowstone Lake, YNP, Wyoming, USA - YL17G12_0 | ecosystem: Environmental > Aquatic > Freshwater > Lake > Sediment | place: USA: Wyoming | collected... | reverse complement strand
ATGCTAACCCAGTTCGGGATAGAAGAAGAAAGGTTTCGGCTGGACTGGGTTTCTGCCAGTGAGGCTGATAAATTTGTTGAGACAATAAGTGACATGGTTCAAAAGGTAAAAGCTCTCGGGCCTTTGAAGAGAGAGATTGCTGCGTGATAGAGGAGGTTTCATAATTGGCTAAACCAAAGGTAGCCTTTTACTGGTGTGCCTCATGCGGAGGCTGCGAAGAAGCAGTAGTCGATCTTGCAGAGAACATCCTGAAAGTTGTGGAAGCTGTTGAGTTTGTACTCTGGCCGGTTGCGATGGATTTTAAGATCAAAAATGTGGAAGCTCTGCAGGATGGTGAAATAGCGGTCAGTTTCATTAATGGTTCAATACGGACCGGAGAGCAGGAACATGTTGCTAAGCTCCTCAGGAAAAAATCAGGTCTTGTTGTTGCGTTCGGGGCCTGCGCGCATATTGGCGGTACCCCGGGCCTGGCAAATTTTTCAAACCGGGAAATTATTTTTGATTATGTATATCAAAAGTCCCCTTCTTTGGACAATCCCAATAAAATATTCCCGCAGGAAAAAACAACAGTTAAGGAAGGCGAATTAACTTTACCGAAATTTTATAATACTGTTTTTACGCTCGATCAGGTCATAGATGTCGATTACTACCTCCCTGGCTGTGCTCCTCCGCCAGACCTGATCATGAATGCCGTAGAGGCGATTCTAACTGGCAACCTCCCACCAAAAGGGACTGTACTTGCGCCCGACAAATCTTTATGTGATACCTGCAAAAGGAAAATTACAAAACCTGAAAAGGCAGTCATAAAACAGATCAAGAGAGTCCACGAAGTCCTCCTTGATCCGGAAAAGTGTTTTTTGGACCAGGGTATTATCTGCTTGGGGCCTGCAACCCGTGACGGCTGCGGTGAAAGGTGCATCAACGCCAATATGCCATGCCGCGGATGTTTTGGATCCACGAGCAGGGTTGAAGATCAGGGTGCAAAGTTTCTTTCAGCCCTTGCATCCATCATCGATGCAGATAGTGAGGAAGAAATAAAGAAGATAACAGATTCTATCGCTGATCCGGCAGGTATTTTCTATTACTATTCTTTGCCGGCATCGATGCTCAGGAGGAAATTCAGGACAGAACTATGAATAAACGTATTACCATAGACCCGATTACAAGGCTTGAAGGTCACGGGAAAATAGAGATCTTCCTCGATGACAGGGGAGACGTGGAGAAGGCATACTTACAGATTCCTGAACTGAGAGGTTTTGAGGTCTTTTGTGTTGGACGTCCTGCTGAGGAGATGCCCAGGATAACACCGAAAATCTGCGGTGTCTGTCCTACCACACACCATATTTGTTCCACAAAGGCGCTTGATGATCTGTTCAAAGTCGAACCGCCGCCGGCTGCAAAAAAATTGAGGGAGTTGATGTATTCTGCCTTTATGCTCGAAGACCATAATCTCCATTTCTTCTTCCTCGGCGGGCCTGATTTTGTTGTTGGTCCATCAGCGCCTTCGGCTGAAAGGAATATCCTGGGGGTTATTGCCAAAGTAGGGCTTGAGATCGCCGGAAAGGTCATCAAGCTGAGAAGGGAATGCCGTGACGTTATAACCCTTATGGGCGGGAGGGTAATCCACCCGGTCTGTGGTCTGCCGGGAGGGATGTCGAAACCGCTTGCTGAAGATGACAGGCTGAAAATTGTGGATGTAGCAAAAAATGGAGTTGAATTCGCACAGTTTGCTTTAAAAATATTTGATGATGTTGTTCTCAAGAATAAGGAGTATGTCGATCTGGTTCTTGGTGATACGTATAAGCATACTACTTATTACATGGGTATGGTTGATAAAAACAACAAGGTGAATTTTTATGATGGAGATGTCCGCGTTATAACCCCGGAAGGAAAGGAATTTGCCAGATTCAAGCCGGGAGAATACCTCAATCACATTGCAGAAAGAGTCGAGCCATGGACTTATGTGAAGTTCCCATATCTGAAGAATGTTGGATGGAAGGGATTTGTTGACGGTAAAGACAGTGGCGTGTATCGTGTCGCCCCATTGGCACGGTTGAATGTCGCTGACGGTATGGCGACACCGCTTGCCCAGGCAGAATATGAGAGAATGTTTACAACACTCGGCGGCAAACCTGCTCATAATACACTCGCATTTCACTGGGCACGCCTGGTAGAAGCCCTCTATGCTGCAGAGCGAATGCTGGAACTCGCACAGGACAAGGAAATTACCGATCCGCATATAAGAAACATTCCGACCGCTATACCGGATGAGGGGATAGGAATTGTAGAAGCGCCACGCGGCACACTTATCCACCATTATAAAACTGACAAAAATGGTATTATAACTGAAGCCAATCTGATAGTCGCGACTGTAAACAATGCAGCGGCAATCTGTATGTCTATAGAAAAAGCCGCAAAGGGTCTGATAAAAGGAGGCAAGGTTTCTGACGGTCTCCTCAATATGGTTGAAATGGCATTCCGTGCTTATGACCCGTGTTTTGCATGTGCCACGCATACATTACCAGGGAAAATGGCCCTGTCTGTTCAGATACGCAATTCTAACGGTGATATCATGCAGACTATCAGCAGGGAATAGACGCAACTTGATAATGTTCGATAAAGAGTTTTTGTTAAGAACAGATAAAAAAATATTTATTAAAAGGAGGGAATAATTTATGGCGACAGTAACATTAGATTGTTTAGGGCTGAGGTGCCCTCAACCGATACTGAAAATAGCTGCGAAATCCGCTGAACTCAAATCAGGTGATCTCCTGGAAGTAGCTGCTGACTGTCCTACATTTGAAAAGGACGTCCGTCAGTGGTGTGACAGAACTAAGAAGACCCTTATGTGGGTAAAAGAAGAAGGTGGAGGGAAAAAACGCTGCCAGATCCAGTTTTGATTCTCCCAAAAATAGAAATTAAGGATAACCAATGAATGCCTTTAAAGACCTGTCCATAGGCAAAAAACTATCTTTCAGCTTTGGTTTAGTCTTCTTTGTAATCCTGATCCTGGGAATATTCTGGCAGATCGGAATTTCAAACTTGAAAGACAGGGATCAGAGACAGAATAACATGATAGAGCTGAAAGAAAAACTCCGGGAAATGCAGATGTCCCATTACAGGTGGGTGGATAATTTAAGAGAAGCAGTCAGGAGAAAGGGCAAGTTTGAAGGCGAATTAGATCCGACAAACTGTGTATTCGGCAAGTGGTACTATTCGTATCAACTGCCATATCCTGAATTGGAAAAACTTTTCAAATCCTTTGAAGAACCTCACAAAAAAATGCATCAGTCCGGTGAAGCAGTTGTAAGAGCAATAGGACAAGGGAATATTCCCGAGGCAGATAGAGTGTCATTGCATACCCGTCAGGTTCTCCTGCCAGAACTCATGAAAGTTTATGATCCGTTTATGCAAGGCATTGGCGATGTATATTTACAGCAGAAAGCAGAGACAGAGAAGTCTGTCCAGACACAAAAAAATACATCCAAGGCCATAATAATTCTTTCATTAATATCAGTAGTCATATTGGCGGTTTTACTGACCCGAGGCATTGTAAGACCGTTAAAAAGGGTTACTGACACTGCAAATAAGATTGCAGAAGGCGATATCCCTGATTTTACACATGCAGCGACCAGCGGAGAAAGTAACAACGAGATTATGCAGATGGAAAATGCCTTTGCCCGGATGGCGATCTCGTTGAATGAACTGGCAAAAACAGCGGGTAAGATAGCCTCCGGAGATCTTGAAGCTGTTGTAAAGATCAGATCGGATAAGGATATCCTGGGGAATGCTATTTCAAAAATGGTCGAGAATCTGAAACAGAGCGTTGAAGAGCTGCATACAAATTCCATGAACCTTGCCCTGGGGATGAGTGATTATTTCAGCGTTATTTCAGAATTAGCCATTGGCAATCTTAACGTGAAGGCTTCAGATGATACAGGGGATGACCTCTTGAACCAGTTGGGAAAGGTTACGAACGGAATGATCTCTGAGTTCAAAACACTTTCTGAATGTATAGAAGAAGTAAAGGGAGGCAATCTGGATGTGAAGGTTCATGTGCGGTCTGACAAAGATACTCTCGGCATCGGCTTCCAGCATATGCTTGACCATCTCCGGGAAACGTCAGAAGAACTGCATTCAAGCTCGATGAATCTTGCAATGGGTCTGACCGAATACTTTATGATCCTCCAGAAGGTCGCTGCAGGAGATTTGACCATCAGTGCCAATGAAGATACCGGTGATGATTTATTAAATCAACTTGGTAAGGCGACGAATACGATGATCGTTTCACTAAAAGATCTCAACATGAAAGTCCTGGAACAGGCTGAGTTGCTCACGAGTTCAGCAAAATCCATGGCATCTGTTACAAAGCAGTCAACACGCGCACTTTCTGAACTTTCAAGCGCGATTTCCCTGATATCATCAGCTGCGACCTCAGTTGCGGAAAATTCTCAGGGTGCATCTTCTGCATCACAGGTTGCAAATGAATCAACTCAGAAGGGAAGCGAGTTGATGTCCAGGCTTTCAGAGAAGACTAAAATACTGCAGGTTGCAACAGAAAGGTCAGTTGATGCAATGAAGAGCCTTTCAACCCGTTCATCAGAGATAGGCAAGATAGTCAATGTCATTACAAAGATAGCCTTTCAGACGAACCTCCTGTCGTTAAATGCTGCAATAGAAGCAGCCAGAGCCGGTGAATCCGGACACGGGTTTGCTGTGGTTGCTGACGAAGTCCGCAAACTTGCCGAGAGTTCAGCTAATTCTGCCCGTGAAATATCAAAAATAATCAAAGAGGTTCAGGATGAGACAGAAGAAGCAATGAGGTCGGTTCAGGAAGGCAAAAAAGAAATGGAATCAGGGGCGATGCTGACAAATGAGATCAGCCAGCAGTTCACAGGCATTTCTTCACAGGTCAAAAACATAGTCAAGCAGATTGAGAGCATAGTTGCTGCAGCAGCAGATACTGCATCATCAGCTGAAGAGGCATCGGCTTCATCAGAAGAACAGACAGCAGCCATGGAGGAACTCTCTGCTTCGGCTACAGAGCTTTCGAGTTCAGCGCAGATTCTGCAGGATACAATGGCAAGGTTTAAGGTCTGAGACATTTCTTCCATGCAAAAGATCATTCAGGATTTAATCCAGAAGAATAACACGAAAATACTTCTCATTGTACTTGATGGCCTCGGGGGGCTTCCTAAGGAAGGTAAGACCGAGCTTGATGCTGCAAATAAACCAAATCTTGATTCACTTGCCATAAATTCTGCATGCGGACTTCATATGCCTGTTGCCATGGGCATAACTCCTGGAAGCGGACCGGGCCATTTGTCACTTTTCGGCTATGATCCGGTTGAATGGCAGATCGGCAGAGGTGTGTTAGAGGCCCTCGGCCTTGGCATAGAGTTAAGAAAGACAGATATTGCCATACGTGTAAATTATGCCACCATCGAAAATGGCATAATTCAGGACAGACGTGCCGGGAGACCTCCAACAGAGGAAAGCAGGAAGATTACCGGAAAACTTCAGGAGAGAATCAGGAAGATTGATGATGTTGAGATAATCTTTGCTCCGGGTATCGAGCACAGGTTTGCTACAGTGCTCAGATTTCCTGAACCCTTACCTAAGGGATCGGCTTCGATAAAAGATACAGACCCGCAAAAAGAAGGAAAGGCGCCTGTCCCATTGACTCCTGATACACCAGAGGCTGAGAGAGTTGCAAGAGTTGTTGAGAGATTGATATCAGATATCGCAGATATCATAAGAAATGAGCAGAAGGCAAACTCTATCCTGCTGCGCGGATTTTCACAGGTGCCTGATATCCCTCATTTCGAAGATACATATGGACTGAAGTCCCTCTGCATAGCTGTCTATCCCATGTACCGTGGTCTTGCCAAGCTGATCGGAATGGATGCCAGACCCTTGAAAGGTGATATAAGGGAAGAGATAGATTTCCTGAAAAAGAATTATAATGACTATGACTTTTTCTTCATGCATGTGAAGAAGATGGATTCTTACGGAGAGGACGGCAACTTTCAGGGCAAGGTTTCAAAAATAGAAGAGTTCGATAAATTCCTTCCGGAGATACTTAATCTTAAATTTGATGTAATTGTAATAACAGGTGACCATTCAACACCGGCTCTCATGAAAAGCCACAGCTGGCACCCTGTGCCGGTTCTCCTGAATTCACCTTATGTGCTCGGGAATACCTGCAAGGGTTTTTCTGAGCGGGAATGTTTAAAGGGAGAATTCGGGATATTCCCCGCAGTAAATCTTATGCCCCTGGCGCTTGCCAATGCAGGCAGACTCAAGAAATACGGCGCATAAAAAACGTAAAACGTAAATCGTAAGGAGTAAAAAGATCAGTTGAAAGAAAATACACCTCACGATTCACGCCTCGCGCTTCACGGTCTTATCGATACCCATTGCCATCTTGAGATGGATGCATTTGATCAGGATAGAGAAGAGGTTATTCAGAGGGCAAGAGATGCCGGCATCGAGGCAATGATCACGATCGGCTCTGATCTGGAAGGCAATATCGGCGGGCTTGAGCTTTCAGGAAAATATGATTTCATCTATTCATCGGTTGGCTTCCATCCTCATGATGCAAAGGATTTCACAGGGGAGATATTCGATAAGATAAAAGAATGGGCAATAAATAGTGGTAAGGGGCAGGGGGTAAGGAGTAAGGTCGTGGCAATTGGTGAGATTGGTCTGGATTACCATTATGATAATTCTCCGCGGGAGATTCAGCGTGAAGTATTCATGAAGCAGCTCATTTTTGCGAAAGAGATTAATCTCCCTGTCGTCATTCACAGCAGAGAGGCAAAAAAAGATACGCTTGATATTGTCAGGGAATCGGGCGTCAGGAAAGGGGTCTTCCACTGCTTTTCAGGAGATATGGATATGGCAGAGAAGGCAATGGGAATGGGATTTTATATATCAATAGCAGGGCCAGTAACATTTAAGAATACTAAAAAGCTGAAAGAGGTTGCTGAGGCAATCCCTGATGATTATCTCCTGATCGAGACAGATGCACCATATCTTACCCCTGAGCCTTTGAGAGGTAAGAGGAATGAACCCTCTTATATCATTCATACAGCAAAGGCGGTCGCAGAACTCAGAGGGATTACCCCTGAGGATATCTCAAGGGTTACAACGCTCAATGCAAAGCGCCTTTTCAGGATCGGACAGGTGCAGGCAGAAGGAGAGATAGCCTACAGGATCAGGGATAGCCTTTATCTTAATATTACAAACCGGTGTACGAATAAATGTTCTTTCTGCATACGGTTCTATTCTGATTATGTAAAGGGGCACAACCTGAGGCTTGCAGGTGAGCCAACAGAGGAAGAGCTTAAGAAAGCCATAGGTGATCCGGAACAATATCAGGAGATAGTCTTTTGCGGATACGGGGAACCAATGCTGCGGCTTGATCTGATCAAAAGTCTTGCAGCATGGATAAAGCAGCATAAAGGGAGGGTCAGGATAAATACGAACGGCCATGGCAATCTCATACACGGCAGAAATATCCTGCCTGAATTACAGGGACTTATTGACAGCATTTCGATAAGCCTCGACGCCCATGATGAAGAGACATACAATACAATCTGTAAGCCTGCCTTCAAGAACGCCTTTCAGGGAATCATAGAGTTTATTAAAGAGGCCAGGAAATTTATCCCTGATGTACAGATTACTGTTGTTGAACTTAATGGCGTTGATATGGAGAAATGCAGGAAGATTGCCGGGGAATTGGGGGTAGAGCTCAGGCTCAGGAAGCTTGATGTGGTGGGGTAAAGAAGTCGTAAACTTCAGTGATTGCTATCTCTCCCTGAATTCCGTCTGAAAGGCGTTTCCATTTCAGCCTGCCGGATGCTATCTCATCATCACCTATGACGAGAACATAATCGGTTGATAACCTGTCTGCCCTTCTCAATTGGCTCTTTAAAGAATTTCCTGCATATCCGAGCTCGGCCCATACCCCATTTTCTCTGAGCCTGTCAGCCATTACAAGGCACTCCTTAACTGCAGTTTCACCTATTGCAGCAATAAACACTGATGGCGCCGGGATCGTATCGGTGCCTGATGACTTCAGGAGTGAAGTTATCCTCTCCATCCCGATTGCAAAGCCGATTGCCGGGGTAGCAGGCCCTCCAAAGTCCTCAACGAGTCTGTCATACCGTCCGCCTGCAGCCACTGCATTCTGTGCGCCAAGGTGTTTGCAGGTGACTTCAAATGTTGTTCTCGTATAATAATCAAGACCTCTGACCATGTTTGGATTAATGGCATACGGAATATTAAGTAGCTGCAAATATGATTTAAATATATCAAAATGTTCTTTACATTCATTACACAAAAAATCTGCAACATGGGGAGAGCCTTCCCGCAGCTTTATGCATGCATCAACTTTACAGTCGAGTATCCTGAGAGGGTTCTGGTCATATCTTCTTTTACAGTCAGGACAAAAACCATCGATCCTGTTTGAAAAGAAATTTAGGAGGGCTTTTCTGTAATCAGGTCTGCATTTTTCGCAGCCGATCGAGTTGACCTCAAAAATAAGATCTTGTAATCCGAGCCTTTCAAAAAAAAGTTTGAGCATGGAGAGTATCTCTGCATCGATCTTCGGCTCCCCGGCGCCGAAAGCCTCAGCACCTATCTGGAAGAACTGCCTGAAACGGCCTGCCTGTGGCCTTTCGTATCTGAACATCGGGCCTGAGTAAAAGAATTTCTGCGGAGCAGGAAGGTTATAGAGATGATTTTCAACATAACATCGGACAACAGGCGCTGTGCCCTCCGGACGCAAAGTAATCCGCCTGTCTCCCTTATCGGAGAAGGTGTACATCTCTTTTTCAACAATATCTGTAGTCTCACCTATGCTTCTGATAAAGATATCCGTGGACTCAATGATCGGGGTCCTTAATTCCTGAAAACCATAAACGGAAAATATATCCCTGGCAATCTTCTCAACATTCTGCCATATATAAATGTCAGGAGGGAAAATATCATGCACGCCCTTCAGGGCATTGTATTTCATTCCCCCTTCATGCCTCCCTCTTCTTCCTCTCTCTCTTTATCAAACTCAAGCATCTTCATGTGGCTTTCGACCATCCTCTTTATCTCTTCCTTGAAATGGCGTCTTATCCCTTTGAGGTCAACGATATCCTCATGTATCTTTATAACTTTCTCCTGTGCTTCTTTAAGGACAGAGTCTGCTTTTAATTCTGCCTCTCTCACAACAAGTTCTGCTTCTTTCCGTGCGTTTGTCTTATAGTCCTCGACCAGTTGCTGGGCAGTCAGGAGGGTCTCTCTCAATGTGGTTTCCATGTCCCTGTATTCTTTTATCTGATTCTCCAGCCTCTGTAAATTTTCCTTGACGGATGCATTCTCCCTGAGCAGGTCCTCCATCTCTTCCCTGATTATCTCAAGAAATGTATAGACCTCTTCAATATCGAATCCCCTGAACTTCATGGGGAACTGTTTCTGCTGGATGTCAAGCGGCGTAATTCTCATAATATGGCGCCTCCTTTCAATTTATAGGCAAACTCTATTAAAGACTGTATAAGGAAATACTTTACAAACAATATGGCAAGTATTACAACCATGGGTGAGATATCGATAACTCCCAGCCTGAACCCTATAATCCTTCTGATCCGCCTGAATACCGGTTCTGTGGCAGTATGAAGGAATCTGACTATCGGATTATACGGGTCAGGGTTTACCCAGCTTATTAAAGCTGAAACGATTACTATCCACATATAAGCGGTAAGCAATATGTCAAGTATATTAGCTGCTGCAAGTAAAAGATTTGCAAAGATAAACATCTATATCTCCTCTGTCATGACTTTACTCTATGCTCTAAGCTCTTTGCTCTGAGCTTTTATCTTTTCCCCAATTCTTTTGATCTGTTTGCTGCTGCTTCAATGACAGCATTGATAATATTTGAAAAACCTTTTTCTTCAAATATCTTAAGTCCTGCTGCTGTGGTGCCTCCCGGGGAGGTGACCATTTCCCTGAGCTTGTCAGGCGGTATGCCGCTTTCAAGGAGTTTCGCAGTGCCTATTAATGTCTGTATCGCAAGTTCAGAGGCATTAAACCTTGTTAATCCGGCCTGAATACCTGAGTCTATCATTTTTTCTACAAATAACGCTATAAATGCAGGCCCACTTCCGGAAAGCGCAGTTACGGCATCCATATATTTTTCAGGGAGTACCATGACTTTTCCGATAGACATGAAAATATCCCTTACCAACCCCATCTCTTTATCATGGATACATTCGCACATGGACAGGACAGACATCCCTTCCTGTACCAGAGCAGGTGTGTTCGGCATTACACGTATTATCTTTGAGGTCTTCAGCCTCGATGAGAGATACGAGAGTGTTATGCCTGCAGCTATTGATACGACTATTTTGTCGTCCGATACATAGTCCCCAATCTCTCCGGTAACATCATCCATATTCTGCGGCTTAACAGCAAGGATTATGATATTGCAATTTTTTGCAATTTCTCTGTTGTCTGATGTGGTTTTTACATCGTATGTCTTTTCGAGATATGCACGCCTCTCAGCCCTTGGTTCAGAGGTCATTATATCCTTCTTCCCGCTCTGCCTTATTCCCTTGATCATCGCCTCTGCCATATTCCCACCACCTATGAATCCGATCATTAACTCATCTCCTTTCTCCAAATATCCCTGTGCCGATCCTTACCATTGTAGCGCCTTCGAGGATAGCTGTTTCATAGTCGTTTGTCATGCCCATAGAGAGTTCCGGCAGTCTGTATCCTGTACTTTCCGCCTGATCCCTCAATTCCTTTAACTTTTTGAAGTACGGCCTTGCCATCTCAGGGTTATCAGAAAACGGAGGTATGGTCATCAGGCCTTCGAGTTTAAGGTTTTTCATTTCTGAAATGACTTTTATCAAATCCATAAGGCTTTCTTCTGCAACCCCGTATTTTGAATCTTCTTCTGATAGTTTTACCTCTATTAAAACCCTCTGTATTTTACCTGCTTTTTCAGAGTGTTTGTTCAACTCTTTTGCAAGTTCGATCGAATCGAGTGATTGAATCAGGTCGAATAGCTCTACGGCAACCTTTGCCTTGTTTTTCTGGAGATGCCCGATCATATGCCATTCTATATCACAGTCTGCACACTGCGCTCTGCAGTCTGCAATTTTCTTCTGAGCTTCCTGCACCCTGCTTTCTCCCAGCGCCCTCAGCCCAAAAGATACCGCCTCCTTTATCATTTCGATGTCGACGGTTTTTGTGACTGCGATGAGTTTTACATCAAAAGGATTTCTGCCTGACCTAATGGCAGCAGATGAGATTTTTCGATAAATATTTTTGATGTTCTCAAGAATTACAGAGTTAATTGTTCCGATCTTAATGTCTTTCATGCTATAAGTCAAATTTAATGAATAATATAGTATCACAGGGTCTTAACTATTTCATCAAGTGGAAGCCCTCTGATTTGGGTTGATGCCTTTAGTTGCCAGATATCCCCGGAAGGAAAACGGCAAATTTCACCCTGCTATATTGATCAGTGAATTGTCGACTTTCCCGGATTATCAAATTTCAGGAGTTTCAAAATATTCTCAGCTGCTTCATCAAAGCCGGCACAGGAGATGGGCTCAATAGAGTGCGACTAACACCTACTTATATGCAAACAAAGCTACAGAATAAAGCTACTGATTTACGGATGAAACATATATTAAAAATGGCAAGATATTTCACTCGCCCTCTATGGTTGTACTACTGTTTGGACGTTACATAGACGTTACGCTTATTGTTACTGATTTATTATTACCCTCATTGCTTTCATCCACTTGGCTCCTATTATCGTCTACTATCACATACACCGAAGCCGTCTTACCATGTTTGGAACGTTGGAGACACTGGGGTAAAACTAATGTCGCTCTGATTGTTCTGGTTTCACCCGCCGCGAGAGGAGAGCTGACGTTAATTGGGGGAGAAAAACGAAAAGACATTGTCGGAGGCCTGCCCCAAAAAAACTGGCAGTCGATCCCAGCGGCCAATTCATCTATAGAACCTGGGCAATGCGGTTCGCATTGTGGAGAATGATGAACGCCTATCGAGAAATTGCTGACCCTGCCCGTTGCTACAAGACCTTTATTCATAATTGTAATTTCGACCCCAATTGCATACTCCAGATATCCCATACGTTCACCTATCTTGTATGCCTCACCAAGTGGCGTGATGTTCGTGACCACCAAATCGGGCTTTTTTTCTACTGCTAAAGGTTGTTTTATTGATTCTACCGGTGGTGTGGGTGCAACTTTCCCTGACGAGGATTGTTCAGCCCCCCCTGCGGGCATTGTCAGAGTTACTGCCCAAAAAACGATTGCCAAAAAAACCATTCTCTTTTTCATTGTCTCCCTCCTTTTGCATTAATTAAGGCTTTTATAATTAGTGGTAGCCTATCCTAAAAAAATTCAAAATTAGTTATTAATTACCACTTGTACTGACCAGTTTTGGATACTATATCACAGTTGTGCCTTACAGGAAGTAGTTAACCCCAGAAAATCCCAGTCGGATCCTTACCAATCTCATTTAATATTATGTCAATATCTTGCGTAGGCTCCAAGCCATAATATTCGTGCCACTTGCTATTTCTGTCAGCACAGTATAATGACCATTTATCAGTCTTTCCGTTATATCGTATCTGTGCAACTGAAAGAGAAGTCCATTCTTTCATGTCTTCTCTCCATGGCGCTCTTTCTTCATAAATGGTGACATTATTCCCTCTGAATTTATGTGTTAATCTCAGTTTGTTTCGCACATGAGGAGAGACTCGATTATCACAAAACTTTTTTATCTTCTGATCTACGAGCT
>Ga0315290_10002559_pt1 | contig 12844 bp, 17 predicted proteins | sample YL17G12_0_MG_FD_203627 | JGI IMG/M metagenome (GOLD analysis project Ga0315290, IMG submission 203627) | Sediment microbial communities from Yellowstone Lake, YNP, Wyoming, USA - YL17G12_0 | ecosystem: Environmental > Aquatic > Freshwater > Lake > Sediment | place: USA: Wyoming | collected... | reverse complement strand
TTTATAAAATTAATTATATCGTTACCCGCATTATTTATGGTATCAATACTGCTCTGGCTTGAATTTTAGACTCTTTTAGCTTTTTGAGAACTTGGTTTGCTTTTTCAAGTTGATAAGTTTCTACTATGACCTCAAGATTTTTTTCACTACAAATTTTTATGACTTGTTCCATGTCTTTTGTAGACCCGATTACCGTCCCACGAATTGTTTTTTCATCAAATGCAAAAAATGCTGGATTTTTACCTACAGTTGCAATTACAATTAGCCCTCCTCTCTTTACTGATTTGATAGCTACATCTGTCACTATGTCTGATGGCGCAAACACTATTGCCGCATCTAGCATTCCATGTTTTTCTTTTATTTCATCTAAAAATATTTGATTACCAGAAAAAGTCATGACGTCTACTGCACCCAATCTTTTTGCTACGTCGAGATGATGCTTACTACGTGAAAATGCAATTACCTCACATCCTTCTATTCTGGCAAATTGAATTGCCATGTGACCTACTCCGCCAATTCCAAATATTCCAATTTTCCTATGTAATTGAGGTTCCGCAGCTTTTACTGCCTTGTATGCGGTAATTCCTGCACAAAATAAAGGGGCGGCATATTCTGGTCTCATGTTCTCAGGAACTCTTGTTGCAAAATCTTCTGAGACTGTAATGTATTCTGCATATCCTCCACGAAGCGACTCTCCGGTAATTATCGATGACTCACAAAGTTGTTCTTTTCCTTCTTTACAATATTTACATTCTCTACATGTTTCAAGTAGCGGGGTAATTCCAACTCTGTCACCTATTTTGAACTTGGTAACATTATTGCCTATTTCAACGACTTTGCCCACTACCTCATGACCTGGCACGGTAGGCAATGTTGGAGGAATTCCAATGTCCTTCCAATCTCCCTCAATTCCATGTAATTGCGAGTGGCAAACTCCACACGCTTCAATTTTTATCAGAATTTCATTTGGTTTTTTGATCTCATGTCTATCAATAAGAGTCAATTTTAGTGGATTTGTTTCAATTGGGGCACATTTGGATAATACCATAGCTCGCATTTTTTTCATTTCTATACTGGTTAGTACATACTATAATAAAATAGATTCCAAAATAATGCGGTACTTTTGATTTTCCATATACTTTAAATCTGATCATTAATGAATGTCAAAAAATTATTTTTGCAGTGATGCTGACTTCTTGTTTTGAATGCTATTAAAAATAATTACATATTTTACATTTCATTTTTTAAAATTCATTTTTTTGACCATGTTCTATGTTTTCTGACATCTAGATTTCTAAAAAATAATCTCACTGTAGATTTTGTTACTCTGATAAATAGAAATGTTCATGAAAATAAATTTTTACTCTAACTTTTGTGACTTGAATCTTTTCTCAAGTGAAATACCCTCACGTAAAGCAACTAACGCAAGAACTGCGACAATTATTTCAAAAATAAATATTTTTAAAAAAGTCCAAGAAACTTTTGTCGTATAGCTAATACATTCATTTATTGAACAGAACACAAGTTTACCGTCTTTGATTTCAGCATTTGATTTTGTTAACTCTATCTCATCAAGAATGAATATGCTTGATGAGATGATCAATGCTATGATGATTACCCAGTGAATCGAAATTAACAAAATATGTTTCATTGCACATTTCTTTCTGTGTTGTCTGTTGATAAATTTTGTTTAAGCATTAATTTTCAAGAAAACAGAGCTGAACTCAAATTTTTTATAAAAATAGAACCTATGACACATTGTAACACAAACAAGTTTTGATTGTTTTTTATCTTTTCTGTGTTTTCCTTTTCTGGCCTGCATCTGATCTAGAATGCTTCATGATTATCTAAAGCATGCGCAATATTTGGTGATTATTTTTATAAAATTAATGATTTTTATGAGAGAATCTAATACTTTTCTTCACAATTAATACAATAATTATATAAAATATGCTGTTATTTCATAATGTTTCATATTAACTCTTAAATAATTGAAGTTGCTATAATAAATGATGTCGATTTATACAATTTCGGCAGAATATGTAGCGTAACCCTGTAGAACGAAAAAGGCAATCGGGCGTTTAACGTCCTGATCATGAGAGGTAATCTCTCAGTGTTCTACAATTGAGGGTTACGCCTTTTTCATTTTCTCTAATCTCTGGTTAGATCCGAAGCGTTGTAATGACAATACAAAACTAATCTTGTATTTTTTGAAACAATCCAGTTGCTAAGGAAAATAAAGACCCTCATTTCATAAAATTTCATGTCTGAAGATATTGGCACTGAAGATCGTGAACGAATAGCTCTATTGCAAATTATTTCAAGCTCAAAAAATGAATTCAAAAAACTCTCCGTAGATCAACTCAAACGACTACAAGAATTAATAGAAAAAAAAGACTACAGTCATAACAAAAAAGCTCATAAATCTAAAGTGAAATTATTGGGTAAAATCAATGTCAGAATATATGAATTAGAAGAAGGAAAAGGAATCTTTTACTAATTTTATGTCGATTAAGTACAAATACTATCGGGCAAGTGATTTATTGTGAAAGAAAATAACCTCATAAATGAAACCAGTCCGTATTTAATCCAACATGCACACAATCCTGTTAATTGGTATGCCTGGAATGACGAATCACTAAAAAAAGCAAAAGATGAAAACAAACCAATATTTCTAAGCGTGGGATACAGCGCATGTCATTGGTGTCATGTTATGGCGCATGAATCATTTGAAAATGAGGAGGTTGCAAAATTTATGAATGACACTTTTGTAAACATTAAAGTTGATAGAGAGGAGCGACCTGACATTGATGATATTTACCAAAAAGTATGTCAGATAGCGACCGGACAAGGTGGTTGGCCTTTGAGTGTTTTTCTTACTCCCTCCCAAAAACCGTTCTATGTGGGAACTTATTTTCCTGTTTTAGATTCTTATGGTCGCCAAGGTTTTGGAAGCATCATTAGACAATTAGGACAAGCATGGAATGAAAAACCAAAAGATATTGAAAAAGCAGCTGATAATTTTCTTGGAGCGTTACAAAAAACAGAAACTGTAAAAATTACAACAAAACTAGAAAGAACAATTCTTGATGAGGCAGCTATGAATCTATTTCAACTAGGTGATTCATCATATGGTGGATTTGGCTCTGCACCAAAATTTCCAAACGCCGCCAATGTGTCCTTTTTGTTTAGATACGCAAAACTCACTGGACTCTCAAAATTCAACGAATTTGGGCTTAAAACTTTGAATAAAATGGCAAAAGGTGGAATATTTGATCAAATCGGAGGAGGATTTCATAGATATTCTACCGATGCAAGATGGCTAGTTCCTCATTTTGAAAAGATGCTTTACGATAATGCCTTAATTCCTGTAAATTATGCTGAAGCATATCAAATTACAAAAGATCCATTCTATCTTGAAATTCTCAATAAGACACTAGATTACGTATTGCGGGAAATGATGTCTGCTGACGGTGGATTTTTTTCTGCATATGATGCTGATTCCGAAGGTATAGAGGGAAAATTTTACGTGTGGAAGAAAAGTGAAATCAATGAAATTCTTGGTGATGATGCTAATCTCTTTTGTTTATACTATGATGTGACTGATGGCGGAAATTGGGAAGGTGATAATATTCTATGTAACAATATCAATATCTCGGCGGTTTCCTTTCATTTTGGCATTTCTGAGGACAATATTCGAGAAATTATTACCAATTGTTCTAAAAAACTGTTAGATGTCAGGTCTAAAAGAATCCATCCTGGATTGGATGACAAAATTCTCACTTCTTGGAATTCATTGATGATTACGGCCTTTGCTAAAGGATACCGAGTAACTAACCAAAAAAAATATCTGGATGCTGCAAAAAAATGCATATTTTTTGTCGAAAAAAATCTTTTTGATGGAGATAAATTATTACGAACCTACAAAAATAATACTGCAAAAATAGATGGGTACTTGGAAGATTACTCTTATTTTGCGAATGCTTTACTTGACGTATTTGAAATTGAACCAGAATCAAAATATTTGGATTTATCTTTAAAGTTGGGATGTTATATGGTAGATCACTTTTGGGACTCTGAAACTAACAGCTTTTTCATGACCTCTGACAATCATGAAAAATTGATTATACGACCAAAAAATAATTATGATTTATCATTACCATCTGGCAATTCTGTTTCATGTTTTGTGATGCTTAGATTATATCATTTAACTCAAAAAGAAAAATTCTTAGAAATTGCGACTCAAATTATGGAATCTCAGGCTCAAATTGCAGCTGAAAATCCATTTGGATTTGGTTATTTACTAAATACGATTTATGCTTATTTAGAAAAGCCAACTGAAATTACAATTGTTAATTCTGAAAATTCTGAAATTTGTAAGCATCTTTTTACAAAATTCATGCCCGAATCAATATTAGTTGCAATATCTAATAAATCTCAATTAGAAAAACTTACAAAATTCACATTTTTTAGAGGAAAAATCTTTGATAATGAAACTTCTGTTTATATTTGTAAGAATTTTTCCTGTTCATTACCTTTGAAATCTATTGATCAAATAGATTCGCATATTTAGATTCTTTTCAGATTTATTGTAATTACATTTCCAACTTGGGGCCTGCCAATTTTTTCATATCTTGATCTTGGCATTGCAATTGTAATTTGAGTTTGTTGGTAGCTTTTAATGTTTATTGTTGGCTGAGCTTGTAAAATTGCTTCAAGTAATGGCATGACCTGCTCTTTTGTTTCAGCATCGAGTTTCCTTGAAACATTGTCTATGATCATTTGTTTTTGTGATATTGGCTCAGTCGTTACATTCTCAATAAGTGTCAATTGCACAATTTGACCATTATCAATTATTTGTGTAATTTTGAAATCATCTTCTGCTGCCATCATGTTAGTGATAAAACAAGATGATTTATCTTTAACGTATTGAAAAATAGAGTGCTACTATTGCAGTTATTACTGCCGATGCTACTCCTAAACCAAAGATAATTTTACTTCCATCTACTTTCATGTTCTTTGAGTACTGATAATTCAATTAAACTGTAACTAATTTAATAATTTTTGAAAACCGATGGTCAGAAATCTTTGCTATCTTGTTTTAATCGAGTATGTCATTTCACACCTATTTCTAGATTGATCATGTGGAAATACTTTCATATGCACTATTGTTTAACATTCGATATTGCATACGACATCAATACTGAATCCAATCCACTAGTTTATCTGTTTATTACACTCCTGCATCATTTTGATTTTGAATTATTTATTTCTCTCATTTGATACTGTGGTTCAAGAATGGCTTTTTTGATTAATGGAGCACGACTCTTTAGAATTTTGTTGAATTCTTTGATGTCTTCTAATCCTGGCGCTTGTTTTTGATTTTGGTAAGATTGTAAAAATCCTGAATAGACACATCCTGTAATTATTCCAAACGTTGTATCTGGAACAGATGCTATTTCTGGAACAAAGTTTTCTGCAATTTGTCTGTATGACTCTGACTCATTAATATAATAATCAATTAAGCTGTCTATGAAATCTTTATTTTCTTTAGAAATTGCCATTGTTTTTAGTCTCATTCTTATTTATTTAACTACCCTAAAAAATTGTTTATTTATTTATAATCCACTATCTACTTATTGTGGAAATTAGATCTAGATGGTGAATATTTTCGAATATTTGATTCGAAAAAACTCATAGCTGGATACTTTGATCCTGATTACGGTGATATTTTTCCAAACGAAAACTCAGCAGAAATTATTTCTCAGAAGTTAAAAAATCACGATACAATTTTAGGAGGATTTCTTATGGTTCCGATGGTTAAATTTGGATTATTTGATTCTGATTTAGATATTGATATTGATGCATTAGATGCTCAAGTAAATCGTGTCGGACTACATTTAAAAAAATGGCGAGATTTTATCTCTAAAACTCACAATGCTGATCATTCTATTAGAATATCTCACACTGATCAAGACATGTTGACAATCACATTCCAAATTACGTTTTCAAAACCCACATCATTAGATAAAGCAGAAATTCTAAAAGAAATTTTACCAATATTGAATCAGGTTCATGAATTAGATCTGTTATAATTTTAACTGAATTATGCCTCATTACAATTCATACTACACACGATACAAAACTATGCTATGTTACTATTGTAATACTAATACCTACTAAATTACATGATTCCTTTTAATTTTATAATTTCTAATTATGTAGAAATATGCTGATTTTAATTTACGATTTAATGAATCGCTTTTTAGATGTATTAATTTTTTTTGTTTAATTTTTATTTTAATCCTATTTTTGCAGCATTGAATTCACTTAAGGCAGTCATCTCATACTCAAATGATTCTTGTAATAATGAATCGGATCTAATGTAGTGGGATTCATCCTCTGTTTTTATGCCCTCAATGAATTCTTTATCGCTCTCTAATTGTGATTGTGTTGAGAGTTTGAATAACTCTACTGAAGGAGCAAATTGTTTTGGTGGCGTTAAAATATCGTATTTTGTAATGATCTCTTCTAATTTTTTAACGTGATTGTCTGAAAATTTTATCAACTCCTGCTGATTCAAATCTCCTTCCTTCCACTGGGTTATTTTTGAATTAAACTCAATTTGGGCCTGCTTGACATTTTCTTGAATTTGTTGTAATTCATTACCAAAGTTGAATCCTTTTTGTCTGGTTTGTTCCGCTGAATAATTATAGCTAATTATGGCTCCTATGATAATTACGGCTACAGATATCAGTACAATGTTTTGTTTCTTTGATTTTTTCAAAATTAATCTGTATAGTTACCCTCTTCATTTAACTTCAGTTCAATTGTCATAACGGTACCGCTGATAAATGACTCATTTCTAATTGTTCTCACTCTTGCAACATCCAGATGATAAGGCCAAATCTCAACTACTATTGCACCAACTTTGACATTGTCTGGGGCATCTGTTAGCTGAATGTCCTCTTTTTTTACACCGTGCATTTCAAGTGTATGCAAGGCGTGCTCCACAAGGGGTTCTGGATTATTATGATTAATTGCCCAAACAATTCCTTCGTAATCTATTTTTTCCATTTTGAAATGAATCTAACTTTCTCCTATAACAATTATTCGAAGTTTATGACATTTAATGTCATTGTACTGATCACCCTTGACAATCTTCTGATGGCTGCAACTGTTTTCCCAAATTCTGTATTGTCTTTTGAATTGATCTCTGCAATTACATCATATGCGCCGAAAGTGAGATATGCATTTTTAACATCAGGCATTTGTTTTAACTCTTCTACGATGTATTCTTCTGCACCGAGATCACAATTTAATAAAATAAATCCAACATTCATTATTTTTTCTTAGAGTAATTGTACTAATACTTGTCTTTAAGTTTTACACTGTTACCATCTGCTACGGCCACCATAGCTGTTTTTACTACTACGGTCTCCGTATCTCTTTTTTCCACCGCCTCTGTCGTCTCTTGCATCTCCACTACCTCCAGACTTTCCATATCCGCCAGATTTTCCATATCCTCCAGAGCTTCCATAACGTGGACCTCTGGAATATCCAGATCTTGATTGAGATCCACCGTATCTTCTAGATGGGGATTGTCTCTTTAATGGATCTGGAATTGAAATTTCTATTCCCATTTCTTTATTCAAATCTTTCAAATCTACCTTAATCTGACGCTTAACTAAATTCCAATCTCCTACGGATGAATATGATACTAGTGTGATTGCTCTTCCTTTTGCACCTGCTCTTGCCGTTCTTCCAATTCTGTGAAAATAAACCATTTCTTGATTTGGAACATCGTAGTTTACTACTAGTTCTACTCTTGGCACATCAATTCCTCTTGAAGCAACATCTGTTGCAACAAGAATGTCTACCTTACCACTTCTGAATTTTGACATTGATTGCTCTCGCCTACTCTGAGACATGTCACCTTCGATTGCTACGGTATCAAATTTTTCTTGATGAAGGAATTTGGCAACATCACGGGTCCTGTATTTTGTAGAGCAGAAAACTATGATTTGACCTTTAATTGGTTTGATAAAATCAATGAGATATTTCATTTTGTCTCTATCCTTGATAATTAGAAATGATTGTTCTATTCCTTCTCCGCTAAGATCATCTGCATCAAGAAGAAACTGTTTTGGATTTTTCAAGTATTCTTCAGAAAGTCTAAGGATTGTGGTTGGCATTGTTGCCGAATACAATGACATTACTCTCTCTTCTGGAGCAAGATCTAAAATAAATTGAATATCCTCAATAAATCCCATATCTAACATCGTATCTGCTTCATCTAACACTATGTGGGTGATATCTCCAAGCTCAATTGAGCCACGCTTAAGATGATCAATTAACCTGCCCGGAGTTGCGACAACTATCTCTACTCCTCTGTCTAATGCATCTAGTTGTAATCCCATCCCTTGACCTCCGTATACTGTTGCTACTCTAATTCCTGTGTACTTGCCAAATTTCTTTATTTCGCCAGAAATTTGCATTGCCAACTCTCTTGTTGGTGCCATGACCAAGCCCTGGATGCCTTTTTTTGGTTTTATCTCCTGAAGCATAGCTAATGCAAAAGCTGCAGTCTTGCCCGATCCTGTGTGAGCTTGTCCTATGACATCTCTACCTGTAAGTAACACTGGAATTACTGCTTCTTGAATGGGAAATGCTTCATCAAATCCCATCTCGTGGATTCCTTTCAGTATCTCTTCTTTTAATCCTAAATCTTTAAATTTTGTCATTTTTTTCTTCTCTTAAGCAATGACGAAAAAGCTCATTGCCTACTCGTCATTATTCCGATATTCAATTGTTCTTTTTTGGTCTAATAAACGCTTGTTCTTATTTCTTATGTGTTTAATTGAGAATCAATTATTTTCTTGAATGCCTCAAAAGGTTGAGCTCCAGTTAATTTTACAAATCCATTCTTTTCATTTCCAATGAAAAATCCAGGTGTCCCAGTTACTCCATAATTGGTTCCATCCACTAGATCTTTATTGATCTCTTCGATGTATTTTCCTGAATCAAGACAAGAGTTGAATTGGTCTCCATTCAATCCTAGCTCTGCTGCAATTTTTTTGAATGTGTCTATGGAATCTGAAAGTTCCAAATTATTCCAAATTTGTTGTCTTTCAAACAACGCATTGTGGTATTCCCAATACTTGTTTTGCTCATGCGCACATTCTGATGCTGCAGCTGCGGGCATTGCATTAGGATGACTACTTTGTATTGGGAAATCTCTATACACAAACTTTACTTTTCCTGTATTCACGTACTCTTCTAGAATTAGTGGTAATGTCTGTATCTGAAATCTAGAACAAAATGGACATTGGAAATCTGAAAATTCTACAATGGTAATTGGTGCATCAGCACTTCCTATTATCGGATCATCATCTATGGATACTTTAACTGGTTTCACGTCCTGCAGACCACTTGGCTGATTATTAGAAATTTTTGATTCAAGTTTTTTTATTGCATCGTTTAATTCGATCTTTGATGTTTCCTCTGATTTTAAGACGGTATACGAACCTGCAAAAAAAGCAGCTACTAGACTAACAGCCACCAATGAAATTATTAAACCTCTGAATGTTGATTTTTTAATAGATATTTTTCCAATTGAATCTTCATGCTTAATTGTTTCTACTTTATTTGAATCAATTTTGCTATATCCTGTATTGGTAGAATCTATTTTATCATCTGTTATTTTATCAGAATCTATTTTATCATCTGTTATTTTATCCAAATCTATTTTATCATAATTCATTAAGGGCTGATTTGATTATAGCATACTTATTCTTATTGAAAAATATGCTGCTCTAATTTCTCATAGTTCTTATATTACTTCAAAATTAGCCAAAATAATGTCAGAAGAAGAACGTAAAATGTACCCATGTACATGTTCTGATTGTGGAAAAGAATCACAAGTACCTTTCCAACCAATTGAAGGTAGAGATGTTTTCTGCAAAGAATGTTTACCAAAACATAGAAAACCACGAGTTCAAAATAAAGGAAGATATTAGGCTGAAACACGCTTAACGTCGTTTTTTCTTACCCTTTCGAAACTATTTTTATAAATTTTAAAAGCCAATGATGGGATCCGAACCCACGACCCTCAGATTACAAATCTGATGCTCTAACCAGGCTGAGCTACATTGGCACAAATTCCAATAAAATTTTTCAAGCTTTAAAGTGTTACCCGATAAAGAATTTGAAATTAAACCTCTACTTTGTATGTTTAATTGGAATTGGGTTTATTTTTAGGGTCCTGGTATTTCTACTCTTAAAAATAAAAATCATTTTATTTGATATGTGTGGATATTCATCAGATTATAATACTGCTCTTTCTTGAATAATCTATCCATGAAATACGTTACTCCCCTACGTCTCAAAATTTTAATGATTGTGTTTTTTGGAACAGGTATTCTTGGAATTGTTGTTGGATTACGTGTTGCTCCTCCACAAGGAACACTGATGATTACATTTATGGGTGTGATCAATTTGTGTCTGGGGGGATTTTTTGGATGGATACTTCTCACTCAGAAACCAAAATTAGACGATAAAAGAAAGAAAAAGCGTAATGACAACTAGTATGTTTGTTGCAAAATGCATTGCATATGCATGATTGATTCCCTTTTTGTCATAAATATATTTGAACAAAAATCCAATTGGAAGCAATACGATCGCCATGTGTATTTTTACACCCATTGCAATATGGGCTAACGCCCAAACTACCACCATCTTTTTTGATTTTCTAAAATACAATTCTTCTACATAATTTATGTGAATAAACATGTAAACTAGTAATGGAATAAATGGAACTATCCCCCATAATCCCTGATTTGCAAATGGACCAAAAGCAATATTGTATCCAAGCCAACTCCAATTTAGAATGGGAATTGTATCTACAAAGTTATATGCTAAAATAATGTATGCAAATAAAATTGCAAATGCAATAGGTGCATATTTTATTGAATTGATTCCTTTTTTTAGATCAATGATTCTCTTTTTTGTCTCCTTAATGAGAAGAAGCGATGATCCTACTGTTAGGATATAGTAACCTATTACAAAAACATCTGATTGGAAAAAATCTTCTAACATGATTGACTTCTCTAACCATTATACAAAAATCTAACTCATTAAAGACTAATCTGACTTTTTAAATAGATTGAACTTCTAGCATTATGTGTGAACGAGAATGAATTTGCACCCAATTTTGAATTAACTGCGAACGATGGCAGTAAAATCGACCTCGAATCACTTCGCAACAAGAAAAATGTGGTTTTATGTTTTTATCCTAAAAATCGTTTATTTGCCTGTCCTTCTAAAATGGTTTTCAAGATGGCAGCAAGCGTTATCTCAGCGTATCCAAAAATCACATCTACTGACTCTGTATTGTTTGCTATATCTGGAGATAACGTGAATGATCAGGAAAAATTTGTAAATGAATATGGCATTCCATATCTGCATCTAAGTGATCCTTCAAAAGAAACTTGCAAAAAATATGCTGGACTCAATTTCGTTGGATTGCCAAAACGTTCCACCTTTGTGATTGACAAAAGTGGCATGATTAGAAAAATATTTCGAAATATTGATGTAGAAAAACATGGTCAGGAGATCGCTTCTTTTTTAGAAAATCTTCATTAATATTTTTACAATCAAAGTATAAATAATAAAACTATTACAACAAAAAAGAATTGCTTGATTTAGTTGCCAAAAAATTATTCCTCACAAAAGGTAAAGGTACTCATGAAGATCGATTGACAAGTTTCGAATATGCCTTGAGGGATGCTGGAATTGCAGGAACTAATCTTGTTCTAATTTCAAGCATATTTCCACCAAATGCAAAATTGATTTCTAAAAATGAAGGTCTCAAACAAATCACCCCTGGGCAGATTTTATTTACAATTTATTCAAAGAATCAAACCAATGAAGCACATCGATTATGTGCTGCGTCAGTTGGTATTGCCCGGCCAAAAGATACTAATCGATATGGGTATCTTTCAGAATACGAGTCATATGGACAAAATGAACAGCAGTCTGGTGACTATGCTGAAGATATTGCAGCACAAATGTTAGCTTCCTCACTTGGTATTCCATTTGATATCGATAAAAGCTGGGATGAAAAAAGACAACAATGGACAATTTCTGGCCAGATATACAAAACACAAAACATTACCCAGTCAGCAAAAGGTGATGGAGATGGCAAGTGGACTACTGTCTTTGCAGCCGCAGTTTTACTAGTATAGTTTTATTTTTTGTATCCTTTGAGATAAAATATTGCAGCACCAATAGCTATCACCGTGATTATTATTACAACTATGATTGACTCATCAAGGTACACTGGTTTTTGTGGCGTTTTTAACTCCCCCCCACTCAATGAAAAAATCAACTCATTTTTGCCGATTGATTTTTTTTCACCAAAAATATATTTTCCCTGAATAATTTTTCCTTCATCTGGATCAAAAATCCAGCCATTTTTTGTAATTTCTTTTGGGATTTTTTCACCTTGTACTATTTGAGTTGAAATTATGCCTCCTTTAACATCTGAGATCTTGGTTGATTCTGGAGATAATACTCCAACTTGCAATATTGAATTGAGTGGATAAAACCCTGTTGAGAAATATTCTGACCTTTTTAATTCATCTATTTTCAAAAACTCTAGTGGGCTGACTTCATTAATTGACGAGGCTGTATTTGGATAATCGACTGATAATTTCAATTGCAATAATGACTTATTCCCAGTAGGTATGATTGAAAATGTCATTTTTGATTTCTCCTCTTTGGACAGATTTTTTGCAACGTCATAAAATCCCCCTGACTCTCTGATTATTTTTGGTAACAATAT
>Ga0315290_10002552_pt1 | contig 12850 bp, 15 predicted proteins | sample YL17G12_0_MG_FD_203627 | JGI IMG/M metagenome (GOLD analysis project Ga0315290, IMG submission 203627) | Sediment microbial communities from Yellowstone Lake, YNP, Wyoming, USA - YL17G12_0 | ecosystem: Environmental > Aquatic > Freshwater > Lake > Sediment | place: USA: Wyoming | collected... | reverse complement strand
GACCAAGAGTGATGAAGGTGAAAATGGTTGAGAAAATGTGCTTGAGAATGAACCAACCCATCTGTTTTTTACTCCATAGGTGAGAGATACTTCATTCTACCAACACCGGAAGGCAGTTGCCATTTTCTAGCGTAAAATACTTAGGATGAGGTTTTTAAAGGGTACGAGGGGATGCTCAACTTCTCCAATGCCACAGAAGCTATCGGTTGTGGATCGTTCGATCCTAGGTGATCTTGTGACAAGGTATAATTGTACAAAGGCTAATGATTATGCTAGCAACCACTGATCTACGAATCGCCCGCAAGCTCAAGCGCCGTTTGGTGAAGACCACTCCGATTAATCGGCTGGTGGTCTATGGTTCGCGCGCCCGGGGAGATGCCACGCCGGAGTCTGACCTCGATATTTACATCGAAATACCATCTCTAACACCTGCCTTGAGGCGCCGAATCAGTGAAATAGCCTGGGAGGTAAGCTTGGATATGGGAGTGGTAATAACTACGTTGGTTGCCAGCGGATCGAATCCCCTAAGCGGACAGCCGATCCACCTGGCGATAGAGAACGAAGGTATTGTCGTATGACTGATGTGGATGTGATCCGGCTTCGGCTCGAGCAAGCCCATGAGAGCCTGAAGGAAGCGGAGACGCTCAAAAACAACGGCTTGTTTCGTGGGACTATCAACCGGGCTTACTATGCCATGTTTTATGCGGTGATGGCTTTAGCAGTTCAGAAATTTTATATTTCATCGAAGCATGCTGGCATGATCGCGTTTTTTGATAAAGAGTATATCAAGACGAACATATTCCCGGTAGACTTATCACGTTACCTACACCTGGGGTTCGACCGCCGGCAATCCAGCGATTATGGCGAGGTATGGACGGTTGATGAGGATGAAGCATCCCTAGGATTAGCCCAAGCGACCGAGTTTGTTCAGGCAATCGAAGCGTATTTGAAAAAATAGACGGGTGGGATTTACGTCTCGTTTCGGGTAAAAAGGCGCATCCGATTAGGCTGGATTCCGGTTTCATCTTGACTCTCGGATAAACAAGTATTATCCCGCACGGGAGGAAAGCTGCCATGCAAAAAACAAAATTGACTGTGCGGATCCCGCGCGAATTATTGGAAAATGTCAAACGCTATGCAGCAGAACACAATACCATGCCTGTATGGTGCAAAAATTCTATCCATAGCCAGAAACCGAAGCGGAAAGCTGCCTGTAATAATCATGGATGACACCTCCCAGGATATCTCGTCTATGAATCGGTCCTGTTGTGTTACTTACTGGCCCGGATACAAGAAAGTGTTGACCTAAGCCCTGATGTGGGCCCAGGTGCAGGCAAGTCCCTTGTCGGTCACCTGACAGCCTCCGAAATGGAGGTTTTTTTTATTTAGCTTCAGTGTCATTAAAGAATAAATCCAATGGAATATGAATCCGCACTCAGGCAGACTTTAGAATTAAAAAAGGAGTCTGATGGTAAATTCAGTCTCCATTAATATAGTTTAATAGATTCACAAAATGGCAATTTTCAGCGTGTCATTTGATTTCTATATCCCCTATTCTGCTAATAATAGAGAGAGCACATACTTCATCCATAATGACTTTTTTAATAAAACCACCTTTGCATCCGGCGATTAAACTGAGTGCCTTTTCACTACCAGCTCCCACGGCACAGACTTCAGGCAGCTTTTGTATGTCCATTAAATCAATGCTGATCACTCGATTTGTCAAAACAGTTTCTCGAATTTGCCCTTCAGTCGTCAAACGAGTACCACAGATATCTGCCCCCATCCCACCATCTACCAGCTTTTTAGATTCTTCCAATGTCAGATATCCCGTAAGATAAGGATCACTTCGTTCCGGATCGGAAGAACCAACGCCAATCAGTGCCATATCTAATTTGTTAAATAAATTAACATGTTGTAAAATCTGAGGTTCTTGATAAAGCAATTCTTTGAGCGCGGGGTTTTGCACGATATACGGGACCTGGAACACCGACCAACCCGCTTGTGCTTTGGCGGCAAATTTTTGTACCAGAATATTCCCATCAATATAACCCTCCTGCGTGATGCAACTGGAGCATAGGTTTCCAGACAACTGCACAAACATTGCATCCTCTGCCGGAGCATGAGGGTGAAAATATTTATGCACAAGTTGAATTGTGCTTCCCCAAGAAAGTCCAATTTTTAAGCCATCCGCCATTTTTCCTTCCAGGTAATTTGCCGCCATCTTTGCTACATTTTCTTTGGATTCTTGAAGTGTAACGCCGCTGGGGACAATTATTAGTTGCTCAATGCTTAACAAATCCTTGATTTGCTGTCCTAATTTAGAAAAATAATCGGGATTGTTGTTGATGTGAAATTCAATAATTCTGGAAGTACGGCATTTTCTTAATATTCGCGACACCTTAAAACGCGAAATATGATATATTCCGGCAATTTCATCTTGAGACATGTCGCCCAGATAATAAAGGGTGGCTATTTTTGCAAAAGTCTCTCTGCGCTCTTCAAACTTCATATCTCCAATCCTTCCACATTTTATGAGACATCGCGTCATCTTTATTTATATGCAATAGGTTGCTCATATGTGCAAGTTTCAGCTCAACATTCATTTACAAAATTTCACAATCTATATAAACTCAACCATTGTATCTTAATAATCGTAGGTAAGGGAATTTGCACTTATTACGCTTGGATTGTTATTTTCGAGAATTTGAACGAAGGAGAGGCTTTATATGCTCAAGGAATTACGAGAGAGAGTACTCAACACGGGCCGGAAATTGCTCGAATATGACTTAATTGTTATGGCAGGCGGAACGGTTGCCGCACGGGATCCGGAATCTGGGTATGTAGTCATTACCCCAAGTGGAATGGAATATGAGGACTTGACTTGGGAGGACATGTGTGTGATCGACTTGAATCTGACCAGGATTGACGGCAAACGGCGTCCTTCGATTGCCAGCGATATGTTTACTGAAATTCTCAAAGCTCGCCCGGATTTACATGCGGTAACCCATTCCCACTCCCGTTATGCCACTGCTTTTTCCTGTCTTAACCGTGAAATACCGGTTACTACTACCACTCATGGCAATTTGGTGGGTGGGCCGGTGCCTTGCACCAGTTGGGTGCATCCTGACCCACATACACCGGAGTATTTGGCAGATATTGTAAAAACGATAGGTACTGGCAATGCCTGCAATATTAGAAATCACGGTGTACTTGCCTGTGGGCGCACGGTGGAGGAAGCCCTTGAAAACCTGATTACCGTAGAAGTCACGGCACAAATTACCTTTATTGCCGAACAGATGGGTACACCTTATATCCTCACGCCTGAAGAAACCAGGCGTGCGTATGACTTCTGCAAATCCTCGGTGGGACAAGATTTACCTGAAAAGAAATAGGTTAGATTTTTGTGCATTCGCCTTAGCTCATTTATGTGTTTGTTTATAAATGGAAGGTGGAAAGATGAAGTACAGAGAACTGGGAAACAGCGGTATTGATGTTTCGGTCGTCGGTCATGGCACATGGCCCATGGGAAACGACTTCTTTGGAGATGTCGATGAGCGAACTGCCATTAAATCGATTCATGCGTCACTGGATAACGGTGTAAACCTAATTGACACCGCCGCTGCTTACGGAGAGGATGGGGCATCCGAAAAGGTTGTAGCGAAAGCCATCCAGGGTCGCCGGTATCAGGTTGTCCTTGCCACCAAGCTGGGCGTGTTGCGCTTCTTCGGTCAAAACTATGTAAAATGCTTGGATCCGAATGTTATGCGGATTGAGTTGGAAACGAGCTTGAAGCGGTTGGGGACCGATTACTTAGACCTCTATCAAATTCATTAGCCGGATGTTGTGCAAACCATGGGATCGAACCCGGTTTGAATGAGTTGGTTAAAATGAAGAACGAGGGCAAGATTAGAGCTATCGGCGTATCCAATTTCACTCCAGCACAAATTCAAACTGCTATTGATGTTGCAGATATTGCCTGCATACAACCTCCCCTTAGCTTGCTTGACCGCAGATCTCTGGAGGACGGCGTGATTGCGCTGTGTACCGACAAGGGTGTCGGCGTATTGACCTACGGCTCTATCGGCGGCGGTATTTTGGCGGATAAAGTGGACGCCTTGCCGATTGCGGGAAACGAGTTGCGTGCTGCATTCTATGGGTATTATGCAGAGCCAATGTTGTCCAAATGCCGTGAGTTGGTAGCCTTTCTCCAGAAAATTGCCGACAACCGTGGTGTCCATGTTGTAGAGGTGGCCATTAACTGGGTGTTGGCACAACGGGGAGAAACCTCTGCGCTGATTGGCGCTACTACCCCTGAAAAAGCAATCAATAATTCGAAGGCGGCGGATTGGGAGCTGACAAACGAGGTATTGATTTCCATCAACGCCGAATACGCCCGGATCATGAAGAATGGCAGCACCGAACGATTGCAGGAACAATAGGGGAATAAGGAGAAAATAAAATGCTAAGACATGTCGTCGGGGTTAATCTGAACTATGAAAAGGATGATCCACGTGTGAAAGAGTTTTTCAAGGTGGCAAAAAAAATGCTGGCAACGATACCACAAGTGAAGGGTTACACCCATTACATAGTGGAAAATCCCGAATGCGGCTATCAGTATGGCTTTGTATTGGATTTTGAGTCTAAAGAAGCATTGTTGGAATACTTTGAGCATCCTGATCATTTGAAATTTTCAAAAGAGGACTGGAACGATGGCGTTGCCAGTTACTTGGATTTCAACTTTATCCCTTTTGATGAAAGGTAGAAGTAATGAATACGACTTTAGATCTGGAAGACAAGTTAGATATCTATCAAAAAATGTTACAAATTCGTGCTTCTGAGCTAAAGATGTGCGAATTGTTTAAGAAAAGTGAAATTGTAGGACATATGCTGCCATGCCTGGGGCAGGAGGCGATTCCATCTACCTTAGCCAAGGTGTATGCCCCCGATGATTATCTTGTCACAGCGCACCGTGGTGGTGGACACTATATGGCGAAAGGTTGTGATTTTAATGCCATGTGGGCGGAATTATATGGACGCACGACGGGTACTACCAAAGGACGTGGCGGACAGATACATCTGATGGATATGTCTCACTTTGCTTTGACAGGAAATGCCGTCGTGGGGCAACATTGGGGTATCGCTACCGGAGCCGGCTTTGTCGCCCGAAAGAGAGGAAAGATGACGGTGGCAGTTGGCGGAGAAGGTTCCACCAACCGGGGCACCTTTCATGAAAGCCTAAATATGGCGGCAGTACAGAAGCTACCTATTTTGTATGTCGTGGAATTTAACAACAATCAAATGTACAGTCATAGTGTGGACACAACAGCCGGTACCCGAATTGCCACCCGGGCTCTTGCCTATGACATCCCCGGAGCTACAGTGGACGGTAATGCCCCGGATGCCATTTATGAAAAAGCTGTGGAGTTTGCGGAACACATCAAGAGTGGTAAAGGTCCTTGCTTGCTGGAATGCATTACCGGAAAATGGACTGATAGTGTGAGCAACGTCCGAGAATTACCGGAAATTGTGGAGTGGATGAAAAAGCCGGAAAATGATTGTATTGCCCGGTTTGAAGTCAAGCTTCGCAAAGAAGGGATATTAACGGATGCGTTAGAAAAAGAATGCAAAGATCGTGTCCAGGAAATGTTGCAGGCAGCCCTTACCTTTGCCCAAAATAGTCCCAAGCCCAACCCCTCAGATGGTATTGATGAAGTCTACAGCCAACCGGTATATGCCTAAGGAGATTTTCGTGATGAAGAATATGAAAATGGTAGATGCAATTCGGGAAGCCCTGCGTGAGGAAATGCACCGCGATGAGGATGTCTTTTTAATCGGGGAAGCCATTGGTGGTCTACAAGGCGGCCCCTTTAAAGTTACCATGGGTTTGGAAGAAGAATTTGGCAAAGCACGAGTCGTGGAAACAGCCATTTCGGAGGCGGTACTGGGTGGTGTAGCCGTGGGTGCTGCAGCCTACGGGATGCGTCCCGTCGTGGAAATAATGTTTGGTACGTTGATGACACTGGTGGTGGATGAAATACATACCCAGGCCGGAACGCTGTTTTACACCAGCGGTGGAAAAATCAACTGTCCCTGTGTCATTCGTACCTGTAACTGGGTTCGGATCATTTCCGGACCTCACCACTGCGGCAATATTGATGCCTTTTGGGTCAACTCTCCCGGTATAAAAGCAGTAACACCTTCCACTCCTTACGATGCAAAGGGTTTAATGAAGGCTGCGATTCGGGATAATGATCCGGTGATATTTATGGAATACTCCCCGCTGTACACCAAAATGGGCGATGTGCCGGAGGAAGATTATATTATACCCATTGGCAAAGCGGATATTAAACTGGAAGGCTCAGATGTCACTGTCATTTGCTATGCCACTACGGTAGGGGATGCCTTGGAATCCGCCGAATTGATGGCAAAAGAAGGTGTCAGCGTAGAGGTGCTGGACTTGCGCACCATTATTCCCTATGATAAGGAAGCCATCCGTGCCTCTGTGGAAAAGACCGGACGGGTCGTCATTGCGTACGAGGGATATAAAACCGGTGGAGTAGGCAGTGAAATTGCCGCCTTTATTGCGGAAGAGTGCATAGACAGTTTAAGCGCACCTGTTGTGCGGGTAGCCTGTAAAGATATACCCAACCCATCCAATCCCATCCTCATTGATGGTATTGCAATAGGTAAACGAGAAGTTGTCGATGCCATTCGCCGAGTGATGGTATAGGTAGGAGAAGTAGTCGTATGGCTGAAATCATTGTAATGCCCAAAATGAACCTCACGATGGAGGAAGGGGTACTTGCTTCATGGTACAAGAATTTGGGAGATACCGTAAAGGTTGAAGAATTACTTTGTTGTATTGAAAACGAAAAGGCAGCGGCAGATATGGAATCCCCCGCCTCAGGCGTATTGCTGAAGATTTGGGGTGTAGTAGGAGAACGTTACCGTGTTGCTACGCCTATTGCCCTAATCGGACAGCCGGGTGAGGATGTATCGGCCCTGATTGCACAAGCGGATAATCTGCTTGCCGGATCCCAAACGCAAGAACCAATCGGAGGGACTCCCGGTGTTGCACCTGCCGTCCCATCGGAAATTCGGGTGCAGGCTAAGATGCTTCCCAAGGTTCGCAAGGTGGCGCAAGATTTGGGAGTTGACATAGCAGCATTGGCAGCTTTTTGTGGCGACCGCAAGATCACCGAAGAGGAAGTGCGTGCGTTTCAGCAATCCACAGCCGCTGCCGCCCAAGTGGATCCCGGTGACCGCCGCGTGCGCATGAGCACCATGCGCCACACGATCGCTGCCAATATGAGCGAGAGCTGCCAAAAAACCGCCCGGCTGACCAATGTAACCGAAGTGGACATGACCCGGTCTGTGAAGGCGTTAAACGACAGGAAGGAAGAAGGTTTTTCTCTTACAGCACTGATCGTCAAAGCATGCGCCCTTGCCATCAAAGAACACGATATTGTCAACACGGTAGTGGATGGAAATGAAATCGTCTACAAGGCGGATATTCACATTGGGGTTGCCGTAGATATACCGGGTGGGTTGGTTGTCCCGGTCATACGCAATGCCGACACCAAGAATATCAGTACCTTAACTCGCGAAATTGCGGATTTTACCGCCAAAGCACAGCAAGGGGCCTTGACCCAAGCCGATTTGACCGGTGGCACCTTTACCATTTCCAATGCGGGTATGTTAGGATTAGAAATGTTCACCCCCATCATAAACTATCCGCAGACCGCCATCATGGGTGTGGGCGCCGTGTTGCGCCTGCCGCGTTTCCTGGATGAGACATCTGATACTATCGTCTCACGCCACATCATGAAACTATGCCTTACCTATGACCACCGGGTGATCGACGGCGCTCCTGCCGCGCGCTTTTCGCTGCGCGTGCGAGATTTGCTGCAAAACCCCGAGGAGCTTTTCCTTAAGGCTTACTGACCATGCTGAAACTGCGCGATCTGCCCTTTGGGCTGTATGAAAAATCGATTTGCTCACCCTTAAGCTGGGAGGATAAGTTTTCGCTCATCAAAGATGCCGGGTATGACTATTTCGAGATCGCTATCGATGCCACACCGGAAAAGCTCAGTCGCTTAGAAAACCGGGCGGAACAATTGCAAATCCGGCGGGCAAGCGAAGCTCTAGACACTCCGTTATATACCCTGGCCTTTACGGCCAACCGTTTTTTTCCTCTGGGGAGCGAGGATGTCTCCATCCGGGCGGAAGGTGTACGGATTTTGAAACGCGCCCTCGATTTTGCCACTTTTGTGGGCGCAAGGACCATCAATATTGCCGCCTATGACGAGTATGAAAAACCACGTAACAAAAACACAGAAGGCCTGTTCTTAGATTCCCTGAAAGAGTGCGTGGAGCATGCCAGCATCCGCGGGGTCATTATTTCACTGGAAACCATGGATAGTTCTTTTATAGACACCACCCAAAAAGCGCTGCACTATGTACGAGCACTTGATTCAGCTTTTCTACAAATCGGGGTGGATCCTGGCAACATCTCCGCCATGGGACACAACCCCATCACCGATATCCCATCCGGCGGAGGGCACATTGTTGAGGTGGAGTTCAAAGACACCCGTCCGGGGGTGGTGCGGGATATCTTTTTTGGCGAAGGCACGCTGGATTTTGAAGCCTGCTTCCGCATGCTGCACGAGATCGGATATCAAGGTTTCCTGGCTGCCGAAATGTGGTGCCACGAAGACCCTGCATACCACACAAACATCTACAAAGCAGCTCAATTTCTAAAAGCCAAAATGGCTGATTACTGATCGGGAGGTTTCTATGACTCTTGGTTTAGCGCAGAACGACAAATTGTCTTCTAAGGAACGGGTGGTCCGTACTTTCAATTATGAGATACCCGACCGCGTTCCGGTCAATTATATGTATAATCCTGAGATCGATAAAAGGTTGAAGGGTTATTTTAGCTTGCAGCCTACGGATGATGAAGGCTTGCGCCAGGCATTGGGCATTGATTTTCGGGTTATCAATGCCCCCTACGTCGGTCCCCTTCTCTATGCGCCCATCCCAGAGCGGAAAGTAGACCCGCTCTTAGGTTTCCGTACCAGGTGGGTGCCGCATGAGACCGGGGGCTACTGGGAATACTGTGATTACCCCCTGGTGGAGGGCGATGTTGAAACAGCCAAAAATTTTCCTTTCCCTGATCCCGATTACTTCGACTACGACTCTTTAGAAGAACAGGTTAAAGAATACAAGGATTACGCCCTGGTGCTGGGCAGCAATGGTCTGGGCACCGTGATCTGCCGCCTGGGGTTTTACATGGGCATGAGCGAGGCGCTCATCGCCCTCCAGCTGGAGGATCCTGCTGCGCTTATATTAATGGACCGGCTGCTAGACTTTCAACTAAAACATCTGGAACGGATGCTTCATCAGGTAGGGGACAGGGTACAGCTTATCTGGATGGGCGAAGACTTAGGGACTCAAATTGGCCCTCTTATAGGCATGAAACTTTTTGATAGACAGATATTGCCCCGTCATCAGAATTTTTTTGATTTAGCCAAAGCCTACAACGTACCGGTGATGATCCATACCTGTGGCTCGAGCAGCTGGTCCTATGAAAAATATATCCAGGCTGGACTTCGGGCGGTAGATACCCTTCAACCCGAAGTAAAAGATATGAGTCCCAGTTACCTCAAAAAAACTTTTGGCGGCAGACTTGTGTTTCACGGTTGTATTTCCACGCGAGGAGCGGTGGCGTATGGCACTCCTGAGGAAGTAGAGCGTGAGGTACTGGAAACCCTTGAAATAATGATGCCGGGCGGCGGTTATTGCCTGGCGCCTACGCACCGGCTGCAAGATAACACCCCCCTGGAAAATGCAATCGCCATGTACACAGCTGCGCACAAGTATGGGCACTATTGATAAGAACTCTTAGCCCGAGCTCACGAGATACAAACATGTCAAGGCAGGAGGAGAAGTGATGCAGAAAAAGATTTTGGTTGGGATTGACCTTGGCACATCGACATTAAAAGCGGTATTCCTGGATGCTTCTCTCTCTAAAATTGTTACGACCCAGGTAGAAGAAATATTCTCGGTTCAGGCGGATAACCCGGAGTATATCGAATATGATCCCATGGATTGGTGGAATGGCACGGTGCGCCTGCTCAAACAGGGGTTTGATAATGGCGTAAATCCGGACGAGATCGCCGGTATTAGCTTTGGCGGATGGACGGTCTCGGCGTTGTTTGTCGATAAGGATGGGGCACCGGTGACGCGTGCCATCCATTACAACGACATGCGCCATTTAGGTGTGTTGCCAGAGCTGGAAGAGCTCATCGGCAAGGAATGCGTGGAGAAAAACGGGAATTACATGGGAATTTATAACGGCTTTGGCAAGCAGTACTGGTGGAAAAAGCACCGCCCAGAAGTGTTTGCCAGGGCTCAGCATGTGATGACCGAAGCGGCATGGATGACTTACAAGCTGACCGGGGTGTTCGGTTGGAACCGCTCGGAGGCAGCGTTTTATGCACCCTATAACGCCAAAACACGCCAATGGGACGATGAGCTGCTGCAAAAAGTGGATTTCCCAAGAAGCATGTTCCCCAGGCTGTATGATTCCTGGGAGATTGTCGGCGGGGTGACTGAGGAAGCTGCCCGCCTGACGGGCCTGGCTGCCGGCACGCCGGTGGTGGCAGGGGTGGATGATGCCGCCCCGGTTGCCCTGACGACCGGCGTCATCACCGCCGGGCAAGCTTATATCTCCGTGGGCTCAGGCGCTAACATTGCCGCCAACACCGATGGACCGGTCAGCCATCCTACGATCTTAACCTATCCGCATTGCGTGCCAGATCTTTACATGGCAATCACGGTGCTGTCCTCAACCGGGTTGAGCAATAAATGGATGCGCAACAACTTATGCCAGGCTGAGTCCGTGGTGGCATCGATTACCGGGGAAGATCCTTACGACTACATGGGCAAAGCGGCTGAAAAGGCAAAGCCGGGCTCCGGCGGGATCATATTCTTGCCCTACCTTGATGGGGACTACACGCCCAACAATGATCCCAACGCCAGGGCTTGTTTCGTGGGCATCAGCACCTCCAGCAGCAAGGGTGACCTGCTGCGCGCCACGCTGGAGGGTGTGGCATTTTCCATATTGGATAACATTGAATTGATCCGGGAGCTGGGTGGCAACCTGGATGAAATTGTCCTGGCGGGCGGCATTGCCAAAAGCAATCTCTGGCTGCAGATCATCGCCGATGTGACCGGTTGTGTGATCTCCTTGCCCGAAGAAACGGAAGGCGCCGCCTTCGGCGGAGCACTGGTTGCCGGGATCGGCACGGGCATCTATGAGAACGTCGAGACCGCCATCCAAAAAACAGTAAAGATCCGCCGGGGCGTATGCCATCCGGATCCACAGAACCATGAGCTCTACACAGAGATGTATGCTGTATATAAAGGTCTGTATCCAGCTCTAAAACAGACCTTTGCACGCTTGGGCGAGCTGCGTGAAAAGCAAAATGCATAAAATGTTTTTAGTATTTATTTCTCCGTAGGTGCCCAAGCCCAGCTTCCGGCGCTTGCGGGTTCCAACTCGCAAGGACTTTGACTAAAGACATCGGATTTTTGCGGATAGTTTGCGGAAAAGGAGGTGAAGGACAATCGAAAATATTTCTCTGTTTCCTAACATAGGCTTTTCCTGAAAATACATTCACATTCAGAAATCCACCAAGGAGGATACAATGTCAATTTCCAAGTCGTTTTTTCGGCGAGATTCTCTTCATTTGAAGGCCCTGTTGATGTTATTGGTACTCTTGATCGCGCTTGCAGCTTGCGGTCCCAAACCAGCCTCCACCCAGGCTCCGGCTGCTTCACAAGGGAAACCACTCAAAAAAATTGGCGTGATCCATTATATTCAATCCTGGGAAATGTATGTGATCATGCAGGCGGCCATTGACAAGCTCGCCAAAGAACAAGGCGTTGAGGTAGTGTACGCCGATGGAAATGGCGATGCTGCCAAGCAAATTGCCGCCGCGGAAACCATGATGAACTCCGGCGTCGATGGGATCATTTCTGTGACGGTTGACGGCCAGGCCATGGAACCTACAGTACAAAAGTTGAACGAAAAAGGGATCCCATTTGTATCCCTGCTTGTCGAAGTTCCCTCGGCCGACGTGAACGTTTACGTTGATGAGTACCAGTATGGCTGTACCATTGGCACGCTCGCCGGGCAATGGGCGCAAAAGAATTTTCCTGGTGAACCAATTGAAGCTGCCCTGCTGCGGATGCACGACTATAAGCCTGGTGTTCAACGGGGACAGGGAATGCGGGAGTGCTTTGCAAAAGAATTCCCCACTGGCAAGATTGTTTCCGACCAGAATTCGGTCGATGTGGAAACTGCCATGAGAGCTACCGAAACTATTTTGCAGGCAAATCCCAATGTGAAAATCTTTATGGCAGACTCCGATGATACAGGAGCGGTTGGTGCATACGAAGTACTAAAAGCCAAGGTGAAACCGGAAGACTATGACAAGTATGCCGTCATCGGTGCCGATGGAACCGGCCAGGGCATCAAATATCTCAAAGAGGGCGGCATGTATCGTGGCGATATCGACGTGTTGCCGTCCCAGTTGGGTGTGGATGCTTTCAATATCATTAAAGATTTAGTTGCCGGAAAAGCAGTAGAGGCAAAACAATATTTAAAATTCAGTCCCATCGATTATGAAAAAGCAATAAAGGACTATTAATAACGTCCATATGGGATAACGAGAGACTGATGACTTTTTCTGTTAGTTTGGGCGGCTTCGCCGCCCAAACTAACAATAAATGCTTATCTCCCGATCTACGGAAAGGGACGCTTTAATAGCTCACCCGTTAA
>Ga0315290_10002550_pt1 | contig 12852 bp, 10 predicted proteins | sample YL17G12_0_MG_FD_203627 | JGI IMG/M metagenome (GOLD analysis project Ga0315290, IMG submission 203627) | Sediment microbial communities from Yellowstone Lake, YNP, Wyoming, USA - YL17G12_0 | ecosystem: Environmental > Aquatic > Freshwater > Lake > Sediment | place: USA: Wyoming | collected... | reverse complement strand
GTTTTCAGCCGGATCATTTCCAGGTATTCCGGGACAGACACTTCCTGGCGGGTTTCAAAATTCATATCAAGTTGCTGGCCTTCGCACACTTCGATAGCTGTGCGGTTGAAGATATCCAGCACCTGCATCTGGCATAATGGTGGTGTAAGAATCATGTGGCGGTTTGCCATGGCAAACATGGTATCGCCCGAAAGGATCGCGCGGTTGGCATTCCATCGTTTGTGAACAGTTTCCTGACCGCGCCGCAATGGTGCCTGGTCCATTATGTCGTCGTGGAGTAAGGTAAAATTATGGAAGAGTTCTATGCCAATAGCAGCATCCATGGACTTTTGCACATCGCAGCCAAACATATCGCAGGCCAGCATTGTAAGGAGCGGACGCATCCTTTTCCCTCCCAACTCCATGGCGTAACGGATAGGTTCGTACAATTCGGGTGGCTGCCCTAACAGTTGGAGTTCCGAAATTTTTTTTTTAAACGTATTTTGTTAATTGTCGATGGAAAGCATAAGCGTAATATTAATCTAACAAGTGCAGAAGGTAATTGCCATAGCCGCTTTTGAGCAAAGGTTGGGCAAGTTTTTCGAGTTGCTCTTTGCCGATAAAACCGGTGCGGTATGCCACTTCTTCAATGCAGCCAATCTTAAGACCCTGGCGTTCTTCAATAACCTGAACAAATTGCGAAGCCTGCAGCAGTGAGGCAAAGGTACCTGTATCCAACCATGCGGTACCGCGGCTGAGTGTGGCAACCTGTAGTTTCCCTTTTTCGAGGTAATACCGGTTAACATCGGTAATTTCGTACTCCCCGCGTGGGCTCGGTTTAATATTGAGGGCAACTTCTTTCACAGAATTATCGTAAAAATAGAGACCCGGTACAGCGAAATTCGATTTGGGCTGTTTTGGTTTCTCCTCGATGGAGATTGCCTTGTTACTGGAATCAAATTCCACCACACCATATCGTTCCGGGTCCGAAACATGATACGCGAACACAACTCCACCATCAGGGTTATTACTCTCGAGCAAGAGTTTCTGCAGACCCGATCCGTAAAAGATATTGTCGCCGAGGATAAGCGATACAGGATCATTGCCGATAAAGTCGGCGCCGATCACAAAGGCCTGGGCCAGTCCGTTCGGAACTTTCTGTTCAGCATAGCTGAAAGCGCATCCCAAACCGGCGCCATCGCCGAGCAGGCGCTCAAAATGAGGAAGGTCGTGAGGCGTACTGATGATCAGAATTTCGCGGATGCCGGCCATCATCAGAACCGACAGCGGGTAGTAGATCATAGGCTTATCGTATATAGGCATCAGTTGCTTACTAACGGCAAGTGTAAGCGGATGCAACCTTGTTCCGGAGCCTCCTGCCAGGATAATCCCTTTCATGATTTCATTATTTAAGTTTACGCAATGAAAGAATTATGAATTAAGTTTACCATCATTCGGAGAGGATTCGGCAAGTTGTTCATCATCCAAATCCTCCTCATCATATATTTCAATGAGGGGCTCACTCTCAAAAGCTTTTGTTACTGCATATTTGTCGAGCGATAGCAGCAGCGATGGCAATACCATCACATTAAAGAACATTGCTATGAATAGTGTTGTGGAGATAAGGATACCCAAAGCCTTCGTGCCTCCAAAACCCGAAACAATGAAAACACTGAATCCCAGAACGAGAACAATGGAAGTGTAAATCATACTGAACCCAGCTTCGCGCAGAGCCCCTAAAGCTGCTTCCTTAATGTTGCCGTTGAGTACTTTAAGTTCGTGGCGGTATCGGCTCAGGTACTGTATAGCATTGTCCACAGAGATGCCCAAAGCAATACTGAAAACGATGATGGTTGAGGGTTTTATGGGGATACCTGCAAATCCCATGATTGCAGCGGTAGTAAGCAACGGAATTATATTCGGTACCATGGATACTACAATCATCCTGGCCGAAGAAAAAAGCAGAGCCATCAGCAAGGAGATCATGACAATAGCAATAGCAACGCTTTCAAAAAGGTTACGGATAAGAAATTCAGTTCCTCTTACAAATACCACACTGTTGCCTGTAATCTGCACATTATAATCGGCCGGGTTAAATATCGAATCAACCCTGGGACGAATATCGGCCACCAAACGGTTCATCTTTTTCATTCCAACATCAGCCATCTGAAAACTGATGCGTGTATATTGTCTTGTGCTATCCACAAAGGAACGCAATACATTTTTTCGGCCTTCAATCTTTTTCGGAAAATACGACAGAATGAAGTTCTTTTCCTGGTTGTTAGGCAATTCGTAACGCTCGGGATTACCATTAAAATAAGCTTGTTTTGCAAACTTCATGAGTTCAGCCGTGGAAAGTGGCCGCGAAAACTCGGGATGTTCCATGATAACCCGCTGCACCTCATCAATTTTTTCTACAGTGGATAAACGCATCACGCCGTTTTTCTTCTTTGTATCAATAGAGATCTCGAATGGCATTACACCGCCGAAATTGCGCTCAAAGAACATAAGGTCTACATAAATCGGGTCATAATGCTGCAGATCGTCCACTACCTTACCCGACGTTTTCATACGGCTAATGCCAAACACGCTGATAAGCAAGAGTATAGTTGCAATCATATAAATTGCCGGACGCTTGTAATGAATCAGGTAAATGATCTTTTCGAGCATTTTACCGAAGAAGGCATTATCCAGGTGCTTCAGGTGCTTTGGCTCAGGAGGATCAATATAACTGAAGATAATAGGCAACAAAGTGATGCAGAGCAAATATTCCAGCATAATGTTGAGTGAAGTAATTACACCGAATTCCCTCAGCATTTGGTTGGAAACCAGAATAAAGGCTGCAAATCCGGTTGCGGTGGCCGCATTGGTCATCAGTGAAGCGAAACCGATACGTTCCACTACCCGCGAAAGCGCCTTTATCATGTTGCCGTGACTGCGGTACTCCCAATGGTATTTATTCAGGATATAAATGCAGTTTTCGATAGCAATAATCACGATAAGTGACGGAATAACACCGGTAAGGAGCGTGATTTTATAATGGAAAAGCGCCGTTGTGCCAAGTACCCAGATAATACTTATAGCTACTACTACCAATGAACTTAGCACTACCTTTATCGACTTGAAAAACAGAAATAGAATAACGGCAGAAATAACAATTGAAAGAATAATGAAGATATAAAGCTCTTTTTTTACTTTTTGTGTAGTAACTGTGCGTATATAAGGTAATCCGGAGTAATGCAGTGAAAGTCCCTGCTGCAGCCTGTATTGCTCTGCAACTGTCCTGATTTCATTTACCAGCGTGATACGGCTTTTATCGTTCAGTTTTTTACGATCGAGCGTAATCCCCATCAGGCAGGCCTTGGTTTTGCTGTTATAAACGAAACCTTCGTAGAATTTGAGCGATTCCAATATATTCCTGATACTATCCACTTCGGCCTGAGAAGTTGGCCTGTGATTTACTAATTGATCGAACCCGAATTGACGGATGCTGTCATTTTTTACAAGGTTTAAGATACGCGAAAGACTCACAACGGCTTCAATACCTTCAATCTTCCGGAGATCGTTGCCGAGGTCGTACCAGGCATTGAATTCCTTGAGTTTAAAAATATTCGGATTTATGACTCCAATTACCAGAACGTTTCCATCCTCACCAAAGCGCTTCTTAAAACTGGCATACTGAACGCTTAGCGAATCATTTGCCGGCAGCATTTTTGCCATTTCATAAGATAGCTGAACCCTGGAGGCCATAAATGCCATGAAAACCGTAATTATTCCAATGACAATAAGTATTCCGGGGCGGTTGCGCAGAATGAGCCTAACCAATAAATTCCACATTCGGTTTCGCAGGTAAGTGTAACGTAAAGTTCCAGTATTTTAAGTCGGACGGTTGACTAAAGTCAAATTATTCCGTTTGTCGAAAGTAATTAAATAATCAGTACAAAAATGGAATTAAAGGTGAATTCTTCAGGAGCCCCACCGCGTCTTCATAAAAAGAAATATCTAACATTGAAATGCCTCCGAAATGTCAAATTGAAAAGGCCTTATGTTATTTCTTTTTCTTCATAAAAGTCTCCCGGAAACCATTAATAAGGCTTGAGAGAAGAGATGGCATTTTGGCTCTGAAATGTTCCCGAACAAGATCGAAAACATAGGCGGAGAGAGATGTGAACGATAATTTATTTTTGATTTGCTTGAAGTTGAGGTTCAAAGCATATTCATGAATACCAATTTCAAGAAGCAGTTTCTGCTTTTCGCGCCTGATATCTTCCAGGTTGCGGAGCTTATTCTTCATCGGGGTCGTCATCAGTGAAAATTATATTGTTCAAACTGCGGATTACCGGATTAATCACCAATGTTTTGCGTTTTATCCATAGAAAAATCACCAGCAAGAGGAAAATGAACGCCATAATAAGGAATCCCAGGGCCTGACTCTGAAGCAGATCTCCAATAAACATAGCAGCTGACAAGGATAAAAAAAGTACAAAAAGTGCTCCTGCCAGCATTACTAATGTGGAAGAAATAATGAGCGAAACCACTTTGGAAAGCCGTTCCAGAAGAGATAGCTTAATGAGTTTCAGGTTAGCTTCTATGTATTTTCTGGATGCATCGATCACTTCTGAAATGTTATCGGCAATCCGGGTGTTTTCCATAAGTATCTAAATGAAGTTGTGTATTAACCGTTTATTTTGGATTCCGCTGTTTCTGTGTGATATTCAGAAGTTCCGTCGTGGTTCGCCTTTTTGTGCTTCTTTTTGTCGATCTTTTCGGAAACAAAATCCTTTACTTCTTCAATTTTCCCGGAAAAAGTTTCTTTAAGTTCTTCTACGGTTTCTTTGGCTTTGTCGGCAATCTTTTTACGGGTAACCGATCCTTTGTCAGGGGCAAACAAAATACCGGCTACGGCTCCTAAAGCTGCGCCAATGATTATCCCTGCGAGCATTTTTCCTGTCGATTCTTTCATGGCTGTAATTTTTAAATCGCTGTAATTATTAGAATAAGATAAAGATACAAAATATTCTTCTGAAATTTATCTGCATTCAAAAAAAATACAGATAAATTTTTGGCGGCGATGGCAAGCCATTGTCTTTTATATTTTTCCTGATTTTAACCTTTTATCTTTTGTCTTTTTTGAGGTTTAAGAATTAATCAGGTTAAAGAAACTCATTCAGAAGACAGCTTGGCTTACCAGTTAAGAATCTTTTTAAAATCGTACATAGCAGGATCGGAAAGGTATCTGGATGCAGCAGCATAATCGGATTCCGTAAGGTATTGGAGTCCATCTTCATATACCAATTTTGCCTTCTGTCCTTCCATATTTACCAGCCGGGTTTTCACTTTCCCGTATTCATCTTCAACATCTTTAAGATAGAGTGGTGCAATGTCGCCCCGATGATCGGAAGTAACCATACAGCCTGTAATGCCTTGGTCGAACAAGCGTTTTACGCCCAGCCCGAGCAAGCTGCAATACATTATGTCGAATGCTATAGGGCGGATGCAACGAAGTTCATAGCCCAGTTCTACAGGCCGGCTCTTTATATTGATGTTAAGGTGTTTCAGCCTTATCTGCAGGAGCATATTGAAAATATGGGCCTTGCTTACATTGCCCAGTTCGGGATGTCCATGATCGTCGTATGTAAATTGTATGCCCGACGATTCAATTTCGGCGTCCGACATAAAATGGAATACGCCTTCGCTCACGATTGCAACTCCATAGCCTACATTGTTGATTTTTCGCTTGATCATGGCAGAAATAATGAGCCTGGTGATCTTATCGAAAGTGATATCGGTTTTGTTGAACATTTCGGGTATAATGATCATGGGGAAATGACATGCCGCACCAATGCCAAAAGCCAGGTGTCCAGCTTCGCGGCCCATGGCTGCAACCACAAACCAGTTTCCGCTTGTGCGGGCATCCTCATATACAGTGGATCCGATACGCACACCTTCCTGCTTGGCCGACTCATAGCCGAAAGTGGGATTTCCTTCGGGAAGAGGAAGGTCGTTGTCGATGGTTTTGGGTACATGAATATTCTGGATTGCCACATTTTTTTCGGCAAGGAATTTTGATATACGGTTAGCAGATGAAGCCGTGTCGTCCCCGCCAATTGTGACAAGGAGTTTCACGTTGTTGTTTATGAAAAAGTCAGTCCTGAACTCAAGGTCGGATGGCTTATGCCGGCTCATTCTGAGTATGGATCCCCCCTGGTTAAAAATAGTATCAGCCAGTTCAAAATCAATGTCTATCGTAGTGGGATTATCGGTAAAAAGGTTCTTGTAACCATCATTAAGTCCGATCACGCGATAATTATCACGCAGGAAAACTTTAGCCACTGAACTTATCACGGAATTGATACCTGGCGCCGGACCTCCGCCACAAAGGAGAACGATAGAATCTTTCATAGTGAAAATCAGATTTGTTGAAATGAATATGGGAACAGCAATAATCTTTTGTTCATAAAGAGATTTTGACGACAAATTTATCCAATTGTATCATATGCAGAATTTCAAATGACCGGCCTCACAACCAGCTGTGCTGTATGACGCGTTCGCATGTCAAGCAGCACGGTTTTATCGTCCTGTAGTACGCGGTCGATGGTAGCCTGATTATAATGACGGATGGTGATAAGTTCGAGCCCTGTATTGTACCGGATCTTGAATTTATGGCCGAGATCTTCGAAAAGCCGTTTGAGGCGACGTTCATTGTCATCCATGCATACCGAAAAACTAAGCGCCGAATTTTGCATCAGGTGGATATGAATATTAAGACGCGCAAATATACCCAGTATTTCGCTCAGGTTATGTTCGTCGATAAACGAAAAGTCGCGTGGCGAGATAGAAAGAAGCGTTTGGTTAACTTTAAAGATAAACGATGGGATCAGGCTGTCGCTGGAAGTGTCTCGGTAAATAAGGGATCCTTCACCTTCCGGATTCAGGAAAGACTTTACGCGCAAAGGAATATCCTTATTCTGAAGTGGCTTTATGGTTTTCGGATGGATAATGGTAGCTCCGTAATACGACAATTCTATTGCTTCGCGATAAGAGATGCTGGCAAGTCTTTCGGTAATACTGAAGTATTTCGGGTCGGCATTCAGCAGGCCGGGAACATCTTTCCAGATAATCATTTCTGTAGCTTCCAGTGTATATGCAAATATAGCAGCGCTATAGTCGGAGCCTTCACGCCCAAGCGTTGTGGTATATCCTTCGGGGTTTCTGCCAATAAATCCCTGGGTAAGCACAACCTGTTTCTGGGGCAAAGCAAATATAGGCAATAGAGTTTTATTAATCAGAATGGCTGTTTCGGCCCAATCCACTTTTCCCTCACGATAAGTATCATCGGTGCGGATAAGGTTGCGGGCATCATACAAATTGCTGTTCAATCCCTCGCTCTGCAGGAAATGATGAACTATGGCTGTGGAAAATAATTCGCCAAAACTCACAACCTGATCGTAGGCATAATCGAAATTATCAGTGTGATCGCGATCAAGAATTACCTGTAATTGCCCGAGTAATGTTCTTAAACCAGCGTGAATCGGATGATTGGTATCAGGGAAAAGCCTGGCTGCTATCGTTTCGTGGTAATTGGCAACTTCCTTTATATATCCGGAAAGTTCAGGACTTTCGGCATGCCAGGCAGCGACTACTTTTTCCAGTGCATTGGTTGTTTTACCCATTGCCGAAACCACCACCACCAGATTGTCATGGCAATGATTTCGAAGAATTCTGGCTACATTCCTTACAGCTTCTGCATCTTTTACGGAAGCGCCCCCAAATTTGAGAACTTTCATAATAGCCACAAAAGTAATATATTTGTAATCAAGTTGAAAACCATACCTATCCTCGAACGATACACCTCCGATCCGCGCACAATTTTTCTGGCCGAAGCACTTAAAAATGACGAAGCAGCACGGATTCATTTACGTGGGCTTGCAGGTTCAGCATCTGCGTTGGTTGGTACTGCTGTTTTCAGCATTATCAAAGGGATACAAGTCTTTATCCTCCCCGACAAAGAGACTGCTGCTTATTTCTCCAACGACCTCGAAAGCCTGTTAGGCGAAGCCGGTGAAGTATTTCACAAAAAACTTGTTCTTTTCTATCCTACTTCCTACAAGCGACCTTACGAGATTGAAAAAGTTGATAATACCAACGTGCTCTTGCGCACCGAAGTGTTGAAAAGGCTTGGTGCTTCTCCTAAACCTGCGGTTGTGGTAACTTACCCCGAAGCACTTTCCGAAAAAGTTGTGAGCCATGGCTATTTGAAAAAACATACGCTCAGGCTCCGGAAAGGCGAAGCTGTTAGTATCGATTTTATTTACGATCTGCTCGAAGAATACAGTTTTACGAGGTGCGATTTTGTGGCTGAACCCGGTGAGTTCTCTGTAAGAGGCGGCATAATCGATGTGTTCTCATTCACAAATGATTATCCTTACCGTGTCGAATTTTCGGGCGATGAGGTGGAGTCCATCCGATCGTTTGATCCGTCAACCCAGCTCTCAATCGATAAGCTGGATCATATCACCATATTGCCAAACGTGCAGGACCACATGCACCGTGAAAGCCGCGAAACATTCCTGGATTACATCCCCAAAACAAGCATATTATGGTTTGCAGGCGCCCTATTTACGCTCGATAAACTGGATCAGGAATATGCCAAAGCCGAAAAAGCCTATGCACTTTTAAATGGTGAAATTGCCCATCTCACTCCGTCTGAACTTTTTACGTCCCGTGATATATTTGCCAGGCAAATGCTAAGTTTCCCGCTTGTAGAAACCGGAAGCCAATCGTTGTTTCCGCAAGCCCGGGAAATTGTTTTTAATACATCTCCTCAGCCAGTCTTCAATAAGCATTTTGATTTGCTGCTCGGCAACCTGGCGGAAAATGCGAATAACCAGATTAAGAACTTTATCCTGGCCGATAGCCCGAAACAGGTAGAACGCCTGCAGTCCATTTTCGACGATATTCATGGTAACAGGGGTATTACCAGCGATTTTAATTTCACTTCGCTTAACCTTTCGCTTCACGAAGGTTTCGTTGATAAGGACCTGAACCTGGCATGCTATACGGACCACCAGATATTTGAACGCTACCACAAATTCAGGCTGAAGGAAAGTTATAGCAATAAACAAGCCCTCACAATCAAAGAGCTTTACGACCTGCAACCAGGCGATTATGTGACCCATATCGATCATGGCATTGGACGTTTTGATGGCCTGGAAAAGATCGAAAACAATGGTCGGCAGCAGGAAGCTATACGATTGTTGTACCAGAACCAGGATATCCTTTACGTAAGCATCCATTCGCTGCATCGCATCACAAAATATACAGGTAAGGAAGGGACAATTCCTACGCTGAACAGGCTGGGTTCCAACGTCTGGAACAAGCTGAAAGCCAAAACAAAACAGCGGGTAAAGGATATTGCGAAGGACCTGATAAAGCTTTATGCAGTGCGGAAATCAGCTAATGGATTCCGGTTTTCCCCCGACACTTATTTGCAGAATGAGTTGGAAGCATCCTTTATATACGAAGATACACCCGACCAGGTGAAAACGACCCAGGATGTGAAGCGCGATATGGAAGAAACTTTCCCGATGGATCGGCTGGTATGTGGCGACGTAGGTTTTGGGAAAACGGAAATAGCCATAAGGGCGGCGTTCAAAGCTGTGACCGACAGCAAGCAGGTGGCTGTACTTGTTCCCACAACCATACTTGCCCTTCAGCATTATAAAACCTTCCGCGACAGGCTCAGCGAATTCCCTTGCGAGGTGAATTATATCAACCGTTTTAAAAGTACTAAAGAACAGAATCAGACGTTGAAGGACCTTGCTGCAGGTAAAATTGATATCCTGATTGGAACACATCGCATCGTGAGTAAGGATGTGCAGTTTAAGGATCTTGGCTTGCTGGTGATTGACGAAGAACAAAAATTCGGGGTATCCACAAAGGAAAAGCTGAAACAGATGAAGGTAAATGTGGATAGCCTTACGCTAACTGCTACGCCCATACCTCGTACGCTCCAGTTTTCGTTAATGGGTGCCCGCGACCTTTCCGTTATCAATACACCACCCCCTAACCGTTACCCGATCTTAACAGAGATTCATCCTTTTGGTGAAGAAATTATCCGCGATGCCATCAGCTATGAAATCTCCCGCGGGGGTCAGTCTTTTGTTGTGAATAATCGTATCCAGAACATAATGGAAGTTGCCGGACTCATCCAGCGGATGGTACCCGATGCCCGCGTAGCCATCGGGCATGGGCAAATGGGCGGGGCTAAGCTCGAAAAAGTTATGCTCGACTTTATCGAAGGACGATTTGATGTTCTTGTAGCTACTACCATCATCGAATCGGGGCTCGATATTCCAAACGTGAATACCATCATCATAAACGATGCGCAAAACTATGGCCTCAGCGATCTGCACCAGCTGCGCGGCAGGGTAGGGCGGAGCAACCGCAAAGCATTTTGCTACCTGCTCGCGCCGCCGCTTACAGTACTTACAGACGAAGCGCGCAAACGCCTGAAAGCCATCGAAGAATTCTCTGATATTGGAAGTGGCTTCAATATTGCCATGCGCGACCTGGATATCCGCGGGGCGGGTAATATCCTGGGTGCCGAACAAAGCGGGTTCATCTCGGAAATTGGTTTCGAGATGTATCACAAAATCCTGGACGAAGCAATCCAGGAGCTGAAAGCCTCGGATTTCAGCGAACTTTACAAAGACGAACAACAGCGCGACTTTGTGCGGGAATGCCAGATAGAAACTGATATGGAAATATTGATTCCCGACATTTACATCAGCAATATCACTGAGCGGCTGAGCCTTTACAAGGAATTCGACAATATCAATACAGAAGATCAATTGCTGAAACTCCAGGAGCGGCTGATCGACCGTTTTGGCCCCGTGCCGCTGCAAACGCAGGAACTCATCCATACAATCCGCTTGCGTTGGTTAGCCAAAGAGCTGGGTATTGAGAAACTGGTTCTTAAAAATGGATTGCTGGTAGGTTATTTTATCCATAACCAGGATTCGCCGTATTATCAATCAGATATATTTTCCGCAGTACTCAGCTTCGTACAGAACAATCCAAAAGGTTGCCGCATAAAGGAAAGCAATGGCAAACTAACACTCACTTTTCAAAATGTCCTTACCATCCTGGATGCCCTGGATGTGCTTCGACCTGTGCTCACTTAATCCTTTCAAACCAGGTTTCAGCCAACAAAGACGCCTTTTGATATTTTAAATCTTATTTTTGTTTAAAAATTAGTAACTTTATAAAAAAATAAATTAAAACAAAAAGCCATGAAAAAATTATTATTCTCAACAGCATTGCTGTTATCATTTTGTTATTTGCTGGCTCAGACAAATGATTCACAAAAAGATAAGCAGAGTACCACAGAGGATGTTTTATTTTTGCAGAAATCCAATGCATCACTAAAAATCCAATTGAAAGAGCAAAAAAGCACTCTATTAAAACAAATCAAAAAAACCGACAGTATTATTTTAGTGCTTCAATCAGCGAATAGTGAAATCAAAAAGGGAGCCGATAATCAAAGTTCCATTACTCAGTCCGTTAACAATTTACAAGAACAATCAACAAACATTAGTCAGTCTTTAAGCAAAAGAAAGCTTTATGCAATTATTATTTTCATTGGTTCGGTCGTTATTGTACTGATTTATTTGCTTTATCTGAAAACGAAATCTGTTGCCATTAACAAAAACATTAAACAGCTTGAGGAAAATTTAAACAAACAACTATCCGGTACCCAGGAGACAATAAATAAGATGAACTATGAAATCAATAAAACTATCGAAAACCAGATACTGTTAGTTAAAGGAATATTTCATGAACAGCTTTCCCAATCTGCTAATGAATTAAGCGAAAAAATACTAGATGTCAATAAAACTATTGAAAAGAAAATTGCTGCAATCAAAAAATGAGCTCATTACAAATATTATTGAAATAAATGAAAGAAAAATTTCCTACTTTCGTCGTGTAAATATGCGCACGGTGTCCGATAGCTTAGTCATTATCCCCACATACAACGAAAAGGAGAACATTAGCAAGATTATCCATAAGGTATTCTCGTTGCAAAAAGAATTTGATGTCCTTATCGTTGAGGACAATTCTCCTGATGGCACTGCAGCGATTGTTCGTTCATTGCAGGCCGGATTTCCCGAACGCTTGCATATGCTCGAACGCAAAGGCAAACTTGGACTGGGAACAGCATATATCGATGGATTTAACTGGGCGCTCAACCGTAACTATGGTTACATTTTCGAGATGGATGCCGATTTCTCGCATAATCCTGAAGATCTGGTAAACCTATACAATGCTTGTTCTTGGGATGGGGCCGATATGGCTATCGGATCGCGTTATATTAAAGGTGTAAATGTGGTGAACTGGCCAATGGGGCGTGTGTTAATGTCGTACTTTGCATCATATTACGTAAGGATTATAACCAGGATGAAAATCATGGATGCCACAGCCGGGTTTAAATGCTATACCCGTGGTGTGCTGGAAACCATCGATTTCGACAAAATTAAATTTACAGGTTATGCCTTCCAGATAGAAATGAAATATACGGCATGGAAGCTGGGATTTAATATTAAGGAAGTACCTATTATTTTCACCGATCGTACCGAAGGCACATCCAAAATGAGCAGGGATATTTTCAGGGAAGCCATACTTGGTGTGATAAGCCTAAGGTTCAAGCGCATTTCGAAAAAGAAGGCCCTGATTAGCGAAAAATAACTGCCTGTATTTTTTCTTAACTTGTAAAGGTATAGATGGTTTCTGTACCTTTTTTATTTAAAAAAGGAGTTATCAGTAATAATTACAGGGATGTTACCTTAAGTTGATTTTCGGTTAATAACAATA
>Ga0315290_10002547_pt1 | contig 12858 bp, 11 predicted proteins | sample YL17G12_0_MG_FD_203627 | JGI IMG/M metagenome (GOLD analysis project Ga0315290, IMG submission 203627) | Sediment microbial communities from Yellowstone Lake, YNP, Wyoming, USA - YL17G12_0 | ecosystem: Environmental > Aquatic > Freshwater > Lake > Sediment | place: USA: Wyoming | collected... | reverse complement strand
GGTCTGGTACTGGACATAGTTCGTGCCCAGGATCTGCATCGACGCCCTGGTGTCCACGGCCTTCTGGACCTCCTCGGGCAGGGATATGTACAGACCGGACAGCTTGTCGATCGTGATGCCGTAGAGTTCGAAGTGGTCCGCGCATCTGGAGAGCACGACCTGCTCGAGGTTCATCAGGTTCGCCGCTAGGTCCGCGACGCCCATGCCCTCGTTCTTCATGTCTCCGAGCGAGTCGTAGAGCAGTATGACCATCTGCTCCTTGATGCGCTCCTCGACCTCGGCGCTCGTCGCGTAGTTGAACGTCCCGACGAACTGGTTCACGAAGTTGGCTGGCGAGGCGACCTTGTACCTGAACTCGCCGAACACGCGCAGGTTGACCATGCCGAACTCCTTGTCCCTGAACTGATACGGCTGCTTGCTGCCGAACTTGCCATCGAACACCCGCTTCTGGAGGTAGACGACCTCCGCCTGCTGCTGGACGCCCGACAGGAACTTGACGATCGCGCCGACTATGGGCGCGTTCAGGGATGTGAGGGCGTACCTGTCCGGCCGGTCGATGTACGCGAGCGCCTTGCCGTCCCTGTAGAACACCGCGATCTCGTCCTCGCGCACCACGATGTTGTCGTTGAACTTGATGTTCCTGGACATGCGGTACATGATGTTGGTCCGCTTGTCGATGTCCTCCCACTTGAATGTCTCCGCACCTATGAGGCTCATCTATCACACCTCCGTGCCCTCGATCACACGCATGCGCTTGTTGAACTTGTCCTCGAAGTCCGCGATCCTGGCCCTGATGTTCATCAGGTCCCTGTGGCTGCTGGTCTCGTCCGCCGCCATGAGGGAGTTCTTGAGCGTGTCTATGCTGGCAGAGATGGCCGCGATGTGGTCCAGCATCCCCGCATCGTACTCGTAGAGCCTGTCGAGCTCGTCCTCCTTGATTTGGATGTCCGCGGCGATGCCCGAATAGCCCATCTCCGCGTGCGTCACCTGGCCCTCGACCTTCTTGAACTGGTTGATGAGCCCGCCGAGCGTCTCGAGCTCCTTCGAGCCGTAGCTCTGCATCAGCAGGCCCCGGCACTCCTCGAGGCCGCGTCTGGTGACGCTCAGCCTCTGTGCCAGCTGCGACCTGAGCATGCGGTCCGCATCGCGCAGGTCCTCCTTCCTCCTGTAGCCCCTGAATCCAGGAATGTAATTCTGTATCTTCTTCAAAATGCCCCTGTCTTCTTCGACTCGGTCCCTGATATCTGTCATGGGGGGTTCCTCCGGACTAGCGGCAATATCGCCCAGCGACCCTAATAAACATGTCGTCGGAGGACCAGGCTGGATTCACCTTTAATAACCTGAAAAACGATTCGCTTCACAGATGACATTCAGGATCATCGGAGTGGTCGGCTCGAGCAGGGCGGAGGGCAAGCTACTAGAGCTCGCGGAGGAGGTCGGAGCGGAGATCGCGAGGAACGGGGCGGCCGTCGTGTGCGGCGGGCTGACCGGGGTCATGGAGGCCGTGTGCAAGGGGGCGAGGTCCAAGGGCGGGCTCACCATAGGCATCATACCCTCGGACGACAGGCGTGACGCGAACCCCCATGTGCAGATACCGATCGTGACGGGCATGGGCGTCGGGAGGAACGTCATGCTGGTCAAGACGGCGGACGTGGTCATAGCGGTCGGTGGGGAGTTCGGCACGCTGTCCGAGATCGCCCACGCGCTCAACCTGGGGAAGACGGTCATCGGGCTGAGGACATGGAAGCTGGAGAAGGCGCACACGAAGCCCATACCAGGTCTGGTCGAGGCGGGGACGCCGACAGAGGCCGTCAGGCTGGCCCTCGAAGCGGTTTCTGCGAAAGGATAGAGGCGCTGCGGGCCGTGTTGACCGCCGTCGGGAGGAGATGACGGTGTCGAAGGTCCACGTGACGCTGGACGGAGACGGGGCCCGGGGCACGATGAATGTCATGGACGGGGCTTCGGAGGGCGTCGCGGAGCGAATCCGGGGATGCATCACGAAATAGAGAAGGCCTTCCAGAGGCCGGCCTGTTGACTCCGCGGTCAACACCAAGACCGGGTACATATAGCGAAGTCGGGCTGAACGTCAACCGATGTCTGCCAATCCTCGCCGTGATCCGGCTCTTGCGGTGTTCTGGGCGGTAGTGCTGTCTGCAGCGGCCATCAGCTCCATGGTCGTAGTGACATACGGGAGTGACGCGAACGATTTCGGGAGCGGGTTCCTGCCCGCGTTCGGGTCGTACGCACAGCTGGGGAGCTACCTTGACGATGCGGACCCTGCGGGGCTCCCCTACCAAGGATCACCGAGGACCCCGAACTTGGCCGAGAGTGGGAGCGATAGCGCATACTTCTCCGGTACGAACGTCCAGGTATCCGGTGTGGACGAGGCGGATGCGGTCAAGACCGACGGAGAGTACATCTACAGGGCTACGCAGCATGCGTGTGTCTCCGTGATCAAGGCTGTGCCAGCTGGGGACATGGAGGTCGTTGCCACAATAGACATCCCACCGGCGCTGGGATGCAACGACACAACCTACGCATCCATCGATGGCATGATCCTCTTCGACAACAAGCTCGCAGTCCTGGTCAATGTCAATCCGGGTTCCGCCTGGTGGTATTCCGCAGCGCGTGATGTCGATCAGACATCGAGTCCGGCCGACTACGCCGAATACACCGTTCGCGCCGTGATCGCTGTGTTCGACGTGAGCGATCCGACCTCCCCGAACCTTAAGGGTTGGACAGGGGTCTCGGGAGGAATCATCACATCAAGGGCTGTCGGAACGACCGTCTACGTCATCGCGCAACAGTATGCCTGGTGGGACCAGGGGGTCCCGGCGGTCCCGATAGCCTACAACAACGGAGTGAGCAGCGAACAGGCCGCGGACCGCATCTACTACGACCCTGAATCCAACGACACCTTATGTTACATCAGCATGCTGGCCCTCGATGTGCAATCACTGGAGAGCGATTGCGTCTCCATCCTGGCCGGCTTCCATTCCGCCGTGTACATGTCGCAGGACTACCTCTACTTGACCATGCTGAAGTGGACGCATGAAGTCGCAGTCCCCGATGATGCGACCTCGTCCGAATCCGTCACCACCGCGACGACCACGATATACAAGGTGGCCGTCGAGGGACTGGATATGCAGGTCGTTGCCAGAGGCGATGTGAACGGCGCACTGCTCAACCAGTACTCCATGGACCAGAGCGGCCCATACCTCCGCGTCGCGACGACGACGCGGTCGTGGTTCGTCAATGATGAGTCGAACGCTGTCTATGTCCTTGGCCAGAACCTCGATGTCGTCGGCGCGCTCGAAGACATCGCGCCTGGAGAATCCATATACGCGGCCAGGTTCCAGGAGGACACGCTCTATCTGGTCACCTTCAGGCAGACCGACCCGCTGTTCGTGATCGACCTCCGCAACCCCTCGAGCCCGAAGATCATGGGCGATCTCGAGATGCCAGGGTTCTCCAGCTACCTGCACCCTGTCGCTGAAGGATACGTCCTCGGGATAGGGAGCACCGGGTCGAACCTGAAGGTCGCGTTGTACGATGTCACCGACCCGACCGCACCACGGGAGGTATCGAACTACACCTTCGGAGACCTTGGAAGATCATACTCGTACACCGAAGCGCAATGGGATTTCAAGGCGGTCCTGTTCGACGCACAGCGCGGCATGCTGGTGATACCCGCTTCGTGCTGGACCTACCCGAACGAGACCGACTACAACGGGACACAGTGGAGCGGGTTCCTGGTCTTCGACGTGAGCCCGGAAGGGGGGGTAGTCCTGAGAGGGACGGTCCAGCACGACTGGGTCAACGATGGCAGGGCCCTCTACATCGGCGAATGCCTGTACACGATGGACAGTACAACGATCAAGGCGAGCCTGATCACCGACCTGTCGCTCGTCTCCCAGGTGGACTTCGCCGAGGAGGCTGAGCCCACATGGATCGACGGGACCGTTGGAAGCGCCTCGCCTAGCGCATGAGAAGGGCGGATTTAATGTTCAGAGAAGCGCTTACCACACTGAGAGGACCGGACTTGCGCGTGGAGTTGGACAGGAAGGCGCTTTTCGCGCTGGCATCGGACACGAGGCTCGACATACTGAGGGCGCTCCAGCCGATGCGGAGGACCGTCACTCAGCTCGCGGAGTCCGTCGGCGTCGACAAGGCCGCGGTGTACAGGCATCTCAAGACCCTCGAGGGGGGCGGGTTCGTCAAACGGTACGAGGACCACGGGTTCGTGTACTACGGGCTCACATGGAAGGCGCGGGACATCATCGCGCCCGGCGAGAACTCCAGGATCGTCGTTCTGATCTCCGCATCGATAGCGATCATGTTCGTAGCGTTCATGGTGGGGACCATGTGGACGCTGGCGACCGACCCCGGCACCATGACCCCGAATGCGCCGAAGATGGATGATTATGAAGAGGTCACGCCGGTCTCGAGCGCCGCTGAAGATACGGCCACTTCGCTCCTGCTGGTCGCGGTCTTCAGCACGTCGGCCCTGGCCCTCGCAGCCGCGGCGGTCTGGAGGTCCAAGAAGCCCAGGCAGAGTCGCGCGCCAGAGGAGCGGCCCTACGACGGCGACTGATGCACGCAAGGCGCCGGAGCAGGCAAAGTGTTTCGTAATCGGTCCCCGATAACCTCTGCAGCCGCACGTTCCACAGGTGACACCCATGAAGCCGGAGATCATCGACCCACAGGCGCTCAAGAGACTGGTGATATCGGAGAAGGGCTCGGCCGTGGTCCTGTTCACAGGCGAATGGTGCCCTGACTGCAAGGCCTTCAAGCACACCTGGCAGGAGTGGGCACGCAGCAAGGACGGCCCGGTCTTCCAGGTCGATGTGGCCCGCGGGTCCCCGCTCTGGGCGGAATGGAAGCTGGACGAGATACCGACCGTGGCGCTGTTCGTGGCCGGAAGCGAGAAGGGCAGGGTCCATGGCGTCATCGCGGACGCGGACCTGCAGCGGCTCTGGGAAAAGGCTTTCTGAGAAGGGACGCTGGAGGACGGCACACGGTGCATCAGGCAGAAAATCTCATGTAGCAGTCCGTAGCTCCCAGTGTGCATGGTGGGGAGATCCAAACACATTTCGGGCACAAGTCCGTGGGTGCTCGCCTGGGGCCGGCTCCGAACCGAATAGTACTCTGTTTCTAGGACGCACTGGCCGAGCGGCCGAGTTTGTACGCGGTCCGCAGACGGCCTTGTGCTGAAACCCTGCGTCAGAATCGTGCGGCCCGTGTCTGGGCGCACAGGTCCGGAGGATGAGAGCCATGGTAGAAGACAAGCAGGCGATACTCAGTGAGCTTGAGCAGAGCGTGAAAGGACTCAGACAGGAGGACGCGGAGAACGCCACGAGGAGGGCACTCGCCGCGGGCATCAGCCCGGTCGATGCGATCGAGAATGGGCTGGCCAAGGGCATCAGGGAGGTCGGCGAGAAGTTCGCGCGCAAGGAGATGTTCGTGGTCGAGCTCATCTACGCCGCGGAGATCATGGGCTCGGCGATCAAGATCCTCGAACCGGAGCTCAAGAAGAGCGCGGAGAAGAGGAACGTGCTGGCGCATGTGGTCCTGGGCACGGTGGCAGGCGACATCCACGACATAGGCAAGAACCTGGTCCGGATCATGCTGGAGGCGAACGGGTTCGAGGTCCACGACATAGGCAAGGACGCCGCGACGGACACCTTCGTGTCAAAGGCGAGGGAGGCCGGGGCGACGATCGTGGGCGCATCCTCACTCATGACCACCACCGTAGCGACCCAGAGGGAGGTCGGCGAGGCACTGAGGGCGGCGAAGGTCGATGCCGCGTTCATGGTCGGCGGTGCGGCGGCGTCCGAGGAATGGGCGAAGGAGATAGGCGCGGTCTACTCGGGCGATGCCGGCAGCGCGGTCGATGTTGCGAGGCTGCTCGCGGGAAGAGGGGTGTGACGCCATGGCGGGACAGATGAAGGTGGGCACCTACGGCCTCAAGAGACTGGACGTGATGGAGCCGCAGGACGCCGAGGCGATCCATGTGAACTCCCTGTACCTCCTCGAACACATGGGGATCAAGGTCGTGAGCGACGAGGCGCTCAGGCTCCTGAGGGAGGCTGGGGCCGATGTCGACGACAGCACCAGGGTCGTCAAGATCCCGGGCCACCTGGTCATGGAATCAGTGAAGAGATGCAGGAGGCCGGTGAAGCTGTGCGCCAGGAATCCGAAGAACGACTTCGTCCTGGACGGGCGGCACCACTACATGTGCACCGACGGCACTGGCCTTGCGACGATCGACCTCGAGACGGGCCAGAGGAGGCCGTCGACGAAACAGGACGTGGCGGACTCCGCAAGGATCGTGGACAGCCTCGAGATGGTGCACAGCTACAACCCGCTGGTGACCCCGCTCGATGTGCCGGAGAACGCGCACGCGCTGCACGAGTTCGAGGCGATATTCGCCAACTGCGAGAAGCACGTCACGACGGGGTCCACCTACAAGAGGGAGGAGGCGCAGTACGAGCTCAGGATGGCGGCGGCAGTGGCTGGCGGGGAGAAGGAGCTGAGGAGGAGACCGATCATCTCGTGCCTCACATGCACGTCGTCTCCGATGATGCTGGGGAGGACCACCGACGCCGCGATCGAATACGTCCGTGCCGGGTGCCCCCCCATGATCATGGCCATGCCTCTCGTCGGCGCGACTTCGCCTATGACGGTGGCAGGGGCCGTGCTGGTCGGGAACGCCCAGATACTGGGACTGCTCACCGTGTGCCAGCTGGCCGCACCTGGGGCGCCCCTGTGCTTCAGCACCGAACCCATGGCCATGGACGTCCAGACGGGCGTGTTCGAGGGGCTCTTCCCGGCGGCGAACATGGTCAGGGCGGCGATGGTGCAGATGGCCAGGTACTACAAACTGCCGATCTTCGTCGGGGGATGGGGATCGTGCTCGAAGCAGCCGGACGTGCAGGCGGGGTACGAGAAGGCCCTCTCGGCCCTGACATACTACCTCGCAGGCACCGACATCACATCGGGCATAGGACTCCTGGAGAACTGGACCGTGCTCTCCTACGAGCAGCTGCTCATCGACTACGAGATCTACACGATGATCGCTGACATGGTCAGGGGGTTCAAGGTCGACGACGACTCGCTCGCACTCGATGTGATCATGAAGGTGGGCCACGAAGGTCACTTCCTTGGGCAGAAGCACACCCTGGACCACTTCAGGGACATGTGGCAGCCGTCAGTCACGGACGGCACCGTCTACCAGGCCTGGAAGGCGGGCGGGATGAAGTCCGCAGCCGACCACGCGAGGGCGAAGGCGAGGGAGATACTCAAGACCCATGAGGTCTCGCCACTGCCGGACGATGTGAGGAAGGAGCTGGCGGCCATCGTCAAGGAGGGAGAGCAGAACATCCCCCGTTGACGGCAGGGGTCGCTGACACGCGGCGGCGAAATCCGCCCGCCGCCGGAATCGGTGCAACGACCTAGCGCAGCCAGCCGTCTGGTCCCACCCCAGAATGGCAAAAGCCATATATCGACGTTGAACGCATCATGAAACCGCTCAGGAGGAACTCACCTGAGGGGGGATGGTTCCAGCTCCATGACCACGCAGGGCGGTGTTCGCGCGACCGCAGGGAGGGCGCGTCGGGGCATGTTCCCGACGCACGCGATCCTGGCTTTGACGATAGCAGTAGTGGTCGTCGTGTCCTTGGCGTTGGCAGTGGCACTCGCTCCGTCGAGGGACAAGACCGCGGTCATCGCAGTGATCCTCCCCGTGGAGGAGGAGCCCTACTCGCACACCGCGGAGATAGAATACGCGATGAGCATGGCGGCCGACGACCTGAACAGGTGGGGAGGGATCGGCGACGCAAAGATCAAGGTGATCGTCGAGGAGGTCGCGGTTGACTCTGGCCTTGCCGTGAGCCTCTTCGAGCAGATGGAGGATGAATACAACCCTCTGCTGTACATCACGATGAACTGTGGCCTCCTGGCCACGCTCTCGCCCCTCGCGGAAGCAAGCCAGGTCCCTCTGATAGGCATGGCGTCGGCACCCGGGGTCACTGAGGGGTATGAGTGGGTGTACCGGTACTTCACATCGGCGGCCTCCGAGGTGCACTCGGTCATGAGCCTGATGGAGGAGCTGAACATCGGATCCATCGGGGTGCTGTACACCGTGTCACCGCACGGGAACGGAATCAACGACCTGCTCGTGGAGGAGTTCACAGCCGCGGGGGGGACGATCCAGTCGATAGGATGTCCCTCGAACGAGACGGACTTCTCAGACGAGATCGCGAGCCTGTCGGCGAACGAGGCGATCTATGTCGTCACCTCGTGCGACACCCTGATCCCGATGCTCGACGCGGTCGCGCAGAACGGCTACAGTGGGCACGTGATCACGGGGAGCTGCGGCTCCTCGCCCAAGATGAGAGTACTGGCCCCGGTCGACCCCGTCCTGGTTGCAGCCCCGTCGCTCTACAGGCCGGAGAACGTTTACGCGCTCGATTTCGCTGCTCAGTTCGAGCACGCTTACAACACCTCGCTGACCCTGCACGGGGCAATCGCCTATGACATCGTCAATCTCGTGCACGGGCTCTTGGAAGGGTTGGACGTTACGCGGGAGAACCTCGGCACCAAGCTCGGAGACGGATTCATCTTCTCGGGTGTGCTCGGGACGATGAGGACCTCACCGGGCGTCCATGATTTCGACGTGCCGGTCTACCCTGCCATCGTATCCGGAGGTGAGCTGGCTTACCTCTGAATAAGCTCCTGGCATCCGTGGCGACATCAAGGCTCGGGTTCAAGATCACGGCGGCTTTCCTCGCCGTGGTGCTGATCCTGTCGGCCCTTACGATGTACTCCCTGGCGGAAGGTAGGACGAAGGTCATCGAATCCACCGGCACTGACAGCATCCACATGGCCGAGTTCATCGCGTCCGCCCTTGACAGGACGATCTATCTGAAGTACCACGAGCTCCTCATGAAGGGTGGGGACTCGGTCATCCAGGCCGAGACAGGGAGGTCGAACTCTGAGTACGAGAACCTCTCCGACCCCTACGCATACATGGACGCCATCAATTCCGAGTGGTCGTCGACCCCGCTGACGGAGCTGTCGCCACTGATGGAAGGGATTCTGGCGAACAACGCGTCCGTGCTCCTCGCTGCGCTGTGCGAGCACTACATCCACGAGCACGGGCTCAGCATCTACAGCTGGATCGCCGTCACGAACAGGTACGGTGCGGTCGTGGCCATGAGCGACAGGACCGAGTCGTTCTCGCAGGAGGACGAGGGCTGGTGGCAGAACCTCACCGACGCCGGATACTTCTTCGGGGACATAGAGGAGGACCAGATGACGGGAACGCACGGCGTCCTGACCGGAGTCGCCCTGAAGAACGGGACAGGCGATCTGTCGGGGACCATCTTCGCATTCCTGGACATCGTATCGGTGGCGGAGGAGGCGCTGTACCTGGGAGAGATCTATCAGACGACAGAGATGCGCGTGGTCACGCCTGACGGACGACTGGTCTTCTCGAGCGGGGTGTTCGACATGCTGGAAGACGTCTCCGACGAGGACTTCTTCATCAAGGCGACGGACCAGAACGGATGCTTCATCACGATTGAGCACGGGCACGAGAAGCTCTTCTCGTACGCGCATGCCAGCGGGTACTTCCAATACGGCGGCAACGACCTGCTCGTCTTCGTGGACCACGAGACGTCCGAGGTCCTGAGCGCGGTCGAGGACCTTAACGACAGGGTCATGTCCGTGTTCGTGTTGCTGATTGGGCTCACCGTAGTGATGTCCCTGACATCCGCGATGTCAATCTCGGCGAGGGTCAGGAGGCTCGCCAGCGCCGCGGGGGACTTCTCCAGCGGCAACCTGACGAAGAGGGTCGACGACCACGGGTCTGACGAGATCGCCCAGCTGGCCCGGGCGCTGAACCACATGGCCGCGGAGCTGGACGACCTGTACAAGGGCCTGGAGACGAGGGTCCAGCTCCGGACGAGGGAGCTGGAGCAGGCGACCAGGAAGCTGCACCTGCTCGGGTCGGTCACGCGTCACGACAGCCTCAACCAGGTGGCAGTGATAGCCGCCTGGGCGACCGTCCTCGAGGAGTCCGTGCACGACGAGAAGGGGCGAGAGGTACTGGTGAAGATGAAGGAGGCGGCGAGGAACCTGGAAAGCTACCTCGTGTTCACAGGCACCTACGAACAGATCGGCGTCAGAAACCCGGAGTGGATAGAGATGAGCGTCGCCCTCACCACGAACCTCTTCGGCCTGGACCTGCGGGGTGCGAGGGTACACAAGGGCCTGGACGACATCGAGGTCTACGCCGACCCGATGTTCCCCAAGGTGTTCAGGAACCTCGTCGACAACTCCGTCAGGCACGGCGGGACCGTCGACAACATATCATTCACCTACGAGGAGACGCCGGAGGGGCTGCTCATCGCGTACGAGGACGACGGGACTGGCATCCCATCAGGCATGAAGGACGGCATCTTCGAACGGAAGGTGAGGGCAGGCAGGAGGTCGTTCGGCCTCTACCTGTCGAAGGAGATCCTCGCCATCACTGACATCACCATCAGGGAGGTGGGGGAGTCCGGGAAGGGCGCGAGGTTCGAGATACTGGTCCCGAAGGGCGGTTACAGGTTCGTCTCAGGATCTGGTCCCAGCTCGACCGCACGCACCTGACCACAGTCCCCGCACATCACACAGCACTGGGGCTGGGAAGGAGTGGACCGAAGGGGATTTGAGCCCACATTTTTGACTGGCTCGACTCAAAAAGGCACGAAGCCTTTCCAGAAAGGGGTGACGAAAAGGAGTGGCTGTTAGCCCCTCACCAAACCCCTTACGTTTCCTTGGTGGCCAAGAGACGGTGAACAACAAGCCGTGGGCCATCCGTGAGGCGACCTGCGTGGTGCGGTCCCACTTTGCCTAGAGCAAGTGCCCCATCAGGATTCGTGTCCCGATCAGTATGAGAATGAGGCCACCGAGAATCTTGACCTTATTGCCAAAGATGCTTCCCATCCCGGAACCGAATATGACCCCCACAAAGGAGAGCACGAAGGTTACTATCCCAATAGTCAGGATCGGGAGGAGGATGGGCGTTTCCAAGAATGCGAAGCTGAGGCCAACCATCAGAGCATCTATGCTGGTCGCAACCGCGAGAGTGAGTGCAGCATATAGTGTGATTCCAGCCCCCCTGCCATCTTCACCTCTTGTTGTGTCATAGATCATCTTTGCGCCAATGAATGCGAGCAGCCCAAATGCAATCCAATGATCGACTCCCATGATTGTATCCTTCAAACCCAGGCCTGCAAGCCAGCCGATCACGGGCATCAACGCCTGGAAACCTCCGAAGAGAGAAGCTAGTAGGACTGCGGATTTCAGTTTGTCCTTGTTTACAGATATTCCTTTTGCGATTGAGACTGCGAAAGCATCCATGGCCAGTCCAATCGCAATCAGAATCACCGTGACGAAATCCATCATCCCACCAGTTGATCCAATTTGAACGACAAGAGAGACTCACGCATGATTTCCACCCCAACCATAATGAAGGGGACAGCCAAGAGCAGAGGAGCGATAACCCCTCCCCCCCTATGGTCTTTTCTCAGAAGGATGGCCGTGCGGCCGCGGGCCTTGAACCCCGAGCGAGCCAGGCGGTCTTTCTCTGATTTCAATGAAGTATCGGATTGTGGACCGAAGGGGATTTGAACCCCTGACCTCCTGCTTGCAAAGCAGGCGATCTTCCGCTGATCTATCGGCCCGTGCTGCTGGCCATCGAGGATTCCAGTTAAATATGTTTCCCGCTCGGTCCCTCGCGCAACCGGTGGCGCGCGACGCTCCGCGCGTGCGTGACGCCGCCCTGGAACCGATGACGCTGTCAACCCATTGCCGTAAACGGTCCAATCACCCGACGGCGCATCCGCTCATGTGAACATTATCGCTACAACCGGGCGCGTGCTCAGGACCTGAGGACGATCTCGATGTTGACGCCGTCCGGGACCTGTATCCTCATGAGCTGCCTGAGGGCGCGCTCGTCCGCGTCCAGGTCGATGAGGCGCTTGTGCACCCTCATCTCCCAGCGGTCCCATGTCTCGGATCCCTCGCCGTCCGGGCTCTTCCTGCACGGCACCACGAGGTGCTTCGTCGGCAGCGGGATGGGTCCGGAGATCGCCACGCCCGTCTTCTCGCTGATGGTCTTGATCTGTCTGCAGACGTTGTCGACCTTCTTGGGGTCGGTGCTGCTCAGCGATATCCTTGCGCGTTGGGCCATCAGAAAACCTCACAGGAAAACATGGAAAGGGAGTTTGTCAAAGGGTTTACATCTCCTTCTTTTCGACATCTATGACCATGCCGGCCGCGACCGTCTGGCCCATGTCCCTGATGGCGAACCTGCCCAGCTGCGGGAAGTCCTTCGCCTTCTCGATGGCCAGCGGCTTCGTCGGCGTGATCTTCACGATGGCCGCATCGCCGGTCTTGAGGAACTGCGGGTTCTCCTCCTTGACCGTGCCCGTCCTCGGGTCGAGCTTCTTCAGGAGCTCGGTGAAGGTGCACGCGACCTGCGCCGTGTGCAGGTGGAACACAGGTGTGTAGCCCACCGTGATGACGCTCGGGTGGTTCAGGACCATGATCTGCGCCGTGAAGGACTTCGCGACCGTCGGCGGGTTGTCCACCGGGCCGGCCACATCGCCCCTCTTGACATCGTTCTTGGCGAGGCCCCTGACGTTGAACCCGACGTTGTCGCCGGGGATCGCCTGGGGCAGTATCTCATGGTGCATCTCGATCGACTTCACCTCGCCCACCTTGTTGGCGGGCATGAATATGATCTTCATGTCGGGCTTCAGCACGCCTGTCTCCACACGGCCGACGGGCACGGTGCCGACGCCGGTG
>Ga0315290_10002546_pt1 | contig 12859 bp, 10 predicted proteins | sample YL17G12_0_MG_FD_203627 | JGI IMG/M metagenome (GOLD analysis project Ga0315290, IMG submission 203627) | Sediment microbial communities from Yellowstone Lake, YNP, Wyoming, USA - YL17G12_0 | ecosystem: Environmental > Aquatic > Freshwater > Lake > Sediment | place: USA: Wyoming | collected... | reverse complement strand
GGAGAACCCCGACGACGCCGACTATGACCGGCTATGAGTTCGGGGACCTGGTCCTCGTCCCGTTCCCCTTCACCGACCAGTCCACCACGAAGCGGCGGCCGGCGGTCGTCGTCAGCAGCGACGCCTACCACCGCGAGCGGCCGGATCTCGTGATCCTCGCCGTGACGAGCCAGGTGCGACCCGCCGCCGGTGTCGGCGAGGCCGCCGTCGCCAAGTGGAAGGAGGCCGGTCTGCTCCGGCCCTCGGTGCTCAAGCCCGTCGTCGCGACGATCGAGCGCGGCCTCGTGCTCCGCAAGCTTGGGCGGCTCGAGGAAGAAGACCGGCGAGCGCTGCGTGAGGTGCTGCGGGCGATATTGGGTGAGTAGCCGGCATCAGAACGAACCCGCTCTGGTGATCGCAAGCAAGACGAGACACCCAGCGACGAGCGCCAAGAAGCCCACAATGCGCAGGGAGACGACATAGCTCGAAGTTCGCATCCAGTTCAGGAAAGGATTCCACTTCGCCAACCCACTCCCGCTTCCGTAGAAATTCAGCGCCCACTCCTGCAGCTTCTCCGGCCATCCGAGCGCGACGATCCCTACACCAAAGAAGAGCAAACACAGCAGACCGAGGCCTAACGTCTGCGAAGAACTCATTCTCGCGAACCGCCTACCTGCCGAGAGACCAAGTGTAGGTATAGCCACCGCCTGCCTGTGGCGAGAACAGCCCGAAGCTCGTCGCGGGGGCCTGGGGACGTTGTTGCCTTTTGCCTTTTCCGCGGCAGCGCGCAGTGGTGGAGCGGGGGGTAGCGCGGCGGTAGGCTCCCGGACTCCCGGTCCCGCGAGGAGAGGCCGTGCCTCGAAGGGCCCGACTCGACGCGCCCGGAGCGCTCCACCACCTGCTGATGCGGGGATCGAACGGCGCCCGATCTTTCGCGTCGATTGCGACCGCGAGGACTTCCTCACCCGGCTGGAGCGCCTGGTGATCGAGTGCGGCGCCGTCTTCTTCGCGTTCGCGCTGATTCCGAACCACGTCCATCTGGTGCTACGGACCGGCGCGCAGCCGCTCGCCGAGCTGATGAGCCGCCTCAACACGGGACACGCGCGCCGCTTCCACACCTCGAGCTTCCCGATCGGCCCGATGCAGGCGCCCCCGGTCATGCGCAGCGCCTTCGACGCGCTCGGGTGCCGCACCTCGATCATCCCCGGGCTCTCGAACACGCTCGTCGCCCAGCTGGGCAAGCTGCCGCCGCGCTCGCTCAACACGCGCCAAATGGGCGCATCTTCGGCCGGGCCTTCCACTTCACCCGGCGCTGACGCGCCTGTTCGTAATCAGCAGGTCGCCGGTTCGAATCCGTCCGTCGGCTCCATTCGATCCATCTTCGGAATCAGGTAGTTGCGCGCCGCGTGGCGGCGTCGCGGGACGCTGCGAGCCAAGCCTTCCGACGGCGATTTGGCAGCAGCGGGGGCGGACGGCGCTGGACGATGCCTGACCGTCGCCCGGCCCGGGAGATTCTCTCACATCGGCGGGTCCGGAATTCCGAGGGCACGTCAAGTCCACCCGGCCTACGTGCGGCCCGAGCTGCTGGCCACGCGGCCGAACCAGCTGTGGAGCTGCGACATCACGAAGCGGCTCGGACCGCACAAGTGGACCTACTACTGCCTCTACGTGATTCTCGACGTCTTCAGCCGCTTCGTCGTCGGCTGGATGTTGGCGCTGCGCAAGAGCGCGACGCTGGTTCAGCACCTCATCGCGGAGACGTGTCGCCGCGAGGCAATCGCGCCCGGGCAGCTGACGAGGCTGCCTACGCGCGGCTTCCCCGAGCGCTTCGTCGACGCTCGACCGCGCTTTCGCTGCGGCGGCGGCGGCGGAGCGCTCCGCCTGCGCCGCGTCGGCGAGGAGCGCGCCGGTGCTAGGCGCCGCGGAGATCGGGGCCGATCGGGGCGGAGATCCGGAGAAGCGCGATCGGGATCAGGAGCGGCGGCGCAGGGCGGCGAGCAGCACGAGGCCCAGGCCAAGGAGCGCGGCGCTGCCGGGCTCCGGAACCGCGACGTCCGGGAGGACGCGTGTGAAGTCGTCGTAGCGCAGGCAGTCCTGCGACGGGAGCGTCGGGCAGAGCGGCAGGAAGAGCGAGCCCAGATCGAGCATCGCGACCTCCGGCTCCTGCTCGGGGATCAGGGCGTCCTTGAAGACGATCTCCTGATCCGGCGTCCCAACCTGGTCGAGGACGATCGCCTCCGCGTCGTGGCGCGGGAAGCTCAGGGGCTCGGAGCCCTCGGGGGGCGCGGGCCCGCGTGCGCCGAGGCCGCCGTCGGCCGGGGGCTTGGCGCCGCGGAAGAGGCTCTCGAAGAAGAGCCGGTCGAGCTCGAGCGCCACCGGCGTAAAGACGAGCACCGGATCGCGCGGCGCCGGCAGCGGCTGGTGCTCGAAGGGACTCGGGGGCGCGTCGCTCGGCGCCTCGCCGGACATCACCCCCCCGACCTGGAGCGCGAGCTGCACGAGGCCCGGGGCGAAGACGCCGGCGCTCACCAGCAACGGAAAGAGCGCCGCGGCGGCGACGGCCACCCTCGCGCGACTGCGCTTCTCCGCTCCGGCCTGGACCGGCTGCTCGGCCATGGAGGACTCCTCGCTTGGGCCCTCCGGACCTATCGGGACAACCGGCCGCCGTCTTTACGGAACTCCGAGCAGAAGCCGCAGCCGCGCGGCCACCCGCTCGAGCTCGCGCAGCGGCTGGAAGCCCGACGCCGGCTCGGGGGAGCCGAGACGCCGGGCGGCGCCCCGGCGCTCGAGCTCCGCGTGCAGCCGCGGCAGATCCCGCGGGGGATGCACCCGCCCCTCCGCCACCAGCCGTGAGCAGAGGCGCTCGAGGCCCTGCTGGGGCCGGACGGTGCCCCGATCGTTGGCGCGGGGCGCCTGCGCAAGACGCGCCACCAGGCGCCGCGCCGCCTCCCGCGGTCCGCGGGGCTGGGAGCCCGCGGGGTGAATCGTAACCGGGCGACCGGTCGCACAGGCCTCCGCCAGCGCCCGCTCGGCTCCCCCCGGAACCACGAAGGCGTCGGCCAGGGCCAGGTGGGCGAGCCAGGCGTCGTCGCCGGCCTCGCCGCAGCGCTCGACGTGGGCGCCGTCGCCGAGGGCGGCGATGAGCGCCTCGGCCGCGGCGAGCCGGGCGCCGACGAGCGCGAAGAGGCTGCCGCCCGACTCGCGGGCGATCCGGCTGGCGTCGGCCGCCAGCCGACGCGCCTCGGCCCGCGTGAGCCGGAGCCCTAGCCCCGCAGCCAGCAGAGCGACGCGCGGCGCCGCGGTCGCCTCGAAGCGCTTGCGCCAGGCGGCGTCGGCGGCGGCGCGGCGATCGGGGTGGACGGGGGGCGCGAGCGGGCCGGCGGTCTCGAAGCGCCGGGGGTGCGGATAGAACCCGGCGGAGATCGGCGTCACGGCGAGGTCGAAGTCGTCGGCGCGCTCGCCGGCCTCCTCGCCGAGCAGCACCACCCGCGTCCTCCCACCCGTGCGCGCGCGCAGGCGGCGCGCCTGCTCAGCGCCGTCGCGCCCGCTCGCGAGCACGAGGTCCGGCCAGGGCGGCGCGGCCTCGACCGGCGGTGGCGCCGCGTGGGGCCAGCCGAGCCGCTCCACCAGCGCGCGTGCGGCGCCGGCTTCCGCGTCGCCGACGAGCCAGACCCGCGGCGGGCCCGACCCCGCGAAGCGGCCGCCGGCGTGGCGCAGCGGAGCGCCCTCGGGCCGCAGCACGAGCAGCTCCCAGTGCAGCTCGGGGCGCCGGCGAGAGGCCGCCTCGAGGTGCTCCGGCCAACGCTGCGCGGGCGCGAAGACCGAGACCGCGTGCGGGTCGGCGGGCCGGGCGGGCGGCGCGACCGCGACGAAGACGAAGCGGCCGGCGGCCGCGAAGATCTCGTCGAGTACCCACGGGAGGTCGTCCTCCGGCACCGCCTCGAGCCCGGGCCCGGCGACCACGCCGTCGCAGCCGGCGGCGGGTGCCGCGCCGAAGGGCGCGGTGCGCAAGAGCCTTGCGGCGCCGCAGCGGCGGGCGAGCTCGCGGGCCTCGTCCTCCACCGGGCCCGGCATCGCGCCCGGAGGGCGGCCGGTGCGCACGGCGGCCTCCGCCGAGAAGGCGGCGCTCGACCGCGCGCGCGTGAAGAGCTGGAAGCCCGCCTCGTCGGCGCCGCGCTCGAGGTCGTGCCAGAGCGGCGCCAGCGGATGGTCCTGGTACACGAAGCGCTCCGGGAAGGGACGCCAGGGCTGCGTGTGCAGCGTCGTGTAGTGCAGCAGGTGCGTGCGGCCGGCGCGGTACTCGTCGTCGCGCGCATTCCAATGCGGGTCGCAGCGGCCGAAGAGGCCCGGCGTCGCGACGGCACGGCGCAGCAGAGCCTTCTTCGAGCCGCGGCGCGCGGCGCCCTGGTTCCAGATCCCGAGCATCCGCTCGCAGTCGACGAGCATCACGGAAGACTCCCGCTGGGAGATCGCGAGGAAGCCGTGGTCCCCCATCTCGGCGTCGAAGAGCAGCGCCGGGTCCGAGAGGTAGATCTGGTCCTCGTCGTTGTAGAGTGCGCGACCGCGACCGCCGGCCCACTCGGGGATCGCGAAGCGGTATTGGGTGAAGCCGGTGGTCCACTCGCGCCGGTCGAAGCCCGCGATCTCCTTCATCAGGAAGATCTCGTAGACGCGCGTGGGATCCCGCACCTGCTCGATCGACCAGGCGAGCACGCGCTCGGGCCGGAACTGCGACGCCTCGGTGCCGAGGAAGATCCGCACCGGCGGCTTCCCGCTCGGCTCGTGTCCCGGACGCACGCCGAGCACGATCTTCTCGGGCGCCCTGCGCTCCCCCTGCTGCATGCCCACCCCCCGGGCCCGCGTGGGGCCTAGCGCGAGAGCAGATCCCGCGCGATCGCCGAGATCTGGATCTCGTCGGTGCCCGCGTAGATCTGGAGCACCTTCGCGTCGCGGCACAGCTGCTCGACCTGGTACTCGGCCATGTAGCCGTTGCCCCCGTGCACCTGCACGGCCTCGAGCGCCACCTCGATGGCGGCGCGCGCCGCGTAGAGCTTCATCGCAGACGCCTCGGCGAGCGTGGGCCGCCGGCCGCGCTCCGCCAGCTCGATGGTGCGGAAGACGAGGTTCTGGAGGTTCATGCGCGCCACCTCCATGCGCGCGAGCTTGTCCTGGATCAGCTGGAACTCGCCGATCGGGCGACCGAACTGCACGCGCTCCCGCGAATAGCGCACCGAGAGCTCGAGGCAGCGCTCGACGATCCCGAGCGCCATCGCGGCCACGCCGGCGCGTTCGATCGAGAAGGTGGCGCGCGCGCCCTCGCGAGACTCCTTCGCCCGCTCGTCCTCGCCGAGCAGCTGGTCGGTGCCGACGCGCACGTCGCGCAGGAAGAGCTCGCCCGTCGGCGACGAGTGCAGCCCCATCTTGCGCAGCGGTTTCGACTGCTCGAGGCCCGGCGTCCCCTTCTCGATCACGAAGGTGAGCACGCGGCGCGCGGCCGGCGCCACCTCCGCCTCCTCGAGCTTGCAGATGAAGACGATGATGTCGGCCCAGGGGCCGTTCGTGATGAAGGTCTTCGAGCCGTTCAGCAGGTAGCCGCCGCGGCCGTCGCGGCGCGCGCTGGACTTCATGCTCCCGAAGGCATCCGACCCGGAGCCAGGCTCCGTGAGCGCCCAGGCGCCGATCTTCTCCAAGGTCAGCAGCGGCAGCGCCCAGCGCTGCTTCTGCCGGATCGTCCCCTTCGCGAGGATCGCCGCCGGCGTGAGGCCCATGCTCACACCCATCGCGGTCACGAGGCCCGGACAGAAGCGACACAGCTCGATGATCGGGATCAGCTGCATCGCCACCGCGTCTCCGCGCGGCCCCCCGCCCTCCTCGCCCTCGGTCCGCGCGGCGGCCGTCGCGCGCTCGCGCGGCGCCTCCGCGGCGGCCTGCTCGCGCTCGATCTGGCGGCGGAAGCGCGTGCGCGCGATCTCGTCCATGCCGAAGCTGGCGACGAGCTTGCGCAGGATGTCGTACGGCGGCAGGTCTCCGTGCTCGAGCTCCTCGACGCGCGGCGCCACCTCCGCCTCGACGAAGCGGCGCACCGCGTCGCGAATCATCTGGTGCGGCTCGCTCCACTCGATCATCCGGGCACTCCTGTCGCGCGACGGGGGGCGGCGAGAGCGAAACTCTAGCCCGATCTGGGCCGATCTGGCCCGATCTACTCCGCTCGCTGGCCCGATCTACTCCGCTCGCTGGCGGCTCGCTGCGCGCTTCGCTTGCGCTCCCTGCGCGCTTCGCTTGCGCTTGCTGCGCGTCGGCCAGCCGCTCGGGCCCTCTCAGCCCGCGGCGGGCGCGCTGCGGAGCACGATCTCGCCGATCTCCGCCGGGGCGCGCAGCCGCATCGGCGGTCCCCAGAAGCCGGTGCCGCGGCTCACGTAGAGCACGGCCCCGTGGCGGCGGTAGAGGCCGGCAACGAACGGGATGGCGAGGCGGACCAGCCAGGCGAAGGGCCAGATCTGGCCACCGTGCGTGTGCCCCGAGAGCTGCAGGTCGATGCCGAGCGAGCACGCGCGCTTGAAGGTCGAGGGATCGTGCGCGAGCAGCACGGCGGGGCGCGCCGGGTCGCGCCCCGCGAGCGCGCGGTCGAGATCCTCGCCGCCGGCCTGCCCGACCAGGTCTCCTCGATGGTCGTCGACGCCGACGAGGTCGAAGGCGGCAGCGCCCGTGCCGATCGCCACGCGCTGGTTGCGCAGCACCCGGATGCCGAGGGCTGCGAGCGCCTCGCACCACGCCGTCGCGCCGGAGTAGTGGTCGTGGTTGCCCGTCACGAAGAAGACGCCGTGGCGCGCGCGCAGCGAGGCGAGCGGCGCCACCTCCGCGGCGAGCAGCGCGGCGTCGCCGTCCACGAGGTCCCCGGTAATCGCGACGAGATCCGGCGCCAGCGCGTCCACGCGGCGCACCAGATGCTCCGCGAATGTGCGTCCAAGGATCGGACCGAGGTGCACGTCGCTGATCTGCGCGATCCGGAAGCCGTCGAGCGCGCGCGGCCAGCGGGCGAGCTCGATCTCGATGCGCCGGTGGGCGGGAGGGCGCAGCGCCGTGCGCATGCCGAGGGCGCCGGCGACGAGCGCCACGCCGGCGACCGCCGCGGCGCGGATCCCCGCGGCCACGCCGGCCTCGCCCGGCCCCGCCGGCCCCGCCTGCGCCGCCTGCGCCGCGGCGCCGGCGAGCGCGAGCAGCGCGTCCGTGGCGAGCAGCTGCACGAGCAGCAGGAAGGCGAGTCCCATCCAGATCGACGCGGGCCACGCGACGAGCTGGGCGAGCGGGCGGCGGAAGCGCCGCTCCGCCACCGGCTGCAGCACGAGCGACGCGCCGAGCAGCGCGATCGCCGCGAGGCCGCCGGAGCGCCACGGCTCGGGGAGCCGCGGATCGAGCACGAGCCGCCGCGCGAGGTAGACGTGGATTCCCACCAGGAAGGCGGAGCCCAGCAGGAGGAAGAGGCCGATCAAGACTCGGCGGCGGCGCGGCGACACGGGAGCCTCGGTGGGTGACACCGCGGAGCATAGCCGAGCCGCGCGCCGCGCGCGGCGACGGCCTCCCGGTCGGCTCTCAGTCGATCATCTGCTGCTGGAGGTACAGCGAGTCGATGTACTCGCGCACCGCCTGGATGCGGCCCTCACGCAGCTCGAAGACGAGGCAGTGGTCCGTCTCGTAGCGGCGCCCGTTCAGCCCCTCGGAGCGGTGCGTCATCTCGACGACCACACAGTCGCCCGCCGCGACCACGTTGCGCGTCTCGAGGTCGTACTTCGACATGCCCGTCGTGAACAGGCCCTTGTCGACGGCGAAGTACTCGTCGAAGATCGCGCGCCGCCCGCGGAAGAGCCCCGGCCAGGGCATCGAGGGCGGCGTGGTCCAGGTCGCGTCCTCCGCGAAGGCCTCGTAGGCCGTCGCGTGGTCCCCGCGGCAGATGGCGTCGAGATAGCCCCGGACATGCTGGCGGTTCGCTTCGGTCGACATGGCGCTCCTCCGCGGCTCGGTCGCGGCGATGCTACCAGCCCCGCAGATCGATCGCCCCGCTCTCCAGCACCGGCTCGCCCTCAGCGCCGCCGCGGCGCCGAGGCCTGCAGCGCACGCTCGTAGAGGGCGTCGAGCTGCTTGCGCAGGGCGCCCTCGGCCTCCGAGAAGCGGAAGCCGAGGCCGCGCTGCGGCGTGCCGCGCGGGCCGAGATTCTGCGACACGACCTCGGCCAAGACCTCGAGGTCCTGCTCCGCCCCCGCGACGTGGACGCGCAGCGTCACGCGGGTTCCGATCTCGAGCAGGTGCTCGGTCGCGAGGAAGAGACCGCCCCGCGAGAGGTTCGTGATCAGCGCGTCGCCCAGCTGTCCCAGCGAGTCGAAGGAGGCCTTCAGCTGCGCCGGGACGCGCAGCGAGCCGCGCTGGTCAGCGCGGTCGTCGCCGTGGGCGCCCTGGAGCACCCGCCCGAGATGGCGCTTGAGGAGCGTCCAGCGCGTGAGCTCGACCGGGGTGAGCGCCTCGCGCGCGCGCTTGCGATCGAGGAACACGTACTCGCGGAAACGGGCCGCGATGTCGTCGCTCACCCGCGCGCCGGCTGCCTAGAGGTACGTGAGCCAGCGCTCGTACTTGCCCTCGCGCCCGGCGACCACGTCGAAGAACGCCGCCTGGAGGGCCTTCGTGACCGGCCCCCGGTTCCCCTGGCCGATCGCGCGCCGGTCGATCTCCCGGATCGGCGTCACCTCGGCGGCGGTGCCGGTCAGGAAGACCTCGTCGGCGATGTAGAGCTCGTCGCGGGTGATGCTCGTCTCGTGGACCGGGATGCCCTCGTCGCGCGCGATCTCCATCACCGTCGCGCGGGTGATCCCGGCCAGCACCGTGTGCAGCGGCGGCGTGCGCAGCACGCCCCCGGAGACGACGAAGATGTTCTCGCCGCTCGCCTCCGCCACCAGCCCCTGCGAGTCGAGCAGGATGGCCTCGTCGTAGCCGTCGAGCAGCGCCTCGCGCTTGGCGAGGATCGAGTTCACGTAGTCGCCGCAGGTCTTGCCCTTGGTCATCTTCGCGTTCACGAAGTGCCGGCTGAAGCTCGAGACCTTGGCGCGGATGCCGCGCTCGAGCCCCTCCTCGCCGAGATACTTGCCCCACGGCCAGGCGACCACGGCCACGCGGATGGGATTGCCGCCGGGATTGAGCCCCATCTCGCCGTCCCCGACGAACGCGATCGGGCGGATGTAGCCCGCCTCGAGGTGGTTGCGGCGCATCGCCTCGAGGCAGGCCGCCTCGATCTCGTGGCGCGAGAAGGGAATCTGCATCAGGTTGATGTGCGCCGAGTCGAAGAGCCGCCGCACGTGGTCGCCGAGCCGGAACACCGCCGAGCGGTCGTCGGCCGTCCGGTAGCAGCGAATGCCCTCGAAGACGCCGAGCCCGTAGTGGAGCGTATGGGTGAGGATGTGGACCCGGGCGGCGTCCCAGTCGACGAACTCACCGTCGAGCCAGATCGCCTCGCCCGTGATCCGCTTCGATGCGGCCATCGCTGCCTCCGCCGGCGTTCACCGGCGCAGCATCCGCGCGATGAAGCCTCTCTCTTTCTCGCGCCGCATGTTGAGGAGCCGGAGCTCCCGGAGCGCCTCGACGCAGTCGGGCTGGATGTGAAGGGCGCGCGCGAACATCTTCATCGCGGCCTCGGGGCGCCCGATGGCGTTGCAGATGCGACCCATGAAGAGGTAGGGCTTCTCGCGGTCGCTCGCCAGCTTGATGCCCCGCTTGACGTGGGTGATCGCCTCCTCCGCGCGTTTCAGGTCGTCCGGTCGCGAGCAGTGGAGCGTCCAGCCGAGGTGGGCGTGGTATTCGCCCTCCTCCGGGAAGAGCTCGATCGCCTCCCGGAAATGGGCGAGCGCCGCTTCGTAGTCGCTCTGGCGCAGCGCCGCCTTGCCCTTCTGGAAGCGCAGCTCCGCCTCGACGGCCCGCCGCCCCTCGTCGCGCTGGGCGGCCTCCCGGCCGGCGCGCCGTCGCGCCAGCACCTGCTCCTGGCGGCGCCGCGGATCCGCAAGCACCTGGAAGGCCGCTTCGACGCGCTGGAAGACCTGCTCGGCGAGCTCCAGCACGGCGGAGTTCGAGGCGCCGACGCGGTCGGGGTGCGTGAGCTTGCACAGCCGCTCGTAGGCGACCCGGACCTCGTCCTCGGTCGCGTTCTCCGCGACGCCGAGCAGCTCGAAGGGGTCCTGGCCCTCGCTGCGCTGGGCGAGTTCGGCGAGCTCCACGCCCATGCGCTCCTCGTCGGGATCCCGGCGCGGCGCCGTCCGGATCACCTCCCGCCGCGCGGCAATCGGCCGCGCGGAGGCAGCGACGCCTGGCGCGCGCATCGTGAGGAGCCCGGTGGCGAGCAGCGCGTAGAGGCAGCGGCGGCGGTCCTCGTTCTGTCCGAGCGCCTGTTGCACGAAGAGCCCGTCGATCTCCTCGACCCAGGCGCGCAGCTCGGGCTCGAGGTCCATCTCCTGGAAGCGGTAGAAGGCGCTCTCGGCGCGCGCGAGGGCGCGGTCGGCGCGCCGGCCGAGCGCGGCGTCGATGTGGGCGAGCGGCGTGCAGCCGCGGACGCCGCGCAGGATCAGGTTTGCGGTTCCGTTCGCGCTCGCGAGACCGTTCGACTTCTGGAGCCGGCCGCCTCGCTCGAAGCGGAACTCGCCCTCCTCCCACGCAAAGATCTCGAAGAACTTGTCCTCGGCCTGCTGCCGCAGCGCCTCCGACACCTCGGGCTCCGAGAGCGCCGACATCGCGACGAGGACCTCGCCCTGGAGGCGGCCGCCGCCCATACGGTGGCGCGACTCCTCGAACACCTCGCGGCTGATGCGGCCCGTGCGCACCAGCAGGCTCCCGAGGCACTCGCTCACGAGGTTCGAGCGCACGCCGGTGGCCTGGCCATTGCGCAGCTGCACCCACTTGCGCGTGCGATCGCGCGTCAGATGCAGGATCCCGTCCGCGCGCAGGCCGTGGAGGTGGTGCAGGAGGAACGGGAAGGGCATCCGATCGAGGCGGCCGGACACGCCCTCGCCCGCGCCCTCGGCCCGCGCCAGAGCCTGCCCCGACTTCGCGAGCACGTCGTTCACCACCGCGATCAGGCGGCGCAGCGCGACGGGCTTCGTCAGCACGCAAGCCGCCTCGAGCTCGCCGGCGCGCAGCGTCTCGTCGGCGAGTGGCGGGCGGTCGCAGAGCAGCACCACCGGGATCCCCCGCCCTGCGGTGGGGAGCTCCCGGATCGCCTCGAGCGGCGCGAGGCCTGCCCCCTGGCTCAGGTCCACCGAGAGCAGGACCAGGTCCGGCGGCTCCTCGGCCGCGAGCGCGAGGGCTCGCACCGCCTCCGACGCCTCGACGACCCGGTGCCCCTGCTCCCGCAGCGCCCGCGTAAGGAGCTGGCAGAGGACCGGATCACTCTCGATGCACAGCACGCTTGCCGCCACGGGTACCCCCTCGGGTGGGTATCGTCCCGCTGCCCCCGCCGCCTTGATGGGAAAAACACCCGATTTGGGTCGAGTCGGGTAGGTCGGGCTCGGACAGCTCCCTCCGGGGAGTCCCGGAGCGGCGGCTCAGGCGCCGAGCTTCCTCGCCAGGAGATCGCGGACGGGCCCCGCGCTGGCCTTCCCACCCGTGCGCCGCATCACCTGGCCCATCAGGAAGTTCAGCACCTTGGCCTCGCCGGCACGGAAGCGGGCCACGTGCTCGGGAAATTCGGCGAGCACGGCGTCCACGGCGGCCTCTAGCTCACCCGCATCGGAGACCGCCTCGAGGCCGCGCTCGCGCACCCAGGCGAGTGGGTCCCCGCCGCGCTCGGCGAGCGCCGCCAGAACCTCGCGCGCGCCCTGGGGCGTGATGCGCCCGGCGTCGAGCAGCGCCAGCAGGCTCGCCATTGCGTCGGGCGCCAGCGCCGAGCCCTCGAGCTCGATCCCGCCCTCGGCCAGCACCTGCCGCACGTCGCGCAGGAGCCACTTGGCCACGCTGCGCGCGTCGCCGTGGCGGGCCGTGGCGGCCTCGAAGAAATCCGCGAGGGCGCGGCTCTCGCAGAGCAGCTGCGCCTCGCGCTCCGGCAGCGCGTACTGCGCCTGGAAGCGCTCGAGCTTGCGCGGCGCGAGCTCCGGCAGCTGCGCCCGGACCTCCTCGATGCGCTCGGCCGAGAGCTGGAGCGGCACGAGATCGGGGTCCGGGAAGTAGCGGTAGTCGTCGGCGTTCTCCTTGAGGCGGAGCACGCGCGTGCGGCGCGTCTGCGGGTCGTAGGCGAGCGTCGCCTGCTGCACCGCGGCGCCGGCCTCGAGAATCCTCGCCTGGCGCGCGATCTCGGCCTCGAGCGCGGCCTCGACAAAGCGGAAGGAGTTCAGGTTCTTGAGCTCGGTGCGCGTCCCGAGGCGCGTCTCTCCGACGCGCCGGAGCGAAACGTTGGCGTCGCAGCGGAACATCCCCTTCTCGAGGTCCGCGTCGGAGACGTCGATCGAGCGCAGGAGCGAGCGCAGCGTGCGCAGATACGCCGCGGCCTCGGCGGGAGAGCGCAGATCGGGCTCCGAGACGATCTCGAGCAGGGGGACGCCCGCGCGGTTGAGGTCCACGTGCGTGGCGCTGCCCGCGATCGTCGGGTCGTGAATCGACTTGCCGGCGTCCTCCTCCATGTGGATGCGCGTGAGGCGCACGCGGCGCGTCCGCACCTCGCCGCCGGGCTCCTCGACCGGGACGTCGATGGCGCCGCCCGTCGCGAGCGGCTCCTCGTACTGCGAAATCTGGTAGCCCTTCGGCAGGTCGGGGTAGAAGTAATTCTTGCGCGCGAAGACGGAGCGCTCGTGCACCCGGCAGCCCGTCGCGAGCGCGGTGCGGATCGCGAGCTCCACGGCGCGCCGGTTCAGCACCG
>Ga0315290_10002543_pt1 | contig 12869 bp, 6 predicted proteins | sample YL17G12_0_MG_FD_203627 | JGI IMG/M metagenome (GOLD analysis project Ga0315290, IMG submission 203627) | Sediment microbial communities from Yellowstone Lake, YNP, Wyoming, USA - YL17G12_0 | ecosystem: Environmental > Aquatic > Freshwater > Lake > Sediment | place: USA: Wyoming | collected... | reverse complement strand
CTCGCCCTTGCCGGCGCGGTTGTGTTCGGCACCCTCTCAACTTCATCCTGGTCAACGGGTCCCATGACGCCACAGGCTTCGCCACCGGCCGCCGTTCGCACAAACCCGCTATTAGCGCCGAGCACGCTGCCATTTGGCGCGCCGCCGTTCGACAAGATTCAGGACGGAGACTTCCCGCCGGCGTTCGAGGCCGGCATGAAGAGCCAACTGGAGGAGATCGCCGCGATCGCTGACAACCCCGTGGCCCCCACGCTCGACAACACGCTCGCCGCGCTCGAGAGGAGCGGACAGTTGCTCGGGCGCGTCGGCCTCGCATTCAACGGGCTCACCTCCGCCAACACGAATCCCGCGCTGCAGAAGATCCAGCAGGAGGTCGCGCCGAAACTCGCGGCCCACGACGACGCGATCTTTCTCAACGAGAAGCTGTTCGCACGGGTTGAAGCGATCTACCGCCAGCGCGACGCGTTGAAGCTCGACCGCGAGTCGCGTCACCTTGTCGAGTACTACCTGCAGCGCTTCGTTCGCGCCGGCGCGCGACTGTCGGACGCCGACAAGACGAAGCTCAAGGCCCTGAACGAGCAGGACGCCGCGTTGAGCGCCAAGTACATGACTCTGCTGCTCGCCGCGGCGAAAGAAGCCGCGTTGGTGGTAGGTGACGTCACGGAGCTGGCCGGTCTGTCAAAGGACGAGATCGATGCGGCGGCCCTGGCAGCCAAGTCGAGGGGCCTCGACGGCAAGTGGCTGATCCCGGTGGTCAACACGACGCAGCAACCGATGCTGGCGTCGCTCACGAACCGCGCCACCCGCGAGAAGCTCTTTCGCGCATCGTGGACGCGGACCGAACGCGGCGACGCGAACGATACTCGCAAGGCGATCGCCACCCTGGCTGATCTGAGGGCCCGCAAGGCTGGCTTGCTTGGTTTTCCGAACTACGCGGCCTGGGTGCTCGAAGATCAGATGGCGAAGACGCCCTCGACGGTCGAACAGTTCCTCGCGCGGCTGATTCCTCCGGCCACCACACTTGCCCGCATCGAAACCATCAACATCCAGAAACTCCTCCACGAACAGGGTGGCGCTCCGCTGGCACCCTGGGACTGGGACTTCTACGCCGAGCAGGTTCGCAAAGCCAAGTACGACCTCGACAACGCGGCCCTCGCGCCGTATTTCGAACTCGACCGCGTGCTTCGGGACGGTGCGTTCTACGCGGCGCACGAACTCTACGGCCTGACGTTCAAGGAGCGGCACGACCTCCCGGTCTACCACCCGGACGTGCGCGTGTTCGACGTCATCGACCGTGACGGCACGCCGATCGCGCTCTTTTATGGCGACTACTTCGCGCGCGACAACAAGAACGGCGGGGCGTGGATGGGCAACTTCGTGACCCAGTCGAAGCTGCTGGGCGCGAACCCCGTGGTCTTCAACGTGGCGAACTTCGCGAAGCCCGCACCCGGCCAGCCCACGCTCCTCTCCCTCGATGACGTCTCGACGATCTTCCACGAGCTCGGGCACGCCCTGCACGGGATCTTCGCAAACCAGCAGTATCCGAGCCTCTCGGGGACGGCGGTGGCGCGCGACTTCGTCGAGCTGCCGTCGCAGTTCAATGAACACTGGGCGCTCGAGCCCAGCGTGCTGGCGCACTACGCCGTGCACAACAAGACCGGCGCGCCCATGCCGCAGGAGCTCGCGGACAAGATCAGGAAGGCCGCCACCTTCAATCAGGGCTACAGCCTCACCGAGATCCTCGAAGCCGCCCAGCTCGACATGAGGTGGCATTCGTTGCCCGCGGGGTCGCCGGAACAGGCGGTGGACACTTTTGAGGCAGCATCCCTGAAGGAAGCCGGCCTCGACCTGCCGATGGTTCCGCCGCGCTATCGATCCAGCTACTTCCTTCACGTCTGGGCGAACGGCTACGCCGCCGGGTACTACGCGTATCTATGGGCGGAGATGCTCGACAACGACGCGTTCGCGTGGTTCAAGGAACACGGCGGATTGACGCGGGCGAACGGGGACCGGTTCCGCGACATGATCCTGTCGCAGGGCAACACCGGGGATTACGCAACGATGTATCGCGAGTTCCGAGGGAAGGATCCGAGCATCGAGCCGATGCTCCAGAAGCGCGGGATTGGAAAGCAGTAGATGTTGGGGTCTGACCCCGGTCACTTACGCCGCGGTCATGCTGAACAACGGCGTGACGCACATCGCGACCTTCGATCAGGGATTCGACTCGGTGCCTGGCGTCACACGTGTCGAGATGGCATGAACGCGTTCGGGGTCGTCTGGGGTGCTGATTCTGGATATGCTCGCGTTGGGGCCCCGCGCTTCACCGGCGATATCGACGTGTTCGTGAAGCCGACGCAGGCCAATGTCGAACGTCTCCTCGTCGTTCTCAAGACGTTCGGGTTTCCCGTCACAGAACTGCGGGCTGCCGATCTTGTTGCTCCGACGCGGATCCTGCAGATGGGCATCGAGCCCGTCAAGGTTCACGTGATGAGCCACATCGACGGTGTCACGTGGGACGAAGCGTGGGTGGGACGCGAGGTCGGCCGCTGCGGTTCATATGACCTGCCGTTTATCGGCCGGCGCGAGTTCGTTCAAAACGAGCAGGCATCCGGGCGCCTCAAGGACCTCGCCGACATCGACGCGCTGCGCGGTGGGAACGTCCGGAGGAGCATAGGCGGAGGCCGCGTCCTGGAGGCCCGTTCTTCCGCCTCAGCGCAGGGCTCCGGCGGCCCGCCGCAGAGTTGGCGGGCGAGCCAGACCGCGAGACGCGCGGCAGGAACGGGGGAACTGAGGTGGCATCCGTGCTGGTTGCGGGCTATCTCGGCGTCAAGCTTGATGGCGACATCGAGAAAGGTCTCGCCACGCGCTTCAATGTCGTCGGATACCCGACGATGATCGTGCTTGGTCCCGACGGTAAGGAAGTGGGACGCGCGGTCGGCTACCAGTCGTCAAAACAGATCCTGACGCTCGTCGGCACCACGCGCTAGCCGAACCTGAATGCCGGGGCTCAAGCCCCGGCCTCCAGTGCGGGGCCACGGCTTCAACAAAGGGCTTCAGACCTTCGCGCGTGCGAGGCCAAGTGCCCCTATAATCGGACCGTCACGAAGGAGGCACTGATGAGAGCAAGGCATGTTGGCTCGGTGATCCTGGCGGTTGTGATTCTGGCGGCGGGGATCTCGGCGTCGAGCGGTGGGGCGCAGACACCCGCCGGTCAGAAGCCGCAGGTCGTATCCCCGCTCGGCAAACAGTTCTTCGCGAAGGCCGATGCCGACGGGGCCATTGCGAAGGCCGACGCCGCGCTCGCCGCGGAACCGAACAATCTCGATCTGCTCGTTGCCGCGGCCCGCGCCCGCGACACGGCTCTGCAATTCGACGCGTCGATTGCGATGTACACGAAGGCCATCGGCCTGGCGCCCAATGACGTGCGCGCCTACCGATTCCGCGGGCACCGCTACATCTCGACCCGGAAATTCGATCTCGCCATCAAGGACCTCGAGCGCGCGATCGCCCTGGCGCCTTCGAGCTACGACGTGGCCTATCACCTCGGGCTCGCGTACTTCATGACCGCTCAGTTCCCGGCGGCGGCGACGACCTACCGCGCGTGTCTTGAACGCAAGACGCCCGGACCCGCGCTGCCGGCCGGATGGCGCGACTGCGCAGCGCTGTCCGGTGGTGCCGCGCCTGCTGCGAGCGGCGGGGCGGCTGCGGCGGGCGGCGGGGCGGCTGCCGCGAGTGGTGGGGCGGGTGCCGCAGGGGGAAGGGCGGCTGCGGCGGGCGGCGGGGCTGCGGCCTCCGCGGCCCAGGCACCAGACGACGACTCGCGGATGGGCGTCAGCGACTGGCTGTATCGCTCATACCGCCGGGCCGGGCGGGCCGAGGAGGCGATGGTCCTGCTCTCCGGCATCCGCGACGGCCTCACGGTGAAGGAGAACGAGGCGTACTACCGGGCGCTGCTCTTCTACAAAGGCGTGGGCACCGAGGCGCAGGTGCTGCCGGCCGAGGCGTTCAAAGAGAACACCGGCGTCAGCGTCGGATACGGTCTCGCCAACTACTATCTCGCAGAGGGACAGACCGTGAAGGCCTGCGCGCTCATGCGCCGGCTCGTCCAGGACGACGCGCACTGGAACGCGTTCGGTTACATCGGGGCCGAAACGGAACTGACGCGCGCGAACGGGCCGTGCGTGGCTCAGGCGAAGTAGCCGATTCGCCGGGGGCTGAAGGCCTGGCGCCTCAGTCGCCAGGCCGCCGGCCACGCCTTCGGTCTACTTCGCCTTCGCTGTAGGCGCTGCCGGCTTCGGCAGGAAGTTCTCCATCACCCAGACCTCGGTGATTACGTTCCGCGTGCTCGTGGCGATCCGGCGGCCGTCTGGATGCAGTCGCAGCGACGACAACCCGTCGACGATCAGCTCCATTGGCTGCGGCACTCCGCCCTCGGCTGCGACACGCCACGCCTGCACACGGGGCGGTCTCCTAGCCGTGTCTCTGAGGTTCTTCCCGAAGACCACGTAACGGCCGTCCGGCGTCCACGACGGCGAAACCCGATAATTGGCCTCTTCGTCGTCGATTCTGACAAGCTCACGGGCTTCCCCTCCGGCGGCGGGCATGACGAGCAGCACCTGGGATCTGCCTTCCCGAACTCCAGCGACCAGCCGCTGGCCATCGGGAGCAACCGACACCGAATTGAGTCCCTTCTTCGCGACGAGTTCCGTCTCCTGGCCGGACTGCACATCGCGGGCCAGGAGTTGATTCCGGCCCTGGCTCCCATCTGAGAGGAGATTGAGATTGATGTAGAAAGCGGTCTTGCCATCCGGAGAGAGATCGAAGGGCGGAGATCCGCCGACTTTCACGGGAAACGGCATCAAAGAGGTTACCTGCCCCGTTTGAACGTCAATTCGTGTCAAGCTTTTGCGCCCGTTGTACGCTGCGCTGTCGGATCCCTTCCCGGGCTCGAACCCGGGGACAACGATCGCTCTTCCATCCGGCGCCCAGCGGAGGTCGGTCCCGAGTCTTCTCCCGCCGACCTGAAACTCTCGCTCCTCACCTGTGTCGATGGAGCGGACCATGATGACAGCCTGGCTCGGCTCGCGGGCGCGAATGTACGCGAGGGATCGTCCATCAGGCGACCAATCCGGGGCCCGCGTGATGCCAACCCACCGCCGGGATGCCGGCTGCGGAGGAGAGACCACCTTCCCGCTGGCCGGGTCGAGCTCCGCAATCTGGACATCCCCTACACTGTTGGCGACGGCGTAATAGAAGGCACCGGAGCGGGTGAACCCCAGGAAAGCACCACTGAAGTCCTTCTTGACCAACGTTGGTTCGCCCTCCGCCTTCCCGTCGGCCACTGTGATCAGCCACGCGTCTGGTGATCCCGAACGTTCGCTCGAGAACAGGATGTGCTTCCCGTCCGGAGCCCAGCCCATCACGCTGTGGTTTGACGGGTCCGGAATGAGCGGGAATTCCCGCCCCGCGGCCACGTCGAACAGAGAGATGTTCTCCCTGAGCGCGTACGCAAGATACCGTCCATCAGGTGAAAACACCGCTCTCGGTGCGTCCTTCCCCGATGCCGTTATCAATCGTGCGGACCCGTCTGCGGGGCGCACCAACATCAGCTCAGTGGGTCCGTCGGTCTTGCTGAAGTACGTAAGGATGTGCATGCCGTCGGGTGACCACGCGATGGGCCAGATGTAGGAGAGGTGCTCTCTGTCGCTGTACACCACTCTCGGCTTCACGCCGTCGATCTCAACGATCCGGAGATCGTAAAAGCCGTCTTTGTTGTTCCAGTTGTAGGCAATCTGCCTGCTGTCGGGCGAGACAATCGAAAACTCCGCGTACTCGCCCGAGGGCCACCACGCACCCTTCCGGGTGATGCGCCGGTTCTCGCCGGTGGTCAGGTCATGGATGGCGAGGTCGCCGGTTTCCCAATCGGTGAACGAAAGGAAGCGACCGTGAGGCGACACCTGACCCATGGCATCCGCCTCAGGACCGGTCCAGATGCGTCTCACCGTTATGGTTGACGCACCTGTGCCGGAGGCTCCCGCAAGCGCAGCCAGCTTGGTGCGGGCCTCGGCGGCCACCGCAGTCTGATCGCCGAACTCCTTCACTATCTGCTCGTACGCCTTGCGCGCCTCTCGAGTGTCCGTGTCGCCGAGCTTCTCGTAGCACTGGCCCATGCGCAGCAGCGCCTTGGCAGCCACGGCGCGGTCGCTCGCCTGCGCGAGTGTGCGGTACAGCTCGATGGCCGTCTTCAGGTCGCCGTCGACCACTTCCTTCTTGATCGCGGCTTCGAGCCGGGCGCCCGCGCTCGGCTGCGCGCCGGCGCCAGCCTGTGCGCCAGGCACCTGCCGATCCCGAACCACGCCGGCCGCCACAACCACGCCGGCCGCCATCCCCGCCAGGAGCACCACCATCCACAGTCGCTTCATGGTCTTCCTCCTGGTGCCCAAGATACGGCGGCCGTGTCTGCCTGCCATCCGGCTATTGTCCAGCTTCTGTGTGAAATCAATGCTTCGGCTATTTCGTCTTGCCCGGCAGTGCTGGCAGGGCGTTCTCGACCAGCCAGTATTCATAGCCGTAGTCAATAGACCTGGCAAAGACGATCCGTTTTCCATCCGGAGAGAACTCCGGACGCTGGCCTTTGATGTTCATCTGGACCGGTGCGCCGCCGTCGGCCAGGATCTTGTAGAGATCGAAGTCCATGTCCTTGATTCGCTTCTCGAACACGATCCACTTTCCGTCGGGAGTCCAGGCAAGGGCGTATTCTCCTCCCAGCGTGATCTGCTTGCGCGAGCCTCCATCCACGTCCATCGTCCAGACCGAATACATGCCGGCCTTCTCGTACTGCGCGTAGTCGAACACGATGTAGGCAATGCGCTTTCCATCGGGAGACAGGCGACAATCCATGTACTGGATTCCCTTCTTGTCTGCCGGAATCAGGATGCGCGACTCCCCGCCGCCGAGCGCCACGCCAATGCCCGACGTCACTTCTTTCAAGTAGTCGTCGGCGGTGGCGAACTTCGGCGGGTCGATCGCAAATGCCGAGCACTGGCCCCGGCCGTCCGGCCAGAAACTGGGGCCATCTGTGCTTCCACCCGGCTTGGGCGTGATGTCCCTGGGCTCTCCGCCTCTTGCCGGGATCTCCATGATGGCGCGTCCCGAGTTGGTCTCGAACAGCAGTGTCTCTCCATCCCTGGACCAGGCGAAACGGCCGACTTCTCTATCGCTCACCAGCCTGGGCGGGGCTCCGGCCGACGGTACGGTCCAGAGTTGGTACCGGTTCATGGGCTTCCGGTAGTCGGAGCGAAACGCGATCGTGTCTCCGTTCGGGGACCACGTCGGCCTCGCGTTGAACGCGTCGAACTGCGACAACTGAATCTCTCCGGTCCCGTCGGCATTGGCGGCGAAGATGTGGTCGGTCCGAAAGGTGGCGGCGACGCCCACGCGGGAGCCGCTCGTCCAATCGGCGACCACGACGTGCCCCTCCTTGGCGATCGGCACCGGCGTGCCCTCCGGCTGGCCCGTGGAGGAGATCTTGATCGCCCAGATCTGAGGGTTCTCGGTGCCGGTGGACGTGTAGGCGAGCCAGCGGCCGTCAGGCGACCAGCGCGGCTTCTTCTCCGTGGCCGGCGTGGCGGTGACGCGAACGGGGCCCTGTCCCGTGACGGGGACGACATAGATGTCTGCATTGCCGTTCTGGATCGCCGAGTAGGCGATCCAACGGCCATCCGGCGACAGGGTCATTGCTGCGTGCTGTTTGGCCTCGTCGGGATTCGGGTACGTGAGGACCGGCTCCGACGTTCCGCCCGCGGCCGCAACGGCAAATAGCCCTTTCGAGGGGATATGGAAGACCACCTTCCTGGAGTCTGGCGTCCAGCCGGTGGGCACGATGCCAGCCGTGTTGTCTGCCGGGCCCGGTGTGAAGAGCGTTCTGACTGGGCCCCCGTCGACCGACACGACTTTGATCTCGCGGTCCCGGTCGGCGAACGCGATCCACCGGCTGTCGGGAGACCAAGCCTGGTCCGCACTCACCGTCACCTGTGTGGTCAGACGGACCTCCTTGCCGCTGGCCACGTCTCTGGTCCAGAGGTCGCGCGAGGAGAGTTCCGAGCGGACCAGGACCAGCCGTTTTCCGTCTGGGGATAGTGAAGCGGCGTACGTCCTGCCCGAGTAGATCTTGGTGAGCGTGAACCCGTTTCCCGTTCCCGCGCCCGCCGATGTCGTCCTCTTGAGACGGGACAGCTTCTCTTTCGCCAGGCCCACCAGGTCGGCCTGCGTGGCGAAGTCGCGGATCACCTTCTGGTACGCGTCGTAGGCCTCGTCGCGCCCGAGTTTCTCGTAGCACATCGCCATGCGAAGCTGGGCCTTGCCCGCCAGCGGCGCATCGGTCGATCCGGTGACGACTCTCTGGAACAATGGGATGGCGGCTTCGAGGTCTCCCTTGACGTCCTGCAGATGGACGGCCCTGTTGAACAGGTCCGACGGGTCCTGGGCCGCCGCCCCAACGCCCGACAGCATCAACGCCAGCGCAACGATGAGCATCCGTTTCATAGGGCCTCCCTCTTCCGATTCACGGAATCGTGACAACTGCCAGTGTGGAAGAGGCCGTGTCGAAAGTCGCAAACTCTGTGTCAAGACTTGTGAAACCTCTAATCCAGGAACTTGTAGCCGACACCATGGATGGTGATGATGTGCCTGGGAGTCCCGGGATTGTCTTCGACCTTCTGCCGCAGTTTGGCGACGTGCGTGTCCACGGTGCGGCTGACCGACGAGCTGTCGTATCCCCAGACGGTGTCGAGTAGTTCGTCGCGCGAGACGACCTCGCCCCGGCGCTTGGCGAAATGCCTGAGCATGTCGTATTCGCGCGGAGAGAGCGTGAGGGGGTTGCCGTTCTTCGACGCGGCATGTTTGGAGAAATCCACGACCACCGTTCCAAAGTGCAGTGTCGCCGCGTCGCCGCTTTCGGGACTTGCCCGCCTGAGGACCGTCTTGATCCGCGCCATCAGTTCGAGCACGCTAAATGGTTTGGTCACGTAATCATCCGCCCCGAGTTCGAGACCCAGGACCACGTCGGCCTCCTGGCTTCTTGCCGTCAGCATGATGATGGGAACGTCGGGGATGTCCTTCTTCAACCGCTTGCAGACCTCATACCCGTCCCGCTTGGGCAGCATCAGGTCGAGGATGACCAGGTCCGGATGCAGTTCAATCGCCTTGCGGCATCCCTCTTCTCCGTCGTACGCGGCCGACACGCGATAGCCCCTGGCTTCGAGGTTGAACTGCAGCCCCGCCACCATGGCCTTCTCGTCTTCGATAATCAGGATCCTCGCTTCGGGTTGATCCGGCATGTGCAACTCCCGCCCGCGTGAGAAAGGCCCCACTACGTCTGGATCGGAATTCGGATAGTGAACCGGCTCCCCCGGCCTGCGTCGCTGGCCACGTCGACTCGGCCGCCGTGCACCTCGGCGATGTGCTTGACCAGCGTCAGGCCCAGGCCGCTGCCCGGTGTCTCTCGGGTGGCCGTGGCTGGCGCGCGGTAGAACTTGTCGAAGATCTTCCCCTGTTCGTCCTTCGGGATGCCGACGCCCCGATCCTCGACCGACAGGCACATCTGACGGTCCTCGCGATCGACAGTGACGCGAATCTCTCTGCTGTCGCCAGAATACTTGGTGGCGTTGTCCAGCAGATTCAAGAGCGCCTCCGCGATGGCATCGGGATCAATGCGCCCCACGATTGGCGTCGAAGACAACCGGGAGTCGATGGCGAATCCGCGATCGCGGATCTGATCCCTGTAGATGTCCAGCGTATGCCGGACCACGTCCACCACGTCGGCCTCGCGGAAATGGTATTGCTTGACGCCGGCCTCGATCCTCGAGAAATCGAGCACCCGATCGACCATGTGCGTCAGCCTCTCGCTCTCCGCCCGGATGATGCTGTAGAACTCCCGGCGCTTCTCCTCTTCCAGCACGATGCCGCTCTCGAGCGTCTCGCCGTACATGCGGATGAGCGCCAGCGGCGTCTTGAACTCATGGGACACGTTGGAGACGAATTCCGACTTCAGGCGGGAGATGGCCACTTCGTGGGCGGCGGCGCGCACCGTCAGGAAGATGCCGAGCACCATGACCAGCAGGGTGCCAACCAGAAACGCCAGATACGTCGCTTTCTCGCGGCGGATCAGTTGATCAATCGATCCCCCGTTGGCGTGAAACAACCCCACGGTCAGGAAGGGCAGTCGGTCCGAGAAACGCTCGGTCACAAGCAGCGCCGCGGATAGCGGATTGGGCTGCGTGAAGCGGGTCGCGCCGGCGTCGTCCAGAATCGCCACCCGCACATCCACTCCCCGATCCACCGTGTCGAGGACCCGGGGAACCACGGTACGCAGGATCTCGTCGGGGTCCAACTCGTAGCCGAGCATCCAGTCGTCCGACGCCAGCGCAGCCCGGCCGAGTCTGACGAAGCTGAACTGCGCAGGCATCCCCTCGCGTGTCGCCGCGACATGCGCAACAGACGTTGTCGCTTTCGGGCGGATGTCGGGCAGCAGCGTGGCGTAAATCCACTTCACCCGACGGACCGTCTGGAGCAGCGCCGCCCCCCTCTGGTCGGGCGCGTCGGGCCGGCCGGCGTTCGGCGTCGCGCGATCGCCGCCCTGCTGACGTGCGTACGCGTCAAGCTCGCGGCTGGTCTGCTCCAGGTAATACGTGCTCTCGCTGCCGGGGACGTCCCACGGGAACGCGACCAGTCTTTCGTGCATCCGCTGGAGTGCGGCGATCCGTCCCTTCTCGTCCCGTGCCGCAGCGCAGCCGTCGGCGATCTGGGAGAGCGCCACCACGAAGGTCGGAACCGCTCCCATGATGGCGCCCGGTTCTGCCAGGGACAGCAACTGACGGTAGTCCTGGATCCCGCTCGCGTAGCTGCCCATCTTGAAGCGGCAGCGGCCCGTGCAGGCAAGAAGCGAGGCGCGCTCGTCGGTTGACCGAACCTTGTCGAGCGCCTGGGAGTAGAGGGCCAGCGCCTCCGCGAAGTCCTTGCGCGCGAACTCGGCGGCCTCCGCGCGTGCAAACAGATCGGCCGCCGAAGTAGACAAGAACAAGGGCCTGCTTCGGGCCTGGACCCACCCGAGGGAAACCGTCGGCGTGACGAGCGCGCCGGCCGGGCTGACCAGGAAGGGGAGCTTCAGCCAGGGGCGCTCCGCTCTGAGCTTCTGCAGTTGCTGTCTCGACGCGCTCAGGCTCTCAAGGTCGGCGCCGGATTGACCGAGCGAACCGGCCACCTGCTGTTCCAGTCGTGCAATCTCCTGCTCGATCCGATCGCGCACCAGGCTGAGGGTGCCGCGATAGCCGGCTTCGAGCTGCCTGGCCCGGTCGTTAACCGAGCCGAGACCGATGTAGCTGAGGACCGCGCCCGGGAGAAGGATCAGGACAATGGCGGTCAGGAGGATCTTGATGACCGGCGGAGCGTCCCGGATTCTCAGCATCGCGTCAAGAGTAGCCCCGCGCGCCCGAAACGCGCCCAAGGAATTGTGAAAGTATTTGAAAACCAGGGATGCCGCCGGAACGTCCGTCATGACATATTCATGACACTAGCCAGCCGACTCGTGCCCAGAATCTGAACGGAGTTGCCAGAGCGATGAAGATCGACGGTCACCGGAAGCAGATCCTGCTCTTTCTCTCTGCTGTGCTTGTGCCGGCGGTCATTCTGGTGGCCCTGACGCTGCGGATCGTCCGGCAGGAGCGTGAACTTACCGAGAAACGCGTCGCCGACCAACGCCGGACCGTGGTCAGGGAAGTCGGACGTGACGTCGCCGCGCGTTTGGAAAGCCTGGTCCGCCAGGAGTCTGCCGTGCTCGCGGCCGAGCCTCGGGAATTCGGTCGTCGCGCGTATGTCAGCCCCGAGTTCGTTCTCATCGCCAGGGTGGACCACACGTGGGTCGTTCTTCCGTGGGAGCGTGCGTCGGGGGCTGCCGAATCCAATTCGTTCGGCGACGCCAGCGAGTTCGGTCGGGCCCTGCGTCAGGCCGAAGACGCGGAGTTCTCACAGAAGGACCATGCCCTGGCCGCCGCGCGTTACCGGAGAGCGGCCGCCGTCGCGGGTTCTCCAGCCAGGAGCGGCTACGCCCGCCTGCAGTTGGCCCGGGCGCTCTCGAGAATCGGAGACGAGCGGGAGTCACTCTCGGAGTACGAGAACTTGCTCGCGCTCGGTCCCGATGTTGTGGACGAGTACGGCGTGCCCCTCTCGATGTACGCCGCGGAGCAGCTTGTGAAGGCTGGCTCGAAACACGGTCAGGCCGTCGAACGAATCGGACGCCAGATCCAGTCCAGCATCTGGGTTTCTCCGGCCGGACTCTACCTGATGAAGGGCACGATCGAACAGATCATCGCCGCGGCTCCCGCCGCCTCTGGGGTCGCCATCCGCGGCGGCGCGCAGGACCACCTCCGCACAATCCTCGCTCACATCAAGACGATGGAACAGGCGTTGAGCCTCAAGGAGGACTTTCCCCGCCTGGGCCTCGGGTCCCCACCCGGGCCCAACGTGCAAAGGGACGATACCCGTTGGGTGGTCTACGGACAGCAACCATGGCTGGTCGGGTTGTCTGCGCCGATCTCCGGCAGGGCCAGCCTGCTGGTCGCGATCGATCTTCGGACTTTCTCCTCTGCGTTCTTGTCGAAGGCAGGCGGCCAGATTGGTCTCCCAGACGGGGCGACCCTGGTGATGGGACTGCCTGCCGGGGCAGCCTCGCTCAGCCCCGACGTTCCTGGACTGAGCATCGTCTTCGGAGCTGGCGCTGACGACGCGCTATCGAGACAGTGGTCCCTGCAGCGACTCTACTACTTTGTCGCGCTGGTCATCGTCCTGGCCGTCACGTTGTTCGGGGCGTACCT
>Ga0315290_10002537_pt1 | contig 12879 bp, 5 predicted proteins | sample YL17G12_0_MG_FD_203627 | JGI IMG/M metagenome (GOLD analysis project Ga0315290, IMG submission 203627) | Sediment microbial communities from Yellowstone Lake, YNP, Wyoming, USA - YL17G12_0 | ecosystem: Environmental > Aquatic > Freshwater > Lake > Sediment | place: USA: Wyoming | collected... | reverse complement strand
TCTGCAGAAGACCTCGACCGCCCAGAAGGCGCTAGTCTCGCCGGCGTCGAGCACTCTTGCCGCGCCATCCGAAAGTCCGTTCGTCTCGGTCGTCGATCAGGCGTTACCGGCCGTCGTCTTCATCGACGTGCGCAAGAGCGCTGCCAGCGGCCATGCCAACGATCCGCAGGCGGATCTATTTCGGCGGTTCTTCGGCGAGGATTCCCCGCACCGACAGCAGCAGCAGGCCCCGCCCAGCTCGGGCTCGGGGTTCATCATCGATCCCGAGGGTCACATCCTCACCAACAATCACGTGGTGCGCGACGCGAGCGACATCACGGTGACGCTCAACGACCGCCGCTCGTTCAAGGCCAAGGTCGTCGGCGCCGATCCCGAGACGGACGTCGCGGTCATCAAGATCGAAGGCGAGAACCTCCCGGTATTGCGCCTCGGCGACTCTGGAAGGGTCCGCGTCGGTGACTGGGCGATCGCGATCGGCAATCCGCTCGGCATGCTGCGCGGCTCGGTCACGGTCGGCATCATCAGCGCCCAGGGACGTTCCGATCTCAATATCTACGGCGGAACGCCGCAGTACCAGGACTTCATCCAGACCGACGCGTCGATCAACTTCGGAAACTCGGGCGGCCCGCTGTGCAATATCCGCGGCGAGGTGATCGGCATCAACACCGCGATCAACCCGAGCGGTCAGGGCATCGGCTTTGCGATCCCGATCAATCTCGCGAAGCACGTATCTGATCAGTTGATCGCGCACGGATCGGTGAAACGCGCGATGCTCGGCGTGTTCCTCGCCGAGTTGACCCCCGAAATCGCCGAAGGCTTCGGTCTCGGCCGGACCGATCAGGGCGTGATCATCCGCGACGTTCAGGACGGTTCGCCCGCGGCACGCGCCGGCCTCAAGCGCAACGATGTGGTGGTCGAGTTCGACGGTCAGTCGGTCACGGAGCTACAGAAGTTCCGCATTCGCGTGGCCGATACCCCGATCGGACGGAGCATTCCGGTCACCGTGCTACGCGATGGCAAGCGAGAGTCGTTGAGCGTGACCCTTACGAGCAAGGACGAAGAACAGCTTGCTGCGGGTGAGCCGGGATCCCGCGTACCCGAGGCCACGCCCGAACTGGTGGGCGGGCTCAAGGTGCGTGCGCTGACTGAAGAGGAGCGCACCGCCGCAAAGCTCACGAGCGGCGTGGCGGTTGCGGACGTCGTCGAGGGCAGCCCTGCGAGTGATGCCGGAATCCAGCCCGGTGACATCATTCAGGAAGTCGGCGGGAAGGACGTGAAATCGACCGTGGACTTCGCGAAGCTGCTGCGCGACTCGAAGAGCCAGAGGAAGCATGTCGTTCTGCTCGTCACCAGCCCCAACGAAGCGCCGCGATTCGTGGCGCTGCGACTCGAATCACGCTGATCACGGAGCCGGGGGGCGGCCTGGTGCCGCCTCCCGCTTCGGAGTGTTGAATTTCGCCCGCGGCCGAAACGGCCATGGCACCGTGTTTCTCCCGATGCGTCACATTTCGGCCGAAGGAAGAGGACGATCGATCGTGCGAGGGATTCGCCGTCTGATGTCGTCCGGGGCACTGCTGATGACCGCACTGCTCGGGGCGTCCGTCGCAACCGTGCGTGCCGACAGTCCCCTGCTCATTCCGGGCATGACCTCACTCACCGGTCTGCGCTCGTGGTCGGCTCCCTCGAATACCCGCATCGTACTTGCCTTCTCGGCGACCGTTACGCCCGTCGTGCCCGACTCCGGCCGCAGCCGCGAGCTCATGATCGCGTTCCCAGGAGAGACTCTGCCGCGCGCGGCGAACGTGCCGTCGGTGCTCGGGGTCCGCGACGGCCTCGTCGATTCCGTCCAGATCCTCTCGTCTGAAGCCGGCGCACGGGTGCGGATCACGTTTCGCGACTCGATCAAGTTCCGCGTCTACCCGCTGCCGGCCGAGGAAGACAACCAGTACCGGATCGTGGTCGATGTCGCACGTCCGGGCGCGGCCGCCGAAGAAGAGAAACGTCTCGCCGGGATCGCGACCGCAAAGAAGCGCGACCGGGTGCGGATCGTCACGGTCGATGCGGGTCACGGCGGCGAGGACATGGGTGCACGCGGGCCGCGCAAAGTGCTCGAGAAGCGCGTCACGCTTGCGGTGGCGAAGGCGCTGGTCGACGAGCTCAACCAGATTTCCGGAATCCGCGCGGTGTTCACGCGCGATGGAGATTATTTCATTCCGCTGCGCGAGCGCTATCGCATTGCCGAGCGTATGAATGCCGACCTGTTCGTGAGCATCCACGCGAACTCGTCGCGCCGCCGTGGCAGCGGCAGTGGCACCGAGGTCTACTTCCTCTCGCTGCGCGGCGCGAGCGATCAGGCCACTCAGGATCTGGCCGAGATCGAGAACGCCGCCGACCTGGTGGGTGGGGTGCCGTCACAGGCCGAGGACGACTTGGTGAACATCCTCTACGATGTGAAGCGCAGCTCGGCTCAGCAGCAGAGCCAGTTGCTCGCAGAGACCTTACTCGACCATCTGGGCGAGGATCATCGCCTCGAGCAGCGGGGTGTGAAGCAGGCGGGATTCGCCGTGCTCAAGTCCGTCGAGTTCCCGTCGGCGCTGGTTGAGACCGCGTTCATCAACAACCCGGTCGAGGCGAAACTGCTCGCGAACCCCGAGTTCCAAAAGCAGCTCGGCCGCCAGCTCGCGGCCGGTGTGAAGAACTACTTCGAGAGGGCCGGTGTGACGCTCGGCCCCGGGACCTCGCAGGCCCGCCCCTAGTTATTCTCGCGCTTGGCTGGTGTCGTGCCCACGCGCTCAATGCGCTTCTCCGGCTGATAATCCAGGGGCTTGCCGTCCTTCGTGAGGCGCACCACGAGCTGTTCGAGTACGTCACGCACCCGGAGATCGGTTTCGAGGCGGTTTCTGCCGCCCGAGAGCACCGAGTAATCGTCGCCACCCGTCGCCATGAAGTCGTTGCACGCGACCGTGTAGATCCGCTGCTCACCCAGCGGCTGGCCATCGGCCAGCGTAAGTGACTGCACCCGCTGCCCGGCCGGCGCTGCGAGGTCGAAGGTGTACTTGATCCCGCTCACCTGGGTGACGCGCTCCGCGCGCAGTCCCTGTTCGAGGGCGGTCCGGACCTCGGCGCCGGTGATCCCGAGTGTGAACACCCGGTTGTCGAACGGCATGACCTCGTAGATCGTACCCTTCGTCACCGCGCCCTCGGCGAGGTCGGCACGCAGGCCTCCGCTGTTCTGCATCGCCACGTCGGCGCCGCTCGCCACGCGGATCGCATCGGTCACAAAATTGCCGAGGGTTGATTCACCGCCGCGGTTGCGCGTGAGTCGGCGCAGATTGCTGCCGAGCCGCTGGTCGGCAATCGGCGCCACTGCGGCGTTCCACCTGGCGACCCGCGATTGCATCACCGAGTCGGGAGCGATCTCGTCGCCATAGGTGGTGCGCAACTCACAGCGGCGCTCGACCACGATGCGCTGCACCGGATCGGTCGTGAGGTCGCACACCGCGATCGTTCCGCCGTGTGAACCCGCAATCGCGATCGGGACGCCGTTCACGTTGTCGAGCACCAGGTTGTGGCTGTGCCCGCCGAACCACGCATCGACGCCGGGGATCTGTGCGAGTCGCGTGAGATCGCCGCTGCTCGCGCGGCGGTTGGAGTCGCTCTCGGCGGGGATGTGCCCGACGCCGACCACGATGTCGCAAGCCGGCCGCAGCCGCGGAACAATCCCGGCAGCCACGGTCGAATCGTCGAGAAATTCGAGGTGCGCCACGTACTTCGAGAGCGTCACCGACGGCGTGAACCGGTAGGAGAGTCCGAGCACGCTCACGCGCGCGCCCCGTCGCGCGAACGACGTGTCGGAGCGCACCCACGCGGGGAGCAGGCCGGTCTTGCGATCGCGCAGGTTCGCGCTCAGTGCCGCGAACTTCATTTCGTGGACGCGCGCGACGAGCGTGTCCGGTCCCCAATCGAACTCATGGTTGCCGACCGCCACCGCCGCATAGCCGAGCGCGTTCATCTGCGTGACGACCGGGCGGCCGAACTGGAGGTTCGAGATCATCGTGCCCTGGAACATGTCGCCGCCGTCGATCAGGACCGTGCCCTCGGGATTCTCGGCGCGCAACCGTTCGATCCAGGCGGCGAGCACCGCCGAACCGCCGATCGGCCGGTTGTTGCGCGGCGCGCCGGGCAGGATCGCGCCGTGGAAGTCGGTGGTCTCGAGCACGCGGATGGTGGGGAAGCGCGCATTGGCGATCATGCCGAGCGCCTGCGCACGCGTCGGCACTGCTCCCGGTTCCGAGACGCCGGTCAGCAGCGCGCGGCGGAACGAGTCGATCGATTCCCGATCCTGCTCGCCGGTCGCGGTCTCGAGGCCCGCGTATCGCGAGCGCAACGCCGCGCGCGTGCACGCCTCGGCGATCGCGTCGCGCGTGACAACCGGAGGGAGCGAGATCCCCGAGCGCTGCGCCTCGGCCGCCCATGCGAGGGGCGTGTCGGCGCCGACCGGATGCCAACTGTAGGCACGCGCGAGCCATTCTTGGACGTCGCTGCTCGTCGCGGGTTCGCTCGCGCGCAGGTGCCTCACGGCCTCGGGCGTCAGCACCCCGCGGCGCACCAGCAAGTCGATCAACGGGCGTTCGACGTGGGTGGCATGGTCGGGGTGCAGCGTCCAGTTGGCGGGAGCGGCGCCATCGTTTGGCGCGTTCTTCGCGAGGTAGCGCGCCATCGCCTCGCGCACCGTCACGCCGAGCGTGCGCAGGCGCCGCGCGCGTCGCACGGCTTCGAAACCGCCGCCACCGTTCATCCGGTAACTGTTGACCACGACCTTGAAGCGCTGCGCGGGCTCGACCGCAACGCCATGGAATTTCAGGTCCACGATGCGCTCGCCCGACGCGTGGGTGAGATCGATGCCGTACTCAACGCCCGAAGCGGTGTCGAAGTTGTAGCCGGGGAAGCTCGGATCGAACAGCGGGTCGCCCGCGGCGTAATGGTAGGCGGTGAACGCGCGCGCCGATTGCTCGAGTGTCTCGCGCAACTCGGCGCCGGTCATCTCGACGATGCCGAGTGAGTTGGCGTAGGGGTAGACCCGCAACAGGTCACCGCGCGTCACCGGCCCCGATCCGATACGAGCGGTGGGATCGGGCAGCGCGGCGAGCGAGACCTCGGCGCCAGAGGCCGCGAGTTGCGCGCGATGGATCAGCTCCCACAGCGGGCCGTTCGCCATTCGTCCGCGTGGCGCATCGAGATCCCGAGCGGTGCTGCCGATGTTCTGCGCGAGCAGCGTCAGCGCTTCGTCATGCCATGGACTGGCGAGCGCTGCGAGCGCCGGGTCGTCCAGGACCGAGTCGGTAACCGCGGTCATGTACCCACGATTCTGGCTGATGCGCCACGGACTTCCCGCCTGTTCGCGCGTGAACGTAAGCTCCACGCGGCCCAACTGCTCACCGTTCTTGCCGGCCTGCGTGACGAGCACGCCCTGGATACGCGCGAACGGGATCACGACGTGCGAATGGCCCAGCACCAGCACATCGATGCCCGGCACGTGAGTCGCGAGACGGTAGCCCCAGTTCTCGTCGGGCGTGTCGCCGCGGCGCTCGACGCCGGTCACCGGATCGCGTTCGAGCCCCGAGTGCGCCACAAGGATCACGGCGTCGCAACCCTCCTGCGTGCGCAGCCGCGCGGATTCCCGGCGCGCGGCCGCGACCGGATCGTCGAACCGCACGCCCTTCACATTTGTCGAGTCCATGAAGCGTGGCACGGCGGGCGTGCAGATCCCGATCACGCCGATCCGCAGCGGGCCTGCCTGCTTCACGATCGACGGCACCAGCAGCGACCGGCCGTCGCGAGCGCGCACAACGTTCGCGCCGAGCCACGGAAATCGGGAGGCCTTGCGGGCGCGCTCGAGCGCGCCCCAGCCGTAGTCGAACTCGTGATTGCCGGCCACCATCGCGTCGTAGCCGAGCGCGTTCATGGCGGCGACCATCGGATCGGGCCGCCGCTGTGGTCCCATGCGATACGCCGCCTCGACGCCGCCTTCGAGCGCGTCGCCGGCATCGATCAGTATTGTCGGAGCATCGCCCGCGCGCGCCGCGCGGATCATCGTCGCGAGCTTCACCAGGCCGCGATTGGACACGTGGCCCGCCGCGTAGTCCCACGACGTGAGGGCGCCGTGCAGGTCGGTGGTGTGGAGCAGCGTGACGCGGGCTTGTTCGGCAGCGATCGCGGGGAAGGCGATGGCGACCGCGAGCAGGGCGACGAGCGAGGCGAACCGGAGCTTGAGCATGGAAGGAACGGACGCTAGCATCAGCGTGAAACGAGGGTCAAGAACTCGGCCATGCGACATCGGCCCGACGCTTGCCCGCCACTCGTGCGTCCGCCTAGTATCCTGCGCGTGAGCGAACTCATGACTTGTCCCGACTGCGGCCATCGCAATCCGTCCGGAGCGCGGAGTTGCGAGCACTGTAATTTCCCGCTCGTGCCCCCGACTCAGGCCGATGCGGATGCGTCGCTCGCGGTCGCGCCGGTCGCCACGGCTGGGCCGGCGCCGCCGCACCCGGTCGAGACTGATCTCCCGTCTGCGCCGCACGCCGGCAAGGTGTCCACTCCCGAAGTGCGCCGGCGACCGCCGCGCCGGCCGCCGCGCGGCAACACCCAGATCGTGTCGATGTGGTTGATGTTCGGTGTGGTCGCCGCGATGGCGCTGGTGTGGCTCGCGATCAAGACCAATCTCGACCGGCAGAACACACCGATCGAGGGCGCCAAACCCGACCAGCAGCAGCACGCGAATGAGATGCGCGCGATCCTCGCGAAGGATTCCACAGACGTCGCCGCGCATGTCGGCCTCGGCGACGTGCTCTACGATTCGGGCAACTGGTCCGAGGCGATCATCCATTACCGCGCTGCGGTCGGTCGTGATTCGAGCCTGGGCACGGCCCTGGTCGATCTCGGGGTCTGCTACTACAACCTCGGCCAGTCGGCGGAAGCGGAGCGACACTTCCAGCTTGCGTTGCAGCGTGTGCCAAACCAACCGGTCGCGCTGTTCAATCTCGGGATCGTCTACGAGCACCGCGAGGACTACGAAGCGGCACTCCAGTATTTCCATCGCGCCATGCAAAGCTCGCCACCTGAAAGCATGCAACCCGCGCTCATGGAAGGGATGCAGCGCCTGCAGAAGAAGACAGGAAAGACGCCGCCCCCGTTGCTCGAAGGGCGCTGACCGCACCGCGGCGGTGCCGCGCTGCCGCCTGGCAACCGAGTCACATTGCGCTGCCCGGCAGCAACCCCATCGCCACGAGCGCCGCGCGCGTATGTTTCCCTCCCGCGGGATCGCACATCGCCCACCGCACGCACTTGATTACGTCAGCGGGTGTGTCGACGTCCGAGGCGGCGGGCAGTAGATCCACCGACAGCCCCGCCGCGCGGATGCGAATCAGCGTCTCCTCGAGCGTCCGCTCGGTGCTCCACGGGATGCCCTGGAACAGCGCGGGCAGCAGCCTCACCGCCGCGTACGTGAGCCCGATCAGGTGGAACCCGCCGTCGTCGGCTGGACCCACGACCGCCTCACTCCGCTCCAGGGCTTCGAACGCGTAGTCGATCGCGGCGGCCTCGAGCCACGGGCAGTCGGATCCGATAATCATCACGCGGTCGCCGGGCGTGCGGTGAAGCGCGGCGAAGGTGTGCGCGAGACGGTCCCCGAGATCGCCCGCGGGTTGATCGAAGACTTCGATCGGCTCGGGAACCAGGAACCCGACCCGTTCCGCTGGAGCGCCGGCCCACCACAAGGTGCGCCGCCCGGCGGGTGCCCCGAGCGCGGCATCCAGCGCATCGCGCAGCATCGCCACGTGAAGCAGATGCGCGAGGTCCGCGGTGAGCCCCGGGGTGAGCCGGGTCTTGGTATGCCCGACCCGCGGCCATCGCGCGAAGATCGCGATCGTGCGCATGATTCCCTGCCTCTGGTGACTTTCGAACGGCTTCAATGCTGCGCGGCGATGGTACTCGGCCCGCATGAATCTGGAGAACCGGCGATTTGACGATGACTCGGACCGGCTCCTAGTGTTCTGTCCCAAGACCGAGCATCGATCAAGAGTCGAGCCGAACGTCGCACTCGCGGCGCATCCCTTGATGAAGGTTCGCGCCGGCTCGCCGCCTCCGTCGCGAATCCAAGGACACCTTCCCGGGAGACCCAACGCCATGCCCGAGACTCCTCATTATCAAGTCGTCGTGATCGGTACCGGCCCCGGCGGATATGTGGCCGCAATCAAGGCCGCGCAGCTTGGGTTGAAGACCGCCGTCATCGAGAAGGACGAGCTGGGCGGCACCTGCCTCAACTGGGGCTGCATTCCGACCAAGGCGTGGATCGTCACCGCGCACCTGTTTGAGCAGATCAAGCAGGCGCGCGAGTTCGGCATCGAGGTCGGAGAACCCAAAATCAACTGGCCGCTCTTGGTCGAGCGCAAGAACAAAGTCGTGAAGCAACTCACCGGTGGGGTGAAGGCGCTGCTCACCGGGCGCTCGGTCGACATCATCCGCGGGACCGGTAGGCTGACGGCTCCCAATCGCATCGCCGTATCCTCGGGCGGCAAGACCACCGAGATCTCCGCCGACAACGTGATCCTGGCGACCGGCGCCTACGCCGCGATGCCGCCCGGCTTTCAGCTCGACGGCGAGCGCGTGATCGGCAGCAAGGAAGCCCTGGACCTCACCCGCCAGCCGAAGCGGATCGCGGTGCTCGGAGGTGGCGTGGTCGGCACCGAATTCGCATGCTTTTTCGCCGCGATCGGCACGCAGGTTACGCTGATCGAGATGCTGCCGCGGCTGGTCCCGGCCGAGGACGACGAGATCGCCCAGGCGCTCGAGCGCGAGCTGAAGAAGCAGAAGATCGATCTGCACTTGGGCACCAAGGTCGACGGCATGAAGGATGGCGCCGGCGGCTCCGTGCTCCTCACGCTCCAGGGTGGCAAGACGGTCGAAGTCGACACCGTCCTGGTAGCGACCGGCCGGCGGCCCTATACGACCGACCTCGGGCTCGAGGGGATTGGAGTGGCGCGGGGTGACCGCGGCAAGATCGCGGTCAACGACCGGCTCCAGACTTCGGTCAGGGGTGTGTGGGCGATCGGCGACGTCACCGACATCAAGCAGCTCGCGCACTTTGCATCGGCGCAGGGCAAGGCGGCGGCCGAACTGATCGCCGGCCATCCGGCCCAGACCAACTGGCGTGCCGTCCCCGCCGCAACCTTCACGAACCCAGAGATCGCGAGCGTCGGTCTGACCGAGCGCGAGGCGAAGGAGCAGGGGCGGAGGGTCAAGATTGGACGCTTCCCGTTCCGCGCCCATGGCCGCAGCATCGCCGACGGCGAGACCGTCGGATTCGTCAAGATCGTGGGGGACGCGGCGACCGACCAGGTGCTCGGCGCCCACATCATCGGCGCCAAAGCGAGTGAGTTGATCCACGAATGCTCGCTCGCGATCGCCGCCGACCTCAACCTGCGCGACCTCGCGCATGCGATCCATGCCCACCCGACGCTCACCGAGACCCTGGGCGAGGCGGCCGAGGATGCCGAAGGCGTGGCGATCCACCTCATGCGCCAGGAGGCGCGCGCGGTGCGCTGACCCGCCCCCCGGCTTCGGGTCGGCTTCCGGACCCGGAAATTCGCCACCTCGGCCCGGTCGCCAGCGTCAGGAATTGCCCAAAATAGTCGTGACCCCAGGCCAGGTGTTCTGCGATAATCGGCCTTCACCATATTCCGATCGTGGAACGGCATCCCCCAGGCACGAGCCCGACGGCAGCTTTGCTTATGTAACTCATTGTCTAAGCTGGTTTTCCGGCCTGCAACGGCCGGCCGGAACAACCGGATGGCTCCGTTCAAGCTCTGGAGGACGAATGACCGAGCGCCCGAGAGTAACTGCGCGCGTTCCGCTGCTGGTGTGGACCGCGTTCGCCCTGACCCTGACCGCCACCGCGTGGGCATCCGCCCCGGCCGGCCGCTCGGCAACTCCCCGCCTCATCGGTCCCGATGAGGGTGTGGTGGCGTCCGAGCTCGGGCTGCGCTTCGCGTGGGCGCCGACCCCCGGAGCTATGCGCAATGTGCTCGTCGCCTCGAAGACTCCGTTCGATGCCCGCGCATGGACCGAGCTTCCTCAGGGCGAGGTGTATCGCGTGATCGAACTGGCCAGGCCGTTCGCGGGATTCGCGGATCTCGGCATGAAGCTCGAAGGCGAGCAGCCGCTCTACTGGGCGGTGGGAAGCTCGCAAACCCGCACGGGACGACTCCTCTTTAGCGAAACCCGGACCGTGCGCGTCATTCCCAAGTTCTCGAATCGGCTCGCGCCCACTCCGTTCCTCTCGGCCTCGCCGATTGGCAAGGCCACGCCGGTCGCCGACTCCGGGCCGCGCCGGATTCGCCTCGCGGCCGGCTACACCATCGATCCATCCCATGGTGAGCCCGCGCTGCCCGCCGCGCTGCGGGGGATGTCCAGTCCGCAGTCGAATCGCACGTTCCTGATGTACTACGGCGACGCCGATCCGGAGCAGGTGCGCCAGCAGATCAACCAGTCCGGCGGAACCATCGTTTCCTTCATTCCTGACCACACCTACCTCGTCCGCATGAAGGCCGAGGGCGGCATCACACTCGACAGTCCGGGTGCGTGGGTGGGCGTCTATCAACCGGCCTACAAGCTCAGCAGTGATCTCGACCTGGGCTCCGCGACCGCACGCGAGGTTTCCGTGCTGGCGTTTATCGACGGTGATCTGGGCTCGATCGAAGCAGCCGTCTTGGCCGCGGGTGGAACCGTGGTGAGACGTTCCAGCAACGGCATCAACAAGATTCTGCGAGTGAGCCTGCCGGGCGTGGCGACCACCGTGCTCGCCCAGCACCCCGACATCGCGTGGATCGAGCCGCACGTCCAGCCCACGCTCGACAACGTCAACGCGCAGTGGGTGGTGCAGACGAATTCCACCAACAATCGCCGGTTGTGGGACCTGGGGTTGAAGGGTGAAGGTCAGGTCATCCACCACTCCGACACCGGCATCGACATGACCCACGAGATGTTCAACGATCCCGGCGTGCCGGTGGCGACCTACGGATCGTATCCGACGCACCGCAAGGTCATCGCCTATGAGAATGGCTCGGTCGATCCGACCGCCACGTTCGGAGACTACGCCGGCGCCTCGAACCACGGGTCGCACACCAGCGGAACGACGGCGGGCAATGACCTCACCTTGCCGCTGGCCGGAAACGACGGCCTGGCGAAGGCCGGTCGTCTCTGGCACTCGGACCTCGCAGGACCGACGACGAATGGTCTGTCACCGTTCGAGGATCTCAATGATCTCTACCAGCCGTCCTACACCGGCAATGCTGGGGGCGCTGCGCGAATCTCCACGAACTCGTGGGGAGCTGCGGTCGCCGGCGTGTATACGGTCAACTCGCTTGCGATCGACCAGTTCATGTGGAACCACCCCGATTACCTGATCTTCTTCTCGAACGGCAACTCCGGAGGTGCGAGCACGGTCGGGGCACCGGCAACTGCCAAGAACTGCGTGAGCGTCGGCGGCACCCGCAACTCGACGTCGTCCGGCACGATCTACAGCTCGACCAGCCGCGGTCCGACGGTGGACCTTCGCCGCAAGCCCACGATATGCGCTCCCGCACAAAGTCTGACCTCGGCGAATGTCGGTCCGTCGACCTACGCGACCCTGGCGGGAACCTCGATGGCCTCCCCGGCCGCAGCGGGTGTGGCGGCCCTGATGCGCCAGTACTGCACCGAAGGCTGGTACCCGACGGGCACCAAGGTGCCGGCGAACGGTTTCTCGCCCTCGGCCGCACTGCTCAAGGCGATCGTCGTCAACTCGGGCGTGAATCAGGTCAGTGGTTTCAACGCGCCCGACAACAACATCGGATACGGACGCATCAACGCCGACAGCGTGCTGTACTTCGCGGGCGACAAGCGCCGCCTGCTGATGGTCGATCAGACCGAGGGCCTCGGTACCGGCCAGATGATTGAATACCAGGTCAACGTCGTGAACGATTCCTCGGCACTCGAGGCGACGCTGGTGTGGACCGACTATCCCGGCAACCCCGCGGCGGCGATCCAGCTCGTGAACGACCTCAATCTCACGGTCACCAACGGTATCGTGACCTATCGCGGCAACATCTACTCAGGAGGCTTCTCCGTCGTCGGTGGTGGCTATGACCCACTCAACGTCGAAGAAGCGGTGCTGGTCAAGGTGCCCGCCCCGGGTCTGTGGACGATTCGCGTGGAGGGTGCAAACGTTCCACTCGGTCCGCAGCCGTTCGGTCTCGTCATCACCGGCGGTGTCGGAACGAACGCGGGTGCGGTCACGCTCGATCGTGCGAGCTATGGCTCCTCGAGCGTCGTACAGATTGAAGTCCTCGATACCAACGCGGGAGGGTCGGTCAACGTCACCGTGACGTCCCCGACCGAGCCCGGGGGCGAAGTGGTCACGCTGCCCGGGTCGAACGGAGTGTACACGGGATCGCTCGTGCTCTCGCCCTACCCGGGGGTGACGAATGACGGAACGCTCCATGTGTCGAATGGCGACGTCTTCACCGCGACCTACAGCGACGCGGACCCGGTGGCGGGTGTCGCACGCAACGCCGTCGTGTCGTTCAACCCGCCGGTGATCACGAATGTCGCTGCGTCGAGCCCCGCGACCGGCACCGCGACGGTCGTATGGACCACCGACAAGAATGCGACGTCCAGGGTCTACTACGGCACCACACCCGCGCTCGGCAGCTCGAGCACGCTTGATCTACAGTCCGTATTCGCCCACAGCGCGACCCTCACCGGAGTCGTGGTGGAGCAGGACTACTACTACGATGTGGAGTCCAAGGACCTGAACGGAAATGTGACCCGCGACGACAACGG
>Ga0315290_10002536_pt1 | contig 12879 bp, 22 predicted proteins | sample YL17G12_0_MG_FD_203627 | JGI IMG/M metagenome (GOLD analysis project Ga0315290, IMG submission 203627) | Sediment microbial communities from Yellowstone Lake, YNP, Wyoming, USA - YL17G12_0 | ecosystem: Environmental > Aquatic > Freshwater > Lake > Sediment | place: USA: Wyoming | collected... | reverse complement strand
GCGGTGGATATAACCGCGGTCTCGATGGGCAACCCGCATGCGGTGCAGGTGGTCGCCGATGTGGAGCGCGCGCCGGTGACCACCGAGGGTCCGGCCATCGAGCATCACCCGCGGTTTCCCGAACGCGTCAACGCGGGATACATGGAAGTGCGGGATCGCGCTAACATTCGCCTGCGCGTGTGGGAGCGCGGCGCCGGCGAAACCCTCGCCTGCGGCACCGGCGCGTGCGCGGCGGTGGTGGCGGGGATCCGCCGCGGCCTGCTCGAGCGGGAGGTGCGCGTCGAGACCCGCGGCGGGGTGCTGGTGATTGCCTGGGAAGGCCCCGGCGCACCGGTGACGATGACGGGTCCGGCGACGACCGTTTTCGAAGGCGAATGGGAGCCGGCGGCGTGACGGCCACCGCGGCAGGGGACAACGTGACAGCCAGCACAAACAGCCTGATGGACCCTCGGATCGACGCGAAGGCCGTCGCCGACTATCTCCGCGACCGCCCGCAGTTCTTCACCGACTACGCGGATCTCGTTGCCGAGATCTTCGTTCCGCATCCGCACGGCGGCCATGCGATCTCGATCGCCGAGCGGCAGATCATCACGCTGCGCGAGAAGAACGGCGAACTCGAATCGAGGATGCGGGAGCTGCTGCGCTACGGCGGTGAAAACGACGCGATCGGCGAGAAGCTCCACCGCTCGACGCTGGCGCTGTTCGCGGCGCCGGATCTCGACACGACGCTGGCCGTGCTCCATGAGAGCCTGAAGGACGACTTCGGCGTGCCGCAGGTCGCGGCCCGCCTGTGGGGCAAGGTCACCGAGCAGTCGTACCTGCCGCAACTCGCGGCGACGAGCCAGGAGATGCGCGACTACGCCGATCAGCTGGGCGCGCCGTCGTGCGGCGCGGTTGCCCCGTTCGAATCCCGCAGCTGGTTCGATGTCCCCGACAGCTGCCGTTCGTTCGCGTTCCTGCCGTTGCGCACGTCGCACACGTTCGGGGTGCTCGGCCTCGCGAGCGACGATCCGCAGCGCTTCTTTGCCGGGATGGGAACGGTCTATCTGACCCGGCTCGGGGAGCTGACCAGCGTGGCCACCGCCCGTTACCTGCCGCAGGTCTGAGAGGCTGAGAGTCTTTCGATCATGCCCGCTCATCACGCCAGAAGACGCCCGCTCGTCGTTGCAAATGCTCGCCATAGCCCGAGCTATGGCTGCGCTTTGCGCCTCGATCGGCCGCCTTCTGGCGCGCTGCTCGGGCACGCTCGAAAAACTCTCAGCCTCTGAGCGTCGACAGCGCATGCGTCCGCCGGGAACCCTTCGCTTGGCCAAAATGCTGACCTGCAAGGAAGCGAGCCACCTGATCTCGAAGGAGCTCGACGGCCCGCTTCCCCTTCGCCGGCGGTGGTTGCTGCGCATCCACCTCCTGTGGTGCGAGGCCTGCCGGCGGTACAACCGGCAGACGCGGTTCCTGCGCGAGGCGATGCGCCGGTACCGGTCGTAACTGGTCGCCCGGCGTCCCGGTCGCCCGGCGTTGAGCGAACGCGAAACCCGGGGCAATCGGCGCCATGGCCGCGCCCACCCGGGTTTCGCGTTCGCTCAACGCCGGGCTACCTAAACCGCCTCCGCCACAGCCGCAATTGTTGCGTAGCTGACCCCGGTGTAAGGTCCGCCTGAAATCGGCGACAATTGCACCAGACGGGCTCGCGCCTGTCGCTTACCCATCCTTCCACTGGAGACAGACCCATGAATCACCAAGCCACCATCCAAGCCGCCCTCGCCGGACTGCTCGCCGTCGGCATCGCCACCGCCGTGACCGCCCAACCGGTCAAGCAGCCCAGCGAAACCGAAAAGTGCTACGGCGTCGCCATGGCCGGCAAGAACGACTGCGGCACCGCCAAGCACGCCTGCGCCGGACAGGGCGCCAAGGCCGACAAGGACCCGATGGAGTGGAAGTACGTCGCCAAGGGTTCCTGCGAGAAGGCGGGCGGCATGACGATGGCCCCGAAGTCCTGAGCAACACCGCACGGAATCGCCCCGGCCGGGCCCGACCGCTCGGCGCCCGGCCGGACGCGACATGATTTCCCCCGCGCGCCGCGCAGCACGCGGCCGGAGATGACATGAAAGCTCCCTCTGCCCCGCTCCACGCCGCCGCTGCCGGCGTCGGCCTGCGGGCGCCCCACGTCGCGCAAGTCCGCTCCGAGCGCCCGCGCGTCGCCTGGTTCGAAGTCCATAGCGAAAATTATTACGCCGCCGGCGGGCCCGCGCTGGCCGCGCTCGACGACATCCGCCGCGACTACCCGCTCTCGCTGCACGGTGTGGGCATGTCGCTCGGCGCGACCGACCCGCTCGACTACGTCCATCTCGGCAAGCTCCGGCGCCTGATCGCCCGCACGGAGCCCGTGCTCGTCTCCGAGCACCTGTGCTGGAGCGGGGTCGGCGGGCGGCACCTGAACGACCTGCTGCCGTTGCCCTACACCGAGGAAGCGCTGGCCCACGTCTGCAGGCGCGTCGCCGAAGTGCAGGACGCGCTCGGCCGCGAGCTGCTCGTCGAGAACGTGTCGTCGTACCTCGCGTTCGCCGACGCGACCATCCCCGAATGGGAGTTCGTGGCCGCGGTCGCGCGGCGGACGGGCTGCAAGCTGCTGCTCGACGTCAACAACATCTACGTCAATGCGGTGAACCACGGCTTCGACGCCGACGCCTATCTGGCCGCGATTCCCGCGGATGCGATCGCCGAAATCCATCTCGCCGGCTTCGACGCCAGCGGCCCCTGCCTGATCGACACCCACGGCGCGCCGGTCGCAGCGGACGTCTGGGCGCTCTACGGCCGCGCGATCGACCGCTACGGCCCGCGGCCGACGCTGATCGAATGGGATACCGACATTCCGCCGTTCGCCACGCTGCAGCGCGAAGCGGCGACCGCGCAGGCGATGATCGAGAAGCATGATGCCGTCGCTGCGTGAATTGCAGCAAGACTTCGCCGGCGCCCTGTTCGCGGCGGACGGCACGGCGCCGGTCTTTGCGATCGTCGGGCCGGCGATCGCCACCGAGCGCATCGCGATCTATCGCACCGCGATGTTCGCGAATTACCGCAAGGCGCTGGGCGCGACCTATGCGGCTGTGCGGCGGCTGGTCGGCACGCCATTCTTCAATGCGGCGGTCGACGAATTCGTGCGCGCGCACGCGTCGACGAGCGGCGACCTCAACGTGTACGGCGACGAGTTCGGGAATTTTCTGGCGGCGTATCCCCATGCCCGGGATCTGCCGTATCTGCCCGATGTCGCGCGACTCGAGTGGGCGATCGACGAGGCGCAGCGGGCCGCCGATTTCACGCGCGCGCCGGAGGCGGTGCTCGCGGCGCTGGCGGCCGTACCGCCCGAGGAGCTTGCGTCGGTGCGGTTTCACCTCGACCCGTCGTGCCGGCTCGTGGCCTCCGCGTTTCCCATCCTGCGCATCTGGCAGGTGAATCAAGCGGACCATGAGGGCGACGACACCGTCGACCTCGATGCCGGTGCCGATGCGCTGCTCGTGCGGCGCGAAGCGGCAGGCGTGTCGCTGTCGCAACAGGCACCCGGCGAGCACGCGTTCGTCGCGGCACTGGCCGCGGGCGCGCCGCTGGGTGAGGCGTTGGACGCAGCGCAGGGCGCCGCCGCCGCATTTGATCTGGGCGCGACGTTGCGCAAGCACATCGCGAGCGGAACGATCGTCGGAGTTCGCATTGCGTAGGCCGGGTGGAGCCGAAGGCGCAACCGCGATTCGGCGGCTGTCAGGTGTCGACCGCCCCGCCGACCAATAGGGAACTCACCCGCTCGAGGAGCGCCCCATCATGCCGACTGCGACCACCGTGTCTTCCGCGCCCACCGGATCGACCCTCGTGGGTCGCGTCGTGCAGGCCTACGCGACGATCGCCGGCCTCATCGACTGGTTCCAGCCGCTGTTCGCGCTGGCGCTGCGCATCCACGTCGGCCACGTCTTCTTCGCATCGGGCCTCATCAAGCTCTCCAGCTGGAGCTCGACGGTCGCGCTGTTCGCCAACGAATATCACGTCCCCGTGCTGCCGCCTTACGTCGCGGCAATCCTCGGGACCGCCGCCGAGCTCGGCCTGCCCGTGCTGCTGGTGCTCGGGCTCGGCACCCGCTTCACCGCCGTCGCGATGTTCGTCTTCAACATCGTCGCGGCGACTTCGTACCCCGATCTCAGCCCCGCCGGACTGAAGGATCACATGCTGTGGGGCGCGCTGCTGATGGTGACGTTCTTCTACGGGCCGGGAAAGATCGCCGTCGATCACTGGCTGAAGCAGCGATTTGCGTAGCGTTCATCCCAACGGTCGAGTTACACCATCGCGCGGCGGCGCTACCCTGCCGCGATGGTCCACGATCGCCGCAACTTCGTCCCGGGTGGCACCTACTTCTTCACGGTGATGCTCGCTGATCGCCGCTGCGCGTTGCTCACCGACCGCATCGACGCGCTGGGCACGGCGTTCCGTCAGTGTCGCGCGCGTCATCCCTTCGAAACAATCGCGATCGCCGTCCTGCCGCAGCACCTGCATTGCGTGTGGGCGCTGCCGGACGGCGACGCCGACTATCCGACGCGGTGGAGCCTCATCAAGCGGGTCTTCACCCGCAAGCAGTACCACGAGGGACCAAGGGGCGCCCGGGCAAGGAAAACGGTCTGGCAATCGCGATTCTGGGAGCACACGATCCGCAACGAAACGGATCTGCAACGCCACGTCGACTACATCCATTTCAACCCGGTCAGGCACGGATGCGCACGCCGCGCCGTCGAGTGGCCGCACTCGTCGTTCCACCGGTACGTCAGGCGGGGATGGCTGACCGAGGATTGGGCGTGCGATGACGATAGCGAGGCTGCGAAATTCGGCGAGTAACGGCGCAATGGCGGGGATGCGCGTGCTCGCAGTGCGGTTGCCGTGGCCAGCCGCAGGGATCGGCCGGCGGCAAACGGGACCGGCGCGCCGCAAGCCCACTCGGCCCGGTTGACGTGCATCAACACGAGCCGGCCCGATCGCGCTACTCTAAGCGTGCAGGCGGCGGCGCCATGCCGTGGCCTGCAAACATCGGAGACGAAACATGAACAAACCCCTCCAGATACTTTTCCAGGGAATCGAACGGTCCGACGCGGTAGAGGATCATGTCCGCGAGAAGGTGACGAAACTCGAGCATCTCCATCCCCAGATCAGCGCCTGCCGCGTGACGATCGCGATGCCGCACAACCGGCAGCAGCAGGGCAAGCGCTTCGACGTGCGCATCGACCTGACGGTCCCCGGCAAGGAGTTCGCCGTCAATCGCAATCACGGCGACGAGGACATGTACATCACGCTGCGCGACGCCTTCGACGCCGCCCGGCGGCAGCTCGACGATCACGCCCGCGCGCAGCGCGGCGAAGTGAAGCACCACGAGGGCAAGGCGGTGTGAGATGAAGCGCCCCCACGCCCGCGTCGTTCGCTGCCCCCCAAGGGGGCGCACAGTGCCCTTCGGGCGGCCGGCCGGGCGGGCACCGAGATGAAGCAGCCCGAATGCTTCATCGCCTACGCGCCGCAGGGCGGCGGGTTGCTGTGCGCGGTGACTTACGTTGCCGACGGCAAGGATATCTCCGGCTGGTTCGTCGGACTCAAGGACTACGCCTATCCGTCGGCGTATTTCCGTATCGAGAATTTCTTCTCGGTCGGCGACAAGCGCTTTTTCGCGACGGACGGATCGGACATCTACGGCGGGTGGCGCTTCGATTATGCGAAATCGCACCCCGAACTCGATCCGCCGGTGGCCGTCGACGATGCGCTTTGCCATCGGCTCGACATGCTGGAGGATGCCTTCGCCGGCGAGTGGCTGGTGTTCGAGGACGACGAGCGCTTTGCGGCAGAGGAAACAGCCTATGCCGCGGATGACATCGCCACCGGCGGCGTGCTGGTCCACCATGCGAAACTCACCAAGTTCGATCGCGAGAAGCCCGTGTGGACGTTCTACTCGCACGGGTTCAACGACGAGGTGCTCAACTACATGGCGCCGCGCTGGCCGCTGGATTACGGCGCCGAGCAGAATTAACGGGAATTGAAGGGTAATTGGAATGTCGCGTGGGGCGGCCCGGTGGCCATCGCACCCGCCGGCACCAAGGGTCCAGCGGGCTCGCTCGGCTCCTGGGAGCCTGTCGGGCTTGGGGGTTCGAAAGCGAACTCCCACCGTTGCAGCCGAATCATCCCAAGTCCATCAGGTTGTCCAGCGACAATTGCATTTGCCGAAACAGCGAGGTTGCCGATGGACGCCGCGCACGATCACGTGCTGGGCGCCTCAACGCGGCCTATCCTGACCTCTGTGTGGCGGTGATGGTGCCGTCTGCCGACTGATTGAGCGTCACGCTTTCGGCGAATGCACAGGAGTCGGGAATCCACATCGTAAGTGCCATCATCACTGAAGCGACGATCAGATGTGTGATTGGGCGTAGCACGACGTCCTCTAACCGTTGGCGTTCAGCGGCCGCCAAAGGCGGTCCGATGGAGCAACTGGTTAGAATCGCTCTGGCTCGGGCACGCCAAGATCGCGGTAGATCTTACGCCCGAGATGGTTGTTGATCTCGCTGTGCCGTGGAATTGCGCTACGCTTCCCGGTAATTGAGTGGTGCCACCAAGAGTGGCGGGCACCTTCGCGCAGAAGTTGGCAGCCGTGAGCCATGCAATGCCGCAGCAGATCACGGCGTTTCATACCGCGATGGGAAGTTCCTCGAAGCCCTTACCGGCGGCGCTACGGGCCTCCATTCGGTTGAATTCAATGGCTTCAGCGAGCGTAATGCGCAAGGACTCCAAAAGCTCCTCGCGCGTGGCCTCTTGGCAGTTGACGCCCGGCACTTCCTCCACCCAACCGATCCACCAATTCGCGTCTTGCTTTACAACCGCCGTATACGTTTGCGTCATTGCGACACCTCCGACACCGACAAGTATACCGAATCGGGTAAAGGGGTCAGGTCCATTTTCCAGCATCCCGCCGCGGGCGCCCGACCGGCGCGACATGCGCGCGGCGGCTCACCATCGCCGCGATCAGTGCCTGAAACCGAGCGTCGCCCAGCGTACAACTCTTGTTGGCGTGCAGTCGAATCGCGGTAAGGTCCTCCGGATCGAGTGCGGCTCGAAACAATGCGCCGTGCGCCGCGATCCGTTGGTTGCTCATCAGCACGAATGCGTGGACAGCGCAGTCGCTGCTCGCCGCCGATGCGCGCAGCATGGCGAGGCAGGTTTCGTAATCGCCGTCGCCGAAAGAGCAAGGTTGCCGATCGACGCCGCGCACGATCACGTGCTGCGCGACACCCGGGACATCGATGCGGTGCAAGCGGGGCATGGTGCGCTATACAAGCGGAGGATGGGGATGCCCTGCGCATGGAGATCATTCCTGGATTGTCTCAAATCCAAAGGTTTGCAGGAGGTTGCGCGTGTGCCAGCGCACGCCGGCGGTCGGATGCCGGAACCGCGCGAGGGCTGCGATCGGGATTCATAAGGACAAGCTCGCTCCTCAGTGTAGAATGGGGAGACCACGTTTTCCGCTACCATATCCGTGAGTTTCGATAAGGCGCAGCGCATGGGGCCCCTCAATCGCATCACCCAGCAGCCCGAGGTGATGGGCGGCAAGGCGTGCATCCGTGGACTGCGCGTCACCGTCGGCATGGTCGTCGGCCAGATCGGCGCCGGTCACAGCGTCGATGAAGTCCTCGCCGACTTCCCCTACCTGGAACGTGAGGACATCCTGCAGGCGCTTCGCTACGCCGCCTGGCGCGCCGAGGAACGCGAGGTGATGCTCGCCACGGCATGATGCTCGTGAATATGAACCTTTCGCCGCGCTGGGTCGGCGAGCTGACGACTGCCGGCTTCGAAGCCGCACACTGGTCAACGCTGGGCGCGAACCACGCACCGGACGCGGAGATCATGGCCTGCGCCCGCGCCCACGACTACGTGGTGGTCACCCACGACCTCGACTTCAGCGCGTCCTCGCCGCGACCCACGGCGAGAAGCCGAGCGTGGTGCAAATCCGCACCGAGGATGTCAGCCCGGACGTGATCGGCAAACAGGTCATCAGCGCCCTGCGGCAGATGGCCTCCGAACTGGAAGAGGGCGCGCTGCTCACCGTCGACCCGAACCGCACGCGAATGCGTGTCCTGCCCCTGCCGGCGAGAGGCTGACCCGCCATGTTGATCGGCTATGCGCGCGTCTCGACGCAGGACAACAATCTTGACCTTCAGAGCGAAGCCTTCGCCCCGAATGGGGACCACGTTTTCCGGCAATCGGGCCCGTTTTTCCGGCAACCACCCGACCGCCAGCGCCACCGGTTAAACGTGGTCTGTCCCCTTTTGGCTCGGTCAGCAGCAATGCGCTCTTGCCACAGCCAGTTGTAGTCGACGTCTGCGTCGATCGGCCGGCGGGCGTCCACGGCCTTCCGGTAGTCTGCCGCGAGCGTGGAGTATGCCGTCCTGTCCACGCCCGCCGCCGAGATCCGCGCGAGTTCGGCCTCCAGCCGCTCGAGTCTCGCCATCGCCCGCGTGATCAGCGTGTCGCTCCAGCCCCAGGTGTGGCGCGTGGCAATCGCGCGATCAACGCCTGAACCATGTATTGGACCTGACCCCAATACCGCACGAAATAGCGCATGCAGGTGAGCAGGTAGCGCTCGGTCTGGACGAGACTGGACCGAAAGCGCCCCTCGAACAACGTCCCGGTCCGACCATAGAAACGGTTGACGTGTCCGACGTAGCGCAGGCCGTCCCGGTGCATCGTCGCCGACACCGCGCCCACGACGTTGCCGGAGAGCAGCAAGTGCACGTGGTTGGTCATCAGCACGAAGGCGTGGATCGCGCAGTCGCAGCTCGCCGCCGACGCGCGCAGGAGGGCAAGGGAGGTTTCGTAGTCGGCGTCGCCGAAAAAACAGGGGTGCCGATCGACGCCGCGCACGATCACGTGCTGTGCGACGCCCGGGACGTCGATGCGGTGCAGGCGGGCCATGGTGCGCCAAGCAACCAGAGGATGAGGACGCCCCGAAGGCTCCGCCGTTCCGCGCATTGGCCGCAATCGGCCGAACGATGGACCCGGGGCAGCTCGATTGTCGCCGGGTAAAGCGACCTGACCCGACAAAAAGACCCCTGGCGGTTGCCCACCGGGGGTGCTCTACATGTCGGTCAGATTATTGGACCTGACCCCATTTTCCACCTCCCGTCCGGCTCACGTATCGATCGAGCATCATTCGCATCATTGGCGCCGGCTACTGGCGGAAGGGCAAGCAACTATATGAACGCGCGAATCAAATACACGGATCAAGCGATTGGCAACCCGCGGGTCGTGGCCGACTTTCTACCTGCACCTGAGGACCTCGCATTTCGCGATGAGGGCGTCAAAATCACCCTCGCGCTGAGCAAGCGCAGCGTCGAGTTTTTCAAGCGCGAAGCGGCGAAGCACAATACGCAGTACCAGCGGATGATTCGGCGGCTGTTGGACGCGTACGCCGAGCGCTATTCCTCGCCCGAGACGCGCCCGCCAAGCACGCGCGGCACCAAATGAGGGAATTGGGGTCAGGTCCATTTCCTGACTCCCCTGGCTCTGGAGACAGACGTACGCAGACCGCCGGCATAGATACGGCTCGATTCGGCGGGGGTCAGATTGAAGGAAAATGGACCTGACCCCTTTTACCCTTTGGTTGTCAGTTGACAACCCCCAGGCGTTACACTAAACTGTGCGTACCCTGTGAAATGCCACGAGCAACCCATCCTAAGAAGGAAGTTGAAGAGGCGATTCGACATGCTGAAGACAACGGCTGGAAAGTCGAAGTTGGCGGCAGTCATGCGTGGGGAAAACTCTACTGCCCCTACAACGACGCGGAATGTCGATGCGGCGAATTCTGCATCACCAGCATCTGGAGCACACCAAAGAACCCCGGCAACTTTGCCCGAAAACTCAAACGCGTTGTCGATAACTGCACAACGCATAAACGAGTCAACGATGCGGCCAACGAAGAACCGGCTGCCGAGTGATCGATGGAATACGACTTCACCCTGAAATTCAAGCTCGCGACGGACGATGTCGATGTGGATTTGCTCGTTGAGCGCCTCGGCGAAGCGGGTTGTGACGACGCCTTGGTGGGTGTTGGTCAACCGGGCCGAATTGCGCTGGACTTTACGCGCGAAGCTAAATCAGCCGAGGTTGCCATTGTTAGCGCGCTTGGAAATGTGAAGAAAGCCGTCCCTGACGCCAAGTTGGTAGAGGTAGGCCCTGACTTCGTTGGCTTATCCGACGTAGCTGAGATCATCGGCGTGACCCGACAGAACATGCGCAAGCTGATGTTGGCGCACGTGACAACCTTTCCGATGCCAATCCACGAAGGCAGTGCCGCAGTTTGGCACTTGGCCCCTGTATTGAAGTGGCTCAAAGAGCGCGGCACCTATCGCTTTGAGCAGACTGTGTTTGAGGTTGCTTGCACAGCGATGCAAGTGAACCTCGCCAAAGAGGTCACCTTACTCGTCCCCCGACTCCGACGAGAAGTGCGAGCGTTCCTCACTTAGGACGAAGCGAAGTGGGCGCGTGACCGGACCGCGGCGTCGGGCAATGGCAGCCACCTCCACGTTGCGCGCCTGCTCGACCGTGGCCATAGAGCGCGCCGAGATCGGCGTCGATCACGACACGCCGACCGTCGACCAGGGTGATTGTCGCCGCCCGCCGCGTGAATGCTCTGTCGGTCGGTAAGATTATTGGACCTGACCCCAATACCCCTCAAAATCACCCTCGCGCTGAGCAAGCGCAGCATCGAGTTTTTCAAGCGCGAAGCGGCGAAGCACAATACGCAGTACCAGCGGATGATTCGGCGGCTGTTGGACGCGTACGCCGAGCGCTATTCCTCGCCCGAGACGCGCCCGCCAAGCACGCGCGCCACCAAATGAGGGAATTGGGGTCAGCCCGCTACCGTTGGTGCCCGGTAACCGCTGGGAAGGTCAAGCGCGATCAGTCTTGCGCATGCGTTATAAGTATGATTAAGTATGCAAAGGAGCGGGTGCCCTTGTGAGAGGTTTGTATGTCCAGCATTGAACGTCTGACCGTGACCATGCCAGCCGATATGGCGGCAGCCATCAAGACCGCCGTCGCGGGTGGCGACTACGCATCCACCAGCGAGGTCGTCCGTGAAGCCCTCCGCGATTGGAAGGCCAAGCGCGCCCTGCAGCTCCAAGAGCTAGTTGCGCTCCGAGCCGACATCAACCAAGGTCTGGCCGATGTGGCCGCCGGCCGGGTCCAGGACTTCGATGTGGCGGCCATCATCGAGCGTGGGAGGAAGCTATTAGCCGCACGCTCCACCTCCGCCTGACCGAAAGCGCCGCGGCTGACCTGGCCGAAACCTGGGCCTATCTCGCCCTCGAAGCCTCGGAGGCCACGGCTACCCGGTTTCTCGGCAAGTTGCAGGAGGCTCTGGGGGTTCTGCAACACTCACCCCTGATCGGATCACAGCGGGCAACGCTGGCGCCCGGCCCGCGGGTCTTCTTCCACGGCGCCTACGCCCTCTACTACGCACCACGGGGCGACGATTTGGTCTTGGTGCGGGTGCTGCACGGCGCGCGCGATGTCGACGCCATCGCCGAACGTGGCGGCTTCAGCGAGTGAGCGAGGAATCGGTTCGGCGCCGTGCCCGGCGGCCTCCAGATAGTCGCTGATCAATTCCAGTGTCCCCGGGGTGCAAGGCGCGCCGGCACGAGGGGCACTATCTGCTGCGCTCGAACTTGACCGGCGAGTCGCCCCAGAAGCTGTGGCAGTTCTACATCCAGCTCACCGAGGTGGAGCAGGTCGCCGACACCGCGCCAGCGACGTTGCCGGAGAGCAGCAGGTGCACGTGGTTGGTCATCAGCACGAAGGCATGGATGGCGCAGTCGCTGCTCGCCGCCGAGGCGCGCAGGATGGCGAGATAGCTTTCGTAATCGGCGTCGGCGAAGAAACAAGGTTGCCGATCGACGCCGCGCACGATCACGTGCTGGGCGATGTCAGGGATGTCGATGCGATGCAGGCGGGCCATGGATGCGCCAAATAAACGGAGGATGCGGACACCCCGAAGCCTCCGCCGTCCCGGGCATGTCCGCAATCGACCGAACGATGTACCCGCGGCAGCTCAAGGGTCGCCGGGCAGAGCGACCTGCGCCCGACAAAAAAGCCCCGATGGTCGCCGACCCGGGCTGCTCTACCCATCGGTCCGATAATTGGACCTGACCCCATTACCTCGCAATATCGATGCGACGGGGACCGGTCGGCTGTGGCGTGCCCAAGCGTCGCGAGCCCGAGCTCGACCATTCGCCGCGACGGTGCGAGGCGCATTGCCACTTTGGCAAGATGCGCCTATGACGTGCGGCATATTGCCATTGGAGAACACGGTGCCCTCACGCGCTGCCGTAATGCGTAAACCCACGAGCGACCTCGCGCGGGTGTGCGCGGTATTCGGGCTGCCGCGCGAGCTCGAATCGCTCACCGAGGTCTCGGCGCGGGTCGCGCAGATGGAAATCGACCACGCGCTGGACGGCGTGCGTGCGTGCGGTGCCACGAACGCGACGGTGTACATGCTGATTGCGCCGCGCCGCACCCTCGACCATCGCCGCCACAAGAATCACTACCTGACACGCGAGCAAGCGGACCGTGCGGTCATTTTTGCCATTACAGTCACCCTGGCCGAGCGCATCTTCGGCGACCGCGAAAAAGCGGCGCGCTGGCTCGCCAAGCCGAACGACAATCTGGGTGGCACCAAGCCACTCGACCTGCTTCGCACCGCGCTGGGTGCGCGGGAAGTCGAAGAGGAGCTGATCCGCATCGAAGAAGGCTACTTTGCCTGATGCGGATCTACCGCATCAGCCACTTTGCCGACTGGCGCGGCGAAGGCGGCCGCCG
>Ga0315290_10002535_pt1 | contig 12880 bp, 12 predicted proteins | sample YL17G12_0_MG_FD_203627 | JGI IMG/M metagenome (GOLD analysis project Ga0315290, IMG submission 203627) | Sediment microbial communities from Yellowstone Lake, YNP, Wyoming, USA - YL17G12_0 | ecosystem: Environmental > Aquatic > Freshwater > Lake > Sediment | place: USA: Wyoming | collected... | reverse complement strand
TCCATTTTGGGTGGATTGGTCGTTCGAGTCGGAGACAAAGTTCTGGACGGTTCTGTCGCTGGTAAATTGGAAGGATTACGATCCAGCCTGCACTAAACAGTTTCAACATTTTGGAGGGTTTTGACGTTCCCCCGTCAAGACCCTCTTTACTTTTAACTTGACTCCCTGCGGAAAAAGAGCATGACGATAACTTTAGCGAAACTTTTTTTTGATTTTCCGCTCACAATTCTTGCTGGAAATCCCTCAAGTGTTGAGATTACTAACATGACAGCGGATTCTCGAAAAGTTGAGTCTGGGTCGTTGTTTGTTGCTATTTCCGGTGGCTCAAAGGATGGCCATCTATTTATAGGCGATGCCGTTGGCAGGGGAGCAGCAGCGGTGGTTGGGGAGCAGGAAAAACCACCGAATGAGCACACTCCGTATATTCGTGTAGCGAACTCCCGCCAAGCATTGGCCCATTTGGCCGCCGCCTATTATGGTCATCCAGCTCGACAATTGACTATGATTGGGATAACGGGTACGGACGGAAAAACAACGACTTGCAATCTCTTGTACCAAATCCTTTCAGTTGCAGGACTTAAAGCGGGGATGATCTCCACGATTAATGCAGTGATCGGGGAAGAGAATCTCGATACGGGATTTCATGTCACTACTCCGGATGCACTTGATGTTCAGAGCTATCTTGCCAAAATGGTTGAGACCGGCCTGACGCATGTCATCCTGGAAACCACTTCTCATGGCTGGTCCCAATTTAGGGTGGATGCCTGCGAATTTGATATCGGGGTTATTACAAATATCACGCATGAACACCTTGATTATCATGGCACATACGAAAATTACCGGGCTGCCAAGGCTCGTTTATTTTCGGGGTTGGCAGATGTAACGAGCAAAGCTAAAGGCAATATTCGGTTGGGAGTATTGAATAGGGATGATGTCTCTTATGATTATTTGAAATCAATCACCAGCGTAAACCAGGTCAGTTACGGCATCCATCCCGATTCGGGTTTTCTTGCAGACGAGATAAATTACAGTCCAGCCGGAGTTAGTTTTTTAATAAATCACGCTGATCACCGACAGCGTATTCAAAGCCCGCTGGTGGGTGCGTTCAATATATCCAACTGTCTGGCGGCATATGGTGCGGCAGTCCATGGGTTGGGAATTGATCCGGAAGTAGCTGCTCGCGGGATTGCGAAGATTTCTAATGTGCCGGGAAGGATGGAACGGGTCAACTTGGGTCAAAACTTCACAGCCATCGTTGACTTTGCCCACACTCCAAATGCTTTAAGGTCTGCGTTACTGGCTGCAAGAGAGATAGCATCTGGCCGCCTGATCGTGGTTTTTGGTTGTGCGGGACTTCGCGACCGTGAAAAGCGGAGACTTATGGCAGAAATTGCCATAGAATTGGCTGACTTATCGATTTTTACCGCAGAAGATCCGCGAACAGAGTCGTTATATAGAATTCTTGAAGAAATGTCTACCGGAGCGGTGTCAAAAGGCGGGATTGAGAATAAATCCTATTGGAAGATTCCAGACCGAAGTGAAGCTATTCGACAAGCTTTGAAAATGGCGTCCAAAGGCGATCTGGTCATGGCTTGCGGAAAAGGACACGAACAATCCATGTGCTTTGGTGAAATTGAGTATCCCTGGGATGACCGGCAAGCGATGCGGTCCGCATTATCGGAAATCCTCGGCTTGCCTCCGATAGAAATGCCTTATCTCCCCAAATGGGAGTAGGTAGAATTCAATTTAAGGAAACAATAATTAGGATGGAAGTAAAACCGATAGTGCTCATTGGAAAGATTATTCAACTCCAACCTTTGACTTTGGATCACATTCCTGGATTGTTTGCCGCGAGTGACCCGGCAATCTGGAAATATATGTTATATGGTGATATCACTACGGAAAATGATATGCGAAACTGGGTGCAGGATATGCTTGAACGTGCTGAACGCGGAACAGATCTGCCGTTTGCCGTGGTTGACCTTACGAGCGGGAGGGAAGTGGGGGCTACCCGGTTTCTTGAAATCAGACCACAGCATAAGGGATTGGAAATTGGCGGGACATGGTATGGTCCGAAATATCAACGAACCGGTGTCAATACTGAATGTAAGTACCTGCTACTCAAGCATGCTTTTGAAACACTAGGTTGCATCCGAGTCCAGTTTAAGGCGGATTCGCGTAATGAGAGATCAATCAAAGCCATTAAACGGATTGGCGCAAAAAGTGAAGGCATATTGAGAAACCATATTCTTCTTCCCGATGGGACCTACCGACACTCTGTGTATTTTTCCATATTGGCGGATGAATGGTCGGAAGTTAAGAAAAAGCTCGAAAAGATGCACGGGCTGCAGTTGGCTGAGTAAATTAACCTTTCAACTCAATCTGAAGTGACTGGGTCAGTAGTTTGCTCCGGCATTCGCTTGGATAATGCGAACAAGCCAAGTGTGCTGGAGAGCCCTATTCCAAATCCACCGACCCAAATTGCTTTCGGAGAAATATTATCGTTGAGCCAGCCACCGTAAAGAGGCGCGATTGCTCTTGAAATTCCCTGTGTCAGCCAGAAAATGCTCATATAACGGCCTCGCAAATCGACAGGAGCACGATCCGCAACGAATTTACTCGCAGTTGGAACCATTATCAATTCGCCAAATGTCAAGATGACCATCGAAAGCCAGAATCCCCAGAATCCTGCCATTAAGGCGACGCTGCCCACACCCAAAGCATAAACAAGCATGCCAATAGTAATAACCATAAGGGGCCGGTAACGTTTTGTGATCTGGGTTACCGGGAGCTGAATAAATACACACATCAGTGCATTGGTGGTTGGAATCCAGCCAAAATATTGTACTGAAAGTCCGTAATTTTGATTTGCATACACAGCCAGCAGACTCCAGAGAATCGCCGGGGCAATCAACCCAAGAGCAACTAATCCGGTAAAGGCAAGATAGTGTTTATCTTGAAGTACTTTGCTAAATCCACTGGTGGCTTTTTCCGACAATTCCCTGGTTTTGACCGTAGCCCGATCTAGGGTTTCCTTTGCCTTGAACAATAGCAAGAACCCATAGGTTAGCATCCCTGCTGCAGCGCCATAGAATGCCAAATCGTAAGATCGGCTCGCGACGATGCCTCCAATCACTGGTCCAATGGCAACGCCTGCATTATTCACCATCCGAATTATCGCATAGCCATCATTTCGCTTATCAACGGGTAATAAATCAGCCAACATGGCATCTGCACCGACTGCATATAATGGATTCGATATTCCAGCCAGCAGCATCAGGATGGCAAATGCCGCGTAAGAATTCGCTTGCGGCAGGAATAAATAGATAATCCCATTACTTAGCAAGCTGACGGTCATCACGAGTTTACGCCCAAAACGGTCCGCAATAGACCCTGCAATTAATGTCGACACCAACCCTGCGCTCGCATTTATGGTTATCAGGGATGCTGCTTTACTCATGGGGAGGCTGAGCGTTTTACTGACATATATCATTAAAAACGGCCAGACCATGCTGGCTCCAGAAGACATGATCAGCAACCCGAAAGCCATCAACCAGAATTGACGGGGATAAAGATTGTATGTTTTCAGGAATTTTTCGCGCATTATGACCTAAAACACAGGGGCGCGATTTTGGCGCGCCCCTGTGTAGTTGAATTAAAGGGATTTATCTCCTGCGATCGCGTCCACCGCGATCTCCACTGCCACGATCTCCACCGCGATTTCCGCCTCCGGGTCGGCCACCACCAGGGCGTCCTCCGCTTTTTGGACGGTCGTGCGATAAGGCTTCCTCGACGGTCCAACCTTCGAGCACAGCCTGCCGGGATAAACGAATCTTGCCGGCGGGATCAATTGCCGTCACCATAACCGTCAATTCATCTCCCATGTTGGCGATGTCTTCGACTTTGTTGACGCGTTCGGTGTCGAGCTGGGAGATGTGAACCAACCCATCAACGCCGGGCATGATTTCGACGAATGCTCCAAAGTCAGCGACACGAACTACTTTACCGGTATAAATTCGTCCAACTTCTGCGGTTTCTCCCAGGGCTTCCACTCGCTGCCGGGCTATTTCAGCACCGACACCTTCGACAGAGGCAATATAAACGGTGCCATCCTCTTCGATGTCAATCTTGGTTCCGGTCTCCTCCTGGAGTGCGCGGATGTTCTTTCCGCCCGGTCCGATCAAGGCACCAATTTTGTCAACAGGAATCTTGACTGTGATAATCCGAGGCGCGTGGGGTTTGAGTTCGGGGCGGGATTGCGGCAGTACTTCCAGCATCTTAGCAAGGATGCTCAGACGGGCAATGCGCGCCTGTTCGAGCGCCTGCTTCATAATATCGGCGCTCAAGCCTGTGATTTTAATATCCATTTGCAGGGCGGTAATCCCATCGGCTGTCCCGGCAACTTTAAAATCCATATCTCCGAGATGGTCTTCTGTCCCCTGAATATCGGTGAGGATCTGGTAACGACCTTTATCGTCAGTGACCAGTCCCATAGCGACACCAGCAACTGGTGATTTAATTGGGACGCCGGCATCCATCAGGGCAAGAGTGGAACCGCAAACAGAGGCCATCGATGACGAGCCATTGGAGGCGAGTACTTCAGAGACCAATCTAAGCATGTAAGGGAAAGTTTCTTCTGCGGGGATGACTGGCTCGAGCGCGCGTTCTGCCAAAGCCCCATGACCTACTTCCCGCCGGCTTTGCCCTCGGACGGGTTTTACTTCACCGGTGCTGAATGGCGGAAAATTGTAATGGTGCAGGTAGCGTTTCTTGTCGATCGGTGACAAGGAGTCAATTTCCTGGGATTCGCCCAATGTCCCCAGTGTGACTAGAGTCAACACCTGTGTTTCGCCGCGGGTGAAAAGACCTGATCCGTGGGCGCGAGGTGAAATATCCACTTCGCACCAAATCGGGCGAATTTCAGTCGGGGTGCGGCCATCAGGCCGTTTACCAAGGCTGAGGATTCTTTCGCGCACAACGGCTTGTTCAGCCTTTCCAAAAGCTGAGCGAACAGCGGCAGGCAGGGGTGTGCCAGTCGGTTCACTGCTATCTGAGCCGGCGGTAAATTCTGTAACGATCTCATCGGCAAGCGTATCCATCCCACTGTAGAATTCAACTTTCTTGAGCGGATTGTCGAGCAATTCGTTCAAGGGTTTTTCAGCGCGATCGAATACTTTCTGGTCAAGCGCTTCATTGATTTCGAAGTATTTTGCTTCACGTTTTTCCTTGCCGATTTCCTTTTGCATCTGGATCTGAACATCGATCAAAGGTTGAATGGATTTATGGCCGAACTCAAGTGCCTCAGCCATGATGTTCTCTGGGATTTCATTCGCTCCGCACTCGACCATCAGGATTGCATCACGCGTCCCGGCAAGCCGTAAATCGAGATCGGACTTGTCTATCTCAGAGAAGGTTGGGTTGGCAATGAGATTTCCGTCAACACGTCCCACCCGGACTGCGCCGACAGGGCCATTCCAGGGGATATCCGAAATCATCACTGCCGCGGAGGCAGCGTTGATCGCCAGGATATCCAAAGGGTTATCGGCGTCAGAGGACAAGGAAAACATCATCACTTGAACTTCATTCCGCATGCCTTTAGGGAAGAGCGGGCGTAGCGGGCGGTCTGTCAATCTTGCGGTGAGGATGGCATCCGTCGATGGGCGTCCCTCGCGGCGGAAGAACGAGCCGGGGATTTTTCCGCCAGCGTAAAGCCGTTCCTCATAATCTACTGAAAGCGGAAAAAAGTCGATGCCTTCGCGTACACCGCCCATGGTGGCTGCAGCGAAAATTATTGCATCATTAATTCCGACCGTGACTGCACCGCCGGCTTGAGCGGCAAGTTTACCGGTCTCAAACGTGACAGTACGCGACCCAACGGTAGTCGTGTAGCGTTTTACTTCTGGTTTCATTATTACTCCTGTTGTTTCCCACCTGGTCAGGGACTGAAAGATGACGGCAATCGGGTTGCCAGCATGTTTCAATTCCTGACAGTGGGTGAATATTGGGGCAGGAAATTGTCCCACCCGGTTGAAAATAATTGGGACAAAGGACCGTCCCTAAAAAAGAGTGGATGGATATAAGTTCACCATCCACTCAACCTGAAAATTGTAGATTACTTGGTACGGCGTAAACCGAGTTTTTCGGTGATCGCCAGATAACGGGCGTAATCTGTTCGGCGCAGGTAGGTCAGAATGCGGCGTCGTTGACCGACCATTTTCAACAAACCGTGACGGCAGGATTCATCGTGTTTGTTGGCACGCAGGTGTTCGGTCAGTTGGGTGATCCGCTTGGTCAGAATTGCAATCTGAACGTCCGCTGAACCTGTATCGCCTTCATGCAGCGCGAAGTCGGTGATAGTCTTCGACTTCTCTTCCTTATTGAGTGGCATGACGTATGCTTCTCCTTTCGATCGGGATGGTGCAGGTCTCCTTGCCGAGAGCCGGAACCATCGGCAGGACCAGTCACGGAGGGCTATTATATCAGAAAATTAAGATGAACCTGTATAATATTCACTCCTTGACATATAATATTCACTCCTGACAGGCGGTGGATTTACCGCCAATAATCGAAGTAAAAGACCTTTCGAAATATTTCCAGGTTCCTGAGCGGGAAAGTGATCCGAAAGCTGCTTCAAATTATAATATGAACAACTTGCCTGATGGAAGACCAATAAAATGTTAACCAGTTTAAACCGACAATCCATGGGGGCAGTCCTAGGGGGAGTAATGGGTCTAACCTATACAGTCTTCACCCAGACTGTGAATTATTTCGCAGTCCCCGACTTGCCCTTGTATAGTGATGGAAATATCTTATTAAAGATTCTAATTGGAACCCTGACCGGAGCTTTTCTTGGATTCCTGGTGAATACATTTTCCAATGGCCTGGCCGGAGTTGTAATCGGCTCTCTATTGGGAACTGCGGCGGTTATTTTTGAGGGATTAATGAAGGCGGCAAATACATCCACCGAAGCGACAGCACTTGTTGCGTTAACCCTACTTTATACTTTTCTTCCAATAACGGTATTGTTCTTACCACTGACGACCCTTCTTCGCTGGGCTGCAGGATACTACCAGCACGAAGGGATTGTCACCACAGGTGGGATGTTCTCGCGCTGGAGAAATATGCGGGTGATCCTGGGTTTGATAGCCTTGGCGATTCTTTTTGGTAGTTTTGCTATCATCCCCGAGCAAGGCCGGATGATGCTAGCAAAAATGAATGAATACATCGTCAGCGCTCAAACATCGGGTGTGGAAAATGTGCCACCGAATTTCCGCCAGGTTTCTGATATTGCCCAGAACGCTTCCTCAATCTTCACTTTGGAGTGGACAGACGATTTATCCAAATATCCAGCCTCGCTTGGTTCCGAAGATGCCCCAGGTCAGGTCACTACACTTTATAACCTTGTCATAGCCAGGTTTGAAAGCGGAGAAAAGATTGCATGCATATTTCGCTTGAATGGCGCGATTTTCATCTGTTCGAAAATTTATTAAGTATTTTATTGAAGTACATCTACCCCGCAAAACATTCTGGTTGGCTCAACCTGCCTAAGTCAACGCTAATTCATTTCGGAACTCTAACCCTATCTCGAAGATCATATTGTAATAGTTCTGGGAGGGAAGTAAATATTCGGCGGATATTTGTCAAGGTGTGAGGATTTGTTGACAAAGTTAATAAATGTTTCATGAAATAGGTGGTTTCTGTAGGCGACGATTCGTAAAGTGCACATATTAGGACGGATAAGTTGATCTGCATGGTAGCGGGTGCAGATTCGACGATTGGAGTAATAATTTTAAAAATGGTGGGGAGATTGTGAAAATCTTTATCCTTGAGCAAGGGTAACAATCCGCTAATAACACTGTTCCACATTTTCTTTTCAGAAGGTTGAGACCAACGCTCGATCTCGCTTAGATACAATTCGGGTTCCTCTTTACGCAATTTGGCCATACTCGTAGACAAAAGTTTTTTATTTACATTAGGTTCGCGCGTCTCTGCCACCCAGGAATTAAGCCGATTCAGGTATCCTTCATCCGTTGGCGCAATCAGTCCGAGCAAGTACGCAGCCAGAGAGCGGGATTCAAAATATCCATCGTCCCATAATTTATCGGCAAGAGTTATGGTTTGAGCATAGTCGTTTTGAGCTCTATGGCCAAGATCAGTTTCAAATTGTCGGAGAACTGCAGCAGGCACACGGTACGAGGGTAAGACCATGATCGGCGAAGTAATTGCACTTGGGCGGATGGTCCGGTCAGCGTAAGAGTCCAGTAGATTGTGAAGTTCACGAATAAATCCATTTGGATCGTCAAAGCGATCCATCAATTTCGAGGATTGGATTCGTAAACGAGGTAAATTTACAGCAGGCATGAGAATTTGCCGGGATGGGTGAAAGCCCATCCCGGCATTGTATTGGGCTAATAGGAGCGCGCGAAATAGACCTTGCGTTTGGCGGGTTGACCGCAAACGATACATTTTCCTTCGCCGGAATTCTGGTCGAGAGGAAAACAGCGGGTCGAAGCCTTGGTCTCATCTTTGACCTTTGACTCGCATTCCTTCTTTTCGCACCACCAGGACAAGGCCCAGCCATTTTGAACAACCTCAGCAAGTTCGGCAAAGTCCTTAGGATCGTGAATGTGGCTGTCGCGAAAGGCTGTTGCCCGTTCAAGCATGGAGGTCTGAATGGTTGCGAGCATTTCGATCACCGTGGCTGAAAGAATATCCTGTGAGACAAAAGATTTACCTTCTTTCCCAGGCTTGTCTCTCCGGGCAAGAACAACGCTTTTCTTTTCAACATCCTTAGGTCCGATTTCGATACGTAAAGGCACGCCACGCATTTCCCAGTCATTGTATTTGAATCCGGGGTTCACTTCCTCCCGGTAGTCAACTTTGAGCCGGATGCTGGCTGACTTCAGATCCTGGGCGACACGCTCGGTCACATCCAGTACAGCCGACTTATCAGCGGCACTTTTGAAAATTGGCACGATTACAACTTGTATCGGAGCGAGACGAGGAGGCAGAATCAGCCCCTGGTCGTCGCCGTGAGTCATGATAATGGCTCCTATGAAACGGGTCGAAAGTCCCCAGGATGTTGTCCAGGCATGCTGCAGTTCGTTCTTCTGGTCAGAGTACTGAATATTAAATGCTTTAGCAAAATTTTGTCCCAGGAAGTGGGATGTGCCGGACTGGAGTGCACGTGTATCACCCATCATCGCTTCAATGGTAGTGGACATTACGGCGCCGGCAAATTTTTCGGTTTCCGATTTTACCCCTTTTATCACAGGGACAGCGGCTTCATTGATTGCGAAGTCTGCGTAGACATCGAGCATTCGGAGAGTTTCTTCCCTCGCCTCTTGTTCGGAGCTGTGAGCAGTATGGCCTTCCTGCCAGTAGAATTCAAGTGTGCGGAGGAAAAGTTTGGTCCGCATTTCCCAACGCACAACATTACCCCATTGGTTGATGAGAATTGGCAGGTCGCGCCAGGATTTGACCCATTTTGAGTACATGTAACCGATAATGGTTTCTGATGTTGGGCGGACTATTAGTGGTTCCTCAAGTGTCTCACCGCCTCCGATGGTTACTACAGCTAGTTCGGGGGAGAACCCCTCAACGTGGGCTTTTTCCTTTTCAAGAAAGGACATTGGGATAAGTAATGGAAATGCGGCATTCACGTGACCTGTATCCTTGAATCTGCGATCCAGGGCAGCTTGAATATTCTCCCAAAGAGTCCAACCATAGGGTCGGATGACCATGCAGCCACGTACAGGGGCATAATCCGCTAGCTCGGATTTCAAGACGATCTGGTTATACCATTCGGAAAAATTTTCACTTCGAGTGGGTAATTTTTCATCTGACATTTTTGCCTCGCTTTACATTGATTAATTCTATTGAATTTCATTGGGCCTATTGATTCGATCAAATTATTGCGACCAGTTTGACGGCTGTTTTCACATCCGGCGAGTATTGAAGCAACTCACGCTGAAGCCTAGGCAGATACTGGTCAAAGGACGTCATAAACTGGTTCAGGACCGCCTGCCAGCCCATCCCAACCAGTATAAGCGGCCTCCGGGGGAGCGATTCCACGATCATCAGGTTCCAGGTCAGGGCGATCTCCGTTAAAGTGCCGGGACCTCCTGGTAAAGCAATGGCGGCGTCACAACCCTGGATTAATGCGTTCAAACGTTCTTGTAGTGTCCTGAAGCGGCGTTCTTCTTTGATCCAGGCATTTGGTTTGACCGCTCGCCATTTCTCAATATCATCACAGGTCACGCCAATGACATGTCCGCCAGCTTCGTAAGCACCGCGGCTGACTGCTTCCATTGTACCGATATAACCGCCAGTCAGGACCGAATGTCCAGCTTCGGCAAGCAGCTGCCCGAGCTCTCGAGCTTCCTCGTAGGCTGGATCGCCTTCTTTAGGGTAAGAACCGCCATATACGGTGACATTCATGTTTTTCGTGGTACCCTTTTCACTTATCCCACTCTCGGGATTCGTTTGTTTTCAACTTATTTAAAATCGCAGTTTCCAGGTTTATGCCTGTAACTGAAGCGAGTTGGAGTAGATAAAGAGCGACATCCGCCAGTTCGCCCGCAAATTCATCCTTGTCTTTCAACTCCTCCCGCCATTGGAAATGTTCCAGAATTTCAGCAGCCTCCAGCGAAAGTGAAACTGCAAGGTTGCGGGGTGTCTGAAGGCGTTTGCTTTCCGGTTCAAGCCATCCTTTTGATTGGACGAATTTCTGCATTTCTTCGGTTAATTGGGCGATATCCATAGGCATACCAATTTTTATAAAAAAACGGCTCACCAGGTCTGGGAGCCGCTGCTAACGCGAAAGAAAGCACCTATCCAGACCAGAAAGGTTTTATCAATTTAGGGGACGGAGCCGGGTTGAAAATCATTGCCCCATTATAAACGAAAAAACCTTAACTTTGCACTATAATTCCCGATGATGAATTTGATTCTTACACACGAGCAAGCTGATTTCGATGCCCTGGCTGCACTATTTGGTGCAGCATGTATCATCGCGGGCGCTGAACCAGTCCTTCCAAGGCGGATGAATCGGAATGTCAAAGCCTTTGTCACCTTGTATGGAGGGGATTTTCCATTTATTGATCCTCGCGACATTCCTCAAAATCTTATAGAAATGGTCACTTTGGTGGATACCCAATCGCTGGTGACCCTCAAGGGGATGAATAAACATACAAAGATCCATGCCTATGATCATCATCCACGCCGAAAAAGCACACCAACCGAATGGGAATTAACAGCCTCTGAGACAGGTGCGACCACAACCTATTTTGTGGAAATGTTACAGGAACGTAATGAATCCCTAACGGCCATCCAGGCTACTCTACTCCTTCTTGGTGTTTATGAGGATACCGGATCCTTAACTTATGCTGCAACGACGCCGAGAGATGTGTGGGCAGTCGCCTGGCTACTCGAGCAGGGTGCTTCTTTGCGGATAGCCGTAGAATTTCTCAATCCACCGCTTTCCAATGACCAACGAGAGGTTTATGATCGATTGGTTGCAACTGCTGAAGCCATGGATATTCATGGACACCGTGTAATTCTCGCCTGCGGTGAGATACTTGACATGAACGAGGAAATCTCGACCCTGGCACACAAATTGCGTGATCTATTCGATCCCGATGCGCTTTTTGTTCTTGTTTCGACGGCTGAAGGCGTCCGATTGGTTGCCCGCTCGACAACGGATGATATTGATGTGTCAGCTGTGGCCGCTCAGTTCAACGGTGGAGGTCATGACCGGGCTGCTGCGGCAATGATTCGGTCCGAAGACGGATTGATGGGTTTGGAGTTATTAGAGAAAAGCAAAAAGAAACTCATTGAAATGCTCCCGAACCATGTACATCCATCCGTTACCGTTAGCCAATTAATGTCGCACCGCCCTCGAACCCTATCGCCAGAAACCACCACCCTGGATGCATCGAAGTTGATGCAACGGTATGGCTATGAGGGTTTCCCGGTTGTCGATAATGGCAAAGTGGTTGGTTTACTTACCAGACGAGCTGTTGATCGAGCGATTAGCCACAAATTAAATCTTCCAGCGGCCAGCCTGATGGAGGCTGGCGAGATATTCGTTCACCCAGGAGATTCAATTCAGCAACTTCAGAAACGGATGACCGATTCGGGTTGGGGGCAGATCCCGGTCATTGATCCGAAAAATGGAAAAATTACTGGAATAGTGACTCGCACAGATTTACTAAAATCTCTTGCTCGCTATCCTACACTTTCGACACGGAAGAACCTCGGTGAGCAATTAACTAGCAGCCTTTCATCAGAAGGATTGGCCATCCTCCGCTCAGTTTCCGACCAAGCGAGTGCACTCCATTTGCCGGTATATATTGTCGGAGGATTTGTACGTGACATTCTTCTTGATTCCTCTTCTCTTGATTTTGATGTTGTTGTTGAAGGTGATGCGATTCAACTTGGCAAGGTATTGGTTGAAAAATATGGTGGAAGTATTACGAGCCATTCACGTTTTGGAACGGCGAAGTGGTTTTTGGAGGATAGTGATTTTAGTTCGGCTATAAATAATAGCTCCAAACCCATTGTTGTGCCGACGTTGATCGATTTGATATCATCCCGGCAGGAATTTTATGAACATCCGAGCGCTCTCCCGACAGTGGAACGGGGTTCAATCAAACTGGATCTTCACAGACGCGATTTCACCATCAACACTCTTGCATTAAGACTGGATGGACATCATTTCGGGGAATTGCATGATTATTATGGTGGCGTAGCAGATATCGATAGGAAGTATATACGTGTGCTGCATTCGCTATCTTTTGTGGACGATCCGACACGCATGTTGAGAGCAGTTCGCTACGAACAAAGATATCGTTTCTCGATAGAATCCCGGACAGTGCAG
>Ga0315290_10002534_pt1 | contig 12880 bp, 10 predicted proteins | sample YL17G12_0_MG_FD_203627 | JGI IMG/M metagenome (GOLD analysis project Ga0315290, IMG submission 203627) | Sediment microbial communities from Yellowstone Lake, YNP, Wyoming, USA - YL17G12_0 | ecosystem: Environmental > Aquatic > Freshwater > Lake > Sediment | place: USA: Wyoming | collected... | reverse complement strand
TACCTGCCACTCTCCGCCATGAAGTGCCATCACAGAGTCCAGATCTTTAGCGATGGATTCCTCCTGAGGGCTCTTCTCCCGAATGGGATGAACCAACCTCCAAAGCTCAAAACCACCATACCCTGTGGATCCCAACTGATCATTTTCACGGTCAGTCCATTCGTAAAATTTCCCTTTTTCGGGTTGTGCCGGGTCATAAAGCATAACTTCGCCGATTATGAATCCATCCGAGGTGGCGTAATTGGTGACGGCATAAGCACGACCCGTCTCATCGACGCGATTCACGGCAAGCATATGCTCGAAATTTCCCCCAGGACCGGCATAGATATACAGGAAATCACCAGGTTTAAGTGGGAAAGCATTCCAATCCATTTCATTCAATGGAGAAGAAAATGAGTAATGTGTAAAATCATCGCCGGGAAATGTTTCATCAAGAAGTCTTCGATCATGTTCCGGGTTAAGCAACCAAAATTCGCGGAAATGAGTATAAGGGTCTATGAGCCCTGCATTCTTCAGGATGGCTATGGATAGAGGGCCGCAAATATTGGTCGGGTCTCCACCATCTTTGACAATATTCAAACTGCGCGCAACATGGACTGCCTCAGCAGGCGTTTTGGCGAGATATTTCCTGGAAATTTCATCCAACTTCGCAAGCTGGCTGGCAGTCAGGACATCTGACTTGTTTGGTGAAGACAAATTTTCATTCGCTAGTAAAACGGGCTTAGCAGGTTGAACAGGTGCTGGATTTTGGACGGCAACTTGCAAAGGCTGAACTGATTGAAATACATTATCCCTGGGCTGACTATCAAACGCTGCCACATTCACGGGAGACAGCGCCGCCTGTGACCAGACTACCAGCCCAGCGATGAGTCCTGCAGTGAGGATCAATGCGTATTTTCTAACCCCATTTACGCGTGCCATACATTTGAGTATAACCACCTCTCAGTGTTCTATTAATAACGTGAGTTTACAATTCCCTAACAACCTGATGCTTGACATTCGCACCTGTCCGGCTATAATAACGACATATAACTAGACGTGCCCGGAGACAATTAACTGCTTTATCTTTCAGAGAGCCGACGGTTGGTGCAAGACGGCAGATGAAGCAGTGAAATCCCCTCCGGCCTCCTGATAAGGAGCGTCGCCCTCGCAGGGACGCGTAAATACCGCGCAGTCGTAAGAGGGACGGGAACGCCCGTTACAGCGTAATCCGAGTCCTCCAGTAAAATGGCTGGAAGAAAAAGCAGGTGGTACCACGAGCCGCCCCTCGTCCTGCACAGGAGGGGCGGCTATTTTATTCTCTGAGGAGGACCACCCATGCTAGACATCACCATCATTAGAGAAACACCCGACACCGTCCGCAAGGCCATGCAGGACCGGCAGATGGATCCATCCCCGGTCGATTCCATATTGGAATTGGACGCCCAACGCCGGGCGCTGCTGGCGGAGGTCGAAATCCTGAAAGCCGAGCGTAACCATGTATCCAAGGAAATCAGCAAGATGAAGGACGCTGTGGAAAGACAGGAAAAAATCGACGCAATGCGGGTGGTCGGCGACAAGGTTTCAGTCTTGGACAAGGAAATTGTCCAGGTTGAAACTGACCTGACTGCGCTGACCGCCACCCTTCCCAATCTTCCAGATCCGCGAACACCTTATGGCAAGGACGACTCGGAGAATATCGTTTTAAGGTCCGTCGGGGAGATTCCCGAATTTGACTTCACACCCAAGGCTCACTGGGACCTGGGACCTGCGTTGGGCATCATCGACTTTGAGAGGGGCACCAAGCTCACAGGGTCGCGGTTCTATGTCCTCAACGGTGCTGGCGCCCGTTTGCAGCGTGCGATCATCGCCTGGATGCTCGACCTGCACATCCGCCAGGGATACACCGAAGAATACCTACCCTTCATGGTCAAAACAGCCACGGTCTTCGGCGCCGGACAGCTGCCTAAGTTCGCCGATAACCTCTATAAGGATCACGAAGAGGATTATTACTTCGTCCCCACCGCAGAAGTGCCACTCACCGGCCTGCACATGGATGAAATCCTTGATGAGTCCGTGCTGCCGCGTTATTACACTGCTTACACCCCTTGCTTCCGCAGGGAAAAAATGAGCGCGGGACGCGACGTGCGCGGCATCAAACGCGGGCATCAATTTGACAAGGTAGAGATGTATATCTATTGCAAACCGGAGGATTCCGAGGCCATGCATCTGAAAATGCTGGCTGATGCTGAACAGACCTGCGCCGCGCTCGGTCTCACCTACCGGGTTAAGCAGCTTTGCACGGGAGATATCGGCTTTGGCTCTGCAATGACCTACGACCTCGAAGTCTGGGCAGCCGGATGCAACGAATGGTTGGAAGTTTCGTCCATTTCGAATGTTCGGGATTTTCAGGCACGCCGCGCGAATATCAAATACCGCCCGGCAGACGGAGGCAAACCGCGTTTCCTGCATACGCTCAACGGTTCAGGGCTGGGACTCCCCCGCACGCTGATCGCTGTCATGGAAAACAACCAGCAGGCGGATGGATCGATCGTCATCCCCGAACCACTCCGTCCATGGATGGGTGGCGTGGACATCATCAAGCCATGATTTACTCAGGCCTTGCGATAAAAGGTTTTATCGCAAGGCCTTATAATATAAACATGAATTGGCCGCTGATCTTCCTCCAGGCTCTGACTGCAACCGTTATGGTCATCAGCCTGTTTGGGCTTTTTATTCCCATCTACCCGGGGTTGACGGTCATCTGGGCGGCATCACTTGTGTACGGTATCTTAGTCGGTTTCAAAGCCCTAGGCTGGGTGGCATGGTTAATTTTTGGCTTGATCACCTTGCTGATGATCTTCGGCAATGTGATCGACAACTTCATCACCAGTAAAAAAGCCTATGACAGTGGAGCGTCCATCTGGTCAGTGATCGTAGCATTGATTTCGAGTGTGATCTGCGCCATCATCTGGACCCCTCTCGGCGGGCTGTTAATTGCACCGTTAGCACTTTTCCTGGCAGAATACTACCGCCAGCGGGATTGGCGGAAAGCCTTCGCATCGACCCGTGGCTGGCTGGTGGGACTCGGCTGGTCGTTCATCATCCGCTTTTTGACCGGCATGGCGATGATCGGGTTGTGGCTGATCTGGGCGTTGAACACCCACTAGCATCATCAGAATCTGTTGTAACAAAACACCTGAAAATCCTTATAATATGACTCAGTAACAATCCAAGTCATTTCAAAAAAGGAGAATTTGACCATGCCACCCATTATTTACGACCTTCTTAACATACTTGGTTTTGCTATACGCGTTGGAGGAATGATCGTGCTGGGGGTTGCAATGAGTTACTTTACTGTGGAGTTCTACCGCAAAGGGCAGCAGGTCTGGATGTTGCAGATCGCCCTTTTCCTGGGCTTTATCGGGTTGGTGATCGCCCTGAGCACCTTCACTTCGCCAGGTGCATTGGGTGCATTCGCCCTGGGAGCTGGAGGCACGCTTATCTATCAACTGGGGTTTGAAAAAGACAAAAAGAAGGATGAGCCAAAGGTTGATTAGGAAATTGACAAAAAGAGGCGCTCCATTCTTTTTTGGAGCGCCTCTTTTTGTTTTTCAACTCTACGGAGCAATATCAAAAACGCGGATTAACCCGTCGGGCATGGAAAGTGCCAGTTGCAGGTTGTCAAGTGAGAATGCAAGGTGAGGTAAAGAATTTGTTGCATAAAAATCATATTTGACGTTCAAATCATATTCAGGGAGAAAAGTGTTACTCGGGATATCCCACAGCTTGAGTTTCCCATCCCATGTCAGGACGGCAACTCGGTTGCCATCATTGGAGATGGCAAATGCAAAAGCTGATGTGGCTTGGTCCATGGATTGAATCAAATCAAAGGTGTCTGTCTTGTACGCTTTCAGAAATCCATCCCAGCTTGATAGAACCGTGGTGGACTTATCTCCCGAAAGGCGCATTTCGGCTACCCCGTTCGCGAACTCCGTACTCACTGGAATCTTCCGTAATACTTTCCCGGTTTTCAAATCGATAACCTGGACAGGCTTATCCGGAAGCGCATACCCGATGAGGGATGTGCCATCGGGCGTGAAATCGATGTTATCGAAACCAATTTTGGATGGGATTTTACGAATATATTTACCCGTGGTGTAATCGAACTGGCGAATATCTTTATTATCAAATGGATTATAGACAACAGCCATCTGAGTTCCATCAGGTGACAAGGCCAGGGAGTGAGGATATTCGTCCTTCATTTCTTTAAGAACATAGGGATTGGGAGATATATCTTTCAAATCTCCATTCTTAGGATCAAACTCGAACACTTCGTTGTTTATGGTTGTGGTCGCATTTGTAAAAAGACGTAAGGTTTGACCATCCTTCGTAAATTCCAATCCTGTCCCAATCGGCCAAAACCCTTTTCTGGAAATAGCTGGCTCCGACTGTCCACTCTGCCATTTATATAACGTGCCCTTGTCATCGATCCCAAATGAGAATCCGCCATCCGATGTGACGGCAACACTCCAAAGCTTATTTGGCGCGTTGAAAATTTGTTCAGGAGTCTTGATCGTATCCACTTTCCAGACTTCCAGTTGGGTAGGATTAGTTCCAGCCATAGCGACTTTTGAGCCATCTGGTGAAAACGAGAGGGCTGAGATGGGATCATTTCTTTGAATTTCAAATCTCTGAGCCAGGGTCGAGTAATCCATGGCTGCAACCGATTTTCCAGCTGTAAAATATCCGAACTTATAACCTGAACCGCTGAGCTGAGGTGAAAAGACACCCTTTGTCCAAGGGAAATAGTCTGTGAGAGTGTCGTGAACAGAAACCTCCTGCCAGGAAGTGCCGTTCAAACCTACAGACTGGATTCCCTGGCTGGAGACATCTCGAAATATGTAATAGGCGTGTTTCCCGGTTGAATCATATTCCAACCACAGAGGTGTTTGGGTGTTATTGACATAATCTCCGACCTTTTTAATCACTTTTCCATCTGCGAGATTGACCGCCAGAATCATCCCCTTGTCATCGAGCAAGGCAGCTTGCTGGTTGTCCGAAGAGATCGCAATCTCCAATACGGATCTAAAATCAGTAATTTCATCCGCAGCAATGGTGTATTCGTGAAGCAACTCCCCGCTAGCTAAATCCAAGACTCTCAGGACCAACTCACCGGTTGAGGAAATTAAGACAGCCACTGCTTGTGTGCTATCACGCGAGATCCGGATATTTCTGTAATAGGGATAAAACCCTGTAGGTTCTTGGATCGCAAGAATGGGACTAAGATCCTCTGCAGAAAAGGTGAATATACCAGCAGACGTTGTGACAATGAGGCTTTGTTCATCTGCAGAAAGTTGGATTTCTTTTCTTGAGAACGGCCAGCCTGTCCCATAGCCATACTGACCCGCCAAGGTTATTGTTCCGCTGAGGGTAGCTTGAGTTGGCAAGGAGGTCGGTGTCGGCGGAACCTCGGTGGGACTCTCTGTGGGAGCAACCTGCGATTCTGTCGTTGCAGTTGCAGCCACTGGCGTGGAGGATGCGGCGGGTTGGTCAACACTGCTTGAAGGTAATTGTGTGTTATTGACAGGGGTTTCTGCCACAGGCGTGCAGGCAGAAACTGCCATTATTAACAATAAGAAAACGAAAAGAATTGATCTGATTTTTCTCATAAAGAATCTCCCAATTACCTCAATTAAAAATGCCGCCCGGCCGGGCGGCACGATTGGCTTATTATATTACTGTCGAATCGATTGTCAAAGGGATATGGAGTTTGTGAGCAATTTAACGATTAGCTTGACCGCATTATCCACATCATTCAAATCCACCATCTCGGACGGGGCGTGGACATAGCGGCAGGGAATCGAGATGCAGCCCACGGGTACGCCCGCCCGGCTGACCTGCATGGCGGTCGCATCGGTGGTGCCGCCCAGCAGGATCTCGCGCTGGTAGGGAATGCGATTCTTTTCGGCAGCTTCAATCATCCAACGGACAATGCGCGGATCGGAGAGCATACCTCCGTCCTTGATCTTGATAGCAGGACCCTTGCCCAGTGCCAGTTCGACATTTTTTATACCCGGCGTATCCCCCCAGGCGGTCACATCGATGGAGAATCCCAGATCGGGTGCAATGCCAAACGCCGAAGGACCTGCTCCGCGCAACCCGACTTCCTCCTGCACGGTGAAGACGAAATAGACTTCATGCGGTGTGGATTTTAGCTTCTTCAGAGATTCGATCGCCACCGCACAACCGATACGGTCGTCCAGCGATTTTGCCACAATCCGGTCCCCCATCGCCATGAAGGGTCGCTCAAATGCGGCAACATCACCGATCTTGATGGGATGATTTTTATCACTCGACGCGCCGACATCGACATAGCACTTATCAAGCGCGGGTGAGTCTGTGGGTTTTTCCAATGGCTCGGCATAGATAACCCCTGGAGTGCCATTGGCAAAGCGCACACGCCCGCCCATCAGATTCTGGGGACGTACTCCCCCAACATTGGTCACTCGCACAAAACCGTGGGAATCGATATGAGAGGCGACCAGACCGATCTCATCCATGTGAGCAGCGATCATGATCTTTTTGCCATTCTTCGACGCTTTGCCTTTGCGTACAATCAAGCTACCTAAAGGATCTACGCGAATCTCGTCGGCGAAGGGTTTTACTTCGGCACGAATCACGTCACGGATGGTGGATTCATACCCGGAAGGGCTGAAGGTTTCGGTCAATTTTTGAATAAGTTGTTTCATATTCAATCCTTTTCAAGATCTAATATCATTTAATGACTCAATTATGAGGGGAATATCGGTGACTTCCCAGCATCATAAGAAATGACTTCTTTTTTAGTGATGACGTAGACCGATCCGGATCCCATCACCTGCCAGGACGCGCCGGGTGTGCCGACTAAAGCCGTGTCCTCATCAATCCCTAAAACGTACTCACCCGGGCGAACCCTGCTCTGGAGCATAGGCATGAGCATCACACGCCAACGCATCATCTGATCGAAATGCGGAAAGATGGTCGCCCCGCGAAGAACTCCAAAGGCTGCCTTACTGCGAATACCCAGGGAGCGAAAATCTGGTATGTGTTCGCCCATGATCATCGCACCTGCTGAACAACCTGCATAAACTGCACCTTTTTTAAAGGCATTTTCTGCAGCCTGCCATAATCGTGAACCATTCAAAGTTTCAAATAGATAATGTGGGTTGCCGCCTGAGCAATAAATCAGGTCAGCTGATTCAACCTCTTCAGCATTGGCAGGGTCATCCGCCTCCTTGCGTTGAGTCACGTGCAGTGCTTTTACTTCCGCGCCGAGAAGAAGGAAATGGTCTTCACCCATTTGCATCCAACGGGAAATTGATGCGTCTCCCTCTTGTCCAGCAGCTGTGGGCAGGCACACCACCCGCGGTTTCCGTCCGTTGGCGCCACAGTTGGCAAGCAAATATCGGTCGACGGTATCCATCACCGGCAAATATTCACCTGAACCAACCAGAGCTATTAAAGAATTCAATTTCGGTCCACCGATAAAAGGTGCGGTGACATTTTCCTCAAAGCCGCTGAGACCAATGCCAAGGTGGATTTCCAATCGTCCATTCTGGAAATACTACAAGCAGTATGAGTGTAACGGTGAGGAACTGAGATAGAGACCGCCGGGATTCCCTCCAGCTGCTTGTGGATCGTTCCAGCATCCGTCCCGCCCCCGCCCGGCTGGCGGTATTGGAAAGGAATACCTTCGGCTTCTGCAGTTTGCGCCAGAAAACGTATCAGGCGGGGATCCGAAAGCGTCCCGGCATCAAATGTGTAAATCGCCGGTCCAAGTCCCAGCTTGGTGTTGTAGGCCAGATTTTCGCTGCCATCATAGGAAGGCAGATCATTGGCAGGAGTTGCATCGAGGGCGATGGCAAGGTCAGGATTGAAATGATGCGCTGCCACCCTTGCCCCGCGCAAGCCAATCTCCTCTTGGACAGAGAAGGAGGCGCACAGATCCACGGTTCCGGGTGAAAATTTCATTAATTCGATCAAAGTCACAACGCCAATCCGGTCATCGATCGCCTTGGAAAGGATGGATGGGCCAACTCGTTTGAACCGGGTGGCAAAAGTAGCCCGATCTCCAGGTTTGACCTTCGCCCCGCCCAGGCCGACATCGATACGCAACTGGTCCAGCGGAATTTTCCTTTTGCGCTCCTCTTCGGTCGTCAGGTGGATGGCACGGGCGCCGATGACACCGGGGATCTTGTTCTTCCCCACCAACACCTGCTTTCCCACCAGTTGACGCACATCCAGACCGCCGACGGTGTCAAAACGATAAATTCCCTCCCCGTCATCCGCGACGATCATGAAGCCGACTTCGTCCATATGGGCGTCTAGCATCACCCGCATACAGTTTCGGCCTGAGCCTTTTTTCATCGCCAGCACATTCCCCAGCGCATCCACTTTTACTTCATCGACAAAGGATTCGATTTCCTTCAGCACAATCTGGCGCACTTCGCCTTCATCGCCTGAAACAGCCGAGGCATTGCATAACTTTTCCAGCAGCTTGATTTGAGCTGGGCCAATCTCAGGAATTTTCTCAGCCATTTTATTCATCCCATTTTATCGTGCTCATAAAATCGGGTTCCAACCCGGCGATAAATTCAGCCAGAAGCCTTCCGGTCCGTTGGATATCCTTCAAGGAAACCACTTCGACCGGCGTGTGCATGTATCGCAAGGGAATGCTGACCACCATAGTGGGGATGCCTTCCGCAGCCACCTGCATGGCGTAAGCATCCGTACCAGACATGCGCGGCATAACCTCGGACTCATACGGAATTTCAAGTTTATCAGCCAATTCTTTAAATTTCTTAAATAGGTATGTGTGGATGTTGGGTCCAAATCCGAGGCAAGGTCCCTTGCCCAACGGATGCGTCAGCCAATCGTTTGCCCCCGGACCCTTCGCGTGGGTGACGTCCACTGCCACAGCGAGATCGGGGCGTAACTCGAAAGCGGAGGTGAATGCGCCTCCCAGAGTTACTTCCTCCTGGGTTGTGGCAACAGCCCAAACATCCCAAACATGATTTTTGACCTGGAGTTCCTCGAGCGCGATGGTCAGCGCTGCCACGGACGCGCGGTTATCCAGTGTGTGACCGGAGATTACATCGCCGGCGAGTTCAACAGGTTGAGTTGCATAAGAGACAATGTCCCCCACCTGTACGCGCCGTGCCACTTGTCCGGGCAGCAAACCCACATCCACCAGCAGCTGGTCGAGAGGAACAGGATCGTCCCCCACTGACGCAGGAAGCTGCTTCGAAGTTGGCTGGACGACTACCCCAGGTATAACTTCATACCGGTTGGAGCCGGTCGCATGGACGATCACAGGCGTCCCAGGCAGGACACGCGCATCCACCCCGCCGATATTTGTGACGTGGAGAAAACCTTCCTTGATTGAAGTCACCATCATGCCGATCGCATCCATGTGCGTTGCGATCATAATGGAAGGTCGCGGTATTTTCCCTGAGCCTTTTTTCAAGGCATGCAGCGATCCAAGTCTGGAAAGGCTGACCTGGTCGACGAGGGGCGTCCATTTAGTGCGGACAAGCTGCATCACAGGGTCTTCATAGGCTGAAGGACCCGGTGCCGAAAGCATAGATTTCAAAAAGGGAAGGATATCAGGCATGGTTTTTTCCGATCAATAATTCAATAATTAACCATTGGTCATGGCAGCGGTGTGGGTGTTTCTGTCCATGTAGGCGTAGGTGGCAATGGTGTAACCGTCCAAGTTGGTGATGACGTAAAGGTGGCTGTTGGCGGAATGAGGGTCAAAGTCCACGTTGGTGTTGGAGTGATGGATGGCGTCCATGTAGGCGGAGTGAAAAGGGTCGGGGTATGGGTCGGTGTTCCCGTCTGAGTGGGCGTTTCGGTAACCGTTGCTGTCAGGCTGGGAGTAAGTGTATTCAGCACCGGGGTCACTGAAAAATTAAAAGTTGAAGTCAAGGAAAGCGTGGGAGTTGGTGTCTGTTCGGTCTTCCCACCGTTCGGAGCAACCATGATCGCCACCAACCCAATGCAATAACACGGGATGGTAGCCAAAATAACAATAACGAGAATGGCACGCAGGCGCAGGCGTGGGTCGGCGGGCAGGTTCACGCTGATTAATATATCATCAGACCGCAAGCGGGGCAAGCAATTGAGATAAAATAAACACATGATTCCCCTTCATTTGAAACTCTCCGGTTTTCTCTCCTACCATGATCCTGTTGACCTGGACTTCACGAGCTTCGAATTGGCTTGCATTTCCGGGGAGAATGGCGCCGGTAAATCATCCCTGCTGGATGCCATCACCTGGGTTCTTTTCGGGCAGGCTCGCAAGACAGGTGACGCGATCATCAACTCCACCTCGCCCGCTGCAGAAGTGGTGCTGACATTTATCTACGAAGGGTTAACCTATCGTATCCAACGAACTCTCCCGCGCGGGAAAAGCACCCTGCTTGAATTTCAAATAATGGATGTGGGGGTTGAAAACGGTAATGCAAGGACATGGCGCCCCCTTTCTGAACGGACGACCCGTGACACTCAGGCCCGCATTGAGCAAATCCTGCATCTGGACTACGACACTTTTGTTAACGCTTCCTTTTTCCTGCAGGGTAAAGCGGACCAATTCACCCAGCAAAAAGCCAGCGATCGTAAAAGGATCCTTGCGAGCATTCTCGGTCTGGACGCCTGGGAAGCGTATAAGAATCGGGCTGCCGAACGGCGAAAACTGGTGGAAAATGATCTGGCGGGTGTGGATGGCATCATCGGGGAAATTAACGATGAATTGAAAGAAGAAGATCAACGCAAACAACACCTTGCGGATATTGAAGGCCGTTTGGCAGGTCTGAGTTCTGGTCGTAAAACCCAGGAAACAATGCTTGAAGCCTTGAAGCAGGCAGCTGCCGCTATTGCAGAACGCCGCAAACTGGCAGGCGCCCTCCAGACGCAGTTACAGCGTGCTGAGATGAACCGTCTTTCCCTAAAAATTCAACTTGCCGAACGTGAAATTGAACAAAAGACCTTCGGAAATCTGCTTTCACGCGCGGACGAAGTTGAAGCTGCATTTTTAGCCTGGAAGACTGCCCAGGAATCGCTTGAAAAAATGGACACGACCGCATCTACATTCAGAGAGTATGAAAAGAAACGGCTGCCTTTTTTGGATGAAATCAATGCTGAGAAAGCGAGGCTTGCTCAGGAGCAATTGTCCCTGAGAGAAAAGTTTGAAATGGTCGAAAGCCAAAGGGTAGAGAGTAGCCCATTGAAGCAAGAAATCGCAGCGACCAGATTGCTTTATACCCAAGCTGAGGAAAAGGTAAAGACTCGCGATGGACTGAAATCCGAATTGGATTCCAAGCGGGAACGGTCAGCTGCCCTGAAGGCTGAAAGTGATGCGCTCAAGATTCAAATGGATGAGCATAAAACGAGAATCGATCAGATCAAGGAAATTGAAGGGGCTGCCTGTCCTTTGTGCGGTCAGCCGCTCACTCCCGAGCACCGCAAATCAACTCTGGCTCAGCTCACACACGAAGGCAAGGAAATGGGCGACCGCTGGCGTCAGAATAAAGCAGACATTGAGGAACTGCAAAAAGAGATCAAGAAAATCGAAATGGAATCCGGAAAGCTTTCCGATGCAGATCATGAACGAATCTCATTGTCCGCGAAACTTTCGAGGTTGATCGAGCGACTTGATTCCATCGAGAAATCTGAGGCGGAGTGGGATGCGAATGGCGCCAAACGGCTTAAAGAAGTGAACAAGACACTTGAAAAGGAAAATTTTTCAGCCAATGCTCGAAAGTCACTCACTGCCCTTGACAAGGAGTTAAAAAAACTGGGGTATGACGCTGCCGCTCATGATGCAGCGCGGCAGGCTGAATTGGATGGGCGTGCATCTGAACAGGATTTCCATTCACTGGAAAAAGCCAGGGCGGCTCTTAACCCGCTTGAACGAGAGCTTGCCAGTATCCAGAAACAGATAACCGCACTCGATACTGAAATTGATCAACTAAATATTGATTATCTTACCGCCCAGGCCACCATTGAGAAGTCGCAGATTCCCGATCTCGACGCGGCTGAACGTGAATTATTTACACTCCAGGAACAAGAAAACCGCCTGAACCAGGATGTAGGAGCGGCGCGCCAAAAAGTGAATGTGCTTGATGATTTGCGCAAGAAGAAAAGAAAGCTCGAAAGTGAACGCGAAGGATTGGCATCCGCCATCGGGAATTTCAAAACCCTCGAGCGTGCTTTCGGCAAGGATGGTGTCCCTGCTCTGCTAATCGAACAAGCCTTGCCCGAGATCGAAAGCAAGGCCAATGAAATCCTCGACCGATTATCAAACGGTGCGATGTCCGTTCGGTTCATCACCCAAAGAGGATATAAAGATAACAAGCGGGATGACCTGAAAGAGACCCTCGATATCCAGATCAGCGATGGGGCAGGGCTGCGCGATTATGAGATGTTTTCGGGAGGAGAAGTATTCCGGGTCAATTTCGCTGTGCGGTTGGCGCTTTCTGAAATTCTCGCCAGCCGGACAGGTGCCCGGCTGCAGACATTGGTTATCGACGAGGGATTCGGCTCCCAGGATGCCCAGGGTCGTCAGCGCCTGATCGAAGCCATCAATAGCGTGCGAGGTGACTTTGCAAAAATATTGGTCATCACCCACCTTGAGGAGCTGAAGGAGGTTTTTCCAAATCGCATCGAGGTGGAAAAGACCCCGCATGGATCATCACTTCAAGTGCTATAGAATTTATAGACCCAAATATTATTACATGATGACTACGCGCAGGTCAACAAATATCATTTGTTTTGTCAATATTCAGCGTGAAACATAAAAGTAATTCATCGATCGTTTGGTTTATCAGAATCTCAAGGATCACTATATTTGGTTTGT
>Ga0315290_10002532_pt1 | contig 12882 bp, 13 predicted proteins | sample YL17G12_0_MG_FD_203627 | JGI IMG/M metagenome (GOLD analysis project Ga0315290, IMG submission 203627) | Sediment microbial communities from Yellowstone Lake, YNP, Wyoming, USA - YL17G12_0 | ecosystem: Environmental > Aquatic > Freshwater > Lake > Sediment | place: USA: Wyoming | collected... | reverse complement strand
GGTGTCAATGAAGCAGAGATTTTTAGAAATCTACTGGAAATGGTTGAGTAAGTGTTCTGAAAAATACTTTTGCAACACCCAAATTCAAAAATCAAACCCCATTAACTGAGGGTTTCATAACCTATTTATTAAAAGTGCGTAAAACAGGAAACAAGCTATGGTAAAAAATGAAACCTGCCGTTCTCTCCCGGGAACGGCAGGTAATTTTACTCGCTTCGGAGTATTTGAGTTTAATAAGGTTTGTTAAGATACAGGCGGAGGGCGATCCACCTTCGCTGAAGCTACGGTGGACGAAGAAGGCAGAGGGCGGAGGACGACCGTTAAGATCCCGCAAAGCGGGATTAGGGAGGAGCCTGACTGCAGGAGTGGCCAGAGGACGCAGAGCACAGAGCGCAGAGCCAAGGGTAATGAGATATGGAGATCCCTCGGAAGACATTTCGAATAGGGTGTAACAGGTAAAGAAGTGACACAGTGACCGAGATAATATTTCAGGTGCCGGGTGCCTGTAATGGCGAAAAACGGCTATGAGAATTCCTTCATAAAGAGGAGTACCTCAGATTCTATTCTCTTACATACGTCTGCCCATTTCAAATGTGGTTTTCTAAGCAGAACAGGCCAATCGGAAAGATCAACATCGTCAAAATACACTAAACTTTTCAGCACATGCATTTCGCCTTGCTGACTATACTTAATCTGGTAAAACTTCAGCATGTCGGCTATATTGTACTTATGTTTTTCTAATATAAAGTAGATGTCAACAAAGTCTTTTGATCGCTGTCCGCTGACAGATATGGCATTAAGCTTCATGGCAATAATATCAGGTACCGACAATATCCGGATACCATCAATATCAGATGGCTCATTTAAATAGTCTCTGCATTGAAGTGATTTTAAGAGCTCCAGTGTTGTGGGTTCAACTGTTTGCGTGTATAGCATTTAAAAGATTGTAATGATATATTAAATAGTTTTGAAGCAAAATTGAGGGTTTTGGGGTCGATATAATTAAGGCTTTTCAGCACATCAACCACTTCTTTGGTGCCATAATACTGTATGACAAGCATTATTTCTTTTGCCGTTCCCAATACAAAAACACGCTCGATTATTAACCTTTTAGATCTGTCAACATCAAGCCTGTTGATATCAACGTCCCAAAAGTATCGTGGCTTTAAATCTTTTGAAATATTCAATTTCCCCATCATTCTTTTCTAAAGATAGAAAAAAATATGCTGCAAAAAAAATGAATGATGTATTATAGGCTGTAGGCGATAGGCGCTTGCCCTGTAATCCGAAGGATTATCAGGGGAGGGCTGAGGACTATAGGCAAGACTGAGGGACTGATGTCCCAAATCCCAAGTCCCCAATCCCCAGTCCCCAATCCCTAATCCCCAGTTCCTATCTTCCTACTTCCTACTTCCTACTTCTTCAAAATCCCTCCTTCCAAAATACTATTTGAATATATTCTGATAATCCGGCTTCTCTTTCATCACCTCAACGCTTTCCGGATAGTTTTCAACAAACCAAACAAGGAATGCTGTGAGATCAATTTTTTCAGAAAGCATATTCTTCCGACGGAGTTGGTAAGTTTCTTTCAAATCCGGAGAATTAATTATCTCCGAAACCTTTTCTATCACACCCTCTGAAGAACGAAAGCCATGAATAAGCTGATATCTGTCTTCCTGTTCGCGAAGTGTGCCAGCATCCAATGAATTGACATAAATAGCAGGTGTCCCCAGCATGGCCGATTCTGAGGCCATTGTAGCTCCTTCGGTAACCAGCAAGGTTGCATGTGCCATGACATGATGTATCAGTTCCGGTGATATTCTGATTATGTACTTATCAAAATACGGGTCTCTGTTTTCTTCTTCAGATGCGATAAATACTCTATAACCGTTTTCAACCAGTTTGCTGACCAATTGCCTTTTCGTCGCCAGATCTAATCCTGAGTGACCTATATCATGACTGGCCTTCCAGGAAACAAAACGTAACAATGCAAATTTTTCATTTTCAGAAAGACCTAAAAGGTGTAAAATATCAGGGTGGTTGGTCAGGTGGTTAGGGTGAAGATAAAAGAGTTCTGTATAGCTATTGAATCGTATTTGCTTTTTACCAAAATCCTTTTGAAAACAATCAGGATTTAAAAATACTTTTGAAAATGGTTTATAAAAAAAGTGCCCGAACCGGGCATGCTCTGTATCGTCAAGAACGATGTGGGGTTTTCTTAATAACCATGCTGTCTGTGCAGCATAGGGCGAGGCGAAACTAATGAAAATATGGGGCTTAAACTTAAGGGCTTTGAAAAACAATTCTAAATCAGCACCAAACATGTAAAATATTTTTCCCAATATTCCATCCTTACCCTTACCTCTGTCGTAATAGGAAATTTTATATTTATCAAGCAAATAAAATATAATTGACCTGTTCCGTGCCGAAACAAAAAAAGTATGCCCTTTTGACTCCATTATTTTTATAAAGTTTTTAAAATAATGAACATGGGCAGGATGACCCATATCTATAAAGATCTTCATTTAATGATATGAATTAAATCTATTTTAGGAAAAAGTGACTAAAGTGCCTAGAGTTGGAAGTTTTAAAGTATGCAGTAGGTAGTAAGAAGTAGGTAGTAAGAAGTAAGAAGTAGGTAGTAAGAAGTAGGTAGTAAGAAGTAAAACTTCGGACTTCCCATTAACTTTAGTCACTTCAAACTTTAGCTCACTCTAAGTACTTCTTCACTATATTCGGTTTTGCCTTTCAATAAAAATTGATGGCATAAATGGCAGCACTTTCTTTATACCCGATATAGATAATTTACTGAATGTTTTAAACAAAAACATATATGAGGGATAATCGGAATAATATTTATTTGGTCTTGAAAAACATTCTTCAAATTCGCTGTTTGTCATATCCAGCTTTTTCAGCACATATTCTTTATCATATTGCATTTCATTTGCATTATATGGAGCTTGTTTTAATTCATTCAAGGCCTGGTCTCTCGATATTTCTCCATTCATTACCAGTGCTGAAAGTGTTATAATTCGTTTATCAATACCAAATTTCTCAGGTAACCAATAGGAGATTGCAAACCTGGTAAATATGTTTTCATAATGATGACCACCATAATACTCCCATCTATATTCCTTCTTTAGAAAATCCTGTGCAATTCTTTTTTCATAATCTAAATAGTAATAGGGACGCAACATCTTTATTTTTTTCAAATATCCAAATCTGATAAATTGAAAAATTGTATAGTATGGGAACGATTTTAGTTTTACCTGTTCAAATTTTTTCAATACATATAATAATTGTCTGGCATCAGAATAGGTCCATTCTGTGGGCTGTTTACCTTCAGACCTAAAATCGCTTCCGTTAAAAATATATTTTACTCCTTCTCTTTCAGCAATCTGATATAGTGCAGCTTTAATTGCCAGATCAGTTGGTCCGTCAATCCAGGGTAACGAAGCTTTAAGATATGCTCTGAGTACAGCTTTTACTTCCTCATAATCAATTACATAAGTTTCAAGGTCAATTTTTAAAGCATTTGTAACTTTTTTGATATTTTCTACTGCAGTCTTACTGCTGAATCCATTGTCTAAATTAACGGCTAACGGTCTGAGGCCGGATTGTTTCGCTATGTACAACAAATAGCAGCTGTCAGTCCCTCCACTGACACCAACAATACAATCATATTTCCTATTCTTTCCATCCTTTCTAATCCTTTTTAACCATCCTTCCCACTCCGCCAATCCTTTTTCACCGCGGGGATATAGTTCTATAAATTCCTGAAACATTTTTGCATAATTCGATACCCCTCTTTCATCAAATTTTACTCCGGGTACAGATCCGTCCCATAAACCCTTTACACATTGTTGTCCCATTAAAGGCTTTATTTAAATAGTTTTAGAATTTCTTGTCTTTCAGGGTAATTCACCAATACCGCGCGACGTTCACCATGATAAACAAACATACTGCCTGCAGCAAGTCCATTTAATGAAACTAAAGCATTCAGATCAATTAAATGTTCCAATTTACCCGCTCCTCCCAGTGAAACAACCGGAATGCAGACAGATTCGGCAATTCTTTTTATTAAATCAAAATCATAGCCAATCATTGTACCATCTCTATCGATGGATTGAATAATAATTTCTCCTGCTCCACTTTCTTCCATTTGCCTTGCATATTGGACAGGATTGTAATTTACAGATTTTGTACCAGCTCTGATCCATACTTTCTCCACTCCCAAAAAATCATTTTTCACATCAATACAGACTGTTATGGTGGATGAACCAAAAGCATCAGCCGCTTTCCTGACAAAACCGGGATCTTCACCTGCAATACTGTTCAATATTACTTTTTCCGCACCGGCTTCAATTATTTTTCTGATATCTTCAAGAGTTCTGATGCCTCCGCCTGCTGAGAAAGGCATATTTGCCTCTTCCCCCACATTTTTTACAAAATCAATTGAAATTGTACGATTCTCTTTTGTGGCAAGTATATCAATAAACGCTAATTCGTCGGCTTTTAAATCATTGAATATCCGTACTGCATTTATTGGATCGCCAATATAGCGATGGTTCTTAAACTTAACAGATTTAACCAGACCCTTATTTTGTAACAATAAGACAGGGATGATGCGGGGACGATACATCTTATTGATTGAATATTGAAGATTGAAGATTGTTGATGGATAAATGGCGATTAGCGATTGGAGATTTTTATTTGATTGAAAAACCTTCTTCAAGAAATTGTTTGAAAATATTGATGTCCGAATCGATAGAAGTTTTCTTTTCCAGTATTTTCTTCCTGAGTATTTCCATTTTATCAGGAGTGAGATTATAATTATATGAGTGTCGAAATACATGTCTAAACCCCATTAATTCACCAAGTACTAAATAACTTTCTTCGGATAAAACATTGGGGCGAATTCCTGGTATGGGAATCTTCATCCGGATCAACAGGTTCTTATGAAACCCGGAATTCCTTTCAATACTATTTTCAAAAGTCAGGGATATTTCTTTAAACATATCTTCATATGCTGAATATAAATTGTGTAACTGGTAAGCTATATGAATCAATTTATCTTCATTTAATGGTTCCAGTTCTGCAATTTTGCTATAAATGACTGAAATTGTATCTTCCTGATTACTAATGTACGCCCATATTGTTGAAAATTTTTCTTTCATCCTATATCACTCTTAAGCTAATTCTTATGATTTTATCAGTAAACCGACAGTTCTCAAGTTCAATAATTTCAATGGTTCTTAAAAGTGATTCTTCCAGTTTGGAGAGAATAGGAAAGTAATCAACTGCCGACAAGCCTTTTACTGCAATATCTATATCAGAGCGGGATGTAAATTTATATGGAATCAGGATTGAACCCGTGATATATACTTCCAGAACATTTGAATTATTAAAAACACTTTTAATCTCTATTATTGTTTGTTCAAGGATTTCGTGTCTCTTCTTTTCAAGGTCTTCTTTTCTTGACTCTTCAATTTCGTATAATAAACTGGTAGAGAATGTCATTGGCGAATGGCGATTGATGAACTGAACAAATTTACTGTTTCTTATTCAATACACAAATTGTTCTTACTCAAATTAGTATTTGTCAAAACCGATCCCTTCGATTGGACTTACTCTTCAATCAACAATCAACAATCATCAATCAACAATCAACAAAGTTCCTCAACAACACCTCCCCGGCATCATGGCTTTTCTCCGGATGAAATTGTACGCCAAAAATGTTTTCCTTTTGGATTGCAGAAGTGAAAGGATAGTCATAAATGGTTTCAGTTAAAATATCATCTGAATTATTACATTCAATATGATAACTATGTACAAAATAGAATTCTGAATCAGGATTTATGTTTTCAAACAGAGAGGAGCCCTTTACCGGATTCGCCGTATTCCAGCCTATGTGAGGAATTTTATACCTGGTTGTATCTGAAACTTTAAATCTGATAACTTTCGCATCGAACCATCCAAATCCTTCTGCATTTCCCTCTTCACTGTGTTTTGCCATCAATTGCATACCCAGACAAATACCTAAAATTTGCTTTTTTTCAACCAGAACCTGATCTGAAAGCAGATCCCATAAACCACGCCTTTTAATTTCGGAAACAGCTTTGGCAAAATGACCTACTCCCGGTAGAATTATTTTATTTGCGTTCCTTATCTCATCTGCATTCGAAGTAATTATTGATCTTGCTCCAATTCTGTCCATCTTTCTCTTAACAGAACCCAGGTTGCCCATGCCATAGTCTATAATTGCGATCATAAAAAGAAGTGCCTGGAGTGCCTAAAGTTTGGAGTACTTAGAGTACGGTTATGAAAAAAGGCTACGGTGGGCAAAGCCGTCATACCGTTATTCATACTTCCTGATCCCTTCAACCATTCCTTCGAGTGATACCACATCAATTCCTTTCCGGGAGGGATATCCTTCTTCAACGGGAGATACAATTAATGTACAATCAGGTTTCAGATCATCTATTGCAGTATAAGCTCCCCTCGACAGCACCGGGGCCTTTGATGCCTTGCATTCGACAGCAATAAGTGCCTTTGGCAATACAATAAGGAAATCAATCTCAGCTCCATGACTTGTCCTGTAAAACCTTACATCTGCACGGGGGAAATGGCCCCTCAGAGTGGCAAGAACAACTCCTTCCCATAAGCTCCCAAAAACCGGATGCCCTGCTATCTGATGGAAATCCTTTAGTCCAAGAAGAGCTGCCGTAATTCCCGAATCATTTAAATACACTTTTGCTGATTTAATAATCCTCTTACCGGTGTTAACAATATGTGGCGGAACAATATCAACCATGAATGTCGATTGCAGGATATCAATATAGTTTTTGATGGTCGTATTACTTACACCCAGAGAATTCCCTAAAGCCGAATAGTTAACTGTCTGCCCGTTGTTATGAGCCATCATCTGCCAGAGCCTGCGTACAGCAATTGGCGAAGAACCTGTCCATTGCATAAGATCTCTCTCAATAAATGCCGATATGAAATTCTCCTTCCACTCCATAGAAACATAATCATTCTCTGAAAGGAATGATCCGGGAAATCCTCCCCTGGCAATAAAATGCTCCAGGGTACACCTTGTTTTTACTTCACTCCATAAAAACGGAGTTAAACGCTTATAAGATATCCTTCCCGCAAGTGACTCGGAACTTTGACGTAAAAGGTCTCTCGATGCTGAGCCAAGGATTATAAAACTGCCTTTTATATTCCATTCATCAACAAGACTTCTCAGTAATTGAAATATCTCCGGCTTCCGCTGAATCTCATCCAGACATATTAATTTCTCTTTCTGAGATTGAAAAAACCATTCTGCTTCATCCAGTTTATGAAGGTCGGATTGACGTTCCAGGTCAAGATACACAAGCTCCTTTTTACTCCCGAGCAAGTGCCTGATAAGAGTTGACTTACCACATTGCCTGGGTCCGGTAACCGCCACAATAGGGAAATGCCTCAGGCTCTCACTGATATCATTAGTTAGTTTTCGTCTGATTAATTCCATATTTTGAAGATAATAACCGTGCAAATATAAACTTATATTTTAAATATACACTGTTATTCATCCTCTCATTTCTCATCTCTTATTTAAACTGATTCTGGTACTCCGGATTCTCCTTCATTGTTTTTTCACTTTCGGGAAAGCTTTCAATAAACCAGACCAGGAAATCTGTTGGATCAATTTTTTCAGAAAGCATTTTTTCCCGACGGAGCTGATACACCCTCTTTGCAATGCTCTCTGATTCAATCCCCAGCTCCGCAATTCTCTCCCTGCCATTTGCCCGGCATTACCGCTGCTGACAATCAGAACTTTCATTTTGGGAAGTGTGGAGTGCCTGGAGTTTGGAGTACTTAGAGTTTGGAGTACTTAGAGTTTTAAAGTTTTACCTATTGATGTAAAAATTGCAAGTAATTCATCTGCTTCAATAATTAGTTTTTCTGTTTTGGCATTCCCAATCCAGTCTAACTCAGTGATTATCTCCAACCAGTAAGCTGTCTCACTCGATTCGCTTTCACAAATTTTAATTTTATTGCTAAAATCTGCTTTACTTCTGGCCCGGTTTGCTTCCCTGTAATTCGCCCCCGATCGTCAATCCTTTTCAGAAGTTTCCCCGGGTTAAAAAATCGCGAATATGGAGGTGAATTATTCCCTGGAATGTGCCGCCAATCATATCATCTGAGCTGATTACGTACTTTGGCCAGTTGTCTCCGATTGAGAGCAGATTTCCGAATTCCCGATCGTGTGTAGTTTGATCAGTTATCTGGTATGCCACCTGGATATAGGCTCTCTCTCCATGCCTGACAGCTACGAAATCAATCTCTTTTTCGCCAGTCTGGCCCACCGTAACAGAATACCCTTTGGTAATAAGATGCCGGAAGACCAGGTTTTCATATAGTTTGCCAAGGTCCTGCTGCAGATAAGGGATCAAAGAGTTTCGCATACCTATGTCGTCGAAGTAGAATTTCTCTCCTATTTCAAATATCTTCCTTCCCGTAATATCTCCCCGCCGTACAGGAGTTACCAGCATTACATCGGAAAGATGGCTGAGATATTCTATCACAACCCTCACCGATATTTCAATCCGTTGCGATTTCAGGTAATCACTTATCCGTTTTGCAGATACTATGCTCCCGATATTGGCTGCCAGAAACAGAACAAGGTTACGTAATATGGTAACATTGCGGATCCGGTAACGTTCAACAACATCTTTGAGGATTATAGTGTTAAAAATATTCCGTAGATATTCAAATACTGCATCTTCATCCAATCCGGTCCGGACCAGCCACGGCATCCCTCCATATTTTATGTATTTAAAGAAAGACTCCTGATTATCTGCAAGCTGATGAAATGAAAGGAATTCGCAATAGCCAAGGCTATGAACCCTGATCTCTATATAACGGCCGGCAAGAAGAGTGGCAAGTTCCCCTGAAAGCATTCGCGCATTGCTTCCTGTGCAGTAGATGTCATATCCTCCATCGGCCAGCAAGCTTCTAAGAGCTTTCTCAAATTCAGTAATCTCCTGTATCTCATCTATGAACAGGTAACAAAAACTTTTATCACCTCTCGCACCCCGGACAAATTCAAATAGTTCTTCCCAGGTGTTAATATTCCGAAACTCGTATTGCTCCTTATTGATGTATATAACCAGCGCATCCGGATCATTCTTTTTAATTTCATCAATGATCTGATACAGGAGATAACTCTTCCCCACCCTTCTCTGGCCGACAATAACTTTAATTATCTCTTTGCCAATGAAAGGCTTTATCTTTTCAATGTAATCCGGTCTTGCTATATACCCTTTCTCCATAAGTAATTCTTTTGCGCAAATATAGTAAACATTTACTTATAATTAAAACAGTACTTAGAGTTTGGAGTGCCTAAAGTGTGGAGTGCCTAGAGTTTGGAGTGCCTGGAGTTTGGAGTACTTAGAGTTTGGAGTACTTAGAGTTTGGAGTACTTAGAGTTTGGAGTACTTAGAGTTTGGAGTGCCTGGAGTTTGGAGTACTTAGAGTTTGGAGTGCCTGGAGTTTGGAGTACTTAGAGTTTGGAGTGCCTAGAGTTTGGAGTGCCTAGAGTTTGGAGTACTTAGAGTTTGTAGTACTTAGAGTTTTAAAGTTTTACCAACAGATGTGAAAATTGCAAGTAATTCATCTGCTTCAGTAATTAGTTCTTCTGTTTTGGCATTCCCAATCCAGTCTAACTCAGTGATTATCTCCAACCAGTAAGCTGTCTCACTCGATTCGCTTTCACAAATCTTAATTTTATTGCTGAAATCTGCTTTACTTCTGCCACGATTTGCCTCCCTGTAATTCGCCCCGATACTCGTTCCTGATTTTCTAAACTGATTTCTTATGACTCTCCCTTCCGGAGATCCTGTTAATGATGCTGATAGCCTTATGACACTAATTGCAAACTTCTTTGTCCTAATTTCTAATTGTCTGCTAAACTACTTATTATCCATTTCATTAAACTTTAACACTCCAAACTTTAGCTCACTTTAGGCACTCCAAACTTTAGTTCACTTTAGGCACTCCAAACTCCAAACTTTAGCTCACTTTAGGCACTCCAAACTCCAAACTTTAGCTCACTTTAGGCACTCCAAACTCCAAACTCTAGCTCACTTTAGGCACTCCAAACTCCAAACTTTAGCTCACTTTAGGCACTCCAAACTTCCTAATCAATAAACTTTCTGAACCACAATTCCAAATGTATCCATTTCCAGAATTCGGAGTTGTATTTACTATACTTTTGAAATGATCTTAATTCCTTTTTACATTGTTTAATATCAAAATATCCTCTCTCGTTAAATGAGTAAGATTCAATAACATCTGCAAGCAACACCTGAAGTTTCTTATTTTTAAACCAGTCAGATTCCGGTGTGGAGAAGCCGATTTTATCTTTTCTCATCCTGATTTTTTCAGGTAAGATCCCTTTCAATGCGTTCCTCATAATAACTTTTGTATACCCGTTTTTGATATAATTACTTGGTGGGATTGATAATGTTTTTTCAACCAGATTATGATCAAGGAACGGGAACCGTGTCTCCAGGGAAAATTGCATCCCGGTTTTATCTGCCCATAAAAGATTATGTTCAAATTTATATTCAAAATGGTTTATTAAAAATTCTTTCAGGGTTTTTGATTTATAAAAATCATCAAACAACGAGTTTGCTTTATTGTAATAGTCATTATAAAATGACTTATCTATGAAATTGTGATTTTTAAAATGCCTCAAAGATCGCGGACTCAAAGAAAACCCTAATGTTTTAAACCCGTACACAGATTTATGGGTCTTCATGTATTGAAATGTTTCATTTAAAAGCTTTCCCCAGGAATTAGCATTAATAAGGTCTCTGAAATAGTACCCGTAAAAATAATGATAGCCTGCCATTAATTCATCGGCACCCTGCCCGTTCAAAAGTACTGTGCAATGATTCTTTGCAAGTTCCATCACTTTGTATTCTGCATAAATTGAGGTTGTTGAAACAGGTTCTGACAGGGAAAGAATAAAATTGTTTAAATCATCTAATAATGAATAATCCGTTGGATATGTATAATGAATCTTCAGATTTTTCTCTTTGAATTCGGCGATATATTCCGATTCGTCCCCTTTTTGCCCCTTATTATAAACAGCCGAAAATGAATGCAAGTCAACATCCTGTTTGTTGTTTAACACCAGTGATGTAATTGCTGAGGAATCCAATCCACCACTCAGGCATGTCCCCACCGGCACATCACTTCTTAACTGAAGATTTATCGAACTCTTTAATTCTTCCAGGAAATCTTTTTCATTAAATTGAAAAAAAATGTAATTAGAAAGTTGATCGGGCAAGCTATACCAGTGTTTTATGTCAATTCTTCCCGATTTTATGTTAAGGGTATGACCATGCTGGAGCTTTTGGATGTTTTTAAAAAATGTTTTTTCACTATGATTGGTGCGGTTAAAAACCAGGTAATCGAAGATAACAGAGTCTTCCGGCTCCTTCTTATTCTCTATGATTTTTAGTAAAGGAGGGATGTCTGATGCAAATAAGAATTGATTTTTATCATGATAAAAATAAAATGGCTTGATACCGAAACGGTCTCTTGCAGCGAATAATTCATTAGTATAAGTATCTAATATGGCAAAAGCAAACATGCCATTAAGCCTGTGAAGGCACGGTTCTCCCCATTCTATATAACTGTTCAGCAAAACTTCAGTATCTGAACCAGATCTGAAGATATACCCCTTGCCCTTTAATTCATCCCGCAGCTCGATATAGTTAAAAATTTCCCCGTTTAATAAAATTACAAACCTCTTATCTGCAGAAAACATCGGCTGATGACCTGCCATGGACAAATCAAGAATGCTTAACCTCACAAAACCAAGACCGATATTATCTTTAATAAAAACCCCCTCATCGTCTGGCCCGCGATGCTTCATAATAAGCATCATCTCACGAATCGAAGATTCTTTTGCAGGTTTGTTATCGAACCGGATTATACCGCAGATTCCGCACATTATCTATTGGGGGATTGGGGATTGGGAAATAGGGAATAGGAATTGGGGATCAGGGATTAGGGATCAGGGACATTGAACCTCTAATTCCAAGTCCCTAATTCCTAGTTCCTCTTTGATTGACGATATTTTATGAGCCCTGATAACATCTTGCCAATTATATTAAGTTTTTCTGATGTACTATTAAAATCTTTATCACTAATGAAATTCAGATCTTTTGCAATGATTAATTGTGTGTCAAGTTCTGCAACTGAACCAAGTGCAATAAACAAGAAATGAATGTACTCTTTATTTGAATCGCGAGCTGCTCCTTCTGCAACATTTGAAGGAATTGTGATTGCAGCTCTTTTTATCTGGGCCGTAAGTGAATAAACTTCTTCCTTAGGAAATTTTGATGTCAATTCATAAATTACAGAAACAAGTTTCCTGCTATCCTTCCATACATCCAAATCTTTATGTGTCTTTAATGTCATAATAATATGCCAATTTTCTTCCTAATCCCGAGTCCCCATTCCCCAGTCCATAATCTTTAATCTTCAATCTTCAATACCTTATTATAAACTTCAATTATCCTCCCGGCGATAGTTTCGGAATCGAGGCCAAGTTCTATAATCCGTTTCCGACCATTGGTTCGACCTTTTGTTTCGGCAAAATCCAATGCCAGTTGAATTTTTAAAGCTACATCGACAGGATCGAAGCTAGAAATATAACAACCCTCCGTGTTGCCAATGACATTAAGTACATCACCAACATCTGTGCTGACAATCGGACAGTTACAGGCCATGGCCTCTTTAATTACATTGGGTGAACCTTCATGATACGAAGTAAGCAAGCATACATCAGAGGCATTATAATAATAAATCAGTTCCTTG
>Ga0315290_10002529_pt1 | contig 12889 bp, 10 predicted proteins | sample YL17G12_0_MG_FD_203627 | JGI IMG/M metagenome (GOLD analysis project Ga0315290, IMG submission 203627) | Sediment microbial communities from Yellowstone Lake, YNP, Wyoming, USA - YL17G12_0 | ecosystem: Environmental > Aquatic > Freshwater > Lake > Sediment | place: USA: Wyoming | collected... | reverse complement strand
CACCTTCCTGTGGGAAGCCAAGCCGGTTGCCGTTCGCCGTACACGCTGGCGACGGCGAACTGTTGGTGTAGGCGTCGGCCGGGCTCGGGACGTTCTGCACATAGAGAACGCCGTTCTGAGGCAACGGCAAGTTGGTGCCGGTACCGCATCGACCTTGCGAGAAGTTTGCTGTGGACGGGCTGGTCGGACTCGTGACGGTCATGGTGCCGTTGTTGTTGAGCACGACCTTGGTGGGTCCGGTGTAGAGACATCCGGGCGTGGGTGTGTACGCCGGATTCACCTCTCGCTTCAGAGTCCCGTTCGTGGGCGGCATCGTCAGCGGGTCGACGTACTTCGGATCACCGGCGCGCGCGAAGTACGGAGTCTTGGTGTTGTCACACGCTTCGCGATAGCGCTTTCCGGAGGCCGGCTTGTAGGACGTGGAGGTGTCACCCATGAACGCCGGACCCGTGCTCGGTGACCCGGACCGGGTGCCGGAGCAGGCAAGGAAGGCGTCGTTGGTGTGCAAGGGACCATTGATCGTGTCACCGGTGGCGAACTGGATGTTTGTGCAGCTCGAGTTACGTCCGGCATACCAGTACTTGGAGCATTGGACCTGAGCTTGGGCTGCGGTGAAGGGCGAGCCGGTGTAGAGCGCCGGGTCCATCGTCTCGTAGTCGGTGAAGTACAGGAAGTCGATGAAACTGCGGCGACGCAGGTACGCCTCGACGGTACGAACCTCTTTGCCGACCTTCCCGCTGGAACGGATCTGCAACACGCCTCGACCCGTGTACTGCGAGTTGTTGATCTCATACCGGAACTGACCACGGCCGGTCGTCCCAGGAACATTCACCCAACCCGAGAAGGCGGCATTGCCTCCAGTACCGGTGATCGTGCTCCCAGCCGAATAGGCGTTGGCGGAGTCGCCGAGCTTCCAATAGTTACTGTCCTCGTTCAAGTGCGACACGTACTCATCGATTCCGGCCTGGGCCGACGCAAGAGCGGCCTGCCAGTCCTGGTCATTGCGGACCTGCTTGAGCTGGTTGACGGTGTACGCCGCCGTCGCGCTCATCAGAACGGTGAGAATCGCGCTCACCGCAAGCACCATGACGATTGCAAGGCCTCGCTCGTCGCCGCGCATCAAACCCATGCGCTTGCGTAGAGGCAGGAAGATTCCGCCGCTCATCGCTTGACCACCCCAAGATTCGGCAGCACAACAGTGCTGTTGATTGATACCGGCGGAACGTTCTGAGTCGGGTTGGAATTGACCATCAAATTGATCTCGACGCTCCGGACCAACGACAGGACCGTCGGGTCCGTCGTCGTTTGGGGAGACACCAGGGCACCGTTGGCGTCATAGAACTTGAACAGTCCGGAGCTGGCCGGGATCTGCGACGCAATCTCCGTCACGCGGGGTGTCGTTGCAAACGTGTAGTAGGGCGCGTTGGAAGTGTCCGCAGCCCATTGCGTTTCGATCAGTTGGCGTTGCGCGTCGATCGTGTACTGGGTCTTTGTGGGGGCCGAGCCCAGACTGGCGTAGACCGTCAGGGTCTCCGGACCGATTTCGGCGAACGCCGGCAGGTTCGATGAACCGTTGACCGGGACCTCGGTGCCGGCGCGAACCGCCTTGCTCATCCGGTTCATTCCGACCCGCGCGATGTCCAGGCTGTCGCCCTTGGCCTGATCCCGTACGACATTTCGGCCGACGATGACCACCGTGCTGAGTACGACCGCAGAGATGATCGACATCAACATCATGGTCACCAGCAACTCCGCCATCGTGAATCCACGATCTCGGCTGGCGAGGACCCGTCTCATGGTCGTCATGACACGGTCACCAATGCGGCATTGACTCCGGCGACCGTTGGATTGAACGTGAACGAAGTGTTGGATGACCCGGGGAGCGCGGTGCTGAACTTCCACTTCCCCCACGGCATCGAGGCGTTGACGGTCCCGGTCGCGTCCGTGGCAGGCAACGTGTACGTCTCACCGGCGGGGCATTGGGGATCGGCCGTTCCGCCGTCGTCATGAGTCGCGGTGACGACCGCCCCGGCCACCGGGATCGCGAGCAGTGTCTGCACGCGCACCGAAACCTGGGCCATCGGGATCGTCGCGGTGCTCGTGCCGCCGGGGGTCATCGCCACCGGGCCAGCGCGATTGCCACCGACGTAGTAGGCGCCAGATCCCGACGTACCTTCTGGGTCAGCGTCAGCGCAGGCCCCCGCGAAATATTCGTAGCCCGACGCGAATGGATAACGACCTGTCAGTGTCCTGCTTGCTCCCGATCCGGCGAAGGCCAGCTTGCCGTTGGGCACGATGGTGGAGTTGGCGATGGACACGGGTCCGGTCGTCACCGCTGGGAACGCGCCGGTGGGGAGGTTCAGGATCAGCGTCGACGCCTGGTCCATCTCAAAAGCAACCTGAGTGGTCGATCCGCTGCTCACCGCGGACGTTTGGGTGGGGTTCGAGGTGCCCTGAGGAGTGACGTAGCCCGGCAGCGTCGCCGACACCGTGTAGGAACCCGCTGTCAAGCTGTCCACGAAGGCGCAGCCCTTGTCGTCGGTGAAGACGTCCGCGCTCTCAGGCCCGGCCAGAATCACCTCGACGCCTTCGACCGGATTACCGGTCGCGTCAGTGACCTTCGTTCCGATGTTTCCCGTGGTCGGATCGAAGCTTCCGGTCCCGGGTGTCAGGAGCGTGTCGCTCCGAATCGGATCGGTGGCACCCATGCCGGTCCAGTCCACTCGGACACTGACCCGCTTGTAGCGGATGTACGTCGAGGAACCGCCGTCGCACGGTGAGGCATTGCCCGTCCCCGACTGGTCGGTGACCGTCTGCAGGACCGTGTAGGTGTCGGTGTCAACCGTCTGGGTCCAAGTGTCGCTCAGCAACGTGGAGAAATCGGTAGTCGCTCGGGCCTTGTCGATCGCCGAGGAGGCGATATTGGCCGCGACCTCGCGATTCTTGTTGTCCCGTGTGTTGACGATGCTCTGGGTCACGCCGTACGCGACACCGGTCATCATGACCGAGAACAGGACGAGCGCGACCATCACTTCGATGAGGCCCAGTCCACCGTCTCCGCGTACGCGGCGGCGCACCAGCATCACAGAGCGATGCGGCGTACGCGTCATGTCAACTCCTCACGTTGGTCCGCGTCGTGAATCGGCAGGAACGCCGGAATTCTTGAATCCAAATCGACCTTCGTCACCCGCCAGGCCCATTCCTCCCTCACAAGGCGGCCTCGGAGGTGGACAGGGACGCCTACGTACAGATGGCCCGGGCAGCCACGGCCGTGGCGTACACGGCGGGTTGGAGGCCTTTCTTGGTCTTGTCCCAGACGAAGAAACTGACCGCTGCCCCCGAGTTCACAGCCACGATGCAGAAGTTGGTCGCCGTGGCCGCCTTGCCGACGGTGACGCTCACGTTCTGGCTCGGGGAGAACTTGGCCGTGACTGTGGCCGGCAGTGCCGCGCCAGCCGCCGTGGCACCAAGAACGCCGGCGTTGTTGTAGGCGCCCTGGAAGTTGATGGCCAGCGACTCGATCGCCGTCGCCGCGTTGCGCAGGTCAGTCTTCACCGCGGTCTTGTAGCCGTTCTGACGCTGGCTCAAGAATGTCGGGATGGCGATGGCTGCCAGGATGCCGATGATGATCATGACCACAAGGAGCTCGATCAGGGAGAAGCCCGTGTCCTTGTCCCGCGAACTCGATCGCATTCGGACCACAACCATGTCTGGTCACCTCTTCGTGCGTGGAGCTGTGGCTCACTTGGAGGAAGCAAGGGCGTCTGCGCATGCAGCGTTCTCAGCCCTCTACATCGTCTCGAAGTGGCACGTTCTTGACGCTAGAAGTGGTTCGTCACGAGGTTGTGACCCTCGACTCTTCGAGCCTGCGGACCCCGTTGTGGGCAGCCTTGTGTTGGGCGGCCCGAGATCGGCAGCGCTCGAACGCCTGTGGGCGGCCCGGTGATCCGGACCGCCCACAAGATGTTCTGGTTGGATCAGGTGCAGATTGCTTGCGCAGCTGCAGCGGTCGCGTACTCGGCCTGCTGGAGACCGTTCTTGGTCTTGTCGTAGACGAAGAAGCTGGTCGCCGCACCGGAGTTCACACCCACGATGCAGAAGTTGTTCGCCGTGGCGGCCTTGCCCACGGTGACGGTGACGTTCTGGCTGGACGAGAAGTTGCTCGTGACCGTGGCCGGCAGAGCCGCACCAGCAGCCGTCGCACCGAGGACGCCAGCGTTGTTGTAGGCGCCCTGGTTGTCCACACCGAGCGACTCAATGGCCGTCGCTGCGTTGCGCAGGTCGTTCTTGACTGCGGTCTTGTAGCCGTTCTGACGCTGGCTCAAGAATGTCGGGATGGCAATAGCTGCCAAGATGCCGATGATGATCATGACCACGAGGAGTTCGATCAGGGTGAAGCCCTGGTCCTTTTCCTCGGTCGACTTGCGGATGCGAGCGAACATCTCGCTGTCCCCTTCCGGATGGACTATGCGAACCGAAGGATCGGTTCATTGATGACGAGTACGTGATCGGCCTGCGGACGTGATCCCTTGAGCACAAATCGGTAACGACATCCCCTCATCCACCGTTTGGCGCAGCGCATTCCCCGCGACCAACCGACGGCAACAACAAGTCAAGGCCGGCCCCGTCACTGGACGGAAGCGGCCTTGAACTCGATGCGCTACTTGATGAGATCGAAGATCTTGAAGATCGGCATGTAGAGAGCAATGATCATGGCGCCGACGATGCCACCCAGGAATGCGATCATGAGTGGCTCGATAAGCGCGGTCAACGACTCGGTGGTCGCCTCGACCTCTTGATCGTAGAAGTCGCTGATCTTGTGCAACATGCCGTCCAACGCGCCGGTGTCCTCTCCGACAGCAAGCATCTGGACCACCATCGGCGGGAACACCGGGTGATGGGACAGCGGCAGGCTCAGGGATTCGCCGTTGCGAACGCTTTCCTGAACATCGCGTACTGCTCGGGCAATGACGACGTTTCCTGAGGTGTCAGCCACGATCTCCAGGCTGTGCAGGATCGGCACACCGGAGTACAGCATGGTGCCGAGGTTGCGGCAGAAGCGCGCGAGGGCGATCTTCTGGAACAGCTTGCCGAAGACCGGGATCTTCAGCTTGATCGGATCCACGACGTTTCGGACCTGGTCCGTGCGCTTGACCTTGCCCCACACGAAGAAGCCGATGATGGACAACAGAATCAGCGGGATGAACCCGACCTTCAGCAAGTCCGACATCAGGATCAGCAACTTGGTGGGCGCGGGCAGTTCACCACCGAGGCTGGTGAACAGCCCGGCGAACGTCGGCACCACGAACAACAGCATCGCGATCGAGAGCAGGATGGCCATGACCAGCACCACGACGGGATACGTCATGGCGGCCTTGACCTTGCCGCGCAGCTTCACTTCGGCTTCGAAGTTGTCCGCGAGTTGCAGGCAGACCTGGTCGAGGAAGCCGCCGACCTCGCCGGCCTTGACCATGTTGACCATGAGGGGCGGGAACGCCTCGGGGTGCTTACCCATCGCGGTGGACAGCGCCGAACCGGCCTCGATGTCGGCGCGGACTTCACCCAGGAGCAGCGCGAGTGTCTTGTTCTGCGTCTGGTCCTCGAGAATGGACAGTGACCGGAGCATCGACAGGCCGGAGTTGATCATCGTCGCGAACTGACGCGAGAAGATCGCCAGGTCCTTGAGTTTCACCTTGCCGCCGAAGCCGGGAATCTTGAGTTCCTTCTTCATGCCGGCGTTCGACTGGGTGATACGAACCGGCGCATAGCCCATGCTCTTGAGCTTGGTTGCGACGGCGGCCGGCGAATCCGCCTCGAGCTTGCCCGAGACGACCTTGCCCGCACGGTCGCGTACTTGGTACTCGAATGTGAGTGTGTCAGCCATGACGATCCCTCTCAGCCCTTGCCGCAAAGTCGGTTGAAGTCTTCGACGTGGTGGCACTTCTCCAACGCCGTGTCGTACGAGACCCGGCCGGTTCGTACCAGCTCGGCGAGGTGCTGATCCATCGTGTGCATGCCGTGCTGGGCGCCGGCCTGCATCGCGGAGTAGATCTGATGGGTCTTGCCTTCGCGAATGAGATTCCGTACGCCCGGAGTCGCCACCAGCACTTCGGTAGCCACGGCGCGACCACGTCCATCAGCCGTACGCAGCAGGGTCTGACAGACGACCCCCTGCAACGACGCAGCGAGCTGCTGGCGGATTTGCTGCTGCTGGTGGGGCGGGAAGACGTCGATGATTCGGTCGATCGTCTGCGCGGCATCCTGCGTATGCAGGGTTGCGAAGACGAGATGGCCGGTTTCGGCTGCGGTCAATGCGATCTGGATGGTTTCCAGGTCCCGCATCTCGCCGACCAGGATGATGTCGGGGTCTTGGCGAAGGACATGCTTGAGCGCGTTTGCGAAAGACTTCGTGTCCTCCCCCACCTCGCGTTGATTCACCAGGCACGACTTGTGTCGGTGAATGAACTCGATCGGGTCCTCGACGGTCATGATGTGGTCGAAGCGAGTCCGGTTGGCGAGGTCGACCAGTGACGCCAAAGTCGTCGACTTGCCCGAACCCGTGGGACCGGTGACGAGCACGAATCCACGCGGCAACGCCGCGAAGTTGCCGATGATCGGCGGAACACCGAGATCCTCGAGTTCCTTGATCTCGTAGGGGATGACGCGGAATGCGGCGCCGATGGCGTCCCGCTGCTTGTACATGTTGACGCGGAAGCGTGATCGGCCGGGAAGGCTGTATGCGAAGTCGAGCTCCAGAAGCTCCTCGAACTTCTCGCGCTGCGCTTGGGTGATCGCGCCGTACATCACGCGCTGAATCACCGTCGGACCCAAGATCGGGAAGTCCTCCAACGCCACCAGGCCGCCGTGAATCCGGACGGCAGGACGAGCGCCCGCGGTCAGGTGCAAGTCAGAGGCGCCCATGTCCAACATCGCCGACAATGCGTCCGCCAGCGAGATGTCGTCCTCAGCGACGTCGATCTCCGAATGCGCTCGGCCGAGAAGAACGGGCTCAGGGGGAACCTCGACCACGGGAACCGAGGGGACGCCTACTTCGGCCAGACCAGCTGCGTACGACGAGGACACTCCGAAGACCGGAGGTGCGGCGGGGGCCGTGACGGGTGCCGTGACGGGCGGTGCGGCGGGCGGTGCCGCGGACGGTGCGGCAACGGGGGCTGCAACGGGCGGGGGCCCAGCCGTGGGCGGTGGGGCAGCGGCCGGTGCCGGCGGCAGGACCGGTGCGGCCAGTTGTGCCGAAGGCGGGGCAGCGGCGAAAGCCGGCCCGGACTCAACAGGCGAAGGCGGGGCAGCGGCGAAGGCGGGACCCGTGAAGAACGACGACATTGTCGGCGGCGGTGGTACCGAGTCTGTCAACGGATCGGTCAACGGATCAGCCGCGGGGTAGCCCACCGAGGCGGGATCGGCCGGCGCAGGGTCGAAAACAGGCGCGGTATCGGACACCGGAGCCTGCGGGACCGGTCGATCGGTCAGCTCCGGTCCGGGTGTGAACGGACTTGCCTCCACGGATTCCTCCTGGCCTGCGTGCGGGACCTCTCGACAGGTGCCCGTCTCGAAAGGTCTTCGGCGCGGCGACCTACCCGCTTGAGGCCACGGCCCCCGCATTTCTGCGATGAAGGTGCCCCAGGCTGCGCTAGGGGCACTTCAAGCGCCCCAACAACCGCTACGCGACGACGCGGAAGATCTCATCCAGCGAGGTGACGCCTTGGGCCGCCTTGACGAACCCATCGGTGCGAAGGGTCTGCATCCCGGAGGCGATCGCCACCTCACTGATCTGCTTGCTCGACGCGTGTTCGACGGTGAGGCGCTCGATGTCAGGGTCGAGGGGCATGACCTCGTGGAGGGCGAGTCGGCCCTTGTATCCGGTCTTCGAGCACTGCGAACAACCGACGGGCTTGAACAACGTCGGCAGCGGCTGGCCGTCCTCCCACGGGAACCCGACCGCCAGCAGTTGCTGAGGTGTCGGCGTGTATGCCTCCCGGCATTTCATGCAGATGCGTCGCGCCAATCGTTGCGCCAACACGCAGTCGACCGACGAGCCCACGAGGAAAGGCTCGATACCCATCTCGGTGAGTCGGGTGATCGCACTGGGCGCGTCGTTGGTGTGCAATGTCGACAGCACGAGGTGACCGGTGAGCGCGGCCTCGACCGCGATCAGGGCGGTCTCGTGGTCACGGATCTCACCGATCAGAACGATGTCAGGGTCGGAGCGCAAGATCGAGCGCAGAGCCGCGGCGAAACTGAGCCCGGCCTTCGTATTGACCTGCACCTGATTGATGCCCGCAAGCCGATACTCCACCGGGTCTTCCACCGTGATGATGTTGACCTCGGGCCGGTTCACGATGTTCAACGTCGCGTACAGCGTCGTCGATTTTCCCGAACCCGTCGGACCGGTGACCAGGATCATCCCGTACGGCTTGGTGAAGCTTCGGGAGTAGATCTCGTAGTTGTAGTCGCTGAAACCCAGATCGGCCAGATCCAGACGGGCAGTCGAGTTGTCCAGCACTCGCATGACGACCTTCTCGCCCCACACCGTGGGCAACGTGGCAACCCGCAGGTCGATCTTCTTGCCGTGCGCCTGCACGGACAGTCGACCGTCCTGCGGAATGCGTCGCTCGGCAATGTTGATGTCAGCCATGATCTTCAAGCGGCTGATGACCCCGGACTGAATGTTCTTCGGCGAACGCATGACTTCGTGCAGCACGCCGTCAATGCGGTAGCGCACGCGCAGGTCGGTCTCGGTCGGTTCGAGGTGAATGTCAGAGGCACGGTCCTGAATCGCCTGAGTGATGAGCAGATTCACGAATCGCACGATCGGAGCGTCTTCGACGATCTCCTTGACCCTGCTGAGGTCTTCCTCCTCATCGGAGGTATCCAGGGCCATGGTCAGGTCGTCGAGGTCTGAGTCGGCGCGGTAGAAGCGATCGATCGCCGCGGCGACGTCTGCGCGCGTCGCAACAACAGGATGCACATCCATCCCGGAGACCGAACGAATGTCGTCGATGGCGAACACGTTGGCCGGATCGGCCATCGCCACCACCAACTTGCCGTCCTCGATCGCGATGGGTACGGCAGTGTGCCGGCGACAGACCGCGCCGGAGACCATGCCGATCGCTGACCCATCAACAGCGATGTCCTCGAGGTCTACGAATCGCATGCCGATCTGGGCAGCGAGTGCGGCGACCAGCTGACCTTCGGTCAGCACGCCGCGTTCGACCAAGACGCGCCCGAGACTGCGACCCTCGCGCTGGTGCTCGGCGTAGGCATCCTCGAGTACCTCGGGGGACACGAGTCCGTTCGAGAGCAAGATGTCGCCGAGCTGCTTCACGCGCGTCCTCCTGTGCGGCAACCCCCGGGGCGGGCAGAACTACCTCATGCGCACTTCGGCACTCGTCGCCCACATCTGTAGCCCAAGCGGGTGATCACGCTCACAGCGGACCGGGATCGAGGTCCGGGGCCGTCTGGATACGCGCCGCTAGTGGGAGAAGGTGCTGCCCGCCCTGAGGGCGGCAGCCATCGCACGCAATGGCTCGCCACGATCGTCGCCGGCCGGCAGGAGCCATTCGGAACCGTCGGCGAAGACCAAGCCGACAGTCCCCGGTGGAGAATACGGTGCCAACTCGACTGCCAGCGCCGGCCAATACGCGACAGCAAGCTGTGTGTGCGGCCCACCCGGAGGTGGCGCGGCGAAAGGTGGCGCACCCAGAGCCGGCGCGGCGAAAGGTGGCGCGGCCGAGGCCGTCGGCACGCTCTCTTGGAGCGCCGCTCGGGCATCGGCAACGAGATGACGCGCCCTGTCACGGCGATCGCGGCGGGAGGACTTACGGCGCCAAGGAAGCCACATGGGGGTCGGTTAGGCGTGAGCCGTCGCCGGCTCAACCTCTTGCAGCAGTGAGTAGAGCAAAGCCAACAGGACTTCCTTCACAGACTCCTTGTCCGTGGCGTCGCACGCCAGGACCGGCACGTGTTCGTCGATGTCCAGCGCATCGCGCAGTGCGGCATCGAGTTCGTCCGTCAGCGCGTCGGTCCGGTTGACCGCCACCACGAAGGGCACAGGTGCCATCGCCCGGAAGGCCGCGTTGATGGTGACGGCCTCGCGAATCGAATCAGGTCGAGTGGCATCCACGAGAAGTACGTAGCCGAGCATGCCTTCGCCGAGCACGTCCCACATGAAGTCGAAACGCTCCTGACCCGGGGTACCGAACAGATAGAGCACGAGATCTCGGTCGATGCTGATGCGACCGAAGTCCATCGCAACCGTGGTCTCCGCCTTCTGCGAGCGGGTCTCGTCGGTGATGCCACGTTCGGTGGACAGCACGGTGATCTCGCTGATCGTGCGGATCAGCGTGGTCTTCCCGGCCGCGAACGGACCGGTGACGACGATCTTGACTGCCTGACCACCGTGTCGGCGGCGATTGCGAGATGCCATGGTTACAGCCCCCGGACTCCGGCAATGAGCCTGAGCAACAGACTCCGATTGATGGATGGGTCTCTGTCGATTCCACTGGGATCAGCGGCTTCCTCGACTGCTACTGCTGCCGACCCGACTGCTGACGGGGGTCCACCTGCGGTCGGTACGGAGGCAAGCCCCGATGCGCGGGCAACAGCGGACGCTTCGGCCCGCGACGCCGGCCCGTCGGCCTGAGGAGCTCGGCGGCTGGGCAGGAACGGCTCTGATCGTGACGGCACGACGTCTTTGTGCTTAGGCCCGGTGCGACGCGCCGACTTGTCGGTGGACGTGTCGTCATCATCGAGGTCGTCATCCTCGTCATCGTCGAGTTCGTCGTCGTAGTCCTCGGTACCGTCTTCGTCATCGCCGCCGGGACCGGACAGCGTCGCGCGCCGGCGACCCTGAGGGTCAACCGGCTCGAGATCGGCCGGTTCCTCGGGCGGGGAATCCAGAGACTCTCCGACGGTGTCGAAGTCCTCCAACGGGGTCAGCAACGCCATTCGACGTTCCACGACGCCCACGTGATCGGCTGCGGCCACATCGCGAACGACCAGCAAACCGCGACGTACCAGGCTCGCGAGCGTCGAGACGACGGCGAATTGGCCCGCACCGGTGAGGTCCACGAGATCTCGCACACAGCGACGTCCATCGACGAGGGCGAGCAATGCCCACTCGTCGCGGGATACGACTGGATCGGCGGACAGTACGACAGGGACGCTCAGAATGCTGTCCGGTGACGGAATGATCGTGCTGACATCGATCCACGCCGCCTCGCGCGCACGCGACTCATCGATGATCCCGGAGACCTCGACCGCAACGCCCACGTCATCGGGGTTCGCCGACACCATGTCGAACGTGAATTCCCCATCGGTCCAACGCATGAGATCGAAGACTGCGTCGAGGATTTGGTCGGATGCGGCGGCCTGCAGCAACTCTGGTTCGACCGCGCCGCTGTCAAGCAGGGCCCGGGCAACTCCATCACGCTCGGAGCCCGCGGACTGGACGCGGTTGACGGCGCCACGCAACGCCGCGTCGTCCACGATCCCCGAGCCCACGAGTCGGCGGGTGAGCGATTGGCGCGCCAGATCGGCCGAAGCCCCGGTGATCAGTCCGTCCGAGAACCAGACCACCCCATCGGCTTTCCCGCTCGAGGGCGCGGTTCGACGCAGGCGAAGGGCACCGGACTTCGTCGTCATCGCCAGAAGCGAGAAGACGTCAGCCAGCCCAAACGCGTCGAGCGAGCCTTCAAGGTTCACTGCGGCTTCCTCTGGTCACTAGTCGGGGAATGTGGGGGAAGAACGAGGCGACCGGCGTACTAACTCCAGCCGTCCGGATCTGCGGGTGCGATCGAACTGGCGAAACTCGAGTCGGGACTCGGCCACGGAGCGGGACCGGGCAGGTAACTGGGCGCGGGAGGCACTGCCATGAGGACGGGACCGCCTGCTACGGGAGCCGGCGGAATCAAGCCGTGCGGAGGGGGCGGCGGGTACGGAGCGAAGTCGACTGGTGGTTCGACTTGATGCAGGTAGGCGGACTCTTCGGCGCGCAGGATATCGGCCACGTCAGCCGCACCGCGTCGAACTTCGTAGAGCATGAGCCCGGTCTTGGCCCCGCGCTCCGCGACGGCCACGAGTACGGCTTCGTCCTCGGCAGAGACCAGAAAGACCGTGCCGTCTTCGCCCTCGACGTACACCTGTGACAAGTCACCGCGGCCGAGTCCTTGGGCCGCTTTCTCGCCCAGGCTCAGCAGGGCGGCGCTCATGGCCGCGACCCGGTCTTCGTCCATGCCAACGGGCAGGATCGAGGCCATGGCCAGGCCGTCGAACGAAACCACTGCCGCAGCCTGCAGTTCTGGGGCATCGCTCAGCAACTGCTCCAGCATCCGGTTCAGCCGCACGGACCTGCTCAGGCCCGAGTCGTCTGGTGCTCCGGCCGCGCGGTGCGAGCCACGGGGTTGTTCGGACATATCTGCCCCTTTTCGAGGTAGTCGAACGTCTCGACGGGACCCCTGCGGTGAGTCCCAGTGCTCCCATCGGCGCGAAGGCTCGATGGCTTGAGCGGGGCCGACTGGGTGAATCGAGGCGCAATGGACGGATTGAGTGCTACAGCGTAGTCAGCAGTGCGGCGCGCATGGCAGGGATCGGGGCAGATAGCCCGGTCATGAGCTCGACCTGGGCACCCGCCTGCGCAAGCAACATCTCCCATCCCGGTACGGCGACGCCGCCCCCCGCCTTCCAGCGCCGCTCCAGCAGACTCGGCCAGGGCTCGTAGACGACGTCGAGCAGGACCCCACCCGCGGTACCCCCCTCTGGCCAGTCGAGGGACCCGGCGAGGCGATCGGCAGCTGGTCCTGGGACCGTCGAGATGACCACGTCGGCGTTCAGATGCGCCCCGGCCTGATCCCAACCGACGATCTCCACCACC
>Ga0315290_10002527_pt1 | contig 12892 bp, 15 predicted proteins | sample YL17G12_0_MG_FD_203627 | JGI IMG/M metagenome (GOLD analysis project Ga0315290, IMG submission 203627) | Sediment microbial communities from Yellowstone Lake, YNP, Wyoming, USA - YL17G12_0 | ecosystem: Environmental > Aquatic > Freshwater > Lake > Sediment | place: USA: Wyoming | collected... | reverse complement strand
CCAGCAGTTGAATGATATTTTGACGGGTGGCCTGCTCGTCGAGAAGCGTGCGGACTTCAAAACCCAGTTCTTCCAGCTTCTCGGCTACGTGTTTCGCATCGGAGACGGCGAAATTGAGATTCGGGGTGTGTCGGTCGCCATTGGGATAGTGATTCACCCCGATGACGATCGCCCACGACTTATCATAGAGCGATCGGAGGATGACCTCCGGTTCTTTCAAGACGATTTCGACCCCACGCGTGCCGGTGTCAACTCCGGCCTGGGCGATCTGGAATGTAAGGAGGACAAGAAATAATCCTGGAAGGATACGACCGATGACAATCTTCAGGAGAACACTTGTTAACACGGATACACCCTCAGCGAACGGGGCCGTTCATCTCACAAAATTCCAACCGACTCGACACGACAACGGTGCAAGGATGGTACCTGGTCACTTACGCCGCTCACTCTGCGAGACACGTAGTACCAATTAGCGATAGACACGGCAGTTTGAATACGCAATTTAATCCTTACTGCCACGTTTAGCAACTCATGATGTATCCAAAATGATTCGTTTAGTATCAAATTAGATCCTGGGACGAAGCATAACTCTCGAGGCCAACTGAGACTCGGCTCTGACTTCATACCCTCTTCAACCTGGCTAACCAGCTTGTCTGACTCTCTCATTTCGGTATACTCTACGCGCGTTTACTCCCCTAGCCTCACGCGCAGGAAAGGCCTCGGATGCCCGAACAGATTCTTGCAGGAAAATATGTCGTCCAGAACGAGATCGCCAGGGGCGGTATGGGTGTCATCTATAAAGCCCTGGACCGCACGTTGAATCGTGTGGTGGCGATCAAGATGGTACACGCCCACCTGAGTGGGGATTCCTCTTTCGTCGAGCGCTTTCTGAGGGAAGCCCGCGCCATGGCCCGGCTCCAACACGACAATATTGTCACAATCTACGCGGTCGAAGAGGATCAGGGCACCCAGCTCCTGGTCATGGAGTATTTCCAAGGCAGTAACCTTCGGGCACTGACCAAGAATCAACCACGGCTCCCGCTCCGAGATATCGTCAGCATTACCCATCAACTAGCCAGTGCCCTGGCCTTTGCCCATGCACATGGCATCATTCACCGGGATATTAAGCCGGCCAACGTGATGGTCGATGCACGGGGGAAGACCAAGCTCACCGATTTTGGGATCGCGGCAGCCTTAGACGAAGCCTCCATTACGTCCACGGGACAGGTCATCGGGACGCCAGAGTATATGTCACCGGAACAAGCCCGTGGCACCACGCTCGATGGCCGATCCGATCTCTATTCTGTGGGTATTATGCTGTACGAGATGCTGACGGGCAAAACTCCGTATGCGGACGCCTCGAAGACCTCGATCCTTGGGAAACTCGCCTTCGACCAACAGGAGCTACCTCTGGTATTTCCATCGGATGTTCCGTCTTTGTTGCAGGGGGTTGTTCGCGATCTCCTGCGTCGGCAACCGGATGAACGTATTCCGGATGCCGATACCCTCGCCAGCCAGTTGCACGAAATCCTATACACGCTTCCTGCGTCTCCCGTTGTTCCAACCTCCAGCGAATCAGACGCCACCGTCCTCGTTTCACAACCTCCTGTGGCGAACGCTCCTGATAAGGCTGAGCTAGAGCCACCAACGGCCATTGGTCCAGGAGGCCTTACAGATGCACGAGTCGCACGGTCGATGGCCACCGAAAGCACACGAGTTCCCCCACCGTCTGTGGCTCCTCGATTCCCTGCCCCACCACACTTGGAAGAAACAACCGTGCTGCCCGCGCAACCTCGCACGTCTGTCGACAGCGTCAAACCGTCGGCATCAGCGGCTCCCGCTCCACCCCCTTCGCCACCACCTCAGTCGTCTCCTCTTATCCCCATACTTGCGGGCGGTCTTGTGGCCGTGCTGGTTCTGATCGGCTTGGTCTATTATCTGGCTACTATTCCAGCTGACGCCCCAAAGTCTCCGCAAGTCACTGCTCGAATAGAACACCCACCCATCAAAGACACACAGGGAAGCGACGGTGAGCGGGCAAACCGCGAGGCCGCGTTAGAGAATGAACGGGAACGTCTCGCACAAGATCAACGTCGCCTGGAAGAAAAACAGCGCCAGGCAGAGGCGCAACAAGCAAAGGAAACGGCCGAACGGAAACAGCTTGAAGCACAACGTGCGATTTCTTCCCGAGAACGGGAACTCGCGGCTCAGCGGGCGCGCGAAGAAGAGCGCAAACGGCAGGAGGCGGAGCGCCTGACAACAGAGCGGCAGCACACCGTGGATAATGCGCCGCGGCAGAAAGACGTCCAAGTCGCCAATGCATTTCCCGATCAGCGCCTCCAGTCCATACTGGAGCGATTTCGACAAGCTTACGTGAGTCACGACCTAGCGACGATTCAATCGATCTCACGCATGAGCGATGACCGGGTCCGAAACGTTCAGGTGATGTTTGCCAACTACGAAACGATTCGGGCCTCTATCAAGGACTTCATCCAAACTGAGCAAGGCGCTTCGGCGACGCTCTTCCTCGATTCAGTGACGACAGCCGGAGGCGAAAGCGTCTCCTTGTCCCCCCTCGCGAGAAAATTCAATCTTAAGATCCCTCGTCAGGGAGCCGAGTGGGACAAAATTATTTGGTGATTGGGATTGGCAGAGGATGGACAGAGACCACTACTGGGGGCGTACGGGCGGGAATGGCGCCGGAAAGTTAAACCCAAAGAGCTGCGGATTTTCTCCAATGACCGCTGCTGCCACGATTAAAAACACATAGTCATAGGTTTCTTGCGGGATCTTAAACCGTTTCAGGAGCTGCCAGAAATTCCGATCCTGCGGGTTCTGGGGCATCTGCTTGATCATTCGGGTGACATTCCCCTCCCCCCAATTATACGAGGCGATGACTAACAACCCTGACGCCTGCGCATCCGTGAGATAGATCCGCTTAATATACCGCGCTGCCGCGTCGGTGGCCTTGGAGAAATTGAACCGTTCATCATCGGGATCATATTCAGCCAGATGCTGGAGAGGACCTGTCTTCAGGCCAAAGTCCTTGGCCGTAGGCGGAACGAACTGCCACATGCCTTTCGCATACCCCACGCGCGTCTTCGGTCCGATCGCCTTGGCGTCAAATCCGCTTTCCTGAAGAGCGAGATAGAAAAAATGCGGGGGAAGGTTTCGATTAAACATCGTGCTGGAAATGGTCCCCGTATATCCCTGAGTATGTGCGCGGCGGATACTGTTGGTCAGCCGATCGGTGCTTTTCCAGCGCGTGATATATTTATTCACCTCCGCGATAAATTCTTTCGGCATGGTCGCCTCGCACTCCCCAAACAAGCGTGCCACGCGAAACACCGCGCGATCCTGCTCGCTCATGTTCGAATCGTAGAGTCCAAGCTCCTTCACAAACTTGTCATACTTGCTCTCCAGGCTTTTAATCTCTTGCCGTTTGGACAAAATATCCTGCATTTCCTTGGCCTGTGCAGAGGACTCTACCAGTTCTTCCAGCTGTGCCACCTGCAGCTCCACCCGCTTCATCGCATAAAAGATATCCCCCGCCGTCGCCCGCAACGCCTCGATCTTTTGGTATTGATAAAATGCCACGCCGACCACTCCCACCAACAACACACCGACAATCCCAAGCACAACTTGGTACCAGCGTGAACGGCGCTTGGTAATGCGTTGCAGGGCCTGGCCATAGAGCCTCGTCTGAGCGCCCCCTTCACCAGTGTCTTGGGTTTCTTCCAGTCGCTTCACCAACTGGGTGACCGATTCGGGCGCCTCCTGCACAAATGTCTTATCCGAGGGACGCTCAGGAACCTGGACTGGGCGGCCCACTGAGATCCACAACATAGGGCCACCCTGTCCCAGTTCCACCTTGCAGGTGGAAGGCATAGATGCGCGCTCGATCCGCTCGCCGTTGAGATAGGTTCCATTCCGGCTTTGGACGTCGACTATCCACCACTGCCCCTCCTCAAATCGCACTTCCGCGTGGACCTTGCTGACCGCCCGCTCCGTGACGAACAGTTCACACTCTGGATCACGGCCGATGCGAAACGTGTCGGTAAAGCGCCGTTCGTCAGACCACATGGTGCCCTGCTGGACACGGACGTAGACCAGTGGTGGAGACGGCTGCTGTGCCGAACGATCTTTAGGCATCGCGTCGATCCTGAGACATCATTCTAGAGTTGTGACTCGTGTGCACGAATAGGGTCAGATGTCGAACGGCCCGCTCTCTGGAGACCCTAGCAGGCTGCGGAAAAACTATGTCGGCACAGCAGAGCGTCGATGGCTACACGTCTGGGACAAGTCCGGTCTATCTGGTTGATCTGGTTTGTTTCGTTTATCTGGTTCATCTGGTTTATTCGGTTAGTCTGGATCAACCAAATAAACAAGACAAACCAAAGAAACCAACTAACGGTCTACTTGCGCTGGCGGACTTTTTCAGCATCCTGCTAGAGAATCCGCTACGCCACGCCCATCTGCTTACAGAGACGAGAGAGGTACGTCGGCTGGAGCTCGAGCGCTTTGGCCGCCTTTATTTTACTCCCGCCGGCCTTCGCGATCGCCTCTTGCAGTCGCAAGCGTTTAAACTCTTCGACAGAATGATGAAACGGCAAGAACATCAACTGTCCGGCTGGATTCTCGGCGCTGTCCGGGACCTCCAAAACAAAATCCGCCGGCCGCAGAACCTCCTCCGACGTTAAGACCACAGCGCGCTCGATCACATTCCCAAGCTCCCGGACGTTTCCTGGCCAATCATACTCTCGCAACAGCTTCATCGCGGCTGGATCGATGGCCATCGGCGATCGTTTCATCTCCTTTGAATAGCGCGCCACGAAGAACTGCGCGAGGGCAGGAACATCATCCCGGCGCTCCCGGAGGGGCGGAATCGTAATGCCCACGACGTTGAGTCGAAAGAACAAGTCCTTGCGAAACCGTTTGTCCCGCACGGCCGTCTTGAGGTCTTGATTGGTGGCGGCGATAACCCGAATGTCCACTCGAATCGGCTGGGTTCCTCCCACACGTTCGAATTCATGATCCTGCAGCACCCGCAACAACTTCGCCTGAAGCTCTGGTTTCATGTCGCCGATTTCGTCCAGAAAAATGGTCCCACCCTGGGCCATCTCCAACAGGCCTTTCTTCTGTTGCGTGGCGCCTGTGAACGCCCCTTTTTCATGACCGAATAGTTCGCTCTCCAGGAGATGATCGGACAGGGCCACGCAATTGACCGCCACAAAGGGCTTCGTCGCCCGTGGGCTCCACACATGAATGGATCGAGCGAGAATCTCCTTCCCTACGCCACTCTCGCCAAGCAACAGGATGGTCGCCTGACTCTTGGCGGCCTTCTCTGCGGTCTTCACCACTTTTCCCATGGCCGGGCTCTCGACAATGAGCGTCTGATACCGCTCATCGAGAGAAACTTGTAATAGTCGTTTTTCCTCTCGAACCACCGAGAATAACTGGGCATTTCTCAAGGCCACTGCCGCATGCGCGGCATAGGCAGTCAAAAGATCGAGGTCGGCCTGATTAAACTGCTTCGGCTTCGAAGTATTCAGCACCTCCAACACGCCCAAGACACGTCCCTCCTCGACAAGTGGCACCGCGAGGATGGACTTCGTGGTAAATCCGGTTGAACAATCGACGTGCGGGTCAAAGCGGGGATCGTGTCCCACATCGTTCACAATCACACCCTTCTTCTGTTCAGCCACCCACCCCGCAACCCCCTGCCCCATTTTGAGACGCACTTCTTTAAGACCTGTGCTGACCGGTCCAGTCGCCACCTTCACGATCAATTCGTGTGACACAGGATCGACCAGAAGGAGACTGCTCGCATTCGCTGAGAGCAATTCCGTCACCGTGGTCACAATCACCCGGAGGAGGGCATCTAATTCGATGGAGGACGTCAGAAGACGACTCGCTGACAGGAGGGCACCAAGTTGATCGTGCGTGGTATGGGAAGGTAGGTCACCCACAGTTATTGACTCCATCTCCTCGTAAGCAGAACTCCCATGAGTGATGGTGCAACCCTGCAGTGGAGACGGATTCTAGCAGGCCACGCAGCCTCTAGCAATGCCGGGCGGGCGGCGAAACTCAATGGGCGCAGTTGTGATCGAAGGTTTGATGCCGGCCAGCGCGTAGGCGAGCAGGATTTCACTGACCAACGGGTATGGCTTCCTGCCTTGGCATAATGGTCTGACCGCGGTGATGGAGCGGGCCGATATGCATACTGATATGAGGAAAGCGCGGAGCAGGTGATGGCAGGTACAAGGTGTCACGTACGGGCCATTCAAGCGCAAGCGACCCCGGTTTATCTACTCGACGAGTCGGCACCTCTTCGGTATACTCCTGGCCAACGAGGGGACCCTACTCGATGCAGGTCTGTTCGTCGTGCATTGTCATCTCCTTTGCGGACGTAAGGAGACAGCGCTATGACCGCTCATCGGCCCACCAGCAAGGTCGATCTCACCCTGACATTCGGAGATCCTCACACGCTAGGACGACCGGATCCCGAAGTTCCCTTTCGTATGCTCATCATGGGCGATTTCAGCGGGAAGGAAGCCAGGCAGGATCGCACAGAGCAACGATCGCCTGCTAATCGGCGCCCGATTCGAGTCGATCGCGACAACGTTCAGCACATACTGGGCAAGCTCGGCGTCGCGCTGCACAGTCCCTTAGTGGGAGATAATGCGCCTCCCATCGCCCTCAAGTTTACCGAGCTCGATGACTTTCATCCCGACCGGCTGGTTCATCAGGTTGAGCCACTGCGGAAGCTTTCAGACCTGCGCCGTCGCTTGGCCAACCAAGCAACATTCCCTGAAGCTGCCGACGAGATCCGCGCATGGACGCAACCCCGACAACCCAGCGAAGCCCAATCGGTTACCCCCGAGTCCCTATCTCACCAGGCAGGAGTGGGTAGTGCACTCGCCGGCAGTCTCCTCGACCAAATGCTCGAACAGGCTCCCACGTCAGTGCCAGACCTTCGGCCAACAGAATGGCAGTCATTTCTCCAATCCATCGTCGGCCCCTATACCGTTCCGAAAGAGCACCCATTGGCAGAAGAGTTATGCGCGCAAGTCGATGCGGCCATGAGCCAGATCATGAGAACCGTGCTTCATCACCCGGCGTTTCAAGGACTCGAATCGGCCTGGCGAGGGCTCTCGTTTGTCGTGGATCGAATGGAAACGGACTCGCAGCTCCAGCTCTATCTGCTCGATCTCCCGAAGAGTGAGCTGGCAGCCGATCTCCTGAACCGCGACGATCTGCAGAGCACAGAGCTGTACCGACTTCTTGTCCATGAGGCCGTTCGCACTCCGGGCGCGCACCCATGGGCAGTGGTCGGAGGAGTCTATACATTCAATCACACGACTGAAGACGTCGAGATGCTGGAGCGGATTGCGAGCCTATGCAAGGAAGCAGGCGCCCCATTCCTGGCTGCCGCATCCCCCGCCATTGTAGGATGCCCCTCATTTGGAACGACGCCAGATCCAGACGACTGGAAAACCGTTGCGACACTGGAGCGGGAGCAGGAATCCTGGAACCGTCTCCGGCACCTGCCGGAAGCCTCTTATGTGGGCCTGGCGCTCCCTCGATTCCTACTTCGATTGCCCTATGGGCAAGAGACTGAACCGATCAGCGCCTTCACCTTTGAGGAAATGGCGGGTGTCCCGAACCACGAAGACTATTGCTGGGGTAATCCACTGTTCGCCTGTCTCGTGCTCTTGGGGCAGGCGTTCTCAGAAAGTGGCTGGGAGATGCGCCCTGGATCGATCAAAAACATCGAAGGGCTCCCCCTCCATGTCCACCCAAACAAGTTCGGGGAATCTATCACCACAGCCTGCGCCGAAGCCTGGCTCACGGAGAATGCAGCCGAACGACTCCTCGACGAAGGCCTCATGCCCTTAGTTTCTTATAAGGACCAGGATCGCATCCGTCTCGTGCGGTTTCAATCGCTGTCCTCGCCACTGACCCCACTCATGGGCCGGTGGAACACAGCCTAGCAGGCTGTTCGAAAAGACTGCCAGCGGCGTTCTCGCTTCGCTCAGTGGCTCGACGTACGGCACAAAGTACGACTCGCCCATTCCTTCGCTGCGGCCGTGCTGGACGACCTATTTGAACAGCCTGCGGATTCCGCTGGAGTCGCCCATGACGACTTCCAGGCCAGAATTTCCCTGGCCCACAACACTTTTTCAACACATTGCTAATGCCGAATATTTGGAAGAGCTGGTTTTCGAGGAGAAACACATCGAGAGATTGGACCCCAGAATCGCAGACGGTGGGGTCTTCAGCTAGCCAAGAATCTGCCGAAGTTGTTCCGTGACTGGATCGACATAGCCCTGCAGCGAGTCAGCCCGAATAAGTTCGACAAAAGCGGGAACTCCGGAAAACGTTGTTGCCGTCAGCAACAACTCGTCAGAAGGTCGAAACGAATCCAAACAAGCCAGCACGGAGACAAAAGGGAGACTTCCAAAACCCGGCAAACATTCCGTCTGCACGCGATAGCGCAAGGCGCTCAACAGCTGGCCAACCCCTGGATAGGCCTGGATCAGCAATCCCATCGCCAACACATTGACCACAAATTGCTTCAACGTCTCCGTCCGACGCTCTACCTTCCCGTTGAGCATCTGCCGAACAAGGGACGGAGCAGCCCCAGTCTCATAGGTCAGTATCCATCGTACCGGTGAGGTAATGGTCAGCACTTTCTCTGTGGTCTCTGTCTTGGCAACGTGATGATACTCCCAGGGGTACACCATAGGGAGATTATCGAGATGGGAGAGCGTCTGCTCAGGGAACTCCATGGGCAGACCAAACGGGGTCTGACTGACAACCTGCCCGTACTGCTGTTTCAATTGATCGAGCATGCGATCCGAAATATTCACTTCTTCACGGGTGGCCACATGACGCCCCAAGACCCGCCGAGGTGCCAAGAGTGGCTTAATTGTATTGAGGTAGGACTTGAGGTGGCTGTCGAGGACCTTTGAGGCGGCCTCGGTCTTATCGCGTAACGATGCCAGCTGATCGATGGTGAGTGCCGGAGAGGAGGATGCCGTCATCGGGGGCCCCTTTCTGAATGACCGTGCGCATTATGTGTTCCGTCTCTTCTAAATGCAAGGGGATGGAATTCTTAATGTGGGGTAGTCGGTTAGCTCCTCCTGCGCTATACTCCGCGTGTGTGTCGCCAGCGCGGGAGGAGCCATGGACTTGATCTTGGAGTTAGGCCAGAGTGGCACTCGCGAGAAACTGTGCTGATCCTCGAAGGAATCAAGTACCCGTACAGTATCTCCGTGAGATATTCGGCAGCCTTCCGCAACACCTGCTCCTGCCGATGTTCAGTCGTTCTGAAACAGAGAAAGCCTGGAGAATCATTTAGGCCGGCGGAGTTCCGAGGCTTGTCCCTTGTTGAGCGCAGGTCCGGATGCGAGACTCCCAGTCTGACTGAGGCTTTGTCTTCCGGCCGTGATCGGTCTCCTCGTCATACTGATCGGAAAGCCCTTGGCCCCAGACGTGATAGGCCTCGTACAGCCGTGACACTTCACGCTGCAGCTCATCCGTCGTATCCACCCGTAGCGCGCCAAGCGTCTTGACCAAGTCGCGGGCCACTAGACCGGTGATGTCGAAATGACCCTGCTCATGCGCCAATAGCGTATCGCTCTTTTGACTCGTCACAACCCATGAGTTACTGCGTATGACCTTGAGCTTGACCTCAAAATCCCCCAGCCGAAAACGGCCTTGCTCGCGTGCCACTCCCACTCGCTCAGGTTGGGCGGTCTGCGTATCAATCTGCGCATCCTCCTTCTCGCCAGCGGGACGGGTCCCCACCTCCTGAAACTGATTCCATGAGATTTGTCGAGGCCACCCTGTCAGCCGAGGTCCGGAGGGAACGGCATCTCCGTGACCGAGGGGGACGGGGGAGCCGAATCCTGCATTGGGCGGAACAGGTATGATACCAACGTCGAGCGGCCCTCCGTCATAACCTACTGATCCAGGAATGCGTCCAGATCCCATCGTCTCACCCTTTCAGAAGCTCGTGTCTATTCGTCAAACCACATACCGATGGTCATCGCGCCAGCTCTTGCTTGGCGACGTCGAAGAGATAGGCCCCGGTCGGGCCATAAAGCCACACCAACCGATTGCGCTCATAAAACGACTTGCAGGCAGCAGGGTTGACTGAGTACTCCCCCACACCATTGCAAAACGCCGCAAAATGATCGGCCATCTTGACCCCTGGATTGTGCAGAGAGCAATAGTCGTCCTGACAGCCGTGCTGAATACGAGACACGAGGCTTCGGTTCAACTCTTTGATAATGGCCGTGGCCTCAGCGGGATAGGGCCCTCGATGAGCGCCGTTTGCAGCCGACGCAAACACTTTTCGCCAACCAGTCCCGCCCCGGCGCCAGATACTCATGAGGTCATAGTCTGACACCCGCATAGGGATCTTCTCCGTTACAGTCTCCCCCGACGGAAGCTTGCGCGTCCGTTCCGCGACAACTCCCGACTCCCCGCTTTTGTCTTTTAGAGAAATCGGCTTGGGCGGAATGAGTCCGTGCCACGCGCGCGCCGTCACTTTCGGGCAGCGTACGACGATCAGGAAGCCCTTGCTGGAGAATTCTCGAAAGGTGCGGACATCCCTCGCATCAATGCCGCACCGGCGTGAAAGATCGATATCTCGTTGAGGAACACCAGCGTTGAGCGCCTCGGTTTCCCGCTGCTGCTCCATGGCTTCTTGGATGTTGTAAGTAAGGCCCATGTGCCCCCCATATTGCGTACGCTCGTGAATGCAAGACTTGCTCTGTGACGATCCGTCCGAGAGGCGCGAGACTGGGACGACGGATGGAATGGGGGAACGCGACTGTACGTCTTAGCGACTGCCTATCTTGATCTCATATGTCGGGATCGGCGTTCCTGTTACACGTGCATAGAGAACAGCGGGATCGAGGTCGGCCCCGTTCGGCCAACAGATGGTGCCCAAGTCCGGATACACGCGAAATTCTCGGAAGCGAGTGAGGTCTTTGAGAGGGGCGAAGACGCCCTCAAACCGCATAATGGCTGAGAGATCAAGCTCGCCGACTACTCCATCTTCAAATCGGAAGCGGACGTGGTAGCCTTCCAGCGGTGTGGCTTCAATAATATCTACCAGCATAAGCCTTACTCCAACGGCTTGATCTTCTTGAGCGGTGCCCGTTGCTCAGCGCGTGACCAGTCGTCTCTCAACTCGTCCTGATGAAGCGCGCCCCACTCGGTGACTAATCCTAATGCCCGTGGTGGTAAGTGGCCGTCCAATAGCATCAGCGAATCAATCGTCATTTATAGCCTTATGCTCACCATAGCTCACATGAAAATGCGGCGGAGCGTGATCATCATAAAACATGGTGATGATAATACCGAAGAACCGACAGAGTTCAGGCATTTCTTACCGCTCCGAGCTGTTCGTTCGCACCGAAGGATACGCGTTTCGTGCTGGAAAATCACTCCGCCTCCAGGGAATCGTCGTGCATCGGTCGTAAGGCGAAAGACAAACAACCGGGCTGCGTTGCCACTTGTTTCGGAGGCCGCCTACGGGGGCGAAAGTGCAAGAGTTGCAGAAGGCGGCATAGTCCTCCGGCTTGTGCAACACCTCACCCCGAGCATTACCGCGATTGATGACGTGATAGCACAATCCTCCGACTGCTGCCCGATCCGTGCGCGGCATGGCGGAAATCTATAGAAACTTGGCCGTCACATCAACACAATAAAGTAGAATGTCCCCTTTATTCCCCCCCAACGCGATACCGAAAAGCTAGCCGCCAACGGACTCCGAAGGAAGGTTACAAAATCAAGCGTCGCGTTGCAGCCTAGCCCCTCATTTCTTCCCTCAACTCTTGAGTCCAAGCAGCGCCTGTTGCCGGAAGCCGGGGGCGCTGGTGTTAAAGAGCGGTGTGCCGGGTTGGTGTCTGATACCGATCTAGCTCTCCTGGCTATCCCCGTCCCCATCCTGCTTCCTGGCAACATTGCGGACTAGAGCCATGTAACTCATTATGCAGTGCACAATGAAAGCTACCTCACCGTTTTCACATAGAGCCTTGATTATTTAGAATGAATAAATAAGAATATCTTTAAATCTCTCTGGAGGAACATGACATGTCCAAAACGTTGACGCTTCGTATCGATGACAAAACCTACTCAGCGATTGCGAGACAGGCAAAGACAGAAAACCGCTCGTTAGCCAATTTTATTGAAACAGCCGTGAAAGCACATATTCAGGAATCTGCGTTTCTAGACGATGTGGAAATGGCCGACATTCTCTCAAATGCGCACCTGGTGAAACGTCTCCGGCAAGGGTCAAAGGATGTGCGGACCCGAAAAGGCGTAGTCGTTGGGTAAGTATCAGATCTTCGAAACGACTACGTTCAAAGAAGATCTTGCCAAACTTGATCGAGCCGGTTTGAGACGGATTCAGGAAAAGCTAGAAACCTATACCTATCCCCAGCTGAGGACCGACCCACATCACGGCCCCAACATCAAGCGACTGAAGAATTGGGAACCGCCAACCTGGCGTTACCGCGTCGGTGCCTGGCGATTCTTTTATGAAATCAATGAGAGGGAGAAAATCGTCTCCATGATTACGGCCGATCACCGAAGTGAAGCGTATCGATAGCCGTGCTATCTCTTCCCACAACAACGAGTCCATTGTTTTCTGACCCCCTTCCGGGTTGACCCCCCCCTTCGGGTTCTAAAACAAATAAGTCAATACTCACGCCTGACCCCAATTTCTTTATCCAGCGCGATCAACGGCTAAGCGGAGCGGCGTACCACCGCCCTTGAGGACCGTCCAGGCGAACGCCTTGTGGGCCTCCGTTCGGTTTTCACCAGGCGAAGCTCGACCCTATAACCGAGCGCCTTTGCATATTTCTGTAGCGTT
>Ga0315290_10002526_pt1 | contig 12898 bp, 9 predicted proteins | sample YL17G12_0_MG_FD_203627 | JGI IMG/M metagenome (GOLD analysis project Ga0315290, IMG submission 203627) | Sediment microbial communities from Yellowstone Lake, YNP, Wyoming, USA - YL17G12_0 | ecosystem: Environmental > Aquatic > Freshwater > Lake > Sediment | place: USA: Wyoming | collected... | reverse complement strand
GATCTTCGCGTCTTTGTGGCGGTCGTAGCCCGACTGGAGGAAGTAGAGGAAGTCGGGCGTATTGATCTGGCGCCACACCTCGGCGTCGGCACCCTCGGGGGCTCGAACCTCAATCGAGACGACGTTCGACTCGACGGCCGCTCGAGGCACCCCACCTCGGCTGATCAAAGGGTAGACTACTTTCACGAAGTGCTTCCCGGGTTGCTCAAACGCCAGGCGCGAGGGCGTCCGAGACGTGTAGAGCACTCGCAACTGGAAGGTCCACTCCCGACCAGGCTCCAAGGTCTCCAGATGGCGCTCCCAGGAGGGCAGGTCGTATATACCCGTGCGGTACTCGAGGAAGCGCACCCCATCTGCGGAGATGAAGATATGTAGCCTTTCGAGGTGGAGGGGCAGGTCGGCCCGATACTCGCGGATAGGTTCTTTTCCCGTGTTCCTGAGAGAGCCTGCAAGGACCACGGGATCGCCGAGCAGATAGCGGGCCCGATCCGAGACAACGGTCAGGGCCAGCGTCGGCGGGCTCTCCGCGCCGGCGGCTCCCAAGGGCGCCAAGAGTCCGCAAAGGAAGCAGGCCGTAAGAAGTGCTCTGGCCATCCTTGGGTCCCTCCGTTCTATCGGCTGGCGGGCACGCGATCCCTTAGCGGGGCGTAGGACCACCCGGCCTGAACAGCCGGATCGTGCCGTCGGTGCACCCGGCAGCCAACAGCCTGCCCTGGGGAGCGAACGCGACGGCGTGGGCCTCGACCCTCTCGTGAACCAGCTCTTGCACTTTCTTTCCGTCGGCAACGGACCACAGGCTCAGCGACACCGATCCCCACACGTCAGAGCTGCCGCATACCGCAAGCAGCTTGCCATCGGGGCTGAAGGCGACATCGCAAACGGGGTTTCCGTACCAAATCCTCTGGACCACGTTCCAGTCTGAGGTCCGCCAAACGCAGATCCTTCCCCCGCCGGCGCCGGTGGCGAGCAACGTGCCATCGCGCGTGAAGGCCAGAGTCCCGGCCCCTCCACGAAGCACCTGAAGCGGCTCGCCTTGGGAAACGGACCAGATGCGGACCGTCCCGTCCGCTCCCCCAGTGGCCAGCACCTTGCCGTCCGGGCTGAATGCCAGGTCAAGCACGTAGTGCGTGTGCCCGCGCAAGGCTCGCAGCGGTTGGCCATCCGCGACGGCGAACAAGCGGACCAGGTTGTCTTCCGCGGTGGTTGCCAGCACCTTCCCGTCCGGACTGAACGCCACTTTGGCTGAGATCTTCCCGAACTCGCCCACCTGGACAGGCACGTGAAGCAGCTTGCCGTCGGAGAGCCGCCACAAGCGGATGCTCGGCTCGTGGGTACCCGCGGCCAGCAGCGTGCCGTCCGGGCTCAGCGCCACGCTTGAGACGGGGTGCGTGGGTCCAGTGAAGGTCCGCACGAGCTGGCCGGAAGAGACCTCCCAGAGCCGGGCGGCCTTGTCGTTGTAGCTGCCCGTGGCCAGCCATTTCCCGTCGCGGCTGAAACACACGCTGTTCACCCTGTCGCCATGAGCCGTGATTCGCCCTGTTTCGCGCCACGGGCCGTCCACCCCATCAGCCGACAAGAGCCGGGCCGCGTAGTAGGCCACGCAGGCAAGGACGGCGAGAAGCAGGCCAAAGCACAACCCGATCCGTCTCTTCCACAGCTCTCTTATCGCCATCGCAAGTGCGCCCTCGTGGCTCAATGTCTAAACGGAGAAGGTGGTCCGAATGATCCAACGTTCATCCTCGGCAAACGAGTCCGGCGGGATGACGATGGTCGGTGGGTCATATTCAGGATTGCTCATGATGCTGTAACCTGCCGGCGGGTGATCCACACCCTGATACAGCTCGAAGTGGTGCCCGATTTCGTGAACAACAGCCTGCCGCTCATGATAATCTTGGGAATAAACCCCTGCCCACAAAGGGAATCTGCCGTCGTTGTGGGCGTCGCGCAGCACCTCGTGAAACACGAAGCTGACCTCCGGCTCGAAGGGGTCGGTGCCACCGAATACGAACCCCAGCTCCTCATTATCCGGGTCGCCGTCATAATAATCGATGGGTTCGTACGCTCCCATGATGTACGCCGCCCAGTAGGCGAAGGATTCGCCGATGCCGCGGCTGGCCTGTTCGCAACCGCTAGCGTGATACACAAACGGGGCTTTGTCCTCATCGTAGGGGGTCCCGAAGACGGGCTGGACGAAAGCCAGCCGGAACGATTGCTGAAGCAGCTCCGTGTCCGGCGCCGGCACGTCGCCGGGGTGCACGTCGATTGGCTTGCCGTCATCGGGGAACGTGACCGTCTGCGGCGGTACATCCATCGAGTCCACTTCCACGCGGAGCTTGCGCCAGACGATGAGTTGCTCAGTGGCGCGGATACCTCGGTAGGACGTCATTTGGTCCATGATCACGTCGCCACCACCGGCGTTGAACAGGTCGTTCAAGTTGTCCTTGTCGTAGAAGAGCCGCGCGGAGGTGTCGCGATTCAGCGCCTTGACGCGGTCAACCTCGTCGGCGTGACCGCCCGCGGCCACGCGGAAGTTGTTGCCCGGCTGGATCGCCTGCACGTTCAGGGTCAGGAGCACGTCCCCGTTGGCGTCGGTCGAGCCAGAGGCAGGCAGTGGGGGCAAGGGCGTAATGCCCCCGCCTGCCTCGAGGTTGTCCGGGTCATTCTTGCCCTGCTGGGGCGGATCGGTGTCGATCGGCCCGTCCATGTCCGGGTCGTCCACGTCGTACAGCCGCGTAAGGACCGGGATTGCCGCGAGGTGCGGGTACACGTGGACGAGCACGTCGACCTTGGTGCGGGCCGCGCCGCCAGGGGCTGTTGCGTCCGGGTAAATGCGCACGCTAGCCGCGTCGGGAGCCAGCTCGCCCCCCTGCGCAGGGTTTGCCTGGTGCGAGGTCCAATCGACGGTTGCGATCTGCGCGTCCACGCGGTGTTTCGGCGTGGCCAGCTTTACCCAAAACGGCGTCTGCCCGGGCGGCGTGAAGCACAGCTTCGGCCGGATGGCCCAGTCGCCCATGAGCGGGTTCGCCCGGGCCGGCTGCACGATCCTGGCCGCGAACTCGCTCCAGTTGTCAGGCTCATCGGGCGCCGTCCACTCCTTCTTCAACCAGGTGGCCAACGTCAGCCCCGGCGTCCCCGAAGGCGCGTACTGCGCCGTCCATTCCAGAGTATCGTGCGACCAGGAGACGTCTACGTCTTGGACCCCCGCCCAACCGCCGTCCGCCGTTTCCCGCTGCAGAGTGAAACCGGTGACCTGCACCCTGCTCACGGTGACCGTGGCCTGGGACGACGCCCCGTGCTCATCCGTTACGGTGTACTGGAAGGTGTCGTTCCCCGAGGTGTACCCTGGCTCCGGCGTGTAAACCACGCTGCCGCCGCCATAGCCAACCGCCGCACTCCCGTGAGCGGGCTGCGACACCGCCGTAACGGAGAACTCGTCTCCATCGGGATCATAATCATTCCCGAGGACAAAGATGGTCACACCGCCGTCAATGCCGCAATACGCCTGATCGTTCCCGGCGACGGGTGGCTCGTTGCCGCCGTAGCCGCCTCCGTAGTCGAGGGTGGCCATGCCGCCACCACCGCCCGGGTCGCCTTCCACCGGCAACTCACCGGGGAAGTCGCCCGCGGTGACGGGATCGCCCAGTTCGCTCTGAGGCACTTCGGGACCGCCAGGCTGCTCCAAGACCGGGCCACCGAGGGAATCGAACTCAAAGCGGCTCCCAGCGCGGGAGAGCTCGCGCAGGACGGCCTCGAACTCCCCGAGCCAGCCAGGGTCGTCCCACCATCGCTCCAGTCCGGGGAAATCGCCCGCGCCGGCCCCGGTTTCCTCACCCTCGCTTCCAGGGAAAGCATCCCCCTGGGCATCGGCCGCCTGGGCCTGGCTGGAGGCGATCTGGACGAGGTTGCGGACCTCGGCCACGGTCTGCTCCAAGGCGTGTGGGTTGGCGAGCAATTCGCGGAGGGCCGACGTCCGATTGCGGGCCCGCGCCTCGATGTCGGGCAAGTCATCGCTCCGCGAACGGCCGACGTGCGCCCAAAGCGAGTCGAAAAAAGGACTTACCAACGGCGCTCCCAAGAGCAACTCCAGCAGGCTCCCGCCCGGCAGCGCCCGATCTTCCAGCGGCTCCGGCACCGTCAGGCGTCGAAATCGCTTGGCTGGCCGCCGTTGGGTCCGCCGCCCAGTCCCCCCCCCCGCGACTCCAATACCCCAGAACACCCATGGCAATTCCTCCCTTCGCAACGGGTTTTCTCCCTCGGCGCAAGAATGCCATGCCAGAACGGCCAAGGATGCCTTGAGGATACCAAGAATCGCCATTAGGTCAAGGAGAAGCAGGAGGAGAATCTTGGGGGATATGGCCCCCTTTTGCGCAGACATGGGAAGCGAATAAGTCGAGCCTGCTTTGTTCCTTGCCGATCGGCATCCGCTTCCGCTCCTGGGGCCTCTTGGGCTTGTGGGGACGCGGTCTCTTGCGGAGCACCGAGGCGAGACGGGAGCGTGTGATGGCGATGGGATGGGGATGGGTGGGGATGAGCTGGGACGTGAAGTGGGATGGGGACAGGATGGGGGCCGGTCTGGTTCTGCCTTCAATCCCGCTCATTATTTCGCCCAAACCACCCTGTTTCCCCATTTACCGGGCCTTGAGCTGAGAAAGGCGTGCTCTTGAAGTTCTTCGAGGGGTCTGGAGGGCGAGAGGCATGTACGTCGCGGGTGGCCGGAGGTATACTACGCGCTGTTGTGTCCGGGGCCCATCGGTTGGGCGGCCGGAGATCGCGTTTCGTTTCGCTTCGGCTCGCGAGCGCCTACTTGCGCGTCGCCAAGCCCACGTACAGGAGATTCTGTCTTGGCAAAGAAGTTGTATGTCGGAAACCTGGGCTATGGTGTGAGCAACTCGGATCTGGAAGAGTTGTTTGCGCCCTTCGGGACGGTCCAGAGCGCCCAGGTCATCACCGACCGTGAGACGGGGCGGAGCAAGGGCTTCGGCTTCGTCGAGATGGCGAGCGACGACGAGGCGCAAGCAGCGATCAAGGGGCTCGACGGCAAGGACATGGGCGGCCGGCCCTTGACGGTCAATGAGGCGAAACCCCGCGAGGATCGCCGGGGCGGGGGTGGGGGCGGAGGGGGAGGGGGACGTGGCGGCTACGGCGGGGGCGGCGGACGACGTGGTGGCGGTGAGGGCCGCCGCTACTAACTCAGACCGGCCCAATACGCAACTCGGACAACTCCTCTCCGTGCAAACGCGGTCGTGGTCTGCGCAGGCGGCCCCCTGCGCTCCCGTGCCTCCGCGGAGATTCCGATCGCCTGTGGCGTAGTGCCTTGCGTCTGAAACTGATCGCCTGCGAAATCGTGTACCGCGAGGTCTGCGCGGAGGTGGCCCGGAGCCCCAACCAGGTCGACGTCGAGTTCCTGCCCAAGGGGCTCCACGACATCGGCCAAGAGGGGATGAGCCGGCGACTCCAGGAGGCGCTGGCCGCGGTCGACCCCACCCGCTACGACGCGGTTCTGTTCGGCTACGGCCTGTGCAGCAACGGGCTGATCGGGCTGACGGCGGGCACCGTCCCGCTGGTCATCCCCCGGGCCCACGACTGCATCACGCTGTTTCTCGGAAGCAAGGAGCGCTACCAGGCCTACTTCGAGGGCCACACCGGGGTCTACTTCCTGACCACCGGCTGGCTGGAACGAGGCGACCGGAGCACCCACCAGGCCAATCCCCATTCGATCGCCCAGAAGAGCGGCATGCTCCAGACCTACGAGGAGCTGGTGGCTCGCTACGGCGAAGACAACGCCAGGTTCCTCTACGACCAGTTGTGCAACATGACGCGGAACTACACGGGCATCGCCTTCATCGAGATGGGGCTGGAGCCGGACGACCGCTTCGAGCGCCAGGCCCGAGAGCGGGCCGAGGAACGGGGCTGGACGTTCGAGAAGCTCGCCGGCGACCTCGGCCTGCTCAATGCCCTGGTCGGCGGCCCCCCTTGGGACGACGATCGCTTCCTGGTCGTCCCTCCCGGCCACCGCGTCGCCGCCGCCTTCGATGACGGGATCATCAAGGCGGAGGGCTAGCCCGCATGGCTCCCCGCCGTAGGACGGATTGTCGATCCGTCCTTGTGCGGGACGGGTCACCAACCCGCCCTGCAGAGGACGGGTTACTAACCCGTCCTACGGGGGACACATCAGCAGTCCGTCCTACCGCGGTGAGAAATGCGGTCTGGTCCCGCGTCGTCCGATCTGCTAGACTCCCCGCCCCATTCGATTGGAAGCAGGGCGGGCTCCCAGGTGGGAAGGCCCGTCGCTATTGTCTGTGCTGCAAGGAGGCGGTCATGGGTGGTATTCGCACGGTGGCGCGGGTGGCGGTGGCTCTTGGGCTGGCGGCCGGGTTGTCGGCCCAGGCAGGCGCCGCTCCCTGGGACAAACTGATTTCCTCGCAGCGCGTCGAGGCCGATCCCAACAAGACCTACGCCCTGGCCGAAAGCAACGGCCCCTGGATGATCATGGCGTGCAGCTTTTCCGGGCCCAAGGCCGAGCAGCAGGCCAAGGAGCTGGTCCTGGAGCTTCGCAAGCGGTACAAGCTCCCGGCGTACAGCCACGAGAAGACGTTCGACCTGGACAAGGACGTTCAGGGCCTGGGGATCGACAAGTACGGGAATCCTCGCAAGATGAAGTACGCGCGGGGGGTGTCGGAGATCGAGGAGATCGCGGTCATGGTGGGCGACTACCCGGCGGCCGATGACGCCGAGGCCCAGGCCATCCTGCGCAAAGTGAAGTACCTCCAGCCGGAGTGCTTGAGGCTCGACCGGGGGAGGGAAACGGCGCTGAACCTGGCGAGCTTGCGGACCATCCAAAGCTACCTCCTGCCCGACGGCAACGAGAGGAAGCGAAAGGGGCCCATGGGGCACGCCATCGTGACCACGAACTCGCTGTTGCCCAAGGAGTACTTCGTGCCCAAGGGGGTGGACGACCTCGTGGTCAAGGCGAACGAGGGGGTGGAGCACTCCCTGCTGGATTGCCCGGGCAAGTACACGGTGTTGGTGGCCCAATTCTCGGGTCGGAGCCGGGTGGTCCTCCGGGAGAAGGACATGGCGGAGGAGCTTTCGATCCTTGGCAAGATCCGGCCCGAGGACAGCCAGCTCGTCAAGGCGGCCGAGGACGCCCACGCCCTGACCACGGCCCTGCGCATGAAAACGAAAGGCTACGAAGCCTACGAGTTCCACGGGCGGAGCGAGAGCCTCGTGACCGTGGGGAGCTTCGATTCGATCGGCACGCCGGGTGGCGATGGAACGATCCGACTCGACCCGCGGATCGAGAAGATCATCGACACGTTTCGGGCGGATACCAAGGTCACGCCGAAGAACCCCACCGGCCAGCCGACGCCGCAGAAGTTGGCCGGGATCCCCTTCGCGGTTCAGCCGAAGGTGATCGAGGTTCCCAGGCGGCCGGGCACCTCCGTCCTCTCGCGCAGCACGGCGAGCCAGAAATGACCACCGCCGCGCCCCGCCGGCCGATCCTGGTGCTCGGCACCGCCAACCGGAAGAAGGGGATGGAGCTGGCCGGGCTGCTCAGCGGGGTTGGCCTCGAGGTGAAGACGCTGGCCGACTGCGCCGAGCCGATTCGAGTGACCGAGGACGGCCGGACCTTCGCCGAGAACGCGGCACGCAAGGCGGCCCAGCAGGCCAGGCACCTGCGCCTTTGGGTGCTGGCCGACGACAGCGGCCTGGCCGTGGACGCGCTGGGCGGCGAGCCGGGGGTCGCCTCGGCCCGCTACTCCGGCCCCGACGCCACCGACGCCTCGAACAATCGCCTCCTCCTGGAGAAGCTGGCCAACGTGCCGCCCGCCGGCCGCACCGCCCAATTCGTCTGCCACGTGACGCTGGCCGATCCCTCCGGGACAATCCGGGCCGAGACCGAGGCCGCGTGCCGGGGCCGGATCCTCGCGGCGCCCGAGGGGACGGGCGGGTTCGGCTACGATCCGCTGTTCGAGATCCTCGAGTACCACCGCAGCTTCGGCTCGCTCAGTCCCCTGGTGAAATCGTGCCTGAGCCATCGCGCCCGGGCCGTCGCCCTGCTCATCCCCAGGCTGATGGAGCTGGCGGGCTCGGGCCGGTGGGACGGCCCCTGGTGATCGGGGGGATTTTCGCTCGCTCGACGCCCGAAAAACCCGACGCACCCGGGAATCGCGCTTCCCCTGTTGCCCGGGAAACGCTACAATCAGCACCCGAGGAGCGTCGATCGCCGATCGTTCTTCGACACCTTGAGGCAGGCGCCCGCGGGTTCCGCCGAGCTTTTCTCCACGCTGGTCTTCTACCGCGTTCGCCGCGGGCGGTGCCTGGGAGTAGTCTTCGCTTTCCCGTCAGTATCAAGTCATAGTGCGCGCGCAGGTACCGTAGCGTTCGCGTCGCACTAGGGCCAGGGCTTGCTCCATCCTTCCTCCGATGGGTAAGACCCCTGGCCCTTTTTTTGCCGTCCTCGTTGCGAGCGTCGAAGCCGGCCATGGACCCGTTCGTTCAACAACGGCACAAGCCCCCCGCCCCGCTGGATCGCCCCCGGGCGCTGATCGTGGCCTGCCCCCCGATGCAGAGCAACGTGAACCTCTCGCGGATTGTGCGTGCGGCGGGCTGCTTCGGCGTCGCCCGGGTGATTGCGTGCGGGAACGCCAAGATCCTCCCCCAGATCGCCCGAGACGCCGGCGGGGCGGTCGCCATCGAGTCCCATCGCACGCTTGCGCCGGTCCTGCGCAGGCTCCGAGAAGACGGTTACCAACTCGTGGGGCTCGAACAGGCGACCAACTCCCTGTGCCTGTACGACTATGCCTTTGCGCGAAGGGTGGTCCTGGTCGTGGGAAACGAGCGGGCCGGCTTGGAGGAGGAACTCCTCGACCTGCTGGACCACGTGGTCGAGATCCCGCTGTATGGCCAGCCCCATGCCCACAACGTGGCCACCGCCGCGGCGATTGCCATGTACGAATACTGCCGGCAGTACCCCCGCGGGTAGCTGTGGGAGTAGAGAGGGAGAACGGGAAGTGGACAGGAAGGCGGGGAAAGGAAGGAATGACGAAATGGGGACGCGGCCAGTGTTTACAGCGAGCTGCGTCCTGGTTTCTGCCGCGCTACTGCCGTTTCTGCGCCCGTTACCGTGTCTCTTCGTCCCACGCGTCACGTGGGCCGTACAGCTGGCGTTGCAGGCTTCAGATCGGTATGCTTCTTCTTGGCGAGGCTAGGTGCCGACCCTGCCAACCTGCGAGTTCGCGGAATGAGCGACGACTTCCCATTAGGGGTATATGCCCTGCATCCCGACTGGCCCGACGCCCAGTTCAGCGTCTCGGGCTTGATGTGCCACGCACCGCTTCTCTTCGCTTACTTTCAGATCGTGGAGATGGGATTCGGCTGTCGTCCGCCGATCGCGGCAGTCTACGATGCGCCTGCCGTGCCCTGGAACGGAGGAAGACTGAAGGAATTGTCCTTTGGCATCGAGAGCCTCGCGCGAATCACTGAGGCGTTCAACTTGAGAAACGTCGGGTGCTTTCTGACGTTCACGAATCATCTTCTTGAGAGAAGGGACCTGGAGGATCCAACCTGTAACGAGCTTCTTGACTGCATCGCCCAGCGGCCGGACATCAACGGCGTGGTCGTTGCGAGCGCACTGCTGTCCCAATACGTCGAGCGCAAGCATCCGGAGTTGCGTCGAATTGCATCGGTCATCAAGGTAACCATGGAAGAGGGGCGAGGGAATCCTCGATACTACCAGGACTTGGGCGCACGCTTCAACCGCTATGTTGTCCACCCGGACGACTGCCGTGATCTCGGGCTGCTGGATCAACTGGATCGCTGCAAGGCGGAGATCCTCGTTAACGAGAACTGCCTTCGCGGCTGCTCGACGCGGGCCCAGCATTATGACGCGATCGCGCGCGCACAGAAGGACCTACGGCGCGTCCAATCTCAATCGGCGGAAGAAGTCGCCAGCAGGCTGGCTTCCTGCCGGTATGCCAGTTCCATGCAGGAGTTGGAGCAGGCCATGGCCGGCTGTGGGTCGACTCCACTGATGAGGCAGATCGGCCGATGGCAGCGCAACTGCAACCTCACCCGGGGCGAGTTGAAGACGCTCTACGGAATGGGCTTTCGCTTCCTCAAGCTGCAGGGGCGGACAGACAACGTCTTCGGCTACGCTTACGACCTGGTGCGGTACACGCTCGAGCCCGACGTTGCGGCGCCGCTTGTCTACAAGACGATTTGCCCTGTGATTACCGCCGACGCGCGCGGACCAGCCAAATGATCGACCGCGAGGCTGCCGACGCTCGGCAGGGGCTCACGGACGCAACCCTCTGCCTGCCCGCCAACCGTGTCTCCCCTGTGCCCCCCCGAGCCGCGCGATTCTTCCGAAACCCTCGGTAGTCGTTATCTTGGCGAGCCAATCTCACGCCATGTGTTGTTGCCACATAGCGCAAGGACGACAATCGGAACGGAACCGACCACGGTCGACAAAGCTCGTTCGTTCCGAAGGTCAAACTTCGTGGTGAAAACGAAGCCATCTCGATTCCGGTAGTCTACGTAGGCCGGCCCGTCATCCGTCTTTTCGACGACCGCAGACTCTTTCACCTCCGCCCCAAGTATCCCCTCCAGAGCCTTGAAATCCACGCCACCACTCACCACCGGCGCCTCGCGGACCGTGGCGGGAGGTCTGGGCATCGTGCCGACCGGATATGCGGGGAGTTCCAGCCGGAGCTCCTGGCCGGGAAGGAGGTTGAAACCACGCAGCGCGGTGTCGTACGCCTCGCCCGAGATGTACAAAGCGTAGTTGCCGGCGGGAAGGTCCACACTGATAGGATTGGATCGATAGATGCCAACGACGCTCTTGGCATTGACGATCCGGATCAAGACGTCGGCAACGCTCTCGGCGCCGAACACGAAGACTCGCACCTTCAGCGTTGCCATGTTGCCGGTACTCATCGCGACCTCCTTTGCCCTTCCAGGAACAGAACCTCGCCCCCACGCGTGCTGGCTCACGCGTCGCCAGTCTACGGTCGGTAAAGCCTGCCTCCTTCGACGCCCGATGGCCACGAGGCGTCGCCCGGCCCTCACGAACTACCCTCGCATGCCGGCTCAAGTATACCCGCGGTCTATCAGGATTCAAGGCCCCGTCAAGCACGGGGACTGAAACAGAGTCGGCAGGACGCCCCGCCGTTCGCCGCCCTTAGAGGGGGTCGGGGACGAACCGGGTGGGGGCAGAGCCTGTGCCCGTGCGCTCTCTTGCGCCGCACCAGGCCAAACACCCTTTCACGGAGGTGAGGTTCAAGAGGTGACGGCCACCAATTCTGGACAGTCCAAGAGGAATGCGCCGCGTGGAGTTGTTCCTGCCACGTCGATTGCACAGCAGGTGGCTCTCACCGTTGCGCTTCCCTTGTGCCTCCTAAGAATGGGGGTGCTGGTTGGAGGATGAATTTCGATTCAGGCCACTGAGTCGACTCCCCCGGGCCATCGATTCGGGGCAACGTCTCCCCCCTGGGCTTACTACCGACGCTTCTTGACGCACGTTGCCGCGCCCTGATACCTTGGTATGTCTGCCGGTCGGTCAGCCCGGGTCGCCGGGGTGGCCGGCAGATGGGTTGGGAGCTAAGAACGTGCCTGTCACATGCGTCATCGGCTTGCAGTGGGGTGACGAAGCCAAGGGGAAGGTCGTCGACCTGCTGACCGAGCAGCACGAGATCGTCGTCCGCTACCAGGGGGGGGCGAACGCGGGCCATACCGTCGTCACCGGGGGAGAGACCTACAAACTCTCGCTCATCCCCAGCGGCATCTTCCACCCGCACGTGCAGTGCGTCGTGACAGGGGGGGTCGTCCTCAGCCCCGAGACCATGCTCAAGGAAATCGACGCCCTTCTGGCCCGCGGCGTCCTCGTGGGCAAGAACCTCATGCTCAGCGACCGGGCCCACGTCATCTTCCCTTGGCACGTCGAAGAGGACCGGCTGCTGAACGACCGCTGCGCCGGCGGGGAGGCCATCGGCACCACCCTGCGCGGCATTGGGCCGTGCTATTGCGACAAGCTGGGCCGCGCGTGGGCCGTGCGAGTGGGGGACCTTTACCGTGGGGACTTCCCCCGGCGGATCGAGCAGATTGCCGAGGCCAAGCGCCAGATGCTTCGCGGCTTTGGCCCCGACGCCCAGGGGATCTCGCTGGACGCCGGGGAGATCTGCGCCGCCTACCAGGGCTACGCCGAGCGTCTGCGCTGCTACGTGGGCGATACCACCGTGTACCTGTTGGACGCCGTCGAGGCGGGCAAGAAGATCCTCCTGGAAGGGGCCCAGGGGTCGCTCCTGGACGTCGACCACGGGACCTTTCCCTACGTCACCAGCAGCAACAGCTCCGGGGCGGGCATTTCGAGCGGGTCCGGGCTGCCGGGCCGGCACGTGACGAAGGTCATCGGCATTGTCAAGGCCTACACGACGCGGGTGGGAGGCGGGCCGTTTCCCACCGAGCAGAGCAATCCGATCGGCGACCACATCCGCCAGCGCGGCAACGAATACGGCACCGTGACCCGCCGCCCACGCCGGTGCGGCTGGTTCGACGCCGTCGCCGCGCGCTACTCGGCGCGGCTCGGCGGCGTCGACGTCCTGGCGGTGATGCTCATGGACGTGCTCAGTCAACTGCCGGAGCTGAAGGTCTGCGTGGCCTACGAGCTGGAGGGGCGCCGGATCGGCCATTTCCCCAGCCACGTGGACGATCTCCGCCGCGTCCAGCCGATCTACGAGACGCTCCCCGGCTGGCAGCAGGAGATCACCTCGGCGCGACGCATGGAAGACCTGCCGGCGAAGGCCAGGGCGTACCTGGACCGCATTGCGGCGCTCCTTGGCCGGCCGGTGGAAATCGCGTCCGTCGGCGCCGACCGGGAGCAGACGATTCTGGCCGGTCC
>Ga0315290_10002524_pt1 | contig 12904 bp, 9 predicted proteins | sample YL17G12_0_MG_FD_203627 | JGI IMG/M metagenome (GOLD analysis project Ga0315290, IMG submission 203627) | Sediment microbial communities from Yellowstone Lake, YNP, Wyoming, USA - YL17G12_0 | ecosystem: Environmental > Aquatic > Freshwater > Lake > Sediment | place: USA: Wyoming | collected... | reverse complement strand
TCCAGGTTATTGGTGGGTTCATCCAAAAGTAAGAAGTTTGCCCCGGAAAGCATGAGCAAGGCCAACTGCAATCGACTCTTTTCCCCCCCCGACAAATCTCGAACTTTCTGGGTAGCTTGTTGGTAGGTAAAAAGATAACGTGTGAGAATGGAAACCGCTCTGGCTTCACTGATGTTTCCACCCAGCCGAACAGTGTCAATGACTGTCCGGTCTTGATCCAAGGTATCATGCTCCTGGGCATAATAACCAATACTCACGCTTGGACCAATCTTGACTTCTCCAGAATCGGGCTTTTCAAAACTGAGAATTAATTTAAGCAATATGGATTTTCCCGACCCATTAGCGCCAATTAACCCTACTCTATCTCCATGGCGGATGAGTAGATTCGCGCGATCCAGGAGAATTCGTGGAGGGAACGACTTTGAGACCTTTACCAGCTCCAAAACCTGGTTCGACCCTCGCCAGCCGTTCAATTCCAGTCCCATTTTTTGACGATCTAGCAAAGGTTGGTTGAGTTTGTCCACCTTTGAGAGTCTTGTTTGCATTGACCGCACTCGGCTCGCGAATTTATCACTGACTTTCACCCAGAGCTGGTACCTTTTTAAAGCCATTTCCATCCGGATTATGGATCTTTGTTGAATCTGGTACAACTCCTCCTGACGCGCAAGTTTTTCTTCCTTGTCAATAATGTATTCAGTATAGCTGCCATTGAAGGTGGTCAGCCTGCCATCTTCGATTTCAGCGATATTAGTCACACAGGCATCAAGCATAGTTCGGTCGTGGGAAATTAGGATTACCGTACCTGCGTAATCAAGGATCATTCTTTCAAGATAAATCTTTCCGGGAATATCGAGGTGATTATCCGGCTCATCGAGAAGCAAGACATCAGGCTTGGCAAGAAGTAATCGGGTCAAGCCGATGAGCTTCTTTTGGCCACCACTTAATTGGTTGATGGGTTTGTTGAAATCCGACTCGGTCAGCCCAAGTCCGCACAGCGAATCCTTTACCCGAAGTGGATAATTTTTTCCTCCGTATAATTCATATTCTTCGATCAATTTGTCCTGGGTTTCCAGGACTCGATCCAACATTTTTGGATTATTAAAAACCTCCGGTTGAGCTAATTTTGCTTCGACCAAATCAAGTTCCGATTCGATCTCGGCTACCCGAGGAATTCCTGCTAAAGCCAATTCGTAAGCGGTATCCAAGGGTGAAAACTCTGGCTGCTGAGGAAGATATCCAACAGTTATATCCTTCGCCCTGATAACTTTCCCACCAGATTCAGGGTTAAATTCCCCAGACATTAATTTAAATATTGAGGATTTCCCGGCACCATTAGGACCTACTAAGCCAATCTTCTGGTCATCTTGGATTTCCCATGTAAGATCATTAAAAATTGTACGCGAACCCAAGACTAATTTTATTTTGGAAAGACTAATCGCAATCATGTTCCACCATTTATTTATTCTAATAAAAAAGGCTGCAAGTGAGCCTGCAGCCTTTTGATAATATTATACGATCGGGCGTTAATGATTATCCGGTGGGCGACAGGCGCAATACGACAAAGAATGCTGAAAGATAAAGCCACGTACCGCGAGATAAATTGCAAACGGAAGAACAAATATCCTTAACATATTTAACTAATTATATCATGCGCCAATTTTTTGATAATGATTCGATAAGACTTAACCCTGATTTCTAACGACATTATGGTTTTGTTCCTTTTCTCCATCCCAAATTCCAAAGGCTGCAACTGGCACTTTGAGGCGTTTCATCGCTAAAGAATCATTTCAACTCTTTACTTTTATTACTTTTCCATGAGTCATTCTCTGGAGGTCGACAGGCGTGAGCTTGAATAATGCATTGGGTGTCCCTGCGGCAGCCCAGATTTCCGAATACTCAATAAGATCATCGTCAATATAGGTTTCCAACGGATTTAGATGTCCGATAGGAGGAACGCCTCCTATTGCAAAACCCGTCACCGTACGGACAAACTCTGGATCTGCTCGTTGTACCTTTTCTCCCGAATACGAACCAATCAGTTTTTCATCCACCCGGTTGGCTCCACTGGTTAAGACCAGGATGGCCTTAACCGATCCACTTCCTTTAAAGATAAGGGATTTGACAATTTGCCCAACGTCACATCCTACCCGCTCTGCTGCTTCAGCAGCGGTCCGCGATGAAACTGTCGACTCGATCACTTCGTTGTTGAAACCAAGCGTTTTTAGTGTGTCCTGGACTTTTTGAGCAGATGGCGAGAGGGATGACATATTCGCTCCTTAATCAAAATTGATGTAATATGTTAATTGTAATGTTAAAACTTGCAATCGCCTCTTCCTTTATTGCATAATAGATATATAATAACGTCCGTTTATATTATGTGTTGAGGTTAAATATGAAGATTTGTGTGCTGAATGATCCAGAATGGGGAGGGTTCACACCGGATTCCTATCTGGTGGATTACGACTGGGAAATGCGTGACCTTCATAAGTCAACAGTTGTAATGGAACTGAGGGAATTGGTGCATGCAGGTTATGATCTCTTTATGAATCCCTGCGATGGTGCCTGGGATGAAGATCGCCCTGGGATTGAAGTGGTTCAGGCGCTCGAGCGGTTCAATGTCCCATTCACTGGAGCGGATTCGGCATTCTTTGAACCCACCCGCGACATGATGAAAAGAGTCTGCAATTTTTACGGAATTCAAACTCCAGCAGGTGTTTTTGTGGAAGATGTCAACAATATCGAACAACTGCTTGCTGGATTACGATTCCCTTTGATGGTCAAACATCCAAATTCATATGCCAGCGTGGGACTCACTAAAGAATCCAAAGTGAATTCCGCTGAACAATTGAAAACGCAGATTGAACGAATGGTCATCCGGTTTGGCGGTGCACTGGTTGAGGAATTCATCGAAGGGAGGGAGTTTTCAGTCCTGATTTCTGAGAACCCTGACAACCCAGCCGAACCGATAGCCTATGGCCCTGTTGAATTTATATTCCCTTCTGGCGAATCATTCAAACACGAGCTTATTAAGTGGATAAATTACAACGACATGAAGTGCATACCGGTCGACCAACCGGACCTGATTGTCAAGCTTCAGGATATGTCGAAAAAAATGTTCCTTGGATTAAACGGTACAGGTTATGGCCGATGTGATGTGCGCATGAGTTCGGAAGGTGAATTGTTCATGCTTGAAATCAATCCCAACGGCGCGGTATTCTATCCGCCAGATGAACCGGGAACAGCTGATTACATTCTCAAATATGATGCTCGCGGCCATAAGTATTTCGTGGATACACTTTTCCGAGCTGCTCTTGCGCACCATGCAAGGAAGCAAACCAAATGGGCAGTTCGTTTTGACCTGCGGGAAGGGTTCGGTACTTTTGCCACGCAGTGGGTCAAAGAAGGCGAGACCGTCATTTCCTTTGAAGGGCAACCCCATACCTTAATGAGCAAATTCTATGCCAAGCATGTTTTACCGGAAGAAGATCAGGAGTTGTTTTTTCGCCACGCCTATCCATTAACTGATGAAATCTATGTTATGTGGGAAAAGGACAGTTCCCAATGGAAGCCCTTAAATCATGCCTGCGACCCTATTGCATGGTTCGATGGACTGAATGTTGTAGCCCGTCGTGACATCCAACCTGGGGAACAAATTACTATTGATTACGCCATGCTGTACGGAGAAGACATGCCTCTTTTCGACTGTCACTGTGACTCTCCGACGTGCAGGGGAATTATCCGCGGTACGGATTATTTGGAACCGTTCGTAAAACGATATGGAGACCATACTTCACCGTATGTGAGCGGGAAGAGAGTGAAAATCTCCTTGTAAGTCATTGCAATCCTGATTAACAATTAGTACAATGAAGCCGAAGAATAAATCGGTTTTTCATTTATTTGGAAAGGTAAATATGGCCCTACCAGAGAATTCACCTAAAGTGCCCTTCAGCCAATACGCAAGGAAAACCTTCGCTGACGCAGGAAAAGCGTTGTTGCTGCAGGATGATATCTATCCGCCTTACCTCGAAAAAGAGAAACCGTTTAGGTCTGGCTGCGGGATGCTGGCACTATTGCTCCTTCCGGCAGGCATTGCGCTTGGCATAGGGGTTGCTTTAAACCTCCTGACATTGCCAAGGATTGACCTTTTACAACAACAATTCTTTACTCTTTTTACTCAATCTAATTTCTATCAATCATTAGCCAGTCAATACCAGAATTTCGGCGCCTTCTTTAGTTTTATATATTCTCTTTCCTGGTTGACAGTCCGACTTTCGGGAGCTTATCCATTTCCAGCGAGCATTATTTTCACCCCGCTATCATTTATCACTGGGATATTGTTTACCTGGTGGCTGTTTGCAATACTTATCCAGATGGTGACAGGCTGGTTGGGCGGGAAAACTAAAAAAGGGGCCATGTATGGTCCTATGGTATTCGCCTTTGCCCCTCAGTTGCTCTATATCTTTGGAGTTTTTCCAGGTCTAACAGTGCCGGTTACCCTGACGGCTGCTTGGACTATGGCGATCACATACCAGATTATTAGATCTGTCTATGGATTTAGTTGGGTGAGAACTATCATGGCTATCCTCATCACCCTTGTCGTGCATTTGGTGTTGATCTTTTTGGCAGTAGTTTTCGGTGTCATAATCGGTGTCATGGTTTCAAGTGCGATGGTCTAGGGAGATTTTATATGGCAAACTTTTTTTCTGATTACTTGAAAATTCTCAAATTGGATGTTTCGATTTTTGAGAGGATTCGCAATGATAAGTCGGGGTTAATTTTCGCGATAAGGCTTTTCCTTGTTGTATCTTTGATTATTTCCCTTGGAACATTGGCAACCACTCTTGCCACTGGTCCGAAGGGCGCAGCTTCCCAACTTGAAAATTCAGTATCACGATTGGAGCAGCTTTCAACAACCGTTCCACCTGCTTTTTCCAATTTTGTGACCTCAATCCAGAACTGGGTGGAGGAGCTATCTGTGTTTTTGAATAAATATCAGCCTCCATTGGGCAGGGATTTTAGCTATACATTACGTGCCTTGGGTCAATGGATAAGCGTACCATTATCTTTACTGGGTGCATGGATGGCTGCCGGGTCGGCTGTATTCATTGTCGCAAAGACACTAAAAGGCAAAGGAGACCTGAGAGAACACATCAATGTGTTTCTACTCGGGTTTGCTCCCCAGATTTTATTAATTGTGTCAAGCTTCTCGTTTTTCAATTCATTTTTTGGGGTAACAGGCAGCCTATTGAGTATTGCTGCTATAGTGTGGAGTTTGATAATTATTATCAAAGGTTTGAATACAGTTCATGGTTTTAGTAATATAAAAAGCCTGGGCGTACTGCTGCTGGCATTCCTGTTTTTTGGAGTTTTAATCCCGGCTTTTTCGATGATTCCATGGATCATCGGTTTGGTCGCGGTATTTTAGCGGTTGAGTGGATTAATCAAAAGCAAAGCAGCGCCCGCGAATTTTGACGGACGCTGCTTTTATTTTCTCTGGAACATTTTTTGGAAACGATCAGATTTGGTTCCCGTTCTGCACTTCTTCAATTGAAAACGGATTACCTTCAGGATCCTTGGCGTCACAGACCTGTCTGCCAGGCGCGGGAGAACGGATATCGCTCACAGACACGCTTGCTTGCAGGAGTTGAAACCGGGCTGATTTTATATCCTCGACTTGAAAAACAATTTTCGGGGCATCCGATCCGTTGCTCCCGTTTCCTCCAGAGTGTAAGGCAAGCGTGCAGCTTCCAGTTTGGAATGTGACCCATGATTCGTTCGAATACTCTCTTATTCCGGGGATGGAGAGCGGCAAGTCGAGCACATCCCTATAAAATTGGACCATTCTATTCATATCTTTGGTGTAGAGGATCACTTCAATTAAACCAGTGGTTTTCATGGTTTCCTCCTAATAATTGTTGTCACGAGGGAGCAACATAAACCAAAATCCCAACGAAATGCGCCAGGGCGCCCAGGATCACGAAGATATGCCAGACTTCATGGAATCCGAAAACACCTGGGAAAAAGTCCATTTTCTTGGTCGCATAGATGACAGCACCGATCGTGAATGTTATTCCTCCAACAAAAAGCCATACCAATGCACCGGTTGGCATGGTCGCGAGAATTTCTTTGCCTCCCAATACTGCGAGCCATCCCATGGCAATATAAACTCCTGTATACAACCAGCGAGGTGCATTAATCCATAATAATTTAACTGCGACGCCAATGAAGGCCAACGACCAAATGAGCACAAGCATTCCCCATTTCCAGAATCCAGTGAATAGATTAAAACAAATTGGAGTGTATGTGCCTGCGATTAATATATAGATGGCCGAATGGTCAAGTTTTCGTAGATTAGTGGAAATTTGTGGCTTAACTTTTACAAGATGGTAAATAGCACTAGCAGAAAAAAGCAGGATTAAACTAAAGCCGTAAATGGTGAGAGAAATGGTCTTACCTACATTCCCCCATCCAATCAACACAAGCACAATTAGACCAATCGCTGCTGCTATCGCTGCGCCGAGGTGAGTCAGTCCATTAACGGGTTCACGGAATATCTTAAACATTATATTTACCTAACCTTATGTGAAAAATGAATATTGAGCAAGATTGTTTCAATAAAATACTTACCTGGAGAATCCATCGCTGGCAGCATCTAATGCTTTCACTTGATCATCCGATAGTCTCCAACCGGCTGCACCTGCATTCATTTCTGATTGCCGGGCATTCTTCGCGCCAGGGATGGGAAGTGTGTTTTTACAAATTAACCAGTTAAGAGCGATTTGCGCGGAGGTCTTGCCTCCGAGGTCCTGCCCTATTTCAGTCATTAATTTCAATAGCGGTTGAATTTGTTTTAATTTCCCCGCATATTGCCTGCCGCGCACTCCAGGGGGTGGGTTTTCCTGGGTATATTTTCCAGTGAGCAAACCCTTGGCGAGCGGAGAGTAGGATATCAACCGTATTCCCATTTCGTGGCAGCGATCCAAAACCCCGTTTATCTCGATCCTTCGATCGAGGAGACTGTATTCCACCTGGTTGGATGCCAACGGTATTCCATACTTTGAAAGAACCGTATAGGCTCTTTGCATCTGGTTCTTGTTGTAATTCGAGACTCCTACTGCTTTTGTCAGCCCAAGTTGCTTTGCTTCTGCAAGACCTTCCACCCAATGTTCAATGGAAAAAGGCGGCAAGGGCCAATGGATTTGATAAAGTTCGACAGAGTCCAGTCCCAACCGTTTCAAGCTGTTTTGTAATGCCTTGGTCAATGCTGATTTTCCCAATCTCCACGGGAAGGGCATGAATTTTGTTGCAATGATGATCTTTTTATCAGTTGTTTTTAAAAGCTGACCGATCAGGGTTTCAGACCGCCCCTGTCCATAGACTTCCGCGGTGTCAATGAAATTTATGCCTGCATCCAATGCGGTATTGAATGCGTTCTTAATGTCCTCATCGGAATGTGTGCGTCCATAATTCCATACGATGCGATCGCCCCAAGCCCATCCACCAAGACCGATTTCAATCTCAAAAAGTAATTTTGTCTCATCTGGTATTATTACCATTGCACTTCCTTGGATTGGGAGAGTCTGTCCTTCAGTTTACTACTTTGATTAATTCTATCATGCTACAGGGTTTGAAGTACCCTGCCTCTTCCTAAAACCAATGAAAATATGCAAAAACAGTAACTTTTATGCAATTTTTATTGGTGTTATTTCGATTGGTAATCGTACTTCAAGGTAAAAATCAGGTAAAATCATGCTGCTTGGATTTTAGATGGAACTGAGCGACCGACAGCTATCCATAGGGATGATGGCTGGCGCTCCCTGAGTTCCAGAAGGAGAATTCATGGAGCTCGAATCCGACAGCGGGAGTGAAGTTCTCCCTGTCGACCAGGAATACATTTCCCCTCAAGACCTGGCGAAGAATATCAACTATAAATTTCATAACCTCCGCTTGCTCACCAGGGCGTTGACCCATCGTTCGTATGTCAATGAACACCCTGAAGTGCCGGAGGACAATGAGCGGCTGGAATTTCTCGGTGATGCAGTCCTGGATTTCGTGGTTGGTGCGTGGTTATACAATCGTTATCCGGAAATGGCAGAAGGCCACTTAACGAGAATGCGGTCGGCCCTTGTTAGAACTGAGCAGCTGGCGGAATTCGCTCGGCAATTGAATTTGGGTCCCAGTATGCGGCTCGGGAGAGGCGAACTTCATGGTGGTGGTCGCCAACGTCTGACGTTGTTATGTGCGACCTTTGAAGCGTTGATTGGGGCGCTCTACCTTCAGGGTGAAATCTCTTCAGTTCGCGAATTTCTATTTCCCATCCTTGAGAGATCGGCAGACGGGTTAGTCCTTCAGCCGGACGTCTACGACGCGAAGTCGCGCCTGCAGGAATGGGCTCAGGCAAACAAGTTCGGTATCCCGAGATATGAAACTCGTTCTGCTGAGGGACCGGATCATGCAAAAACATTCGTGGTGGATGTCTTTGTGAATGGTGCTATTTCGGGGATGGGCACCGGGCATAATAAACAAATCGCTGCCCAATCTGCTGCCGCAGATGCGTTATGCAAGGTGAATGATTATTTTCCTGAAGAAAGGTCGAACGACTAGTTTACCGTTCCTAATATTCTACATATGCCTCTAAGACTTAAATCTTTGGAATTACAGGGTTATAAAACATTTGCCTCAAAGATAAATTTTGAGTTTGCGGAGGGCATTACTGCTGTTGTTGGACCGAACGGATCCGGAAAATCGAATATTGCCGACTCTTTGCGTTGGGTACTCGGCGAGCAGTCCTATGGAATACTCCGTGCGAAAAAGACCGAAGATATGATTTTCAATGGTTCGGAAGTACGTCCCCGTGCCGGAATGGCATCAGCCACGATCGTATTTGATAACACCGATGGTTGGCTGCCCGTGGATTTTACTGAAGTGGCAATGACACGTCGCGCCTATCGTGATGGGCGGAATGATTATCTGCTGAATGGTCAGCATGTCCGTCTCCGTGATCTGAATGAAATCCTGGCTCAATCGGGTTTATCAGAACGGACTTACACCATCCTTGGTCAGGGGCTGGTGGATGCCTCATTGGCTTTGAAAGCTGACGAACGCCGAAGGTTATTTGAGGACGCCGCTGGGATCGGGTTGTACCGGTCACGCCGGGACGAAGCATTAAAACGACTAGAGTCCACCAAGCGGAATCTTGAGCGTGTCCTTGATATTTTGGCTGAGCTTGAGCCTCGCCTCAAATCTTTGGAACGGCAAGCTAAACGGTCCCAGGATTTTCTTCAAGTTCAAGCGGATCTAAAACTACTTCTCAGAGAATGGTATGGCTATCACTGGCACTATTCTCAAAGAGACCTTGCAGACGCACGAAGGATGGCTCATAGTCAGGAGAGCCGGCTTTCTGATGCTCGGGAAAACTATCAGAATTTATTATCAGGATTCAGTGCCTCCCGTAATCATCTCGCTGATTTGCGTTCCAGGCTTAATGGTTGGAATAGGCAATCCGCGCAGCTATTGGTCCAGCGGGAATCCATCAGCCGGGAATTGGCGGTCCTTGAAGAACGGCGACGGGCTTTGCTCGAATCCCAAAACCAATCTCATGGTGAACTGGAGCGGATCGAGATGGACATCGAACGGGAAACAACCCGTTCCATTGAAGCGGGAAATGAACTGACTCGGATTAACAACGAGCTGGTTGAATCCAAAGCCCAGGAACAGGAAGCACGCTCTCAATTGAATTCCCGCCAAAGTAAACGCGTTGAAATTGAAGACCGTCTTCAAGTCAGCCGCCACACTCTTACTGCAATAAACAGCGAGAAGGCGCAGTCGCAAGCCAGGCTGGATGAAATTAAGAACAGAATGGATAGCCAGCGGAATCGGCTTGGTTCTGCGGACTTGGGGATAACTCAGTCTGAGAACTTTGTCGCCCGCGCTGAATCAGAGTTGGCGAATGCTGTTGCTTCTCGCGATATGGACCAGAAACTTTTTTCTAAAGTGGAAGCTGATCTGGAATTAATAAATAAGCGGATTGAAGGGCATGAATCGAATCGGGCAAGGCTTGTAGAAGACCGAAATAAAAAACTTACTGAGTTTTCCCGACTCCAAGCACAACTCGATGTGCTTGACCAAGCGGAAAAATCGCTTGCGGTATACGCCGACGGTGCCAGGGTTTTATTGGAAGCCGGTCGAAATTCACGGCTCGGGGGAATTCGCGGAGCTTTATCCGCGGTTTTAGATGTACCAACGGAATTGGAAAATGCAATTTCCGCAGCACTTGGCGAATCGCTGGATGCAGTCATTGTATCAACTGGATCTGATGTGGAGTCGGCTCTTTCGTTTCTCGATTCAGATACATCCGGTCGAGCAACACTCCTTCCGCTTGAGTGGCTTGAATCGAAAAAACCGCTCATGGTTGGATCCGATCCTTCGGTCGTTGGGGTTGCCAGCCAGTTGATACGTTATCCCGAGGAAATTCGCCCGATCGTTGAATTGCTCCTCGGGCAGACAATAATCGTGCGGGAGCGCTCTGTTGCGCGTAATGTGATGAAATCTTCGAATGCCCAGCGAGTTGTCACGCTGAAGGGCGAAGTTTTTCGATCCGACGGATCTGTTCAGGCGGGAAAAGAGAACCGTTCCGGTTCTATCAGCCGGCCCAGGCAGCGCAGGGAAATCCAAGAGTCTCTGGCGAATGTCCAATCCTCCTTGGGAGTTTTTAATACTTCCATTGAGGAAATTATGTCGGACCTTACAACGGCGCAGAAGGAACTCTCAATTGCCGACCAGACGATGAAGGAATCGCGGATACGCTTGACCGAATCCACAGCAGTTTTACAGCAGGCAGAATTGACCACCCAATCTGCAAAACAGAAACTTGATTGGCAGGTCTCGCAGAAGGATACTCTTGCTAACGAACTCTTGCATGCGGAAGAAGATCGCGAACGGTTGGTGATCGACCTTGATTCCATCGAAGGAAAGATCATTTCCGCGCAGGAAGAGATCAGGAACATCAGCGGAGAATTGGTTTCACTTGATCTGGATGATTTTAACAATCAGGTAGTTTTCTGGAATACACGCGCACAGGTATCGGCAAGAGCGGTTGCTGAAGCTGAAAAGCGTCTCGATGAAAGAAAACAGTCGGCTGCAAATCTCCAGTCCTTAAAGGTCAGTTTGCTGGTCAGGATTCGGGAAATTGATTCTTCTGTGGAATCGCTTGATAATGAGAAATCCAGCTTGTTGAATAATGAACATGATTTTAACCGTCAGATTGCTGAATTGCGGACATCGATTGACCCGGCTGAACAGGAATTGTTGTCTGCTGAACAGGAAGAAACGGCTTTCCAGGAAAGGGAAACTTCAGGGTTGAAATCGCTGCAAATCATTGAGCGGCAAAATACCCAAGTTCAATTGGAATTGGCTCGCAAACAGGAAGCCATAGAAAACCTCCGACGCCGCGTTGAAGATGATTTTGGTCTGGTCCTGTTTGAATATGAAGTCCCAATGGAAGGCGCTGTTCCGTTGCCTTTGGGAGATATGGTCGAAACCCTGCCGGTTGTAACCGAGTTGGCTGCGGGTCTGGAAGACAGCCTTGCTCAGAAAAAAGCGCAGCTCAGGAGAATGGGCTCAATTAATGTTGAAGCCAAGCAGGAGTATGAACAGACCCTTGAGCGCTTTAATTATATGTCAGCGCAAATAGAAGATTTACGAGATGCGGAAGAGGACCTTAGGCAGGTGATCGCCGAATTGGATGAACTCACCGAGAAGGAATTCACAAGGACCTTTGACGCTGTAGCCACCAGGTTCAAAGAGATTTTCGTCCGGTTATTTGGCGGTGGTTCCGCCAGACTTGTACTAACCGATCCGAATAACCTCACTGAAACCGGCATTGATATTGAAGCCAAACTTCCCGGGAAAAGGGAGCAGGGGTTGTCCTCGCTTTCCGGAGGTGAGCGGTCTCTCACAGCGATCGCACTCGTGTTTGCCTTGCTCAAAGTTTCTCCTACCCCGGTCTGTGTCATGGACGAGGTGGATGCAATGCTGGATGAAGCGAACGTGGGGCGTTTTCGGGACTTGTTAATGGAACTGAGTCAGGATACTCAATTTGTGATCATTACGCACAATCGAAATACGGTTCAGGCAGCCGATGTCATTTATGGCATCACCATGGGACGTGATTCTGCCAGCCAGATGATCAGCCTGAAACTGGATGAAGTTACAGAAGAGATGCTCCGGCGGGGATAAGTAGTTAAAAATTTAAAGGGAGAGCGCCTTTAATTCGCTCTCCCTTTATAATATTCTTTTACCGCATAATACGCGGTCTCAACCAAATCACATAATCGTCTGTCGCGTCACCATTGGAAAGTACTGTCAGAATCAAGTTGACATTCTTCCCCGCCAGACTGCTCATGTCCACATCGACCTTTTTTACTTTTCCATCGTATATCTCATCCCAGGAGGCAAGGAGCGTGGCAGCTCCGCCACTGATGCTATAACTTAGCTGCATCTTGGCGTTGCAATTCGTGTGACCGTATTGACAACTGAGCACTGAAAGGAAGTGGTCGCCGGACTGAACTGCATAGGTCGGGAATGACCCTTTCACCAACCCGGAAGTATCGGGTTTCATGATCAACCCTGCTTCATCCTCAACACTTCCGTTCTCAAGTTGGGGATTTGGAGAAGAGTAGGCAAGTCCAATTGCGGGGTTGCTTGTATTTCCAAAAGTGATGGATGAAGTCGAATTCGTCCAAGCAGCGCGGTTGGCATCCGGTACCATCTCATAGACAATAGTTGATGGAGCGGTGACTTTTATTTTCAACCAGAACGGTCCGTTGGCAGCACCGCCTATGCCAAATTGAACCCCATTGGCAGCGCTTAATTTATAGTAACTCTCATAGTTACCTGTTTTGCT
>Ga0315290_10002521_pt1 | contig 12908 bp, 7 predicted proteins | sample YL17G12_0_MG_FD_203627 | JGI IMG/M metagenome (GOLD analysis project Ga0315290, IMG submission 203627) | Sediment microbial communities from Yellowstone Lake, YNP, Wyoming, USA - YL17G12_0 | ecosystem: Environmental > Aquatic > Freshwater > Lake > Sediment | place: USA: Wyoming | collected... | reverse complement strand
GACCCTGCCATGAGCACTCCGTCATGAGCCGCCGCCGCTTCTGGAGCATCAGGCCCGCCTCGGCCGGTGAGGCGACCGACGCGGTCGTGGCCAATCTCCTGCTGCATTGGTTCCCCGCCCGGATGCGCACGACGTCGCTCGCCTGGACGCCGTCGTTCTGGCTCGGGAGCGTCGCGGCGGTCCTCTTCGTGCTGCTGCTCATCTCGGGCCTGCCGCTGATGGTCTTCTACATTCCGTCCACGCGCGAGGCGTATCAGTCCATCAAGGACATCGAACACGTCATGTCCTTCGGCTGGTGGGTCCGCGCCGCGCACCGCATCGCCGCGCACCTGATGATCATCGTCGTCTCGCTGCACCTGGCTCGCGTGTTCCTGACCGGCGCCTACAGAAACGCCGGTCGCCGGGAGCAGCACCGCGAGTGGAACTGGGTGATCGGCGTCGCGATGCTGATGGGGACCGTCCTGCTGTCGTTCACGGGCTACCTGCTCCCGTGGGATCAGCTGGCGTTCTGGGCGGTGACGGTGAGCATGAACATTGTGGCGTCGATGCCGCTGGCCGGTCCCGCGGTTCGCGACATGCTGATCGGCGGTCGTGAGGTCGGACAGACGGCGCTGATGCGCTTCTACCTCCTCCACATCGTCGTCGTGCCAATCGCGATGGCGGTGCTGTTCGCGTACCACATGTGGCGGGTTCGCAAGGACGGAGGGCTGGCGCGCGGCGATGCCGCCGACGATGCCCCGGAGGTCCTCGCGGCCATTCCCGCCGCCGTGCGTCGCGTGGCGGTGGTGACCCTGGGGGTCTGGCTGCTCGTGACCGTGCTGGCCATCATGATCCCCTCTCCGCTTCTCGAGGCAGCCAATCCGCAGGCAACGCCGAACCCGGCCAAGGCGCCGTGGTATTTCCTGTGGCTGCAGGAAATCGTGACCGACACAACTGTGCGGATCGGAAGCGTCGTCATCAACGGGGCGTTCCTTGGAGGCGTGGTCCTGCCGGCGGGCCTTCTGGCGCTGTTGACGCTGTGGCCCTGGCTCGATCGCTCGCCCGCTGCCACTGTCGGGGTGACGCTTCCGCGCGAACGCCGCGCCCAGGTCCTCGTGTTCGTCGCGATTGCCGTCGTCATCATCGCGCTCACTGCTGTTGGCCTGTTGCGCGGGCCGTCGTGGCATTTCTATTGGCCGTGGCAGGAATGGGCCGCGGCCCCGTCGAGGTTCTAGAGTGGCGAAGGTCAGGCTGAGCACCGACGATCCGGGGCGCCGCGACCGCGTGTTGCTGGCCGTGCTGGCCATCTTGCTGATGGCTGCCACGACGTGGCTGATCGATCGCGAAATCACGCCCGAGTGGAGGGGCCACCAGCGCCTGTTCCGAAGCCTCGTGCAGGGCCGGCTCGGAGAAGCGGCCGCCGCCGCGGTGCCAGCCGGGATACAGCAGACTTGGATTCCGGAAGCCGGGCGAGCCGATCGTTGCCAGACGTGTCATCTCGCCACCGCGTGGAGGGGATTCGAACGCGGCGACGAACCGCTCCGGACGCACACCGCGGGACTACTCCGCGCCCATCCGCCCGAACGTTTTGGCTGCACGCTGTGCCACGGAGGCCAGGGCTGGGCCGTCGATCGCCAGCGCGCCCACGGGCACGTCCCGGACTGGCCCGAGCCCCTGCTGGACACGCCGCTGGCGGACGCGCTGTTGCCGGGGTCAGGGCGCGGGGCGCTTCTGGAGTTCAACTGCAACGTGTGTCACCGCTACGAGGCCGCGACAACCGGCGCCGAGACGATCAACCGCGGCAAGCGCCTGGTCGACGACAAGGGATGCCGGGCCTGCCATCGGATCAACGGCCGGGGCGGACTGATCGGCCCTGACCTCACGTGGATCGGCGACAAGAACCCTGATCAGTATGACTTCGGCCGCCTTCCCGGGCGGAGAAGCGTGTTCGCCTGGCACGAAGCCCACTTCCAGGATCCGCGGGCACTGGCCGCCGACACCGTGATGCCCAACTTCCATCTGGCGCCGGATCAGATCCGGTCGCTAGCGTTGTTGGTGATGTCGTGGCGCCGCGTGAGCGTGGAGTCGTCGCTGCGCGGCGAACTGCCGACCGCCGACCCGGTATCAGCGCAGGAGCGGGCTCGGGTGCTGGAGATGGAGCGCGGTCCCGGCTCGTGGTTCGTGAAGACGGGCTGCTATCAGTGCCACCAGGTGTCGGTGTTCGGGGTGACCAGCCCGACGCCCATCGGGCCGGATCTCTCGACGGCGGTCGATGACGTGGACCGCCGGTTCAGCGTCCCGGTTGACGCGTTTGTGAAGAATCCGAGCGGCACGATGAAAGCCGTCTTCGCTCGGCAGTTCATGCTCTCACCCGGCCAGAAGGACGAGGCTGTCCGTGAGTTGCGCGCCGCGTACGCTGAGTACCAGCGCCAGGCGCAGCGGCCGCTGGCCCCACGCCGCTGAGAACACGCGGTGTTCCGCCCTACTTCTTCGGAGCTTCCACGCTGATGGCGAGCGCCTGCGTGTACGTGATCTGAACGCGGTCTCCGCGACGAAGCTCGGTCAGCCTATCAGGCGGCCGCTCCGGATGACGCCTGTCGGAAGGTGCGCCGGAGCAGGCGTGAGGTGGAAGTACTTAACGTTCTTGACTGGAATGATCAGGAGATCGCCATCGACCTCCACGTTCACGCGCTGGTCATCGCGACATCGCCAGGCTCTGCTGGATCCAGTTCAGGTACATTCTCGCGGTGTCGATTGTGGCGCTCTCGACGCGACCACGCAGCAGCCGCGCGGTCATGCCCCCCAGCATCGTCGACCTGGCTCTCGCGCCGACAAGGACGTAATAGCCGGCGCCGTCGCTGGTTGCCGCCAGCGAAATCACGCAGATGGCCGCGTCGGTATACCGGCTCGCGTAGAGCTGCTTGTCGGCGACCCACACAGCGCCGCCAGGCGCGTTGTAGATGATGAGCTGATGAAGCGAGATCGAGGCCTCCGGCCCGGCTCCGCCCTTGGCCCAGTAAAGAAACTGTTCCGCTCCGGGCAGCGAGGCGGCCGGGAACCGATCGAGGTAGGACGCGAGCGGCGGAGCCAGCGTATAGAGATTGGTCGACTGGTAGAGCAGCGCCTGAAACTCGTCAGCACTCACTCGGGGCGTCTTCTCGTCATGGAACGCCCCAAGCGCCGCGTCTCCGCCGCGCAGGTAGGCCTGGGCGTGCCCGAGCATGAGCGCCCGGGTCAACACGTTGGCCCGACGGGCGGCATCGGGCGCCGCCCAGTCCACCTCCGCCTGGAAGCGCGCGATGGCCTTGTCGCCCAGCCGGAGGTCGCACTTGCCAGGACGGCACGCCCTGAGCGCCGCCAGTTCGGCGGCGTCGAGCGAGAGAGCGTCGAAGTCGCCGATCTGCGGCGGGCTGCTCAGCTTCTTTGACGTCCCCAGCTCTGCGGCCTTGCGGAAGCTCGCCACGTCCTTCAGCCAGAAGACCAACCGGTCCGGCGTCCCGTTGATGCGCACCGCCCCGGCCACGCCGACTTCGGTCCTTTCGCGGCTCGGCAGCAGCCTGGTCACCGCCTGCCCGGCTCTGGCCCGATCGATCTCCGTCGCCGAGAACCCCAACCGCTCCGACAGCAGTTTCTCCGCGTCGATCTTCTGAACCTGGGCGTGCGGCTGCCGCGCCTGCAGGGCTACTCCCAAGACCAGCGCGGCGGTCGCAATCACGATTGCTGAGACTTGTTTCCACGTCAGGATGGCCATCGCTCCTTTACGTCGCGCAAACTGATCGATAGAACACCGCCGGGCATCAGACCCGGCGGTGTCAGGGGAACCTGCTCAATCGGTGACCCCGCGCTGATGGGCTTTGCCCGCCTTACTTGTCGGCCTCGAGCTTCTTCGCGGTCTCGGCGGTCATCTTGGCTGCCTGGGCCTTCGTGGCCTCGCCCATCGGCCCGATCTCGATCTTGACCGAGTGGATCTTCCCGGTGAACGCGTTGTCGCCCTTCTTGTAATCCTCGGTCACCGGCATCGCATCGTCCATGCCCACGTCGGCGGTCTCGTCGGCGGAGAAGATCATCGGCTGGGTGATGTCGATGCGCCCTTCGGCGACCTTCTTGTCGTTCACGAAGATCGTGCCGAGGCCGCCCTTGCCGAGGCCGCCCCCGTCGTACGCGAACTCGACGCGGACTGTCGCCTTGCCTGCCGGCACGGCCTGCGTCGAGGCCACCAGGAACCGGCGCATGCCAAGGTAGTTATAGGCATACATCGGCTTGCCGCCCTTGAAGTAGAGGCTGAAGCCGCCGACCCGGCCGCCCTGGGCCAGAATGACGCCGTTGGCGCCGCCCTGCGGGATGTCGACGTCCGCGGTGATGGTGACGGAGCGGTTCTTGATGTTGATGAACACGTTCTCCGACATCCCCCTCATGCCCTCGCCCAGCGTCAGCGAGGTCCGGTCGCCCATCAGATCGGGCCGCCCGGCGAGCTTCGCGTTCACGCGCTCGATCACCCGGTCGTCGATGGGCAGCACGTTGTACTTCACGGCCTCCTTCATGAAGAGGTCCTGCAGTTCCTTGAGCTTCGCCGGGTTCTGCGCCGCGAGGTCGTTCGCCAGGCTGAAGTCGGTCCGCGTGTCGTAGAGCTCCCACTTGTCATCGAGCAGCGCGGCGCGCGGCTTCATCTCCCAGGGCGCCCGGTGGATCGTCCTCGCGAACCAGCCGTCAGCGTACATCGCGCGGTTGCCGAACATCTCGAAGTACTGGATCTTGTGGCGCGTCTCCGCCTTGGCGTCGTCAAACGTGTACACGAAGCTCACGCCCTCGAGCGGCTTCTGTACCGTGCCGTTGACGCTCTTCGGCTCCGGCAGGTTCGCCGCCTCCAGCACCGTCGGCGCGACGTCGATGACGTGCTGGAACTGCGACCGCACCTCGCCCTTCGCCTTGATCCGGGTCGGCCACGACACGATGACACCCGTCCGATTGCCGCCGAAGTCGGACCCGATCTGCTTCGTCCAGGTGAACGGCGTGTCGCCCGCCACCGCCCATCCGGCGGACATGTGAGCATACGACAGCGGCCCGCCGAGATTGTCGTAGTTCTTCAGGATGTCCGGGACGGTCTCGACCACGCCGTTGAAGTAGGTGTACTCGTTGTACATGCCGCTCATGCCGCCCTCGGCGCTCGTCCCGTTGTCGCCCATGATGTAGATGACAAGCGTGTTATCGAGCTGGCCTGTCTCCTTGACGGCGTCTATGAGGCGGCCGATTTCCGTGTCGGTGTACTCGCCGAATGCGGCGTAGATTTCCATCTGGCGGGTGAACAACTTCTTCTCGTCAGCCGAGAGCGACGCCCAGGCCTTGATCGCCTCGGGCTTCGGCGCGAGCTTCGTGCCGGCCGGCACCACGCCCAGCTTGATCTGGCGAGCGAGCGTTTCGTCACGCAGCGCATCCCACCCCTGGTCGAACTTGCCCTTGTACTTGGCAATCCACTCCTTCGGCACCTGGTGCGGCGCGTGCGTCGCGCCCGGGGCGAAGTACATGAAGAACGGCCGGTCCGGCGTCATCGCCTTCTGGAACTTCATCCACGAGATGGCCTTGTTGGTCATGTCGGTCATGAAGTGGTAGTTCGGATCCTTGGGCACCTCCACGATGTTCGTGCCGTGGTACACGGTCGGCGCCCACTGGTTGGTTTCACCGCCGATGAAGCCGTAGAACTCGTCGAACCCGGAGCGCGTCGGCCAGCGGTCGGTGGGTCCCGATACGCTGGTTTCCCATGGCGCGGTCTCGTGGCTCTTGCCGTAGGCGGCCGTGCTGTAGCCGTTGAGGCGCAGCATCTCGGCCAGCGGCGCGATGCTATTGGGGCGTTTTCCCGTGTTGCCCGGGAACGCGGTGGCCGTCTCGGTAATCCCCGCCATGTTGTTGGTGTGATGGTTGCGGCCGTTCAGGAGCGCGGTCCTCGTCGGCGAGCAGACCGACGTGTTGTGGAACGCGTTGTAGCGCAGCCCCTCGGCGGCCAGGCGATCCGCAGTCGGCATGTAGACCGGCCCGCCAAACGCACTGGGAATGCCGAAGCCCATGTCGTCAATCAGAACGACGAGCACGTTGGGCGCGCCAGCGGGCGCCTTCACCTCGAAGCGGGGCGGCGGCGTGGCCTTGCGCGCATCGAGTTCCGTAATCGCCGGATAGTTCGGTTCCGCGATCGGCAGCACCGTGCGGTCCATCGCCGCGGGCCCGGCGGCCGGCTGAGCCGGCGCCGGCGGCTGCGACCCGGAACAGGCCGCCATGACGAACAACGCGCCAACTGCCGCAGCAGCCAGCCAATTTCTGAGTCTCATCGCTGTGATCCTCCCTGTTTTCCCTGGGGGCGCCGTTCGATGATCCCCTGACAAAGACGCGCGCTCCCGTCTACTCGTCATCGATGCCTCCGTCCAGAAGCGAGCGGAGCGCCTTCTGGGGCAGAAGTCCTCGCTTCGTCATCACCTTAAAGTTCAGCCGGAAGATGTTGTCGGTGTACTTCAGGCTTCCGCCGCTCGGCGGCGTGTACTGCGCGTAGTACTGGAATTCGATGAGCAGTCGGGGATTGGCAATGTACCCGAGACCGGTACGCCATCGCAAGGGATCGACGTGTCCCGTGTCGGATCGCCAGATCGGCTCGATGTCAGTCCACGCGTAGAAGGTCTTGGGCGTCCACGCCTTCTCCACCGAAGTGAGAGGAAAGTCGATGCGGCTCTGGTTCCGGATGCGATGCACCGTGGTCCAGTCGCCCGTGTCCCTGGTCTCCGTGAGCCGGAGTTCGTAGCGCGTCCAGTTGTAGTAGCGCCACTTCCGCGCGTTCGCTCCCATGAACTTGATGCCGCCGAAGGGCCGCAGCTCCAGGAGATTGCTCTTGACCTCCTGGGCCGTCCAGACGCCGATCAGGCCAAGCCAGAGTTGAATGTTCTTGTGCGGGCGGTAGAAGGTGCCCGTCCCCAGATAGATGCTGGCGTACTCCGCAACCGGCTTGGAGACGTATCCGAGGTACCCGAACCCGCTCAGTTTGTCGGTGAGCGGGTAGTTCGGGTAGCCCGTGATGCGGTATTCGTTGGCGATGTCGGCCGGCGGCGCCGTGGGTGGCGTCTGCGCGGCGGCAGGACGCACGGCCGTCACAGACAGCAGCACGCCTATCACGACGGTTATCCCGCAAGCGACGCCCGGCGTCCCAGCATGTCCTGAGCGCTTACGTCTCGTCTGCATCATCCTGTCGCTCCCGCGCCCGTGCGCGCGCACAGCTGAGTTCTGACCGCTGCCGTCGCCCGTCTCATCGTGAGGCCCAGGTCGAACGGCGCCAGGCCCGGGTGTCGCCCGGAACTGGCGCCGAAGACTTCCAATGTGGCCGCGCTATGATTATATTTCACCCGCATAATTGGCGTCGGCACCCAGCGGCCGCCTGGCCTGAACCTGCAACAAGCAGCGCGATGCACCCCGCATGATTCTCTCGCGGCAGTTCCTGTGCTCTATTTCACCAGCACGGGCGTGGGCAGCTTGTAGGTGCCGCTCAGCACGGACGGGCCCGGACGATAGATCCGCAGTATATAGTTCCACCCCTCCGACGTATCCACGCGATTGACGACGTCGCCGCAGGCCTGTTTCGATCCGAAGAAGACGGTCGCGGTGCCCCCCGGGTCGAGCTTCACGTTGGAGGAGTTCACGATGGCGTTGGCGCTCTTCATGAAGCCGTCGCTGCCGTAGACGGTGATCGACCAGAACGCCTTGTTCTCAGGCACCTGGTAGGTCGCCCTGTAGCAGGCCGTGGCGTTCTGGCCGCCGCTGTAGTTCATGTACGTGGACTCCCACTCCGGGAACAGTCCCCAGCCCGACGCGACCGCGAGGTGCCGTGTCTTCTCGTTGACCTTGCCGCGCGGCCCCATCATGCCTTCAAAGGTGGTGTACTTCTTTGCGTCCTTCTCATATTGGTCGGTCAGGGCCTTCAGCGACTGGGGCTCCCACTTCATCGCCGGGAACGGGTCGGCGCTCTTGGCCGTGACGACGAACTGGTCCTGGAGCTTGTTGACCAGTTCGAGCTCCGCCGGATCATTCGGGTTGAACAGCTGCACGCGGATCAGGACCGCGACGTACTTGGTGCCTGCCTGCAGCGGATGGACGCCGGGCTCGTAGAACACGCTCGGGCAGTAGTGGTCGTTGTCGACCACTTCCGCGGACAGGTAGCGGCCCTTCGGGGCCGCCGGCACCGTGATCGTGGCGCCGCCCGCGGTATCGACGATGCTGGCGGAGTAGAGCGTGTCCAGGTTCATCCGGACAACCGTCTGCTTGTCCAGCGGCGTCGGGCGGCGGAAGTGGAACAGCGTGTTCACGCCGCCGGCCAGCTTGGCGAGATTCGTGAAGTTGCGGTCCGTCTCGGCACGGATGTAGGTGGCGGGCGTCACGGGGACCAGCGCGGTGGTGGCCGGCTTGGCGCCAGCCTGCCTCGGCGTCGGGTAGGCCGCGTTGAGGCCCGACCCCGACGCCATGAGGCACACGGCGACGATGGCCAGCATCAGTTTTTGCATGCGCTTCATCTCTGTCTCCTTGCTCTCGGCGGTTCGCCCGCCCCTTATCGTTTCACGCACCGGACGTCATACCCGGTCGTTCTTCATCACGCGGCTGCCCACCCGCGCCGTTACCTCAGATTGATTCCCATCGTGGCCGTGTACTGCCCGCGGTCCCGCATCGGGTCGTACGCCGTGCCTCCCCGGTACCAGAACCCGCTGAACTCGAAGAAGTACTTCTGTTTGGGCATGTCGGCCCTCAAGAAGGCCGCGAGCGTGACCCGCCCGCCGGTAATGGCAAAATCGCCCGAGTAGCCCGTGATGTCGTGACCAAACGTGATCGCCGGGGTCAGGCTGATGCCCGGGCCGACCGCCGGAAACGTGTTCTGCGCCCGGACCTTGTAGCCCATCGAGAAGGGCGTCGTGAACCCGTCAATCGAGCACTTGTTGATAATCCCGTTCGAGAGCGGGCCGGGATTGCACACGTAACCCTGCTCACTCCAGTTCGCCAGTCCGAAGTTGCCCGCGCGCACGAGCCGTTCGGCATTCGGCCCGTCGACCGGGGGCATGTTGGTGTTCCACTGCATGGCGGCCTCCGCGATGAGCAACGCGTCCGGAAGACCGAGGGACCGGCCGAACTGCCAGGTCGCGCCGTACTGCAGCTGGTTGATGTTCAGGGGGAAGAAGCCCGGAGCCTGATGGCCGCCCGCGTACTGGCTCTTGAGGTAGTAGTACGGTCCGATGCCCGACAGCGAGCCTTCGATAAACGCCGGGGCGTTCCGCTGGGAGGGATAGTCGAGCGTCCGAGTGAACTGCGCGCTCAGCACGACGTTCCGCAAGCCGGTGACGGCGCTGACCGCGAAAGCCTTGACCGGCTGGAAGTTGGTGTTGATCGCGAAGGTCAGCGCGTCGGTGCCGACGACCGGGGAGTTGATGGGAAACGGGTTGGTGTAGTCGGCGTAATAGAAGCCGAGCTCCGTCTTGATGGGCTCGACGAACTTCCGGACCGCGACGCCGTACCCGCTCCACCGCGACGGCTCCATGACGCAGTCGGGACAGTCCGGTCCGCCATCCGGGTAGACGCCGTTCGGATACAGCTTGCCGTTGTAGTAGTTCTTGGTCTTGACGAGAAGCGCCGACGGCTGGTCCGGCAGTCCCGCCGCCGTGGCAATGTTGCAGCCGGGCATGAAGCCGTCGTCGAGGCCGCTGAAGTACGTCCCGCAGCCGGGCATCACCGAGCTTCGGAACTCGAGGTTGACGAAGCCGTCAATCACCATGCCGGCCGGTCCCGCGAAGTTCAGGTAGACACGGTTGACCGGTAGCTTCCCCCCGTTCGCGATCCTCGCGCCGGTGGTTGTCGCCCAAGCGTAATCCATCGGATTGATCGCATTGATGCCGGGGTAGAACAGCCCCTCTCCCCAGTCGACCGCCTGCCGGCCGACACGCAGGAGGAACCGCGCCGGGCCGACCTTGTAGTTTCCGAAGAAGAACGCGTCGTAGATGTCGATGCCTGCGAATCTAGCCGCGCCCAGGTTGCCCGAGTCAACCAGCCGCGAGTTGGGCGTGTAGCTGTTCATCCCGCTGCCGTGCGGCACGTTCTTCGCCTCGAGGAGCATGTCGTACCACGCCCGCACGCGAACGAACACGCCCTGGCCGGAGCTGTGCCGAAGGCTCAACTCCGAGGTCAGCGTCAGGGGCGCGCTGACAAGGTCGCCCGCTTTCGGAAAGTTCAGCTGGGCATCGTCGTTGACCCCGACCGCGCCACTGGCACCCGGGAACTCGCCGGTCTGCCCGGCACCGGCGCCGACCAGTTGTGTCTGAGGGCTTCTGGCGCGGATCGCGCCGCCCACGGTGAAGATGGACTTCCAGACGGCGAGCACCTTCCCCTTGAAGAGGGCGTACTCCTGCGCGTTGGCCTGGACGGGCGCGAGAAGGAGGGCCGTCAGGACGAGGAGGGCCGGAAGGACGCGGTGATGATGGGTCGTATTCGATGTTGTCATCGCGCTCCTCCTTTACTGCAAGCCCAGCGAGCGAAGGCTGGTCGGCAAGTAGTCAACCATCCGGCCCTTGAACCCCCAGCGGGTCGGAAACGGTTCCATGTTGTTCAGGTAGGTGACGATGTAGGCGCCAGACCCGAGGGTGTGGTGAATCGTGGCGGCGTACCAGGGCACCTGCACGTCGTAGTACTGGATCATGTGGTGGTCGCCGAAGCGCCACAGCTGCCCTTCCTTGGTGTAGACCTCCTCCTGGGCCACCTGCCAGGTGTCCTCGTCAATGTAGAAGATGCGGCGGTAGTACTTGTGGGGCCTGCGTTGCGTCGCCTCGACCACCCACACGCGGTGCCGCTCGTAGCGCAGCAGATCCGGGTCGAGATTGCGAGGCCTGATGATGTCGGGGTACCGGAGCGTTCGGTCGGCGAGCTTGAATGCGTTGTACCCGATCAGCAACTCGCGCTTGCCGATGAGCTTCCAGTCGAAGCAATCCGGCGCGCCGTTCCATCCGTCGTTCTCGTCGGCCGTGCGCAACCCCACGGTGTACGGCTCCTGGGTGTCGTACTCGTACGAGGGATAGCGTCGCGTGTCCATCGTCTGGGGGATGAACACCCATCGCGCGCGGGCCTCACTCACCGGGTCGATCGGCTCCCACGAGACGGTGCGCAGGCCGATCGCCGACGGCGGCGACAGGAAGAACGCGGTGGCGTTGTAGAGGCGCCCTGGGCGGGAGTCCAGCATGTATCCCTGCTGGTCGAACGCCACGTTCTGGTGGAACTTGACCACGAAGTAGGCGCCGGAGGCCTGCACGGGCGCAAAGATGTACTGGCGCTCGACCGAGCCGCCGCGCCACCGGAACACGTGGTTCCACATCACCTGCAGGCCGTTCTCGGGAACTGGAAACGGCACCGCACTGCGGCCGACGTCGCGGATGTGGAAGCCGTCCGTCTTGGCGACACCCGTGTGCTTCTTCACCTCGGCCAGCACGTCCTCCGGATACGATGCGCTGCGGCGCGTCGGGTAGACGTTCATCCGGAACGTCTTGGCGTCGCGCTTCAGCAACACCATGTGGCCCGCACTCAGAAGGTCCTTGTACTGGGCGGCGTTGGCTGCGGTAATCGTGTAGAGCGGCTTGTCGTCCTTGAACGGATCGAGGTAACCGGCCTTGGGATCGACGGGCGGCGCTTTCGGCAACCCGCCGGACCATGCCGGGATGCTGCCATCGGCGTTGCCGGCGCGCTCGGCACCAACTGGCGTGAGGTCGGCGTCGAGCCGGGCGGCTTGCTCCGCGGCCGATGGCGGCCGGCTGGCCGTCATGCTCCCGACCGCCAGGAACAGGGCCAACGTGGCCAGGCAAAATCTGCGCATGATTCCCTCCAAGGCAATGTTCATGGCGACTGGGGGCCAGACGTTCCCGACGACGGGGTAAACGAAACCTGCCTGCGTACCGAGCCCGATCCGGAAGCTGAACCTGATCAATCGCAGGCGGAGGTCAGCGGTCTCTTGTTGTTCCACCAGTCCCGCGCGACCGTTCGATCAACTCCATTCCTTCACTCACCGACACCTGGTCAAAGCGGATATCCGGCCGACCGCCCGAGAGTTCGACGGCGCCAAGAATACGCCGATACGTCTCCGAGCGAAGGTGTGTCTCAATGGCGACCTGGGATTCCCAACGCTCGAAGAACACGATGGCTGATTCCGGGCCCTGCTCCTCATAGATGTCGCAGGAGATGCAACCGGGCTGCGCCCGGACCGGCCCTTGAACGGATCGAAGGACCTCAAGGACATCGGCACGCCGATCCGGCGGGGGCAGGATCCTGACAGTCCCGATGATCATGCCTATCGTCCCGTGCTCGATTCGTGCCAATGCTCGCCGCGACCCCGGCAATCTGAACTAACTCATTGATTTAGATGGAACAGAAGGTCTTCTCACGGAATCGATTGGGAAGTTGGAAGGCCAGACAAATGGACGACATCTCGTCTTTTGGTTGATATGCCGTCTGGCCTGGACGCCACGGCTCGCGCGTCATCACCACGGTCAGCGGCTGACCACGTCGGCGGTCTGGGTCTGGATCTTCAAGCGGCGCATTGGCGGCGTCAACAGGCTGCCCACCTGGATCTGAAAGTAGTCCTTGACCACGCCCCAGTCCGACGGTGCCTCGCCCGGTAGCGGCGTTTCGCGCTCGGCGTCGTCGAAATAGGTGAGCGCTCGCAACAAGAGCCCGTCGTCGATCGCTCCCTGGTAGACGCTGCGGATCGCGGCGAGTACAGACGCGATGCCCAGGCGATGCTGCTGGAGCATCACGTAGAGATCGAAGAAGTCGCGCCGCAGGCCCCGATCCAGGATCGCGTGGAGCTTGGTCGCCAGCACCCCAGTGACGTTGAGATGCCGGTCCTCGACGTGGGGGACGAGGAAGTCGAGGACGAAGAG
>Ga0315290_10002519_pt1 | contig 12916 bp, 15 predicted proteins | sample YL17G12_0_MG_FD_203627 | JGI IMG/M metagenome (GOLD analysis project Ga0315290, IMG submission 203627) | Sediment microbial communities from Yellowstone Lake, YNP, Wyoming, USA - YL17G12_0 | ecosystem: Environmental > Aquatic > Freshwater > Lake > Sediment | place: USA: Wyoming | collected... | reverse complement strand
CGCAGTGGCGGTGCGCGGCTTGCGCAGCATGGGTGCCAATGTGGATTATCTAGTGCCGAACCGCTTTGAATATGGCTATGGGTTGACGCCGGAGATTGTTGCACTCGCCGCGCAACGCAAACCGGACATCATCATTACCGTGGATAACGGCATCGCCAGCGTAGAAGGTGTGCGGGCGGCGAATGATTTCGACATTGCGGTGCTGGTGACTGACCATCACCTGCCAGGAGACACCAGACCAGAAGCCGCCTGCATTCTTAACCCCAATCAGCAGGGATGCGACTTCCCAAGCAAGAATCTGGCGGGGGTGGGCGTGATTTTCTATGCCATGCTGGCCTTGCGCGCTGAATTGCGCTTACGCGGAGTTTTTGAGAACAAAGCAGAACCTAATTTGACCGAGTTGCTGGATTTGGTCGCATTGGGCACGGTGGCGGACCTGGTAAGGCTGGATGACAACAACCGCATACTGGTGGACCAGGGTTTGCGACGCATCCGCGCCGGTAAGGGTTGTCCTGGCATCAGAGCATTGTTCAGACTGGCCGGGCGTGACCCTGCCCGTACCAGCGCACAGGACTTGGGCTTCAGCGTCGCCCCCCGCCTGAATGCGGCCGGCAGGCTGGATGACATGTCGCTAGGCATTGCCTGTCTGCTGACCGACGACGAGCGTGAAGCACAGCATATGGCGCAGCAATTGAACGAATTGAACCTGGCGCGACGCAGTATTGAAGCGGATATGCAGGATACGGCCAATCTTGCGTTGGAAGAGATAGACGTGGCAGGTCGCTATAGCCTAAGCCTGTACAACTCGCAATGGCATCAGGGGGTGATTGGCATTCTCGCTTCGCGTATCAAGGAGCGCTACCACCGGCCGGTGATTGCTTTCGCCCGGGCTGGCAATGGCCAGGACGGAAAGCCCCAACTCAAGGGTTCTGGGCGTTCGATTAGCGGTCTGCATCTGCGGGATGCTTTGGATTTACTCGCCAAACGTCGACCTGAACTAATCGTCCGCTTTGGCGGCCACGCCATGGCGGCGGGTTTAACCATACGCGAATCAGACTTGAATTTTTTTACCCGGGAATTTGAAGTGGTGGTTGGTGGCTTATTAACACCGGCTGATCTGGAATTAGTGATTGAGGTTGATGGCGCGTTGGCCGCCAGTGACACCAACTGGTCAGTGGCTTGCGCGATTGAGCAGCAAGTCTGGGGACAGGGCTTCCCGCTACCGGCTTTCTGCGATGAATTTGAGGTGCTGGATCAGCGAGTAGTGGGCGAGCGCCATTTAAAATTGATTTTGGCCAAGGAAGGGCAGCAGTTTGACGCCATCTTTTTTCAACATAGTGATTTCCTGCCCGAAAAGATAGTTGCGGTGTACCAATTGCAGACCAATCAATATAACGGCGCGCAAAGGGTGCAGTTGAATTTGCGCCATTTTGCGCCATTGGAAAGCGCTTCAGGGTTTCCTGCAGCCAGTATTGCGTTGACCAGCAAGTCTATGGCAGGTTAAAATGGCTGATAATTATGAGTAAAAAATCAATACGCCGAAAGCTGGTTGTTGGCAACTGGAAAATGCACGGCGGCATCGTATGGAACAAGGCATTGCTTGAGGGCTTGACTGCCGGCGTACGCGAGTTGCGTGGCGCAGATTATGCAGTGTGCGTGCCCTACCCATACCTTTTTCAGGCACAGGCCATACTGCAAGGTACCAACCTCGCTTGGGGCGCACAGAATCTTTGTGCGATCGAAAAAGGCGCGCTGACTGGCGAGGTCGCACCTCATATGCTGACGGATTTCGGTTGCACCTACGTCATTATAGGTCACTCTGAGCGTCGTCATTTATTCCACGAAACCGATGATAGTGCTGCCGTCAGATTCTATGCGGCAATCAAAGCGGGGATGACCCCAATTTTTTGCATTGGGGAGTCGGCAGATGAGCGTGAGTCGGATTGGACAGAGTTTGTGGTGGGGCGCCAGTTGGATTCCGTGCTTAGACGTTATGGCGTGCAGGCGCTGACCAATGCTGTGCTTGCCTATGAGCCTTTGTGGGCGATTGGAACGGGTAACACGGCTACGCCGGAGCAGGCACAGGAAGTGCACGCCTTTATTCGTAACCGTGTTGCCAAGTGTGATTCAGAGGTCGCCGCTGGTCTGCGTATCCTCTATGGGGGTAGCGCAAAAGCGGCAAATGCAGCACAACTATTTGCTATGCCAGATGTGGATGGCGGCTTGATTGGCGGTGCTTCCCTTGAAGCCAATGAGTTCGTGGCAATCTGTCGGGCAGCTAACTGAGAGTGGATTGAATGGAAAATTTAGTTTGGGTAGTACATCTGCTGGCTGCGGCTGGCGTGATAGGTTTGGTGCTGTTGCAACATGGCAAGGGCGCGGACATGGGGGCAGCTTTTGGTAGTGGCGCCTCTGGCAGCTTGTTTGGCGTCAGTGGATCTGCCAATTTTCTTAGCCGTGCGACAGCAATTTTTGTCGCTGTTTTTTTTACCACGAGTCTGACTTTGGCCTACCTCTCCAGCCATCATACTGGGCATTCCAGTGTGATGGAGATGCAAAAGAAAATGGTGGTCATGCCAAGCAAGACGCAGGAGACTTCCAAGCCTGCCCAGCCATCCCCCACTGCGCCTTCTACAGCCAAGGATGTGCCGCAGTAAATTAGGCCTCGTGCGGGTGCAAGTGGCCTGCAAAATAATTGCCGTCGTGGTGGAATTGGTAGACACGCAACCTTGAGGTGGTTGTGGCGAAAGCCGTGAGAGTTCGAGTCTCTCCGTCGGCACCAACTGAATAATTGTTTAACAATTGCCTGGTATTTGCTGGGTGAAACTGGGATGTGGACGTGCTGGAAAATTACTTTCCGATTTTGCTGTTCATTATGGTCGGCCTGGCCGTCGGTGTTATCCCCATTGTCCTCGGCAAGCTGCTTTCGCCTAATAAACCGGACAGCGCGAAAAACTCCCCTTACGAATGCGGTTTTGAAGCTTTCGAAGACGCACGCATGAAGTTTGATGTGCGTTACTATCTGGTTGCCATCTTGTTCATTCTGTTTGATCTTGAAATCGCTTTTCTCTTCCCCTGGGCTGTTGTCATCAAGGAAATCGGTCTGTTTGGTTATGTCGCCATGATGGTCTTCCTCGGCATCCTCGTCGTTGGTTTTATCTATGAATGGATGAAGGGGGCGCTGGAGTGGGAATAAACGTCATAAGCAATGAGCAGGTTCACGCCCGTAGGGCGGGATGCGAATGTCCGTGCATGACGTTTGGACGCCGAATTGGAAATGTTGGAATTTCAGAAAAACTGTCTGAGGCAGCACGTATAAGCCTAATGGAGTTGCCCAAATGAGTATTGAAGGCATCCTGGAAAAAGGCTTCGTCACTACTACACTGGATACGGTAATCAATTACACACGTACCGGTTCCTTGTGGCCGATGACGTTTGGTTTAGCCTGTTGTGCAGTGGAAATGATGCATGCCGGTGCTTCGCGCTACGATCTGGATCGCTTCGGTATCGTCTTCCGCCCCAGTCCGCGCCAGTCTGACGTGATGATCGTAGCCGGTACACTAGTCAATAAGATGGCACCTGCCTTGCGCAAGGTTTACGACCAGATGGCCGAGCCGCGCTGGGTGATCTCCATGGGCTCCTGCGCCAACGGCGGCGGTTATTACCATTATTCCTACTCGGTGGTGCGCGGTTGCGACCGCGTCGTGCCGGTGGATGTCTATGTGCCGGGCTGTCCGCCGACCGCGGAAGCCTTGCTCTACGGCCTCATCCAATTGCAGAACAAGATCAAGCGCACCAATACCATTGCCCGCTAAGAATAATACATAAACCTATGAGTCCACGTCTGGGAAAGCTGGCTGAAAACCTCAAGGCAGTGCTTGGCGACAAGCTGGTGCATCTGGTTGAACACGTCGGCGAGTTGACTGTCGAGATCGGAAGTGCCGATGCGGTGGCAGTGTGCAAGGCGCTACGCGATGGCGACCAGTTCAGGTTCGAGCAGTTGACTGATTTGTGCGGTGTGGATTACAGCGATTACAAGGAAGGTAAGTGGGAAGGGCGTCGTTATGCCGTGGTGTACCACCTGCTCTCCGTCAGCCTGAATCAGCGCGTGCGGGTCAAGGCTTTCGTTGCGGATGACGACTTCCCGGTGCTTGCCAGCGTGGTAGACGTGTGGCCGGTGGCCAACTGGTACGAGCGTGAGGCGTTCGACCTGTTCGGCATTATGTTCGATGGACACCCCGACCTGCGGCGCATCCTGACCGACTACGGCTTCATCGGCCATCCATTCAGAAAGGATTTCCCGGTGATCGGCAACGTCGAGATGCGCTACGACCCCGATCAGCAGCGCGTGATCTACCAGCCGGTGTCCATCGAAATGCGCAACAACGTTCCGCGAATCATCCGCGATGAGGGCTTCCACCATGGCTGAAATCAGAAATTACACGCTGAATTTCGGCCCCCAGCACCCCGCCGCGCACGGGGTAATGCGCATGGTGCTGGAGCTGGACGGTGAGGTTATTCAAAGAGCCGACCCGCATATCGGCCTGCTGCACCGCGCCACCGAAAAACTTGCCGAAAACCGCACCTTCCTGCAGGCGCTACCCTATATGGATAGGCTCGATTATGTGTCCATGATGGTCAACGAGCACGCCTACGTAATGGCGATCGAGAAACTGCTTAGGATCGAAGTGCCGGAACGTGCGCAATACATCCGCGTCATGTTCGATGAAATTACCCGCATCCTCAACCATCTTCTGTGGCTGGGCGCACATGCGCTCGACGTGGGGGCGATGACGGTGTTCCTCTACGCATTCCGCGAGCGCGAAGACCTGTTTGATGTTTACGAAGCGGTATCTGGCGCGCGTATGCACGCAGCCTACTATCGTCCGGGCGGCGTTTACCGCGATCTGCCTGGGCGCATGCCGCAATACGAGGCATCGAAGATTCACGGCGCCAAGGATGTGCGCCGCATGAACAGTAATCGCCAGGGTTCGGTGCTGGATTTCATTGAGGATTTCACCAGCCGCTTCGACGGTTATGTCGACGAATATGAAACCCTGCTCACCGACAACCGCATCTGGAAGCAGCGTACCGTTGGCATCGGTGTGGTGGCGCCCGAACGCGCACTGGCGCTGGGCATGACGGGTCCCATGCTGCGTGGTTCCGGCATCGCCTGGGATCTTCGCAAGAAGCAGCCATATGAAGTTTACGACCGTATGGATTTCGATATCCCGGTCGGCACCAACGGTGATTGCTACGACCGCTATCTGGTGCGCATGGAAGAATTCCGCCAGTCCAACCGCATCATCAAGCAGTGCATAGCCTGGCTGCGCAAGAACCCGGGTCCGGTGATTACTGACAATATCAAGATTGCGTCGCCTTCACGCGAAGACATGAAACAGGACATGGAGGCGCTGATCCACCACTTCAAGCTGTTCACCGAGGGTTTTCATGTGCCGGAAGGTGAGGCGTACGCTGCCGTGGAGCACCCCAAGGGTGAGTTCGGCATTTACTTGATTTCAGATGGTGCCAACAAGCCTTATCGCCTCAAAATTCGTGCGCCGGGCTACGCCCATCTGTCCGCCATTGACGAAATGACGCGCGGCCACATGATCGCTGACCTAGTCGCGATTATCGGCACGCAGGATATTGTATTTGGAGAAATAGATAGATAATGTTGTCCACTGAATCTCTCGCCAGAATCGACCGCGAACTGACCAAGTACCCGGCTGATCGCCGCCAGGCAGCGGTCACTGCAGCCTTGCACATCGCACAGGAAGAAAAAGGCTGGCTATCTCAGGACACCATTGCTTACGTTGCGGATTATCTCGGCATCCCGGCGATTGCTGCACTGGAAGTGGCTACCTTTTACAGCATGTTTCAGCTGGAGCCGCTGGGTAAATACAAGATCACCGTTTGCACCAATATTTCCTGCATGCTGCGTGATTCCGATGTGATTGTGGATCATCTCAACAAGCGGCTCGGTATTGGTTTCGACGAGACCACGCCGGACGGCAAGTTCACGCTGAAAGAAGGCGAGTGCATGGGGACTTGTGGTGGCGCGCCACTGTTTCACATCAACAATACCAAAATGTACGAGTACCTGACGCCGGAAAAGATCGATGAGATTCTTGAGGGCCTGAAATAATGGCGACGTCAATCAACGAAGTCTGTTTACGCACCCTAGGTCAGCCCAATCCGCAGACGCTAGACAGCTATATCAGGCTGGGTGGCTATGCCGAACTCAAGCGTATCGTCACGACCAAGGTCAAACCTACCGATATCATCACCCAGGTCAAGCTATCCGGTCTGCGTGGCCGCGGCGGAGCGGGTTTCCCCACTGGCCTCAAATGGAGCTTCATGCCGCGCTACTTCGATGGCATCAAGTACTTGGTTTGCAATAGCGACGAAGGCGAGCCGGGGACCTTCAAAGACCGTGACATCATTCGCTATAACCCGCATCAGATCATCGAGGGTATGGCAATCGCGGCTTATACCATGGGTACGCGCGTCGGTTACAACTACATTCATGGAGAGATCTGGGAAGATTACCAATTTTTTGAAGCCGCGCTGGATGAAGCACGCGCCGCCGGTTATCTGGGTGAGAACCTGTTTGGCACCGATTTCAGCTTCGACCTGTATGCGGTGCATGGCTACGGCGCCTACATTTGCGGCGAAGAAACCGCGCTGATTGAATCTATCGAAGGCAAAAAAGGCCAGCCGCGCTTCAAGCCGCCGTTCCCGGCCAGTTATGGTGTGTTTGGCAAACCGACTACGGTCAACAATACCGAATCCTTCGCCTCGATTCCCTGGATTTTGCAGCATGGTGGTGACGCGTTTCAGGAGCTGGGAGTGGCCAATTCCGGTGGCACCAAGATTTTTTCTGTGTCCGGCCATGTCGAAAAGCCGGGAAATTTCGAGGTGAATATGGGCATCCCATTCCCCGAATTACTGGAAATGGCTGGTGGCGTGTGGAAAGGCCGCAAGCTCAAGGCAGTGATTCCCGGTGGGCCTTCGACCGCGGTCATGCCGGCAGCCGCCATTATGGGCGCTACCATGGACTATGATGGCTTGGCCAAAGCCGGTTCCAGCCTGGGTGCGGGCTCCATGATAGTGATGGATGAAACCACCTGCATGGTGAAAGCGCTAAAGCGGCTTTCTTATTTTTTCTTCGAAGAATCCTGCGGGCAATGCACGCCTTGTCGTGAAGGCACCGGCTGGCTGTATCGCGTGGTCAAGCGCGTTGTTGAAGGGCAGGGCAAGATGGAAGATCTGGCTTTGCTGACCGATGTCAGCCACAACATTTCCGGCCGCACCATTTGCGCGCTGGGAGATGCTGCGGCGGTGCCGGTATTGAGCTTCATCAAACACTTCCGGCCTGAGTTTGAATATTACATCCAGCATGGCAAGTCCATGGTTAATGGATAAGCGGCTAGCGGAATAGAGCATGATGACCTTCAAAAATCGTAGCGAGCGGGATGAAGTGCAAGGCGCACGAAGCGCAGAAAACGAGACATATCAGATGGATAAGCGAGTTGACGAGCACCGCGTAACGCAGCAATTTCGCCCGCGCAGTAGATTTGTAGAGGTTGTCACATGTTGAATATACAAATCGATGGCGTACAGCTCGAAGTCGACCACGGCACGACGATTATCGATGCGGCAGACAAGCTCGGCATCGCCATTCCGCGTTTCTGCTATCACAAAAAATTATCGGTCGCCTCCAACTGCCGTATGTGCCTGGTGCAGGTCGATAAATTTCAAAAGCCATTGCCCGCCTGTTCCACGCCGGTAGTCGACGGCATGAAGATTTTTACGCACTCCGAGTTTGCCGTGCAGACACAGAAAAGCGTGATGGAATTTTTGCTGATCAACCACCCGCTGGATTGCCCGATCTGCGACCAGGGCGGCGAGTGTGATTTGCAGGATCTGGCCGTGGCCTATGGCGCCAGCGGCTCGCGCTACACCGAAGAAAAGCGCGTGGTGCTGAATAAGAATATCGGCCCGCTGATCTCCACTGACTTGACGCGTTGCATCCAGTGTACGCGCTGTGTGCGCTTCCTCAAGGAAGTTGGCGGCATGATGGAACTGGGCATGGTGGGTCGCGGTGAACATGCCGAAATTTCGGCTTATGTCGACAAGAGCGTGGAATCCGAGCTGTCCGGCAACATTATCGATCTGTGCCCGGTTGGCGCGCTGACCAGCAAGCCGTTTCGCTACTCTGCCCGCAGTTGGGAACTGACACGCCGCCCCTCGATTGCCGCGCATGACGGCTTGGGTTCGCACATCGAAGTGCAGATCAAGGACAATCGCGTAATGCGCGTGCTACCGCGCGAGAAAGAATCCATCAATGAATGCTGGCTGTCTGACCGGGATAGATTCTCTTACGAAGGCCTGAACAGCTCTGATCGCCTCACGCTGCCGATGATCAAGCATCATGGCGAATGGCATGAGACTGACTGGAAAACCGCGCTGGAATTTGCCGCCAGTCATCTCAAGGAAATTGCCGAAAAGCAGGGCGGTGAACAGATAGGCGTGCTGGTGTCACCCAATAGCACCATGGAAGAAGCCTATCTGGCGAAGAAACTGGCGCAGGGACTAGGCAGCGGCAATCTGGATTACCGTCTGCGCCACAGTGATTTCCGCCTGGATGGCAGGCGTATGGGCGTCATCTGGATGGGCTGCAATATCCCTGATTTGCAGGAGTTGGATCGCGTACTGGTAGTGGGCAGCAACCTGCGCAATGAGCATCCCTTGTTAAGCCGACGCTTGCGCAAAGCGGTGGCCAATGGCGCGGAATTGTCGCTGGTGAATCCGCTGGATGATGATCCGTTGATGAAAGTGGCCAACAAGGCGATATGCACACCGAATGACATGGTCAACGTGCTGTCGCAGATCCTCAAGGCCATGTCGGGCTTGCAACGGCTTTCCTTGCGACTGCCACCCGCGCTTATCCAGTTGCTGGAAGGCGTCAAGGTGTGGGACAACAGCCAGTCCATGGCCGAGAGCCTGGCGGGTATGGGTAAGGATTATGATTTGATCAGCCCGCGCTCGGCGGTGTTCTTGGGCAACCTGTCCCAGCATCATCCGCGCTATTCCGAGATATTCAGTTTGGCTGAGGCCTTAGCCTCGCTGTGCGGTGCAACTTTCGGCGTACTCTCGGCAGCAGCCAACAGCGTCGGCGCCAACCTGATTGGTGTGCTACCCGATGAAAACGGCCTGAATGCGAGAACCATGCTGGAATCACCACGCAAGGCGTATCTGCTGGTGAATGTGGAGCCTGAGCTAGATTGCCACAACGCGGCACAGGCAGGTCAAGCGATGGAGCAGGCCGCGTGTGTGGTTGCCCTCACCGCTTATAAATCTGATGCTCTGAAAAATGCACATGTACTGTTGCCGATTGCGCCGTTCAACGAGACCTCCGGCACTTTCATGAGCATGGAAGGCCGCGTGCAGAGCTTCACTGCGGTTACCAAGCCAATGGGCGAGTGCCGCCCAGGCTGGAAAGTATTGCGCGTGCTGGGCAATACTTTGGGATTCAGTGGTTTTGAATTTGACAATACTGAACAGGTTAAAGCCGAAATCTTCGGTGGCGAAAAGCCTTCGAAAGTGGTGTGGGACAGCCTTAACAACAATCTGCGCGAGTTGGGCGATATCAAAATAAAAATAAAATCCGGGGTGTTGTGCCGTATCGGGGAGGTGCCGCAATATCAATCAGACAGCGTAGTGCGCCGCTCGCCGCCATTACAAAAAGCCAAATATACCGCTAAACCTGTGGCGGCCATGAATAGCGAACAGCTGGCCAAGCTTGGCCTGCAGGATGGCAATCAGGTCGTTGTCAGGCAGGGTGCAGGCAGCGCAACGCTCACAGCAAAACTGGACAGCCGCGTACCGTTCGGTTGTGTGCGTGTCGCCGCTGCAAACGCTGCGACGGTTGGTCTGGGTGACCTGATGGGTGAGATTACAGTAGAGCGAATTAGTCAGGAAGTGGTCAGCTAATGGAATTATTCGAGCCCATAATGACTTGGCTGCAGCATCAGAGCTGGGGCGCTGCTTTTATATTGACCTCATGGACAATTATAAAAATTATTGCGATTGTCTTGCCGCTGATGGTTGCTTTGGCTTACCTGACCCTGGCTGAGCGTAAAGTCATCGGCTACATGCAGGTGCGCATAGGGCCTAATCGCGTGGGTTATTTTGGCCTGTTGCAGCCGATTGCCGATGGTATCAAGCTGCTGTTCAAGGAAATCATTCAGCCTACGGCCTCGAATAAATTCCTTTTCTTTCTCGGCCCGGTGCTGGCCATTGCTCCGGCCCTCGCCGCCTGGGCGGTGGTGCCGTTCGATCTGAATTTGATACTGGCAAATATTGATGCTGGCCTGCTGTATATCCTGGCCATGACCTCGATCGGAGTATATGGCGTCATCGTCGCCGGCTGGGCTTCCAATTCCAAATATGCTTTCCTGGGTAGCTTGCGTTCCGCTGCGCAGATTGTCTCGTATGAAATCGCCATGGGCTTCGCGCTGGTCGGTGTGCTGATGTCTGCTGGCAGCCTGAATCTGGGCAAAATTGTGCTGGCACAGTCCGGCGGCTTCTGGCAGTGGTATTGGCTGCCCTTGTTCCCATTGTTCATTGTCTATTTCATCAGCGCCGTAGCCGAAACCAACCGTGCGCCGTTCGACGTGGCCGAAGGCGAATCGGAGATCGTCGGTTTCCACGTCGAATACTCCGGCATGGCGTTCGCGATATTCTTCCTCGCCGAATATGCCAACATGATACTGGTGTGCACGCTGGCTGCGCTGATGTTCCTTGGTGGCTGGCTGTCGCCGGTGCCGTTCCTGCCGGATGGGTTCCCGTGGTTGCTGCTTAAAGTGGCATTTATGTTGTTCTTCATGCTGTGGTTTCGCGCCACGTTTCCGCGCTACCGCTACGACCAGATCATGCGTCTGGGCTGGAAAGTGTTCATCCCCATCACGCTGGTGTGGATCGTTGTCATTAGTGGTCTCATGCAAACGCCGCTGGCTTACCTGTTCCACTGAGGCAATGTATGCAAAACACTTCGCTCACGATTGCTGCGTTACAAACCAAAGCCAGAATCCTCATTTACTCCTTTGTAAACTCCGGTTCTGACTTTGATTTGCGCCTTGCACTCACGTCGCTCGGGTGTTTTGCGGAGGTTGCTATATGTTGAACAAGATAAAAAATGTGTTTTCCAGTCTGATGCTGGTGGAATTGCTCAAAGGTATGGCGCTCACCGGGCGCTACTTGTTTGCACGCAAGATCACCATCCAGTACCCCGAAGAGCGCACGCCAATGTCGCCGCGCTTCCGTGGCCTACACGCATTGCGCCGCTACCCCAATGGCGAAGAGCGCTGCATTGCCTGTAAGCTGTGCGAGGCGGTATGCCCGGCGCTGGCGATCACTATTGAGTCCGAGCAGCGTGAAGACAACACGCGCCGCACCACGCGCTACGATATTGACCTGACCAAATGCATCTTCTGCGGCCTGTGCGAAGAATCCTGTCCGGTCGATTCCATCGTCGAAACCCGCATTTTCGATTACCACGGCGAAAAGCGTGGCGATTTGCTCTATACCAAACAAATGCTGCTGGCGGTGGGTGAAAAATATGAAGCGCAGATTGCCGCTGATCGTGCAGAAGACTCAAAGTATCGATAACCAGAATATCCAGAACAAAAACTGATGAACTTTCAAGACTACGTTTTCTACTTCCTCGCCGCGATATTGCTGTTCGCTGGCTTGCGTGTGATCACCGCCCGCAACCCGGTACACGCCGCATTGTTCCTAGTGCTGGCCTTCTTTACCGCTGCGGGCATCTGGTTGATGCTGGAAGCTGAATTTCTCGCTATCGTGCTGGTGATGGTTTATGTCGGTGCGGTGATGGTGCTGTTCCTCTTTGTGGTGATGATGTTGGACATCAATCTGGATAAGTTGCGCGAAGGCTTTTGGGAAGCCATTATTCCGGCCATTATCGTAGGCGGACTGATCTGCATTGAGATGGTAATGATACTCGGAGCCAGGCATTTCGGTGCGGATCGTGTCAGCGCCCCCGCAGCGCATCCTGCCGGCTATAGCAACACAGCTGAACTTGGCCGCCTGCTTTATACCGACTACCTGCTGCCTTTTGAGCTGGCTGCTGTGGTGCTGCTGGTTGCAATGATTGCCGCTATTGCGCTGACCCTGCGCCGGCGCAAGGACTCAAAATATATCAATCCGGTTGACCAGATAAACATCAAGCGTGCTGATCGCGTGCGCATGGTCAGCATGCAATCGTTTAAAGAACCGACAGAGTCGCCTGATAACAAGGAGCAAGGCTGATGGTCAGTTTGTCGCACTATCTGATTCTGGGTTCGCTATTATTTGCCATCAGCGTGGTCGGCATCTTTCTTAATCGCAAGAACGTCATCATTCTGCTGATGGCGATTGAACTGATGTTGTTGGCGGTGAACATCAATTTCATTGCTTTCTCGCAGTATCTGAATGACACCGCAGGTCAGGTGTTCGTGTTCTTCATTCTGACGGTGGCTGCTGCCGAATCGGCAATAGGCCTGGCGATTCTGGTGGTGCTGTTTAGAAGCCTGAACACGATTAATGTTGATGATCTGGATAGTCTGAAAGGCTGATGAACGGGATGCAAAAAATCTATCTGCTGATCCCCATGCTGCCGTTGATTGCGGCAGTAATAGTCGGCCTGTTTGGCCGCACACTGCCGCGCGCGTCTGCCCACTGGCTCACCATTGCTGGCGTCGCCGCCTCATTCGGCTTGTCTGTTTATGTGTTTGCGGATGTATTGCAAGGGCACATGTTCAACGGTGCAGTTTATACCTGGCTGACCAGTGGCGACACCAGCTTTGAAGTGGGCTTCCTGATTGATAAACTTAGCGCGGTGATGATGCTG